>WNGL01011766.1_pt1 | contig 10002 bp, 8 predicted proteins | sample 5400591 | NCBI WGS metagenome assembly WNGL01 (sample SAMN13153377, study PRJNA577476) | soil metagenome | isolation source: 80 cm soil or saprolite under Garry oak tree replicate 1 | place: USA:California | collected 2016-06-15 | reverse complement strand
TCATCCGCCCGCACGAGGGGTAAAGCGGGGCAGTCGAAACGCCGAGTCCGAGGCGAATGATCAAAAACGATGGGACGACGCCGAGCAGCGCGCCCAGACCCGGTTTCCCTCCGAGCGCCGTCAGCCCCGTGAAGAGCGCCGCGCCGAAGCCCATGCCGGTCAGCACGCGCCACGGGCCCAGCCGATCAGCCAGCCAGCCGCCCGGAATCATAAGAATTGCATAGCTCAGAATGAAGGCCGAATAGACGCTCCCCATCTCCGTCTCGCTGAGCGAGAACTCTTTGATGATGCCGGGCCCGGCAATCGACATGATGGTGCGGTCGAAGTAGCTCATCACGCTGAAGGCCACCATCAGCGTGACGATGCCGCATCTCACGCGAGCCAGGCGCGAGGCAGCTCGGCTTGAAGTGAACGTCAATTGCTCGATGGGTGCAGATTGTATCTCATGCCCGGCCCCGTAACAAAAGCTTGTTTGGATTACCTCAAGCGCAGTGCGTGCTGGCGGGACGCGAAGCGGTGGACCAGCCGCTGGCAGGCAAGACTCGCGACAGCGAGGTCTTTAATCTGCTGACTTAGTGTTATGATTAATACAAGCAAGGAATTCGGGCCTTCGATCATGCTATCGATCATGAACCGACGAAGGAATGGAACTATTTGGACCTGGGTCAGGCCCTGATCGAGCACCAGATGTAGGGGATTGCTTTGGCCGTTGCCCAAAAGGCTGTGGAGAGAATTCCTAGCTCGGACCGGCGCCTATGCGGTGACAGGGATGGTCGAAGCGAAGCAAGCTCGCGATACCGACGCGATAGAATCCTATGCTAAGGCCTTCAAGCTCAATGCCGAGTCGCCAGAGGCCAACTTCAATCTTGCCAGGTTTCAATCTCTCGCAGGCATGACGGAGAAGCCGAAGGAGCTTTTGAGCGAGTGATCTGGGAAATTTCCCCGCGGTGCCTTGACATATCAGGACCACGCTCTGATGCTGCTGAGGCTCCGCGGATCGGGTGATGCGGTGCTGGAAACCTGCTCCACTCCCTTGCTTAAGGCTGCCATGGCCCAGGCCCCCAGTCGAGCCGAGCCGCACTATCAACTTGGGAATTTGCGGTTGAGGAAGGGCCAAATCGCTAAAGCGTTCGAAGAGCACCAGGCTCCTGCAAAGCTGGAGGCGAAAGACCCCAGAGTTCATTACGCCTTGTCGCGAGTGTACCGCCATCTGGAACAGCACGAAGAGGCCTCAAAAGGAGTTTCAGGTCCGCGAAATGCTCAAGTCCGAAGACGAGGCTCCGACCGCCTCCTTTCCCGGGGCGCCGCAAAACTGACGAATGTTCGTGGATAGGATTCCCAAATTGGGACGGAGGCCGAGTTTGCTGCTGGCAGCGCTGGCCCTCTTCTGCGTTGTCGGATTTGCTTCACTGCTTGGCGCGCCAGCGGGAGATAATCCATCGGACATTTTTACGGACATTACCGCATTACCTGGCAACATTTCAACGGCGAATAGGAGGACCGCTTTCTGATAGAGGCCATGAGCGGCGGCGTTGCTTTTTTCGATTTCGACGGAGACGGTTTGCTGGACATCTTTTTCGTGAACGGAGGCGAGACGCCTCGGGGAAAGAGCCCGGCACCGGTTCGCAACGCGCTTTACCACAATCTCGGAAACGGCAAGTTCGAGGACGTAGCTGACAGGGCTGGTGTCAGCCGCCTCCCCTTTTACGGTATGGGCGTCGCCGCCGCCGACTTTGATAACGACGGCTTTCCGGATTTGTTCGTGACTGGTTATCCCTCCTCCGCACTTTTTCACAACAACGGTGACGGCACGTTTACCGACGTTACGGAAAAAGTAAGGGTCAAAACTTTAGGCAAGTGGACGGCGAGCGCGGCCTGGTTCGATTACGATCGCGATGGGTTTCTGGACCTGGTCGTCTGCAATTACGCCCGTCTTTCCTTCGATGATCCTAAGAAATGCGAATACAACGGAATTCGGACTTACTGCGAGCAGAAAGCCTACGAGGGCATGCCGCTGACGCTCTATCACAATAATCGTGATGGGACTTTCACGGATGTCAGCGTGCAATCAGGTCTTGCTCAATTCGTGGGGCGTGCCCTAGGCGTGGTGAGTATCGACGCCAATGATGATGGCTGGCCTGACCTGTTTGTGGCGCGCGACGCCCACTCCAACCTTCTGTTGGTGAACCAGCACAACGGTAAATTTTCAGACTCGGGATTGGATGCCGAGGTAGCTTACGACCCCAATGGCCTGGCCAAGGCGGGAATGGGCGTGGACGCCGGAGACGTCAACGAGGACGGTTGGCCCGACTTCGTAGTGACGAACTTCAACGACGAATACCATTCGCTTTTTCTCAACCCAGGGTCGTTTCCATACGAGGATTGGACCGTGCGCTCGCGCCTCGCGGGATACACGCGGCCTTACGTCGGTTGGGGGACCCAGTTCCTCGACTACGACAACGACGGCCACCTAGACCTGCTCATTGTGAACGGCCACATCAACCCGGTCATCGAGCTCACGAGGGCGGACGTCAAGTATAAGGAGCCCCCGCTGCTTCTTCGGAACAATGGCAAAGGCGTTTTTCAAACTATGAACGACGCGGGCGGTGCCACGTTCCGCACCGGCCAGGACGGGCGAGGCCTTGCAGTGGGAGACTTCGACAATGATGGCGACCCCGATGTGGCCATTGTTCGCCTTAAAGACAAACCAATCCTTCTGCGCAACAATGTCGGCCAGGACAAGCCTTGGGTCGGGCTGCAACTCAAGGGGACAAGGAGCAATCGAGACGGTATCGGCGCAAAGCTCACCCTCCAAGCTGGAGGTCGCTGTATGGTGCGATGGGTCACCGGGGGCGGCAGTTATCTTTCCTCACAGGATCGGCGAGTCCTTTTCGGGCTGGGCGCCGGCCCGGCGCCTAAAGAGGTGAACTTGGAGATTCGTTGGCCGAGCGGACAAATACAAAAGGTTACTGGTCTTCGAACGAATCGGTATCACGTTATTCAGGAGCCTGCGGTGATCCAATAGTACTCTTAGAGCTTCTAACAAAACCTGCTTCCACGATTGGTCTTGAACCGAGGTCACCTCGCGGACTACAGTCGAAGTTAACGGCGGTCTTTCGGCGAGCGGGCAAATCAAGGGGGAGTCAAAGCGGAGCCGGAGGCGCTGGCTCGCTAGAAGGTGAGCCGCAGGCCAAACTCGATCTGCCGGGGAGCACCGAGCGCGTAGACCCCTGTTCCCACTCCCACACGGTCTACGTCGTGCCCCGCGCGAGTCGTGCCGTTGATCTGCCCCGCGGCTCCCGTCAGCAGCCCGTTCAGCGAGGCACCCGGTAAGTCAAAATTCACAAAGTTAAACAGGTTGTACGCTCCCACGCTTGGCTGCAGGGCCAGCCCCTCGCGAAGTTTGTAGGACCACGCGACTTTCAAATCGAGATCTCGCAACCAGGAGAGATTGACTTCGCCCGGTGGCGCCAGCGCCACTACCGGAGCCACGGCTCCCAATGCCCGCAACTGCGTCAGCGTGAACAGCCCGTTTTGGATTAGCACCTGGCCTGCGGGCGTCGCTGGTTGGCGTAAGTATTGTTATAATTCGTAATCACTTTGTTGATGCTCGACGCGTCGATGCCGTGGTCGAAGTTTCCCCCGTGCGTTCCGGGGATAAGGTCCTGGACGGTGCCGTCTCCGGTGAAATCGGTGCGAAAGATTTCACCCGGGCCCGAGTTGGTATTAGGCACCACCAACGAGATCGACAGTGGGCTCCAGAAGTGTGAAATGACGCTGACTTGGAACCTGAGTGGAAATTCCGCAAATCCCCCGTAAGGAAAGGTGATGGGTCCGATCTAACACCTCCATCGGGTACTGGATCAGCGGGCTCTTTGGGCGTGACAGCGGAAGATTCCGGAGACGCCAGCGTTTTATCAATTTTGTCTTTCCTGCACGCGCACCACTAGGGTCTTGACGTCATACCGAGTCATCGGGATTTCCACTTGGTGAGCTGACCAGCGCACGGAACCAATATGTTCCCCTGAGGCGGAGCCCAGATGCGCGTCCGCCAGTTGGATCATCGGGAATTCCAATCTTGCTTGCGTTTCCTGATCTGAAGAGTTCTGTACCCTGATGAGGTATGTGTCTTTGCCAGCTGCGGGTCGAATAGTCAAGACGGCTACACCCTTTGGTGTAGCGCTGAGAAAACCCGACCCCGTGACCGGCAGGGTCTGCTTCCACGCTTTATGTTCATTCCTCAAGGCAAGCAGTCCGGAACGCTGTTCCATCGCGAAACACGAAGTCTCCTCAAGAGCAAGGCTTCTGCCGCTGGTTAAGGCATATCGAAATGTGAAGTGCCCTCCCTGCTGCGCGGGAGCATCCGTGTACCAGTAGTTGTTCATAGCGTAGGAGAAGACGGTTCCGTTCCGAATCTCGATGGATGCTGGCCATAATCCCCGGTTGATGTCTTCCAGCGTGATGAGGGGTGCGTCCACAGTCGCCCAGCCCACGCTCTGGTTAGCCCCCCATACCCTCACCCCTCCTTGCGTCGCGAACCATTGCCGGTTGGCTCCAGGAAGCATATCGCTCACCGGATTCACCCATGCCGTCGCACCTTGATATTCCGCGCGAGGGTCCTGCACAGCGAAGGGAAAGGCAAAGTATGCTGCTTCCTTCTTGAGCGTCGCCAGCTTTTCCACCTCATTCTCGAAGCTCACCACCTTCTGCTCGTCGTTAAGGGTGATCGTTGAAGTGATCTCAGGAGTGTTCAGAGTTCGTACGTGAACTGTCACTACCGTGCCCCAAGGATAGCGCTGCGCTGTCGGTGTCCCTACCACGCTCGTCCGGTTGATCGCCAACTCCGGTACAGGCAGGGTTGGGTCTGAGGCCAGGATGCGATTGTCAGTATTTCCGCTGTGCTCGAAACCCTGGTAGTAGACTTGGGGATCCCCTCCGGACACATAGAGATATTCATTAAGTCCATAACCGGAGCCGGCGTTTACGAGGTCCTGCCCTGTGGTCTTATCCACCAGATGTGCAACAGCTCCAGTCCGCGGGGCTAATTGCAGGGTGTAGAATTTGCCTTCAATGGATGCCGCTGGATCCTGCAAGGCCAGTGGCTCAGTGCCCGAGGCTTTTCCTTCAGCGATGGCGTAGAACTCGTACCCCAAAGCTGGTACATTGTTGGCCCAGCACCGTACTTCATGGTAGCCGTTGAGGAACCTCAAAGAAGCACAAGGGATGATCTGGCCGTTCGCAGGATCCTTCAGGACTTCACCCGGTTCAAGTTCGAAATCAAAGAAGCCGCTACGCTCCCAGCTTTCCGGGTTAAAAACGACCGCTCCCGGAGCGTCTGTTTCTATCAATTCGGCAAGCTGGTCCATCGCTGTGAGACGGAGGTCCCAGGTCTGCTGGCGAGCGGTTTCCGCCCAGGCCCGGTGGGCTGCTTCTGCGGAGCGAGTACGGTCGCTGTACGGTCTTCGAAACGAATTGGAATCACTCCACACATAGCAATCGGTAAGCATTATGTTTTTCCACGCATCCAAGAAGGCAGTGTGGTCAAATCGAAGGAAAGGTTGCAGCCAGTTCGCGAGGCTTTCTAACTTTTCCGCGGCCAGAATTTGTATCTGGGAAGAGCGATTCATCGCCACGATTCGGGCGTCTGCGCCTGCTTCGTCTTCCCAATACGCGCCCCCGTCTCCTCGGTAGGTCTGAATCTGCGAGCCAAAGTGCTCAGTCACGTAACTCCCAAAGTCTTGCTGCGTCGCCGGTATCACCTTCGGATACACGAATTCCTTGTTCCACATCTCGATGACGTCTGCACTCCCGTAATGCCGAATGGGAATCTCGTCGTTGTGCAGACCATACAACAACACCGCGTCGAAAGGATAGTCCTTGCGGTCGTACTGCGATAGGAAAAGAGGCAACGAATGCTCCAGCCCAAATACCGAAGGATGGTATTGACCCGTCTTCACAGATTCTGCGTTCCAACCTCCCCACGTCATGTCATCCACCACCGTGTACGACACGCCGCTCCATACCAGGACCTTGGCTCCGTTGGGTCCCTCCCAGTAAAACGGCGAATGGAAGTTGAGCAGTCCAATGGGATTGAGAGAGCCTCGAATCGGGTCGCTGCCATTGGCGTAGTACTTGATTCCTGCAGCGGCCAGAATTTGCGGAAAAGCCCAGGTTACCGAAGGTTCGTCCGTTTGGCCGGCCGAATCAACTCGAAATCCATTTTGGCGCCCGCTCGTCTGTGCATAATCAAGCATATGGAAAATCTCTTCCGGCGTCGCTAACCCGGTGAAGAAGTGCTCATACAGGGAATTGATTCCGAACTTCCCACTGCGCAGATAGTCGAGCACTTGCTTTTTACGGGCATCGGTGTGTGTGGCCATATATGATTCCAGATTAGCCGACGCATCCAGAGTGAAGGAGTAAGACGGATAGTCCTTCATGATCTCCAGCATTTTGTCGATGTATCGGTTCTCCCATTCCAGCGTCCGTGAGGGCACTTCGTTGTACCCAAAGTCAGCCTGCTCCATGGGCATGGCATAGACCCGCCAGCGTCGTCCCGGCACAAACGTCCCGCGATAGACAGCCGCCTTTTCCCCCTTCACATACACCGCCACGGGCATCGCCTGCTCCGTCGCCGGAACCTCGATGGCTGTCTCCACGTCCCCAAAATCTCCCTGCTTAACCTCTTTCTCCACTCGCGTCGCCCCCACTTCCACGCGCACGGTGGTCCGCCCCAGAGGTTCTGAGGTCCTAATCCTTACCTCGCCCAGTTCTACCAATCCTGAATGCCGCGTCTTGTAGAATATCGTCGGTTTCACCGAGGCCGAAACCACCCGCGGTACGCCCTGCCCCGCTTCGTTACGCAGGGAAAGGTCATCGTAGTGAATCCCAAAGCCCTCTTCGCACCGTACCGTCAGTGCATTGCTCCCCTTCCGGAAATAGGAGGCTGGCAGCGGCATGTCCAGCGACTCGTAGCCGATAAACTGCACCCCTGTTCCTCCCGTCGGCCACCACAGCTCCGGCGCCGCTCGCGGCGAGAGTTGATAGTTTCCAGAGTGACCGTTGATCTCCACAGCGTACCGTGGAGCAGCTGGCCGTCCGTAGATAAAAATCGCGTCCAGATGCAGAACAAATTTTCCCCTCGGCGCCGAAGTCAATTCAAAACTCACCTGAAAGGGCACTGGCACCGGGTCCCTCGCCAGATTCCCTTGCGAACCCGGGTGCATCACCGTCCAGTCCTGCTCCCGCGTACTCCGTCCCACCTCGTAGTCGAAGGTCCCCGGCTGGTAGGTATACCAGTCCTGAGCAGGAAAGTTTTTGCCGACACGGTACACTACCGCAGTCCCCGCCTTACGCTCCCGAACAAATTCGGTGAACGACTGGTCCTTTTTCCCAATATGGAAGATCTCTTGCCCCTGTCCCCAAGCTTCTCCTAGGCCAAGCAGGCTCAGCTCAAGGACAACGCATGCAACAAGGATCTGAGGATTCTTCATAGTCACTCGTCTTCTTCAAATGACGATTGGGCCCGCATCCGTGCTACAAGGACCACGGTCCGTTTCGCGAAAGTACTTTGAAATAGCCCCGACGTATCGATGATTCCTTGCCTGCCGGGTGCGAGACCTGATATGAGCAGCCGCTGTAGGGGTTGTGCAGGGTCATCCAATTCGGCCGGGACTAGACGTTTGCGTGCAGCTGAGTTCCGTCAAAACTGTCAGCAATCAATGCACCCGAGAGCATCGGAACGGGCTCCCGAGAAGGAATCTGCTGCCCTTCCAATGCAGGTGTCAGCGGGAGGCACGCAATAAGCAGCATTCAAAGCCTCTTCATTCGGGAAGCACCTCACGTTGTTTTAACCATCGAAAGTAGACGAGGCATCTCTCTCACCTTGGTACAGCCCGCTCGGCTTAGCTCATCCCGATTCGCCGATGGGGATCCCAGTCCCAATGAAACCAGGCGCCCTCGGGCGCAGCTTGTTGCTGCACGGCTTCTCCGTGCCCTATATCTCTCAGACCCGAATTTCCGCGTCCAATTGTTGATGGATAGCCCGAACAGGAAACCACGGCACCGCCTAAAATCGCCGCCAATTAAACCACACGGGTATCATGAGTGTCAATCCGTCAAAATCGGTGGCAGTGCGCTGATTCTAAGCAAACTACGCGCAGATAGGTACTGGTGTCATTTGATGACACCATCGCCCGACGATATATCGGGTTGCAACAGATCCTGGACTTATCGTACCCTGGCGGGTTCGCTTCGAAGGTTCAGCTTCACAGCTCCCTTGACCCAATTCAATTTCGATATCCGCTGAGTCCGCTCCTCATCAAGCTCGGTGATTACAATAGTAGCCGATTCTGCAGATGAATACAGCCACGGTTAGGTTGGGTATCCACATCTCGGAACGAACCGTGTCGCGACTCCTGCCCAGAAAGCGTCGACCTCCTTCTCAAACCTGGAAGGCGTTCCTCGACAACCATCTGAACCACTTGGTTTGCATCGATTTGTTTACGGTGCCGACCGCAACTTTTCGGGTTCTGTTCGTTTTGGTGGTTTTGGCCCATCGTCGGCGCAGTGTGGTTCATTTCAACGTGACCGAACATCCGACGCCGGCAATGGGCCGCTCCGCAAATCCTGGAAGCGTTCCCCGAAGACTTGGCGCCACGATATTTGATCCGAGACCGCGACCAGATCTACGGCGAATGTCTCCGGAGTCGCCTCAGAGACCTGGGCACCACCGAAGTCCTGAAAGCACCGCAGAGCCCTTGGCAAAACCGGTTTGCGGAAAGGCTGGTGGGCTCCATCCGGCGCAAGTGCTTGGATCACGTGATCGTGCTGGGAGAGAAGCATCTGCGAAACATCCTGAAATATTATTTCGATTACTATCTGGGTTCGAGAACTCACCTATCTTTAGCCAAGGACGCTCCGACAACTCGCGTCGTGCAGGCGCCGGAGGCTGGACAGATCGTGGAGGTCCCACAGGTTGGTGGCCTGCACCATCGCTACGAACGGCGCGCTGCGTAACCGATTGCAACTTGGGCCTGCCGTTCCCTTACCTCGAGAACTGCAGCCTGCCTCGCGCCAGGCGGGCACTGGTCGGCGCAAATGCTCGACTAGCCCGATGACATCACGGACAGAGACCAAGGCACAGAACGACGGGCCGAGACTGCGGTCTTTGGGCCGCTGTTTTTTGGGCTCTGCGCAAGAATCTGTGAAAGCGCCCAATTGGCGCTGGTTTAGGGATTCCAGAGAATTTCGGGGTTCGGCTGCCCATCTTCCCTCTCATCGAGGTGTCGGTTTGGCGAACTTGTGCTGAGACGGCGCTGGCGGGGGCTGGCCTTTGGCCGGCAACGTGGCTGCGAGGGGAAGGCACGGTAGCAATCAAGGCGAGCGTAAGCCGCTGATGTGATGAGGGATATGCTGTCTTTCGGTCGAAACTCAGAAGGGCGGGGTGCGCTCGGCGTTGCCGGGTCGAGCAGGCCCCGGAGTGCAAGAGGGGGTTCTGGTACAAGGCCTAATCGCCTTGGTGGTCTCCCATTGAGCTTACTGGAAGCCGTCCGAAGCCTGGAACGCGTCGGGGGCCAAGGTGGCGACGAAGAACACGATCTGAGCCGCGAAAACACTGGCGATGGCTCGACCCACCACCTGCCGCCAACAAACCCGGCCAACAGAAACCCAGTAAAGACGCGGGTGCTCACAGATTCCTGCTCAGAGCCGTTTTTTGTAGCGAATTCATCACTATCGCGTTTTGGCGAAGGAGTCCCGCACGAAACTGAGGCGCTGGGCCCATACGGCCGGCTGAGCATGGGAAGGTTGCGTGGCCCACTGCAAGGCGCGCGTGGTGGCGATGGGAGAGATCCCCTGTCGTTCTAGTGTCCCGTCCCATTTAATTATTGACAATGGCACGGTATCGTGATCTAATGCGCGCATGTTCACCCGCGCCGTCGCTCTTACGATCGATGAAACTCAGAAGCAGCAGTTGGAGGCCTGGGCTCGGGCCGGCACTAC
>WNGL01016108.1_pt1 | contig 10003 bp, 8 predicted proteins | sample 5400591 | NCBI WGS metagenome assembly WNGL01 (sample SAMN13153377, study PRJNA577476) | soil metagenome | isolation source: 80 cm soil or saprolite under Garry oak tree replicate 1 | place: USA:California | collected 2016-06-15 | reverse complement strand
TAGAAGTGGCGCGGCCAATAAGGGTCCGAACCCCCATCTGAAGTGACCGTCGCACTTATGGTGGTCCAGGTGGCGCCGTCCGCCGAGGTTTCAAGAGTCGGGTTGGAATAAGAAAAGTAAGAGTCATGGTAGGTAATCATCTCGAACGAGCCGACGCCGGAATAATTCCACACGACTGATCCGGAGTTTCCATCGGAGCGGCCGGCACGAGTGCTGTCGCCGTTGAAAAGTTGCGCCCAATCCGTTCCTTCAATGACAAAGTTTGAAGTATGCGAGAAGGTCTTGCTCCAATCGGCGATGGTATCAACCAGTGGTGTTGGCGTGGGTGTCGGAGTTGGCGCGAGGCTGTTGCGAGCATCTGATACTTGAGTTCGCCGTCCGGCCAAATCATAAGTAGAAGTGACAAACGAACTATCTGGTTGCGTAACCTTCGTCAACCGTCCCATGGCATCGTATTGATAGCTGATCGTTTGGTTGAGCGCGTTTGTCGTGCTCGTTATGCGGCCACGCGCGTCATACACGAATTGCGTGATGTTATTGAGTGCATCCTTCTTTTGAGTCAGGTTGCCACTCGTATCGTATGTGAAGTCCGTACGATGCAGGAGCGCGTCTGTCGCAGTTAACATTTGTCCGCGAGTGTTGTAAGTGAATGAGGTCGTACTACCCTCCACGTTCGTAACCGACAACAGGTTGCCGTAAGAATCATAAGTATTCGTGGTTATGACTCCCATTGGATCGCTGGCAGTCAATACTTCTGCGAAAGAGTTGTAAGTATAGGTGGATGTTCCCAGACTGTCGGTCTTTGTTAGAACATTCCCATTACTGTCATAGGTATTAGAAGTTGTGTGGTTCAGTGCGTCCGTTTTTGAAGTTGCGTTCACTTGAGTGTCGTACGTCCACTGCTGCGTCTGCGAGCTACCGCAACTGCATAAACCCTCAACCCGGGCGACGACTTTTCGTCCCCTGATGCTGTGATAAAAGTATTTCGTCAGACGCCCGAGAGCATCCGTCACATCGGTCTCGCCGGCATTGACGTAGTTAAGCGTGTAATGCTCGACACCGTTCTGTGCCTCCGAGGATGTGGCGCGTCCCTGCGAGTCGTAATCATGGCGCTCGACGATATTGCCCAGCCCGTCAGTCAACGCACTCAGGATGAGGCCCGCCGGTCCCGCCACATAAGAAAAGTGGTAAGCCGAATTATCGGGATACGTAACTGATAGGAGTTCGTTGGCGCTGCCATACGTGTACGCAGCGATGGTCCCCGTCGAATCGCTCAGAGAGAGCACACGCCCATCACTATTCGTGGTAACCGTGACAAGACGGCCAAAGGCATCTGTGATACTAGAAAGTCGACCGCTGCTATACGCCAGAACGGTGTGATTACCATTCCGATCGGCAAGGGAGACTAACTGGCCGGACGAGTTGAACTGGTGTACGCTACCATCTTTGAACGTGACGCTGTAACTGCCGTCTCCATTGTGTAAGATCTGTCCAAAGAAGTCGGGAGTGAGGGCTGAAACGATGCGGCCATCAGGCATGGTCAGCTCTAATTGATTACCATTCGTCGAGACGTATTCGTCGTAAATAGTCGTCCACCCGCGGCCGAACGTTAGTTACATTGACGGGCCGCCCAATGCCCGTATTGCAGGACGTTTGCCCCGCGTTTCCCAAAGCGCCAACAGTGATTGAGAAATTCAAGTTGTCGTAGCTTCCCAAGACACAACCGCTAATCGAATCACTTCCGGCGAAAACGTAATTGCCGATTGAAGCGTGGAACTCTTCAACCACAGAGCATCTGGAGTAAGTGCTGAATTGGTAATGCCCACTTCCATCAGTCGTCGTCGAGGCCGTTGTTATCACATTAGGATTAAGGTCGTATTTAGTTCGGGTCATCGTCACAGTAAGGCCCTCCACAGCCGCGCCGAACTGGTCCGTCACATAACCTCCCAAAGTTATAGGCTGCGGTTGGTTCATCTGAAGCGTACCAAGAGTTGAATTGCCCAAGACGCACCCACTTATCGAAGTGGTACCCGAGTGCTGCAGCTCATCGTCGATAGGTTGTGACGATGATGCCTGAAAGCTGTACTCCACGCCGCACCGGGCTTCGGCAGTGAAGGCATAGTGTCCACCACTACCGACCGTTGTTGTTTCGGTCGTGACGATAGGTGGGCTGTCCATATAGGTGTTTTTGGTCATCGTTACCGTCGCGCCGACCGCTGGCGCGCCGGTTTGGTATTGGACATACCCGTCAAGCGTGATTGTGGTTTGGCTTTGAGCAAGCGTTACGAAAGCGAATTGTGCGAGCCCAACCAAGAGAGAGGTGCGAAGAAGCTTAATCAAGGAGCGAGCGGACATGGAGATCCTTCCTTTCGTCAAAGCTGCCCAGCGACAGCCAGTCGATCAGATGGGGCGATCTCAGGAAGAAACGCTTCTTCGTATTGAGGTCGCAGGAGCGTCGGGAACGTATTTCGCTACTCTCTGCGATTCGTCTGTAGCGGACTGCGATAGAGTCCGATCGCAGGCAAAACAGCAATGCTAAGTTTGCGTGCCGCACTCTATGTCAAATGAGCCCGTCAAGTCAACAGTTTTCAGCAAAGGGTAGTGGGCTATTAGCCCACTACCCAGCAAAGAAACATTTCAAAAAAAAGATCAAATGGAACTGGGTAGGGTAGTGCTAGTCCGCCGGCAGGATCATTACCTCAGCGCTTTATCGAAGAATTCGATCACGGGCCGGTCATAGGCCTCTTCCTGTTCGCCGGTCGAAGTGGGAAGACTGACGCCGGTCAGCGCCAAATCCCTTTTCAGTTCGACGGGGCCATTAAAGCATTTGCTCAATTGTAGAGTAGAGGTCTGCCACGCGTCTCCGGCTCCACCGGTTAACAACAGCGTGCGGACATCTTTTAGGGAACGTGCCAATTCGCACGACGATGTGTTTTGATACTTGCCGAGTGAGTAGAGGCGGAGACCCCAATTGGCCAATTTCTGAAGCACGGCATTGTTCATTCCGGCACGGCCGCTGGTTGCTGCGCGTATCAGATCGTCGGGTGCGGCCGGCGCAGAATCCAAAGCCAGCGCGCGAATTTCAGGATAGCGCTTCGCGGCGTCCAACGCGGCGTATGCGCCCAACTCGATCCCGTAAACACCGATTCGAACCGATACTTGCGGCTTGTTTGCGGTGGTCTTACGAGTGTGGAGATAATCAATCGCCGCCGTCACGTCGTCACCTTCGACGGCGCCAAGCAGACTCCAGCTTACCAGCGGATCTTCTCCGTGTCCGCGCAAATCGGGCCAGAGCACTGTGAAGTTAGTGGTCTCGTGTAATTTTACGGCGAGGTTCAAAAGCCACGAACGATCAGCCCCGTAATGATGCAGGAGAATTACCGCAGGCGCTCCTTCTGCGCCCTCAAGTAACCAGCCGCGCGCGCTTGTGCCGTCGTGATTACGCCACGTTGCGTCCGTCGCTTTCAGAATCGGACCCGTGACGCGCGAAAAAGTCTGGGGTGTGACCAGATAAGCCGCGTGCGGCGGCCGGGTGATGACGTGAACTATCCAAACCATTACGGCTGCGAATGCCGCCAGGACCACGAGAATGATGGGCAGAAAAGCTTTGACTACTCGTCGCGCAGCTCTGTTTCGGGCCGACATATTGATGCGGATTATAACAGAATGATCCGGTCGCTACCGTTCTCGGTTCTGTAACGCAAGAATTGAGTTCGCGCGTTCATAATCGGCAGGCGTGTTGACATTGAGAAAGAGATGTTCGGCGTTCGGCAGATCGGCAAGTTCTGAAAACTCGACCCAACGGGTTTGGACGCCAGCCAACAACGCACGCGGTGTGTGTTCATCGGAAGCGATTAGCCTTTCCGCCGCCGCTAAACAGCTTTCGCGCCGATAAAATGCGCAGAGAGGTTGTTGTCGCCCATCCGGCTGAGCTGGAACGACGGCGTCAAATGGTTCCTTCGCGAATTGCCGCAATCGCGTAAACAACTCGGCCGTGACGAGCGGAAGATCGCAAGCCACGATCGCCGCCCAAGCTGATTGACAAGCGTAGAGCGCGGCATGAATTCCACCGAGCGCCCCCCATCGCTCATGCAAATCAGGTACGTTTTGAAGAAGGGAAAGGCGAGCCTCGTCGCGCGAGCCGACCAGGCGCACGGCGCCCACATTGGGCTGCAACGCGGCAGCGATTAGTTCGACTCCGCTTTGTCCATCGAACTTAAGCTGCGCCTTGTCCGAGCCCATGCGACTCGAAGCACCGCCAACCAGAATGAATCCCTGGACATCCAACATGCGCTCTTCGGGTATGCTATTACTTTCTTCAGAGTTGAGCTATAGTGAGTTGTGGTCCCGGCGGGGTTGAAATCGTTGCATCGCGGTAAGAAGAAGAATATGAAATCACTGAAGCACCTTACTACATTTTCCGTCGTCATCTTCACCTTATTTGTTGGATCGATTATGACGCTCGGTCAGGGTCGCGCCGGGCACCCATCCACTGCTGCTGGTGGCACCGACAAAGTTGGGTCCGGCCAGAAGATAGCCGTCAAGACGGCGGCGAAAACCATTCCCGCCGGCACGGCACTTTTTTCTTTGGAGGAAGTAAAACCGGGATTGAAGGGCGTTGCTCGCACGGTTTTTGCCGGCAGCGAGCCACAGGAATTCACGCTGGAGATTTTGGGCGTCCTGCCGGGATTTACCGGGCCGCGCCAATCGACCATCCTTGCGAAACTAAGCGGCCCGGGTGTTGATCGGACCGGCGTATTCGCGGGCATGTCCGGCTCGCCGGTGTTCATCGATGATCGCCTGGTCGGAGCCATCGCGTACAGCTTTCCGTTTTCAAAAGAACCTATCTGCGGCATCACGCCCATCAAGCAGATGATCGAGATCTTCGAGCAGGGAAACGACAAGCCGAAAGGCGCCACCGAACCGCGCGCCGTCTCTTTTGCTCAACTCGCGAGCGCTGAATGGAAACCAATCCTGCCAAGGCAATCGTTTCAGTCCTTTCCATTGATTGCTTCGGTGGCGGCGGGGTCGTCACTCGCGCCGCTGATGGGCCAACAGATTCAAGAGATCGCTACGCCCGTGGTTTTCAGCGGCATCAGTCAAGAGAGCCTTTCGATGTTCTCGAATGAATTGTCAAAGAGTGGCTTACTGCCTGTTTCTGGCGTGGGCGCATCGTCACCAATAACGCCGCTCGAATCATTTGACGAAAAGACTCTGACGCCGGGCGCCTCAGTCAGCGTGCAGTTAGTGCGCGGCGATTATTCAGTCGCCGCTTCAGGCACCGTGACCTTCCGCGATGGCGAGCATATTTACGCCTTTGGCCATCCGTTTCTTGGCCTGGGCAATGCGGACATGCCCATGACCGAGAGCTCGGTCGTCACCGTGATCCCGAACGCGTTTAATTCGTTCAAGCTGGCGGTTCCCGGCCGCATGGTCGGATCAATCTCGCAGGATCGCGCCACAGGTATCTTTGGCCAATTGGGCCATGCGCCGCGGATGATTCCGGTGAAGCTCAATCTGCATACCAGCCGCGATCGCGTCGAGCAATTCTCTTATGAAGTAATCAGCGATGAATTCCTGACTCCGTTGCTTATTAACCTGACCGTATTCAACAGCATTGCCGCACGCGAGCGGTCAGTGGGAGAAGCGACGGTGACGATCGATGGGTCGATTACCATGGAAGGCCAGGACCCCATTAAGTTGCAGCGGCGTTTTTCGGCGGCCAATGCTGCGGTGATGGCGGCGGGGGCGATAGCTGCTCCCGTCGGAGCGTTAATGAGCAGCGGCTTTGACAACGTGAATATCCGCGGGATCGTACTGGACATTACGTCGAGCGAGGACAAGCGCTCCGCCACTTTGGAGCGCATCTCGTTGGACGCAACGGATGTTGTTCGAGGGGAGAATGTCGAAGTCCAGGCTTATGTGCGCACGGATTCAGGGAAGCAATTCGTTGAGCGTATCCCGGTACAGATACCTGCGGACGCGCCCGCAGGCCAATTGATGATTATGGTTGGCGACGGCGCGACCTTGCAGGAGGCTTCGTCGTCTCGGGCCTTTGTGCCCAGAGACCTGGGCCAACTGGTGGGCGCCATAAATAAAATCAAGAAGAATGATAGGCTGTATGTGAGGCTGCTGCGACCGGCGCCCGGCGTCGTCATCGGGACCAGCGAGCTTCCGAATTTGCCGCCCTCGGTAATCGCGACTCTGAACAGCGAGCGCACATCCGGTGGTTACACGCAAATGTCGCTCTCGCAACTCTACGAACGAGAACTATCGCCGGCCGATTTTGTGATTACCGGCCAGCAAGCGATCTCAGTGAATGTTAAGTGACTTGAGATTGCGAAGACTTCCGCCGTCGCCGTAACTTAGCCGCCACACCCGCCAGACCAAGTCCCAGTAAACTGAGAGTTGCCGGCTCCGGCACCGCGTTGGGTTCGCTTGTGATGATGAACTCAGCCTTTAGAAAATCACAGAATTCCCCCGGCCCAATTCCTTCAATGCTCGTGGGCAGGACGTTCACATCGACTGAGAATGCGCCAAAATCGAATGTCAACGGATCAGACGAAAGAATGTGAACGGAATCGACGAACGTGCCAATGTCTATTGTGCCCACAATGTTCAGAGTTTGCGTCACGCCGTTTATCGTCACAAGCTGCGCGAAGGTAAAATTGTACGTTCCTTCAGAACCATGCCCGGTGAAGGCAGTAGTAAAGGTCAAAGGATTCAACAACGCAATAAAGCTGCCGGAGCCATTTATCGTTTGACTGGCAGAAGTTGCTGTTCCCAATAGCGAATCCATTCCCGGGACGCCGCCGCCGTTGTTGCCCAAATCGCTGAGTGAAAATCCGCCGGAACTGATCGTAATTGGGTCCGCTTTCGTCGCCGGCGAAATCGTTAACGAGATTAGTAGAGCAGCCAACCCTAAGGCCACCTTAGTCAGAAATCGCATTTGCATCTCCCTCGTTTTCTTCGGAAATTGAAATCGCGTCGAATGCGCCAGTCCCAGCAAATCGTGAGACTTCAGCGTCCGCCGCGTACTCTAAGAAGAAAAACTGCAAGGAAAAGAAACCGATAATCGAATTGGGCTTCCAAAAAAAGACATTTCTCTAGCCCAGGCGTTCACGCCTGGGAGAATGAAGTGGCTTGATTCTTGAGCCCGATTTATGGGGCTTTCGCTAATACCGGTAGTGCAAAGCCTCCTGAAGGAGACTTTGTGAATTAATCGCCTTCAGTTCCCCAGGCGTGAACGCCTGGGCTAGAGAAATGCCTTTCTTGGCGGCCTGCGAGAGCGGCTGGGCTTGGCGATGATCAGGAATCGCCGGGCCGACTTGGGGATTTGCTCGACCTTAATCAGCCCGAGCATAGTTTCGAGTTGTTTCCGGAGCGCTTCGCCGGCAAAGATCAGGAGGGTGCAATTCGTCGGCGCCCAATCGATTAATTTGGGAAGCATCTCCCGAAATCGATCCAGGGCGCGGCAGGTGATGAACCCTACTTCCGGAACAGGGATATCCTCAAATCGTGCTCCTATCAAACGCGACGGCTTCGCGCTGATCGCGTGGCGGAGAGCCTCGCGCAGAAAAACGAGCTTTTTTGGCGAAGACTCTATTAAGGTGATGCGGAGATCAGGTCGGACAAGCAGACATGGGATGAGCGGAAAGCCTGCACCCGAACCAATGTCCGCAACCCGGGCGTTCAATGGCAGATGGTGAATCAGCACGAGCGACTCGAGAATGTGGCGCGTGGCAAATTCTTCCGGCGAACAAGGCGCAACCAAATGCAGCCGGGGATTCCACTTCCGCAGGAGCGCGTAGTAGTCGCTCAATCGCTCGATGTCAGTGTCTGTGAGTTGGACTCCGAAGTCCGGGGATTTGTCATGCAGCGCTTCGCGGAACCTTTCAATCGATGCTGGCATTTGGCGGCTCGTTACAGAACCGGGAGCGGGCAGCGACCGGATCATGTTACATTACGACAAATAACGATCCGGTCGCTACCGCTCCCGGTTCTGTAACGAATAGATGGCCAGCGAATCATTAAGCGAGCAGCACGAATCTTTAGGCCGCGCGGTAACGAAACTGATCAGCGAACAGGCCGCCAAACTGGATTCCGCACCGGTAACTTCGCCGGCGACGCCGGCCCAATTACGAACGCTATTCGATGAGCCTCTCCCGATTAACGGAATGCCCGCGGAAGGTATTCTGGCCCAGTTTGCTCGCGACGTGGCGCCGCACGCGATGCAGATTCCCAGCCCTCGTTATTTTGGCCAGTTCAATCCGACGCCACTCGCGATTGCCGTCTGGGCCGACGCTTTGTGTTCGGCCCTTAATCAAAACGCCGGCGCCTGGAGAAACGGGCCAACCTCGGCGCTCATCGAGGACCGCGCAATCCGATGGTTATGCGAGCTGCTGGGTTACGGGCCGGGCGCTTTCGGCGTCCTGGCAAGCGGTGGTTCGGAAGCGAACCTGATTGCTTTGAAATGCGCGCGCGATTCCGTCACGGACTATATCACTGGACTCGGAATGCGCACTGCGGGTGAGTTAGTAGTCTACGCTTCGGAACAATGTCATTTCTCTGTGGAGAAGAGCATTGACATTCTCGGCCTGGGGCGAAAGAGCTTGCGGAAGATCGAAACGGACGCGCGCTTTCATATTCGGCTCGATTTACTGCGCGAAGCGATCGATGAAGATCGAGCCGAAGGGTGCATTCCCTGCTGCATCGTGGGAATGGCTGGCGCTACTTCAACCGGCGTAATCGATTCATTGCCCGAACTGGCGGCGATTGCCCGTGAGAACGACTGCTGGTTTCACGTCGATGCAGCCTATGGCGGAGGGCTGGCTTTTTCAGACCGGCACAGAGACAAACTGCGAGGGATCGAACTCGCAAATTCGATCACCTTCGATCCGCACAAATGGATGTTCGTACCATTTGCCTGCGGCGCGACGCTAGTGCGCGACGGCGGAAGGGTCTTGCGCGATTCGTTTGATATTTCTCCGGAATATCTCAGCGAAGATCGCGGGGGCGCCGACGTCGAATACGATTTCTTTCGCTACGGCCAGATGGGCACGCGGCGCTTCAACGCGCTGAAACTTTGGATGGCTTTCAAGTTTATGGGTAAGCGGGGCTATGCGGAAACCGTCGAGCGTCATATTGAATTAACGAACCACTTTGCCGGCCGGCTCGACGAACTGCCGGACTTTGAACGGGTCGGCGAGATTGAAACGGCCGTGTGCTGCTTTCGGTATTTACCCGAGTGGGTACGTGCACTGCCCCCAACAGATCAGGATCGGGTCCAACAGGCTTTGCAACAACGAATCGAAAAGAGCGGCAAGGCTTTCTTTCCGTCAACGATTTTGCATGGCCGGCGGGCTTTGCGAGTGAACATAAACAGTTACCTGACCGAGACGGGTCATGTGGATGATCTGTTAGAATCGCTCGTCGTTGAAGGGGAACAAATTCAGAAAGGAGAATTCTAGTGAGCATCGAGAACGAACTTGGTCAATACGTTCACGCCTTGGTCGGCAGCCAGGAGAAATTTGCCGAGGGCGCGGAAAAGATTATCGATTCTATGGTCTCACTGACTGATCGTCTGGAGCGTTGGATTCATGTCGCCGGGTCAGTGACTGACCAGATGGAGCGATATGCGGATTTGTGCAATGAGCTGGTGGAGACTAATCGGCTGATGCTGAAAGCCCTTGGCGATACGCAAGCGGCCATAAACGAAAACACTAATCGGCTTGACAGCTTTATCGGCAAGCTTGAGAGTTATTTTGGCAGTGGGGCAGGCCTCGAATACGAGAATTGATACCTTACATAAAAAACAAGGTTGAGGTTCTCATTCACACCCGGCTTGAGCCGGGTGATCGGGAATCAAGAGAAATAGGAAACCGTTTAAACGGTTTCCAGTCTTTAGCTTATCCCAGTTCACCTGGCTAAAAGCCAGGTGTGAATAAGATTAAAGTAGCCGAAGGAATCTGTAGCCAGCGGTGGCGCGAACGACTTTTGTGCA
>WNGL01014687.1_pt1 | contig 10003 bp, 9 predicted proteins | sample 5400591 | NCBI WGS metagenome assembly WNGL01 (sample SAMN13153377, study PRJNA577476) | soil metagenome | isolation source: 80 cm soil or saprolite under Garry oak tree replicate 1 | place: USA:California | collected 2016-06-15 | reverse complement strand
GCCCTTTCACTTTTCCCCTTTGCCGCACGGTCGTCGGACCCGCCGCGCGCTGGGCCACCAGCAGGCGGATGACCACGCGAAACGGCAGCACTGACAGCAACTTACGCACGGGGGTGTCCTGGGCGCCCGACCCCCGTGGGGGCTTCAATAACGCGGGCGAGACGCCGCCCCCCTCGGCTGAGATTGTCTGAAACGACAAGGTACCGTGCCCTGGGTAGGGGTACCAACGGCAGAAAAAAATGATTATGATGTATAATAAATTTTCCCAGAGTTTTCTCTTCTATTACTCTTTCCCGTACTCAGGAATATATTCAGGAAAATCAGGAATATAAGATGACGACGGCAAAGACACCTCTGACGGATTTCGTTGTTCCTTCTTACCCGCTGCCGCCGCCGGCCGTGGCCGAGCGTATCCAGAAGCAGCCTGAATGCCGCTTGTTGTGGGCCATTCTGCAGGACGGCATCGAAAGCTATATGAAATACGCCTTTGCCAGCAGCCGGCGTGGCAAGCGCCTGTTTGCGGAGACCGAGCAGTGGATCATGCAGGATGACCACACCTGGCTATGCAGCTTCGTGAGTATCTGCCACACTCTCGGCTTGGAGCCGGATTATCTGCGCTCCGGGCTCAAGCGCTGGCGCGCCCAGGGCAGCCAGGTCGGGCTCAAACAGGCGGCGTAGCCGCAGAGTCTCCAACCCGGTCTCGACCTCAGCCTGCGCCGGAAGAGCTACGCCAGGTTCCAGCAGACGAACTGTCCAGGCGCAATCGGACTCGGCACGGCCACGCGATCGAGCGGCAGCACATAGATCTGCGCGGGCGTGGTGGCGTCGAGCGCCTCGGTGCCGAGGAGATGGCCGGCAAAGGCGAGCGCACTACCGTCAGGTGCGACCGGTGGGTGGGAGTGCGCGTACTGGTCAAAGAACGAGAGGCAGAACGCTTGTTCACGGCTCGGCAAGAACCGGGCGAGCTCGGTTTTCTCCCCACTCGCCCGGTCCAAGCGGTGCCAGCGCAGGTGAGTGCGTTGCGCATCGAGGCTGAGATAGAGCAGCGCCTCTCCCTGCGGGGACCAGAAAAACCCAGCTACTGCCTCATCAAGCAACGGTAAGACCCGCCCGCTCGCGAGATCGAGCACCTGGACGGTGGAAAAGACCACAGACCCTGGACGCGACGTCCAGCCAAAAGCGAGGAAGCGGCCGTCCGCGGACCAGAGCGCAACTGTGGGCCCGGGAGTGCTCGCTACCGGGGCGCTGTCCCCGCTGGCCACATCAAAAAGCAACAGCCTGTCTCCCCCGTGGGTGTCCTGCTCAACATAGGCCAAGATCTCGTCCTGAGGAGACCATGCCGGCACACGGAACTCAGCGGGGCGGTTTGACACCTCGCGGACAATCTGCCCTGAGGTGGCCTCAAGCACCAGAATCCGCGCCGCGGCGGAAGCCTGCTGACTACTGCCACTAACATGAACCGCGAGCCGATCTCCACGCGGGGACCAGGACCAGAAGAGCGGGGCCCCACTGACGAGAGGGGTTGTGTGCCCCGGTCGTGCGAGCGTGACGGTTTCCAGCGACAACTGCCTCTCGCCGCGTTGGACGAGGACAGCAAAGGTGTCCGCACGCGGAGACCAGTTCCCGTAGATCGGTAGGCCGCCCGACAGACCGGCCAGCTCCCACGACTCGACCCCGTCGGCCGCCACTGCATACAGGCCGGTCTCCTGCATCCCGCGCAAACCAAAGCAGGCGACCCGGCTCCCATCCGGGGCCCAGGCTGGCCACGTGTGCGTGAGATGAGTAGAAGGACTCTGCGCTGCCGTACCTGCCTCTTTTTTTTCCCAACTCCAGGTCAATTGGCGTACCTGTCCGTCGGCCGGGGTCAGGGTGAAGATGTTGTCTCCTGCGCCGCTATAGACTAGTCGGGGAATACGGGGCGTTGCTGGACCGGGCATGCCTTCCTCGTTGTTCGTTTACCGCTTTGTCCCCTCGAACACCTCAAGGGGTTGTTTGCGCGCGCGCGCGCGCCGCAAGAGCACGTAGAGCGCACCGGGCCCGCCGTCGTGCGGTCGGGCCGTGGCAAAAGCCAGCATGATTCTGGCCAGCTTGCCCCGTGTCAGCCAGAGCTTGAGGCGGTCCTTGAGGACCGGCACCTGGCCGGGCGAATTGCGGCCGCGGCCGTGCACGATCAGCACACACCGCAACCCGTCGCGCACAGCGTTCATGAGGAACTGCTCAACTTCGCTCTGGGCTGCGTCCGCCGTCATCCCGTGCAGATCCAGATAGGCTTGCCGGGAGAAGTCTCCCTGCCGGAGCTTGTGCACCAGGTTGGCGTCCAGTCCGATCACACAGCCTTCCATATACTCATCGGTGTCGGTGACATCGAACCCGGTCCGACCAGCGATAAGGTCGTACAGCTCGGCCAGGGCTTCGTTCTCGTCTGTCTGTGCACGCCGCGCGAGCGTCGGCAGGGGCCCGCTGACCCGCAGGCGCTCATCTTTCTTCAGCGGGGTCACGTCTTGCATCTCGCGCCGGAAGACCTCTTCCCCACTCTCAGTGTCGTCGTGCGCCGGCGCAGGAGGCGGCACCGGTTTCGCCGCAGCGGGCGGTTTCTCCGGCAACTTGAGGGTCTTCTTGAGGTGGCGAAACGGCGCGTTGAAGCCAGACGACATGCTCAGGATGGTATACAAGAAGGCGGGTGAGGACAAGCAAGCAGACGCGGGTGTGCGGGGCACGCCCTGTTTTCTCCCTCTCCCGCGTAAGCGGGAGAGGGTTGGGGTGAGGGCCTGTAGAGTCCCAGTTGCTGGAGGTAGTGCGGCAACCGGCTGCGCTCGCTACGCCCCCGCAGACCTGCACCTTCGCAGCGTTCTAGATACTCAGCTACGATACCAGCCTGCAACCGGGTCACCCGTTGGCTCCCGACTTCCACCTGCTCCGGGGCCGTGCCCCCGCCACTCAGGATTATGAGCGGCTCCGTACTCAAGCAGTATGGGGAACTCCAGGTCCAGAGCGCTCGCCAGGTCGAAAAATTCCTGCAGGCTCTCCTGGAAGCGGAAAAACTTGTCCCGGTTATCAGGGTCAGCGTAGAGCATCTGCAGGCGTTCACCGAAGTGAGTCAGGGTATTGAGGGAGTGAGCCACGTCGGCGCCCCCGTGCTGACGGATGTTGTGGAGCATCTCGACCCAGGCGGCGAGTTCCCCCGTGAGGACAAAGTCGAGGGTGGTCAGGTCGAAAGCGGCGACCTCAGTCACCGCGTGGCAGTCGAACACCTCGAAGGCCAGCTGATAGCGCCACTCCTGGCCCTGTGGGCCGACAAGGTGCACTCCGAAGGTGGTGTCGATAAAGCCGAGGCGGCGGAACCGGGCTTCGTCCTGTCGCATGAGGGTTTGCAGGGTCTGGAAAAAAGCCAGGGAGGGGAAAGGTATTTTCTTCTCCATTTTCAACCTCCTATGGAAGAGGACTGACGTTGCGACCATCTCAAACTGTCATGTCGGTTTAAGCCAGTTCTAAAAAATACGTTGACAACACAGTGAATGGTTAACCACTCACAACTTTTGCGTCTATAGCATAGAGCTCGGCAGCGGCTGTATGGAGGGGCGGACAAGACACCCTCCGACAGCCACAGGAGCAGACCGCGATTTGTTTAATAGCGCGAAGACTTAGAATCGTCAGTAGAGAGGAGGAAAAGTGTCAATCTCCATAGACAAAGAAGGCAGCAGCATTATTTTTATCTGGAACTGCAAAGAATTAGAGGTCCAGGGGAGTAAACAAGTATTGCTACCTTAATAACAACCCTGTCAGTTTGCAGACACGTTCTCGATCCCAGACGCGCCGGTAGCCGGAGTAGAGTGGGCAGGGTTCCAGTAATGATCGTCTCGTTCAGCATCAGGGTCACCGTGTGCTGGGGTGCGGCCTGGCCACGTTTGCGCCCTCTTTGGCTTGCCGCCAGCTCAGGGAGCGGCGGGATGAATGCTGCCGCGGTCGCTTCCAGCCAGTTCTCAGCCGGGTCAAGGCCAAACTCACGCTCGGCCGCGAAACGGTCAGATGATGTATCTCTTGCAGGTATCGTGCCAACAGCGGAGCGGTCCAGACGGTCGCGCGATAGCCCAACTCGCGCGGATCGCGATCGATCACGGCAGCAATCAGCGGATCAATAATCCCCTGCACTGTGCGGGGACGACCACCACGCTCGCCGGTCGCAACGCGAGCCACGATGGGGAGGGCGCGACGAGCCTGGAAGTGGGCGATCCATTTGTAGATAGCCTGCCGGCTGACACGCAAGCGGTCGGCCACCTCCTGGGCACTCTCTCCCTCGTCGAGCCACAACAAGGCCTGGACTCGGCGCAGGGTCCTGGCATCATGAAGATGGGCGACGAGGTCTTCCAACGCCTTTCGTTCCCTGTGGCTGAGAACAAAGGGAGGCATCAGTTCACCCTGGCTATTCCCCTTACTGGTGATGCAATGGGCTGAGGTTGCGGTGACTCACCGATTTGTCAACAGACTTTTTAGAATATTTAGATCATTTCAATCTCCTTTTCAACCCCCAAAAGTAGCATCACAGGAAGACAGATTAGCAGACTTGCGCTCTCTCAACCTATACCAGTTTGCAATTGCCTGTGTCCTTTGAGTAGGGGCGATCCTTGTGATCGCCCTTGGGGGACGAGGGCAGGGCGAATACAAGATTCGCCCCTACCAGGAAACTGAGGATACATCCGAGTGAAAATTGCTATACACTGCCAGCTCTTCGGCTGAGGGGTAGGTGACTGTCATTCTTGACTTGGGCACTAGCGCGCTGAGTGGGGTGAGTGACGAGGACTACGGAGCGATCGCTCGGCCAACAGCAACGTCTCACTTAATAAGACCCTGGCGATGCCAGCGCGCACTTTGCCAGCCGCCCGCGCCTGCCCTGCTTCCGGGGAATTTTTGCCTGATCGAGCCAAAAGACCCTGAGCTTCTGAGCCAGCAGAATCACGGCATGCGTCTTCTTCACTAGACACTGCCGCCCGCTGCATAGAGGAGACGGTGCCAGACACAGTTCTCTGGTTTTTTGCATGAGATAACCCCCCTGGCATCCAATTTGCTTGCTGCCTTCCTTGACATCATCTCAGAATCCATTTAGGTAGAAAGAAACCTAACCCGAGGGAGGGAGGACTGTCATGCAGGGAGAAAAGACGCGCGACAAGTTCTTGGCGGAGGAGCGAGAGCGGGGAGGAAAGCGGGCAACTATCACTATTGTCAGTGCTAATCTGCTGCGCTGGCTGGGTGGGTTGTCCAGCATCCCCCCTGAGGTGGTTGAGGCAGGGCGTGCCGTGCTCCAGAAAGCGCAGCAGAGCGGTGATATTCGTGACTACCGCCTGTACGCTTTTGGGCAGGACCTCCATCTGCAGATCAACACGCTGGGACAGGGTTTACATAACCCCAAGGTGCACCGCTTGGCCTACGAGGTGGCAACTGCCGCTCTCACCCAGGCGGCTGACTCAGGGTTGTATCGGTCGCTGAACGGCACGGACTTTTTCCGGCTCTCCCCGCGCGAGCGCATCGTGGCGCTCCATCTGCGGCCGGTAGAGTTTCCCTTCACTGAGCGCGGCGCGGAGCCCATCGTCATTGCCAAGCTGATGAACGGTGCGGTCGGCGCTTTTAACCGCATGCTCTTTAACCTGTTTTTCCACCCTGACAAGGGTTCCCACCAAAGACTCGACGGTACCCGCTTTATCGCCGTGGTAGAGAGCGTGGATGATGTTGTCGCAGGCAGGACCCAGCGGCGACTTTATGCTTTCGGTGACCGCCCCCAAGAAGAAAGACTCTTCCTGCTTTATCCTTCCCTGCAGGAGCCGCTTGAGCTGAGCCGTGACCAGATCGGGGACTGGGCAGAACTGCTCTCGATGATCGCTAATCCAGCCGAGTGGGTGGTGAGCGCGGTCTACGCGGTACAGGGTCGCTTTGTGTCCGACGGCGCGCATTGGCAAGCCACCCGCCACGAGCCTGTGGCAGTGGTGGCGGTCGAACCCGCTCTGCCCGGAGCTGCGGTTGAGGACCCGGTGGTTATCGTGCGCCTGCAGGGCGGACTGCCGGCGGTGGGCGAGGGCCACTACAATCTGGGCGGTGACTTCCACTTTACCATTGGCGGCCGAGGTGGAGGCTATCATGTCGGCGTTATGCCAGTGACTATGGCGCAGGCGCGGACTCAGGCCGAGGAGCAGGGCACGGCCAAACTAGTAGCTTATACCTACCAATCGTATGACAACGGTCGCATCCCGCCGGAACATGATGTGATTGACCTGTTTGCGCAGGACAGCGTGCAGACCGAGTGGCTGCAGCAAGAGGCTCGCGAGTTCATTCAGCTCATGGTGCAGCATGGGGAGTTTCAACCCTATGTCACTGCGGAAGAGGCGGAGCGGCGCGCGCAGGCCCAAGCTGAGCGCCTACGGAGCCTATTCAAACACATCCCCTCGGCCGAGCTTGGGGAAACTGACACCCTAGTTACCAAGGCCAATGAGCGCGCTCAAGGCGAGACCTTCTCAGATATTAAGGCCGATGCCGGCGGCAAGGTGGGACATACCACGCCGCCTACGCTCTTTGAGGGGATCGCCCGCGCCAGCCTGCGTGAAGCCCAGGAGAGCGGGTTCATCCGCGACTTTCAAGTGTTTGCCGTAGGCGACGACATGCATCTACTGATGTTTCATCGCCACGGGGTGGATGCTAACGACGTGCACCTGCTCGCCTTTCGCACTTTTTGGCGGATGGTGTGGGTCACGGAGCTCATCGGGTACAAGCCTTACGGTCTGGCGCAGGATCTCAAAATCGGCCCGGCTACCAAGGGGAAGCGGGTCGACGATCTTGCCGAACCCAGTGAGCGCTTCATCGCCCTGCTGGCTGAGCACCTGCCTGAACCAGAGCGATCCTCGTTGCCACGGTTCCGGGCTGCTCAGGAGACCTGGAAGAGCGGTCGGGCTTCGGTGGAGGTGAAAAAGCCCTTTGCTGGCAACGTCACTGGTCAGGGACCTGGGTTTGCCGAGTTGCCGTTGAGAGATACCTGGAAGGTAGGGGTATTTGCCGCTGATAAGGCCGGGCCGGCGGCCTTCAATGTCCCGCTCTTTCATGCGGCTGAGAGGGCGCTGGCTAACGAGCAGTTCCGCTCCCGCTATGGTGAAAGCCTCGCCTTTGAAATTTACGACGTGCACAATCATACGCGTATCTTCCTGGATGCTCGCGCGCACCGGGAAGATATCCAGACCCTGTTGGGGGCGACAAATCTGTTTAATGTGAAGCGTCTATGGTCGCTGCCGCAGACGGTCGTTCAACGGCAGGCAGTCGAGGCTGCTGTCCAGGACATTGTGCTGGCTGCCTCAACAGAGAAGCTGGCGTTGATCACCGGCGGGGAGTATGTCGGCAAAGACGATCCTGTCGTATTGGGCGTTGAGGGGCTGATCACCCAGATCTTCGAATATATGAAGACCGGTTTCTACATGACCCAGGGTGACGAACGCGGCTCGCACTACATGATGCTGCTGCCCAAACCGCTCTCTGAAGCAGTGGCCACGGTGCGGAGCCGCGGCCTGCAGGTGGGCCTGGTGGCCACGCTCAGCCCGCGCGGTATTGCTGAGCTGCGTGATGTCTATGCCGAGCCGAGTTTTCGCGAGGCCCGCATCCGCATTGACCAGATCAACGCGCGCATCTGGCGTTGCCAGGGTTCAGAGTTTACCCCGGTCGGCGTTGGGGCGCGCGACGTGGAGCCCGCCTATCCGCTGATGAAGGTGCTTAACCGCATTACCGGCGAAGGCTCGCCCTACGCGCAATCGGTCCAGGCTATCACGCAGGATGTATATCACCGCGTGACCCAAAGTGGAGAGTAGGAGGGGGCGAAAGAGGCACCAGTCCCAACTTCAGCCCTTTACCTTACACCTTGGGCGTAAGGTCCCCTCTCCCCGAAGTTGTGACTAATGTCGGCCGCAACTCGTTCCAGCGGCAGAGAGCGGAAAGCTTGGCCTTCTTGCGTCAGGTGATGCAGCTCTACGCCGGGGAGATCCAGTAACGTTACCCCGCCTCTCCCTCTCCCGCCTTGCGGGAGAGGGTCGGGGTGAGGGCCAAGCAGAAACTCCCCAGCCTCAGCGCGTATCGGCGTAGAACGCCTTCAGGTGTTTAGGCGGCACGCCCAAGAAGTGACAGAGCCGTAGCGTCCACATCAGCATAATCGTTCTGACCACGCCGTGCCGCTGCCAGCGACGGGCTGAAGTGGTGACACGCGCGCGCAGACAGGCGAGCCTCCCCGCCCGCTTGAGCCTGCGGCTCAGCTCCAGGTCCTCCATCAGCTCGACTTCAGGATAGCCCCCCAGCGCCAAAAATATCTCGCGCCGGACAAATATCGCCTGATCACCAGTAGAGATGCGCGTCAGCCGCGAGCGCAGGTTCATCAACGTCTCGATCAGGCGAAAGGGCCAGCCCGGCGCATCGAGGTGCACGTCAAAGCGGCCGCCGACAACCCCCGGGTCGGAAAGGGCTTGGTCGAGCAGCGCCGCAAACCCGTGCGGAAGGACCGTGTCGGCGTGGAGAAAGAGCACGACCGCGCCAGCCGCTCTCTGGGCACCGGCGTTCATCTGCCGCGCCCGCCCGCGAGGCGAGGACAGGATAACGTCGGCATGCAGACGAGCGAGCTCGGGGGTGCCGTCGTTACTGCCGCCGTCCACCACGACGATTTCACATTCCCCGGCCTGTCGCACCCGGACCAGGGTTTGGGCAATACCCCCGGCCTCGTTGAGCGTCGGTATCACCACTCATTACTCATCACTCATTACTTATTACTCACCCTCCTGCCCGCAAGAACGCGAGAGTCAGGCGGTGCAAAAAGGTTTCTTCGTCTTGGGCACTCACCCCGGTATAGGTCATCACCAACAAGGTACGGGGGAAAGAGAGATGCGGGCTGAACGGGCTGCGCTGCGAGAGGAGCGGCCGAACGGTCAACCCCAATGTCCCCTGCGCGAGCGTCACCTGGAAGCACACCTCACCGTCGGTTGCCACGCGAGTGTACGCGTACCCGGCTGTAGTGAGTAGTTTCTCCAAGCCCGCGAGAACTTCGTCTGGGGCAAAGCCCAGGTTCCACTCAATCGTCTTCTCGCTCACACAGACCTCCTGACGTAGCGAAACACCGTCCACAGAATCTTATACCCGGCCAGGAGCGAACCCTTCACCGTACCGCTCACCTTTGACTCGCCGCCGACGCGCTTACGGTAACGCACTGGCACTTCGGCGATGCGCAGTCCCTGACGCACAGCCCTGATCTGCATCTCTACCGTCCAGCCATAGGTGCAGTCCGTCATCCCCAAGTCGAGGAGCGCCGCAAAACGGATGGCGCGAAAGGGGCCGAGGTCACTATAGGTAAAACCATACAGCAGGCGGATGAGGAAGGTTGCCAGGGCGTTGCCACAGCGCGACTGGGGCAGGAGCGCGCCAGGGTCGGCCTCACCCTTTGTGCGAGAGCCGATCACCAGGTCGTACCCCTCCGTTACGATCGGCTGGACTACAGCGGGCAGTTCCTCGGGGTGATCGCTGTAGTCGGCATCGAGGAACACCACGATATCCGGGGCCTTGGTTCTGAGATATGCGATGCCGGCGAGGCACGCCGACCCGTAGCCACGGCGCGACTCGCTGAGCACCGTGGCGCCGCTGGCGCGCGCCACTTCGGCAGTGCGGTCTGAGGAGCCGTTGTCCACCACCACCACCTCTTCCACCGCCTCCCTGGGCAGATCGGCAAGCACATGAGGAAGTGCGACCTCCTCGTTGAGCGCGGGGATGAGGACCGCAATCCGTGGTCGCGTGTTGCTCATGGATTAGTAGGCTGCTGAAAAATCCTCACTTTTCCTTGGCCTGCTGCGAAAGCCGAGCTACCTGGTCCAGAGCAGCTGCGCTCATAGCAGCAATCTGTGGTGAGGTCTCGTTGACCCGCTGTAGCATTTTCAGGCCCGCTAGGGTCAAGATCACTTCCAGCACCAGCATGGCTCCCCAAATAAGATGGTCGTACATTGGA
>WNGL01011762.1_pt1 | contig 10003 bp, 10 predicted proteins | sample 5400591 | NCBI WGS metagenome assembly WNGL01 (sample SAMN13153377, study PRJNA577476) | soil metagenome | isolation source: 80 cm soil or saprolite under Garry oak tree replicate 1 | place: USA:California | collected 2016-06-15 | reverse complement strand
CTGACCTGCCGACCCTGGTCGCCGAGGCCAAGCAGCTCGAGTTTCAGATCAACGCGCTGAGCGAGCAGTACGACGGCCTGCGCATCCAGCTCAGCCGCGCCCAGGCCAACGCGCGGATCGCGCAGAACGCGGCCAGCCGGGGCGCGGCCGCGCTGGCGGCGAGCCAGAAGACGGTGGCCCGGCTGGCGGCCGCGAGCTACATGAACTCCGGGCTCGACCCGACGCTGGCGGCGCTCACCGCCGGGGATCCCGGGCAGTTCCTCAGCCAGGCCTCCGCGATCACCGAGCTCAACCAGTCCAGCGGCATCATGGTCAGCACGCTGAGTCATCAGGTGACACAGGCGGTGCGGGACAAGCAGACCGCCGACCAGCAGGTCGCCCAGGTGCGCGCGCTGCAAGCCCAGATGGACGGCAAGCGCACGCTCATCCTCGCGAAGATCGACCAGGTCAACAGCGCCGCGATGAAGCAGGCGATGGCGGTCTTCACCCAGACCGGGCACTATCCGAACATCGCCATCCCGACCGAGAACACGGTCGGCGCCCAGGCCCTGCAGGCCGCGATCAGCCGGGAAGGCTACCCCTACGTCTGGGGGGCGGCCGGTCCCACCGCATTCGACTGCTCCGGGCTGGTCGTGTGGGCCTATGCCCAGATAGGCATCGCGCTGCCGCACTACACCGGCTGGCTGTGGAACTCGGGCGTGCACGTGGCCCGCAGCGACCTGGAGCCGGGCGATCTGGTCTTCTTCGGCGCTGACATCAGCCACGTCGGCATCTATGTCGGCGAAGGAATGATGATCGACGCGCCCAACTTCGGCGAGACGGTCAGGGTCGAACCGATCTTCAGCGGCTATATCGGCGCCGTCCGGATCGCCTGACGGCCACCGGGCGTCACCGCGGGCCTGGCGGCTCCGCCTGGCCCGCGTTCCTTTCGTAGACCAGGCGCAGGCCGATCAGGGTGAGCCAGGGCTCGTAAGCGTCAATGACGCTTACCTCGTCCATAACGAGCGGCGCCAGGCCGCCGGTGGCGATAGTGGTCACCGCGCGCGGGTCATCGGGCGACAGTTCGCGCGCCATCCTCCGCGCAATTCCCTCGACCTGCGCGGCGAAGCCGTAGATGATGCCCGATTGCAGCGACTCCACCGTATTCTTGCCGATGACGCGCGGCGGCCTTGCCAGCTCGACCTTAAGCAACTGCGCGGCCCGCCGGGACAGCGCGTCCACGGAAATTTCGATGCCCGGCGCAAGTGCGCCGCCGACGAACTCGCCGCGCGCGCTCACCGCGTCGAAGTTCGTGGATGTCCCGAAATCCACGACAATGGCCGGGCCGCCGTAAAGGTGCACCGCGGCGAGCGAGTTCATGATCCGGTCGCTGCCCACTTCCTTGGGGTTGTCGGTCCGCACCGGCACGCCCGTCTTTACCCCCGGCTCGACGATGACCGTTTCCAAGTCGCCGTAATAGCGCTCACACATCTCTCTCATCTCACGGAGCACCGACGGCACAGTCGAGCACAGCGATATACCGCTGATATCCCTTTCCGTGAACACGCCGTTACCCGCGAGCAGGCCCTGCAGCACGACGGCGAGTTCGTCCGCGGTCCGGTCGGGGACCGTCGCGATGCGCCAGTGCTCGATCACCCGGTCCCGGTCGAATACCCCGAGAACGGTGTTCGTGTTCCCGATGTCAATGGTGAGCAGCATCGGCTTCCTGCCCTTCCGCGGCAGCATCCTGAGCCCCGGCGCCTTCCGCCGGAAGCACGACGGGCACGTTGTCGATCAGCCGGGTGCCGCCCGCCCTCACCGCCGCCACCAGCAGGGCCGGCCCGGGCCCGGCTGGGCCGAACGTACCCGGGTCGACCGCCGCGACGTAGTCGACGGCCAGGGCGGGTTCGGCGCGCAGCACGTCCTGCGCGGCGGCGAGCACCGCGGCCTCGCCGCCGGCCGCCCTGGCCTGGCCGGCCCGCAGCGCCCGCGGCAGCGCGAGCGCCACCGCCCGGTCGGCCGCGGACAGGTAGCGGTTCCGGCTCGAGGTCGCGAGCCCGTCGGCGTCGCGGGCGGTCGGCACGGGCTCGATGACGACGTCCAGGTTGAGGTCGGTCACCATCCGGCGGATCAGCGCGAGCTGCTGCGCGTCCTTCTGGCCGAACACCGCGATGGCCGGCCTGGTCAGGTGCAGCAGCTTGAGCACCACGGTCAGCACGCCGCCGAAGAAGCCCGGCCGGAACTCGCCCTCGAAGACCTGCCCCGCCGGGCCGGGATCGACGGTCACCTGCGGCCTGCCTGCGGGGTACATCTCGGCCACCGACGGCACGAAGACCAGGCGCACCCCTTCGCGGGCGCACAGGGCCACGTCCTCGTCCAGGGTCCGCGGATAGCGGTCGAGGTCTTCGGCCGGCCCGAACTGCAGCGGGTTGACGAAGATCGAGACGACGACGCTCCCCCGCGGCCCGGCGAGGGTGCGCGCGGCGCGCAGCAGCCGCTCGTGGCCGGCGTGCAGGGCTCCCATGGTCGGCACCAGGACCACCGGCCCGGGCGGTGCTCCCAGGTCCAGGGCGGCCCGCGCGGCGGCCAGTTCGGCTCGGGTGACGGCGATCCGCGGCTGGTCGCTCACGGGCGGCCGCCGAGCACGCCGAGCAGGCGTTCCGCGTCGGCGGGTTTGAGGAGCCCGGCCGCGAGCGCGCGATCGGCGGTCAGCCGCGCCATGGCGACGTAGGCGGCCACCGCGGCCGGCGAGGCGGCAGGGGCCGCCTCGAGCGCGGCGACGTGCGCGGCCACGGTCGCCGCGTCGCCGCGGGCCACCGGGCCGGTCAGGCCCGCGTCGCCGAGGCGCAGCGCGTTGTCCAGGGACGCGGAGAGCAGCGGCGCGAGCAGCCGGGAGGGCTCGGCCACGCCGGCCGACCTGAGCAGGTCGGCGGCCTCGGCGATGAGCGTGACCAGGTGGTTGGCGGCGCCCGCGATCGCCGCGTGGTAGAGGTCCCTGTACTCCTCGGCGATGAAGACGGGCTCGCCGCCCATCTCGATCACCAGCGCCTCGGCCGCGGGCCTCAGCACGTCGGGCGCGGTCACCCCGAAGCAGGTTCCGGTGACCCGGTCCACGTCGTCGCCGCGACCGGTGAACGTCATCACCGGGTGCAGCGCCAGAGGCAGCGCGCCCTGGCGCACGGCTGGCTCGAGCACGCGCAGGCCGTAGCGCCCGCTAGCGTGGGCCACCATCCGGCCCTCCAGCGGCGCCCCGGTCGCGGCCAGCCCGGCGATCAGGCCGGGCAGCACGTCGTCGGGGACGGTGAGCATGGCCAGGTCGGCGCGGCGCAGAACCTGGCTGGGCTCGGTGATGACCGCGGCGGGGAAGTTCGTGCGCGCCCGGCGCACCGAGGCCTCCGACACCGCAGACGCGGCCACGACCTGGTGGCCGGCCCGGGCCAGGGCCGCGCCCAGCGCGGTGCCCGCCCTCCCGGCGCCGATGATGCCGACCGCGAGCCTGGCGGGGCGGTCGGCCCGGGAGTGGGCAGAGTGGCTCTCAGGGTTCATAGCGGGGTTCATCTCGTTCCAGTCCTCGGCGGGTACCGGACGGCGGGTCCTGCGGTGACCAGGATAGCCATACTTCCCGCCGGTGGCCGTCACCAGCGACACCATCATTCCGAACGGGCCGCGGCGCGTGCTCCCGCGGCGGCCAGTATCGCCCCGGTCGGGGCGAAGGCGGCCGGGTACCCGGTGTGCAGCGCGAGGACGCCGAAGCCCGCCGTGCCCACGCCCATGCCGCCGTCGTAGGCGAGGTTCCACACCGCGCTGACCGCGCCGTACCCGGATTCCGCCACCCGGTCGTACATCAGCGTCTGGGTCACGTTCTGCGTGACGCCGAACCGACGGTGACGCCCTCGGCGGTCGTGGTCACGCGAGCACTTCCCGGTTGAGTGGCCGCGGTACCGGCGGCAGGCGCCGCGGCGCGCGGGTGGCCAGCACCGAGCCGGCCAGGATCAGCGCGAACGAGATCACCCCGGCCGGGGTGATGCGCTCGCCGAGGACGGCCGCGCCCAGGGCCACCGCCACCGCCGGGTTGACGTAGGTGATCACGGTGGCCCGCACCGCGCCCGCCTCGGCGATCAGCCTGAAGTACAGCACGAACGCCAGTGCCGTGCAGACCACGGCCAGCGCGGCCAGCGCGCCGAGCACCTGGGCCGACGGCATGACGCGCGGCCAGGTGAGCGCGGCGGCGGGCGCGTAGACGACCGCGGCCAGGCCCAGGCTCACCGCGGTCACCGCGAGCTCGTCGGCCCCGGCCAGCTTCCGGTCGGCGATGACCGGGCCGATCGCGTAGCACAGCGCGGTGCCGAGCACCTGCAGGACCGGCCAGGCGTCGCCGCCGGCCGAGATCCCGCCGCCGAGCAGCGCGACCCCGGCCAGGCCCATGGCCAGGCCGGCCCAGCGGGTGGCGGACAGCCGCTCGCGGTCGCCCGCGAGCCGGGCCACGCCCACCCCGATGACCGGGACGGCCGCGATGAGCAGCCCGCTCAGCGAGCTGGACAGGTGACGCTCGGCGCTGGAGAGCAGCATCCAGGGCAGGATGACCTCGACCGCCGCGAAGGCCACGAGCCAGGGCAGGTAGGGCCGCAGGGCCCGGAGGTGGCCGCGCCGCACCACGACCGGCAGCAGCAGCAGCGACCCGGTGAACACCCGCGCGAAGACCAGCACGGGCACGCTGACCCCGCCGTCCGCGACCTTGATCAGGAGGTAGGGAACGCCCCAGATCACGCCCATGACCGCGAACAGGGCCCAGCCGCGGCGGCTCATGACGTCGCTCCGAAGATATCCATGACCGGCTCTCCTCTTATGGCCTGAGGCGGATCCCGATGATGACACCGCCTGATTCGGACATTACGGGGGAGCCGGATCAGTCATAAGCTCCAATTCGCTCGCGGTTCAGTGGGCCGGTTGGCTCAGCGGGAGGAGACGGGCTCGTCGTGCTGATCGGGGTCGCCCGGGACCCGGCAGCAGTACTCCAGGTACAGCGCGGCGCAGGCGAGCAGGACGGCGGCTGCGAACGTCACCACCGCGGTGAGCGCGTCCTGGCGCGGCACGCTGGCGTTCAGCGAGCCGCTCAGGTAGATGTCGAAGCCCGCCGTGAACCCGGCGATGATCGCCGCCGCCAGCGAGCTGGCCTTGGCCAGCGCCACCATCCGCGACACGAACAGCGGGGCGGCCGGCTTGAGGCCGCGGCGCGCTCCCTGGCCGCTGCCGCGGCGGGAGGCGATCCGCGTCTTCAGGTCGCGGCCGATCCAGGCCTCGGCCGCCGCGGCGATCAGCAGCGCGGGCACGCCGGTCCAGGGCAGTGCGGGCAGCCGCTGGTACACCGACCGGATCAGCAGCCAGCCGGCCGCCGCGCAGACTACGGCGACCACCACGAGCGTCGACACGCGGGTCGGCCTCATGGCGTGCCCAGGACCATGCCCGGCTGACGCCGGACGCCGTCGTGGCTGAGCCCGGCGAGCAGCGCGCCGACGGCTCCGCGCCCGGGCAGGGTGGCCGCGGGTTCGATGTCGTGCCAGGGGGCGAGGACGAACGCACGCTCGTGCGCGCGGGGGTGGGGCAGGGTGATCACCGGATCGTCGCTGATTTCTTCGTCGTAGCTGATGATGTCGATGTCGAGCGTACGGGGGCCGAACCGTTCGGCCCGGATCCGGCCGAAGTCCGCCTCGATGCGCTGGGTCTGCGTCAGCAGGTCGAGCGGGCGCAGGCCGGTCGCCGCGATGAGCACCGCGTTCAGGTAGTCGGGCTGGGCCGGGCCGCCGACCGGGGCGGTCTCGTAGACCGGTGAGATGGCCAGCACGTCAGTCTCCGGCAGGGCGCCGATGGCTTGCACGCATCCTTGCAGGGTACCCAGCCGGTCGCCGAGGTTGCTGCCGACGGACAGCACCGCGCGGTGTTGGCCAGGCAGGGGCCGCCCGGTCACCGCCTGGCGGCCTGCCGCCAGGCGGCCGCGACCCGGACGGCGTCCGCGTTCAGCGGCACCTGGTGCACGCGCACGCACCAGGCGCCGACCGCGGCGGCCAGCGCCGTGACCGCCACCGTGGCCCCGTCGCAGTCGGCGAACGACCGCGGCGTGCCGTCCTGGGCAGCGAGCAGGTGGCCGAGGAAACGCTTCCTGGAGGCCCCGACCAGGATCGGGAAGGTGTGCCCTGCGATCGCGCCCACCTCGGCGAGGTGAGCGAGCAGCGGCCAGTTGTGCTCGGGCCGCTTGCCGAACCCGAGGCCGGGATCGAGCACGATGCACCGGGGATCGACCCCCGCGTGCACCACCGCGTCCACCCGGCTGGCCAGTTCGTCGCGGACGTCGGCCACCACGTCGCCGTAGGCCGCGCGTGAGTACATGTCCTGGCTGTGGCCGCGCCAGTGCATCACCACGTAAGAGACGCCCGCCGCCGCCACCAGGCGTGCCATGTCCGGATCGGCGAGCCCGCCGCTCACGTCGTTGACCAGCCGCGCCCCCGCGTCCAGCGCGAACTCGGCCACCCGCGCGCGCATGGTGTCGATGGAGACAGGCAGCCCCGCCCGGACCAGCTCGCTGACCACCGGCCCGATCCGCCGCAGTTCCTCTTCCTCCGTGATGCGCTGGGCTCCGGGCCTGGTCGACTCGCCACCGACGTCGACGATGTCCGCGCCCTGGGCCGCCAGTTCCAGCCCGTGCGCGATGGCCGCGTCCGCGCCGTACCACTGGCCGCCGTCGGAGAACGAGTCGGGCGTGACATTCACCACGCCCATGACCAGGCAACGGTCCGCGGCCGGCAGGCCGGGGAGCTGCTGCTGGTCCGGGGGGACGACCCCCCTGGACCCCCCGATCACAGGGGGGCTCTCCGCCCCCCCGTACCCCCCCGAGCCAGGCCGAGCTTGCGCGCGATCCTGCGCAGCTCGAGCCGCGGCCAGACCAGGAACGCCTCCGCCTCGAGCGCGGCCAGCGCGATCCTCGGCGCGTCCTTCGTGCTCGGGAAGACGAAGAAGCGCGGCTGCCAGACGGGGCAGAACTTGGCGTTGAACTTGTACAGCGACTCGATCTGGAACCACTTGGACATGAAGATGAGCACCGACCGCCAGGCCCGCAGCACCGGGCCGGCGCCGATCCGCTCGCCGCGCTCGAGCGCAGCCCGGAAGACGGCGAAGTTCAGCGAGATGCGCTTGACGCCGAAGCTGGAGGCGGCCTTGATGGTCTCCACGATCAGGAAGTCGTTCAGCCCGCCCTGGGCGCCCTTGTCCCGCCGCATCAGGTCGAGGGACAGGCCGTCGGCCCCCCAGGGGACCAGTTGCAGCACCGCGCGGACGACCCCGTTCTCGGTCGCGGTGGCGAGCACGCAGTCCTCGTCGCCGGGCGCGCCGATCCGGCCGAGGGCCATCGAGAAGCCGCGTTCGGTCGGACTGCCGCGCCAGGAATCGGCCGCCCTGACGATGGCGTCGAGTTCCTTCCGCGGTATGTCGCCCACCCGCCGGACCTCGGCCACGTAGCCATGCTTGGCCACCCGGTTGACCATCTGCCTGACGTTGCGCATCGACCGGCCGGACAGGCTGAAGTCGGCCGTGTGCACGATCGCCTCGTCGCCGAGTTCGAGCGCGGTCAGCCCGCCCTCGCGGCACCACACTTCGGCGCCGGTCTCACTGCAGCCCATCACGGCCGGCGCCCAGGCGTGCCGCGCCGCCTCGTCCAGGAACGGGCCGATCGCGCCGGGCCAGGCCTCCGGGTCGCCGATCGGGTCGCCGCTGGCCAGCATCACACCGGACACGACGCGGTAGCAGATGCAGGCCTTGCCGGTCGGCGACCAGATCACGCTCTTGTCGTCGCGCAGCGCGAAATAGCCGAGCGAGTCCCGGTCCCCCTGCTTGGCCAGCAGTTCCCTGACCCGGGCGGCGTCCGCGCGGCCCAGCCTGGCCCGCGGCTCGGCCGGCCGCAGGAACAGGTAGGCGGTGACCAGCAGCGTGAAGACCCCGAGCGCGCTGGTGAAGATGTTGAACAGGTCGCTGCGGGCCTCCGGCGCCCACTGCACCGGCCCGGATATCCCGATCAGGCCGTAGATGACCTCCTGCACCCGCTGGATCAGCGAGTAGTCCTCGGCCAGCCCCCGGGCCGCCAGGATGTAGGTCAGGCCGATGACCACGTCGGCCACGATCAGGCCGCTGAACACCCACAGGGCCCGCCACCTGGTGCGCGGGTCCCCCTCGGCGTAGAACTCGTCCCGGAACAGGAGCAGCGCGATGAGCAGCACCAGTGAGACGACCGCGGTCAGGATCCGCTGCGAGTGGATGAAGTGGATGGCGATGTCGAACGCGAGCAGCGCGGCCACCGCCTGCCAGGCGCGCCGCTTGCGGCGGCGCAGGCCGTGCGCCAGCATCAGCAGCATCAGCCCGATGAGGACGTCGGCGCTGCGGGTGACGCTGTTCAGCGTGCCGGGGACCATGTAGTTGATCTTGTGCAGTCGCTGCATCAGGTCGGGCCGGAAGATGCCGAGGATGTCCGACAGGCCGATGAGGGTGGTCAGCAGGGCCGCGCTGCCGGGCACCCAGGCGCGCCTGCGCCGGTCAGCCGGAGCACCGGAAGCCTGGCTGCCGTCGGCCTTGGCCGCGGGCGCGCTCGCGCGGTTAGCGTGTCCAGCGTCGTCGCTGTCACTCATCTGGGCAGCTTTCTTGTCAGGCCCTAGAGCACGATGGGCCAGCGTGGTCATCGCGCCGCCTCGCGTCCTGCGTTCACGGTATCTCCCAGGGTAAGCAAAGGTCCCGCACTACGGGACGGAGTCGGCGACCACCACCGGAAATACAGGCAATTACCTTTCGGTGTCCCCCCGCGAACCTGGCGGCCGCTGGCCTACCCGGATAGACGCTGCGGGAGGCGTTTCAGTTCAGTGCCGGCCGTAAATAATGCTCATCGCCTCGGCGCGGGTGACGTTGCTCTCGCGGAAGGCGCCGCGCACGGCGGAGGTCACGGTCCGCGCGCCCGGCTTGCGCACCCCGCGCATCGTCATGCACAGGTGCTCCGCCTCGATCACCACCACCACGCCACGCGGCTCCAGCGTATCCACCAGGGCGTCGGCTATCTGGCTGGTCATCCGCTCCTGCACCTGCGGGCGCCGGGCGTACACGTCGACCAGCCTGGCCAGCTTGGACAGCCCGGTGATCTGGCCCTTGTCGTTGGGGATGTAACCGATGTGCGCGACGCCGATGAACGGGACCAGGTGATGTTCGCACGTCCCGTACACCTCGATGTCGCGGACGATGACCATCTCGTCGTGGTCGGCGTCGAACACGGTGGTGAGCACGTCCTGCGGGCGCTGGCGCAGGCCGGCGAACTGCTCGGCGTAGGCCCGCGCGACCCTGGCCGGGGTCTCCCGCAGGCCGTCACGCTCCGGGTCCTCGCCGATGGCGAGCAGGATCTCCCTGACCGCGCGCTCGATGCGCGGCAGGTCGAAATCGCCGCCGTCGGTGTCGGCGGCCCGGCCGTGCTGCGTCAATGGGTGTCTCTTGGCTCGTCGTCGCTGGGGGTGAAGCCGAACGACTGGCCGTTGGCGGGCAGCGCCATGTTGCCGTTGCCCGCGCTGCCGTCCGCGGCCGCGAGGGCCAGTTCCTTGGGCGAGAGCACCGGCGGGCGGTCCGAGGGCAGGCGCTTGCCGTAGCCCGTGTAGGAGCCGCGGACCGGCCGCTTCTGCACCGTCGCGAAGAGCTCCAGGACCTCGGTCCGGGCCACGGTCTCCTTGTCGAGCAGGCGGAGCACGAGCGCGTCGAGCACGTCCCTGTACTCGACCAGGACCTCCCACGCCTCGTCGTGCGCCGACTCGATCAGCCGGTGGATCTCCTCGTCGATCGAGGAGGCGATCTCGTCGGAGTAGTCCCGGTTGTGCGACATGTCCCGGCCCAGGAACGGCTCGCCGTCGCCGTGGCCGAACTTGCGCGCGCCCAGCCGCTCGCTCATGCCGTACTCGGTGATCATGCCGCGGGCGATCTGGGTGGCCTTCTCGATGTCGTTGGCCGCGCC
>WNGL01014544.1_pt1 | contig 10004 bp, 14 predicted proteins | sample 5400591 | NCBI WGS metagenome assembly WNGL01 (sample SAMN13153377, study PRJNA577476) | soil metagenome | isolation source: 80 cm soil or saprolite under Garry oak tree replicate 1 | place: USA:California | collected 2016-06-15 | reverse complement strand
AGGCATAGACGATTTTGTCATCCGCAACCCCGGTGCCCGGAGCATTGGCCAGCGCGACGTTCCCCGCTTTGTAGGCCTCCATCAAACCTGGCACGCCCAAAAGCGAATCGCCCCGGAAACGCTCCGGGTCAAGAAAATCGTCATCAATCCGCCGGTAAATCACATCCACCCGCTCAAAGCCTTTGGTGGTGCGCATGAGCACCGAGCCGTCGTCCACCACCAAGTCCCGGCCCTCGACCAACTCGACCCCCATCTGCTGCGCCAGAAATGAGTGCTCGAAATAGGCTGAATTGTGGATGCCTGGCGAGAGCAGAACCACCCGCGGCCTGGTCATGTCGTCAGCCGCCAGGTATTCGAGCATGTCCCGCAACTTGTTCGGGTAATTGGAGACGGGGCGGATTCTGGCGGTGGCGAAGATCGCCGGAAACAGGCTCTTCATCACCTGGCGGTTTTCGAGCACGTAAGAAACGCCGGAGGGACAGCGTAGATTGTCTTCGAGCACATAAATCTGCCCATCGCGATGCCGCACTAAATCGGTGCCGGTGATATGGCACCAGATGCCGCGCGGCGGGTTCCACCCTATGCACTGCTCCCGGTAGGCCTTTGCGGAATAGACAATCTCGCGCGGCACCACCCCATCGCGCAGGACTTTTTGGTCATGATAAATGTCGTCAATGAACAGGTTCAACGCGTGGATGCGCTGCTTGAGACCCTTCTCGATCCGGCTCCATTCGGTGGCCGAAATAATCCGAGGCAGAATATCGAACGGGAAGATTTTTTCCACTCCCGCCTGCTCCCCATACACGTTGAAGGTGATGCCCATCTGCAGCAAAGATCGTTCGGCTGCCCTCTGGCAATTAAGGATTTCGTCTTCCGGCAGGGCCTCCAAGGTGTCGAGCAGGCGGCGCGCCGTTGCGCGTGGCCGTGCCGCAGAAGCGAACATTTCGTCGAAGAACTCGCCGATTTCGTAATTGTCGAAGCGCATAAGTCAACCTGCACGCGGCCGACAGATACCCAGGGCCGCATTACAACTGGAGATCAAGCACACCCGACGCCAGCTCCGCTATAACCATCCCAAAACCGCCAAGTTATAGCAGCATTTCGCTCGCAATAGCAACCGCTATGACCAATCCCGCAATTCCAGCCGCTTTTTCGCTCAGGATAGGACACCAACGAGATTGCACTTTGAAACCAACGAGAGGCTGAGTACGGCTCAATTTGGTCGCACTGGTAAAAAATCGCCCGGTGAACCCGGCCATTGACAGCAGCAATCCCTCCCTCACTATGTTCCACCTGTCCACCGCCTGCGGCGGGGGCCTGGCCTCTGATGCTCAATCAACTGACGATTTCCGAACTCGCAACCGAACTGGCCAACAGCCAGGCGTCGTCGCATGCGGCGACCCAGGCCTGCCTGGACCAGATTCAGCGTGTTGATGGCCAGATAGGCGCGTTCATCAGTTACGACGCAGCCGGCGCGCTGGCGCAAGCCGATGCGGCGGACCAGGCGCTGGCCGGGGGCGCGACCCACGCCCAACGTCCCTTGCTGGGTGTGCCTGTGGCCATCAAGGACGTCATCGCAGTCAAAGGACAGCCGCTCAACTGCGGTTCCAAAATCCTGGGCAACTTCATCTCGCCATACGACGCCACCGTGATTGAGAAGCTAAAGGCGGCTGGGGCGGTCGTCTTCGGACGGTTGAACATGGACGAGTTTGCCATGGGCAGTTCGACCGAGAATTCTGCGTTTCAAGTGACTCGCAATCCCTGGGACACGTCGCGCATTCCGGGCGGCTCATCGGGCGGTTCGGCGGCGGCGGTTGCGGCCGACGAATGCATTGCCGCGCTCGGCTCCGATACCGGTGGCTCCATTCGCCAGCCGGCGGCCTTGTGCGGCTGTGTCGGGCTCAAGCCTTCCTATGGCCGCGTCTCCCGATACGGGTTGGTGGCTTTTGCGTCGTCGCTCGACCAGATCGGCTGTTTGACCAAACATGTCCGCGACGCTGCGATCCTGCTAGAGGTTTTGAGCGGCGTGGATCCTTGCGACTCAACCAGCGTGCCGCGAGCTCTCCCGCGTTACACCGGGAGTTTGACCGGCGATATCAAGGGTCTCAAACTCGGATTGCCCAAGGAGTATCGGATCGGCGGGTTGGACCCCGAAGTGAAAGAGACCATAGATGCGGCTGTGGCGCAGTTCCAAACCTTGGGGGCGGAAGTGGTCGAGGTGTCCCTGCCCCATACCGACTACGCTATCGCCACCTATTACATCATCGCCACGGCTGAGGCCAGCGCCAACCTCGCCCGTTTCGACGGCATCCGCTATGGCTTGCGCGTTGATGGCGCAGACCCAATTGAGCTCTATGCCAGGACGCGCGGAGCGGGTTTTGGCGCCGAAGTGAAACGACGCATCCTCCTCGGGACTTACGTCCTGAGCAGCGGCTACTACGACGCCTACTACCTGCGCGCCCAAAAAGTCCGCACCTTAATCCGCAACGATTTCTTGAAAGCCTTCGAAAAAGTGGACGCCATCATCGCGCCGACCTCCCCCACCGCCGCGTTCAAGATCGGCGAGAAAGCCAATGACCCGCTGCAGATGTATCTGATGGACATCTTCACCATTTCGGCGAACTTGGCAGGTATTTGCGGCGTCAGTGTCCCCTGTGGATTCACCAAAGCGCCGAAGTTGCCGATCGGGGTGCAACTGCTCGGGAAACCCTTTGGCGAAGAAACGATCTTGAAGATTGCTCACGCTTACGAACAGAGCACGGCTTGGCACAAGGAAAAGCCGCCGCTCAGTGGATGACTTTCACGAGCTGAAGAACCACAGCCAGCCTCGTCGAGCTGAGCCCAAGTGTCTGCCTCGATCACCGGTCAATATTCATACCAGTTATTTGTAAGGTGCCAGTACGCGAAGCCTTCGCCGCGCTCAAAAAAACACGGGTTGGAACGCCCCACTTTTGGCTTCAACGCAGTTCCAGAATAATACAGGTATCCCGCATGTGGATCGTTGCCACCGATGAATTGGATGGTTAGCGAGCCGTCCTCGTTTGTGGCACCTCTAACTTTAGTACGTGTTGGAAGAGCGGACGAATCGACGAGGTCATCTAGCGGTGACATATGCGCTGTAAGTCTTGACTTGTTCTGGCTAATCTTTTCAACGGCGGCTTGGTACTTCAGCAAGCCGGATTGAACCAACCATCGCCGATTTCTGGAGATTTGGTTGCGCAGCATTGAGACGAGTAGGATTGAGGTTAGAACAATCATCAAACTTCCAGACAAATGCGCTACTCTCTTCTTTGCTCGAAAGATCGCCATCCCTACATTTGCGAGGAAAAGGCACGCAAGGAAAAAGGTGCCGATTATATCGATAGGACCAAAATCCGTATAGTCGTCACTCGCGGCGGTCAGCCCTGCGCAAGATCTTGCGCTCAGGAGAAGCAGCAGCACAGAAACTGTGAGCCAGAGGAGCGGACTTGTGATTTCGCGAACCCTCGTCATCCGCCCAAAGCCTCATCGGAGAACAACGCGGCGGATATTCCTTCGATCATGAAGCGGTCGGTTCTCAGCATCGTGAAGCCTTTCATGTCTTGGTTTCTTTGTTTTTCGTTTCGCGACCTTGCCAGCAATCAGGTGCGCCGAGTGAGTCCTGGTGCCCATCTTCAAGCGGCTCGCAACCCATGCCAGAGTCATTGTCGTTTCCTGACGCAAATACAAGGCGATTTTGATCTTCTGCGGGTCACCATTGTGCCGCCGCTCCAGTTCTGGTTCATCCGAACCAGGCGCCAACGGCAGGGCGAAAAGCCACGGTCCTTTCAATAGGAGTTCGGACCGGCTGTGCCGCTCGGCTGGTGAACCTCGCGAAGCGTCTGGAGTGCGTCCAGCTTGCTGGCGCTTTCGGGCCACCTACCGCGCCCGAAAGCGGGAGCAAGCTCCACGCACTCCAAGCGCTTCGCGATGTTCGGTTGCGGCTTTGCCGGCCGCTCTGCGAAATATTCGGGCAAGGCGCTCCTGGCAGGACTCTAGGACTCTTTGGGCCAAGACTCTGCCTTGCTTCCCAACACGCCGCACATTATACTTTCTTCATGGCCACTATCACTGAAGTTGAGAAGCTCGCACTGGATTTACCCGAAAGCGAGCGAGCCACCCTCGCGGCCCATCTACTGGGATCGCTTCCGCCCATTCTGCACGACGAGGGCGAGGGTGTCGCTGAGGCCCTTCGCCGCGATTCGGACCTTGATACTGATCCTTCTTCAGGGATGTCCTTGGAGCAACTCGACCAAGCTATCCAACGCCGCCGATGCTGAAGCGGCTTATTGTTCGGCCCTACAAAGACTTGAGCCGTGTGACGGGAAACTTTCACGCACGGTTCTTGGTGGGGTGCGAGCGGGCAACCGCTTGCGCCTACCCGGTGCTGGAACTCGCCGCCAAATGCGGTGTTCACCCACGTAAATGAGAAGAGCGATCCTCACTCAAAGACATCTCCTTTTCGGCGGTGCGTTGGTTTTAGTGAGTGCCGCTTGCGCTTTGGCATTCGGTGTACGTCGGTCGTCGGTTGAGGTAGCATTTCTGCGGGCGGAGGATCCATATCATTTTTACAATAGCTACGCCGGATACTACAATATTTATGGCGGATATCGAGCGATCGTCTTGGAGCTGCGACACGCGGCTCCTGGGGTTCTGGTCTTCGGCCCCGAAGAGAGGGTTCTCGTCAGAGAGCGAAACGAGTGGGGGAGGCCTTGCTGGCCGTTCCCCAATCTGCCCATGCGCCTTATGCGCCTGGAAGGTGGGGCCGGTCAGGAGTTCCTGGTATTCGTCCCGCCGGAGACCGAAGCTTTGCGGCTCAGCCTGGAGTATTGGCGCTATGGGCCTCTCGTCCGAGCCCACTTATGGGCCTCCCTAAGGTATCCGAGACTAGACCGCTTCGTGTTGAGGCCGTTACTTCGTCGCTTCGCAAAATGGCAGCGGGGCCACCAGTTCATCGTCATTGATGTGGCGTTGCCAGCACAGACGGACGGGTCTCTGCGGGCATTCGTCCGGGCGCATACGTATCCAGCATGGAGATGACCGAAGAAGCCATAGCCGGTGTGTAATGCGCCCGGATATGCCCACGTCGGTCTAGTCTTTCTAGTCTTGAATGGCAAGAGAGCACGTGGAACTGCCTCAACTGGGAAGAGCAAATGATGAGCGACGCAAGTCGTTTAATGCGTCCCGGAGCCGTCGCCCAATGGAGCGCAGCGGCAAACGGTCATACGCCAGTATTACCAAGTTGCCCGGCGAGATTTGCGATGCGTCCTCAAGATGCATGGGTTCTCATCGAACGGCGGGTCGGCTCAGACGAGTTCGGCCTTAGAAAGGCTTGAGCCGTTTGTCCCGACCGGGTCGGGATCACGGCCAGTTCTCAGGAGGGTGTGGGCGGGCAACCGCTTGCGCCTACCCGGTGCGACTACACACACATGACTACGCAAAGCAGTGACCAGTTACAATACGCCGGGTTCTGGCCACGTTTGGGCGCGCTGCTTTTGGACTTGCTAATTACGTTGCCGCTGAGCGTGCTGGTGTTCTGGGGTTCTGAGCGATATCGATTGTTCGATCTGTATTATCTGATCCCGGGCACTCTGTTCGGGCTGTTTTATGGCGTTTATTTGGTGCAGCGCTTTGGCGGCACGCCGGGTAAGCTGGTCGTGGGCGTTCGTATCCGAAAGGTCGGTGGCGAGCCGGTCGGTTACCGCGAGGCATTCCTCAGATATTTGCCCGAGTTCATTCTTGGACTGCTGATGTCGATCGCCCTGTTGAAGTCCGTGCTGCAGATGAGCGACGCCGAATACCACGCGCTTTCCTTCATGGATCGTGCCAAGCGTATGGTCGAGCTCACTCCCTCCTGGTACAAACCGTTGCAGATTGCCCAAAACGTTTGGGTTTGGGGCGAGCTTATCGTCCTACTCACGAATCGGAAGAGACGCGCGTTGCACGATTTCATCGCAGGGACAGTGGTCGTACATGCGTCGCCCAACAAAACGCACTGGGCAACAGGCACCGCGCCGGGCAGTTGACCGATTATGGAAACTCGAACATCATTCTCGCAGGCCACGTCCGCTCCGCCGGCTGTGCCTGAGCTTGGACGTTGGAACGCTCTAACCTGCGCACGTTATGGGACTCGAAGGGTTTGAGTTGCTCATGGCCCTCGAAGAGCGGTTCGGCGTGACGATCACCGACGCCGAAGCGGAGGCATGCGTCACACCTGCCGCAGTAACCGACCTGATCTTCGGCAAGCTTCGAGCGAGCGACGAGCGTGTGTGCGTGTCACAGCGGGCTTTTTATCTGCTGCGGGTGGCTTTGACGCGGAGTTTGGGAATCCCGCGGCAGAACATGGCGCTCGGTGCTGATGTCCGGTCGTTCACGGCGGGCAGATCGGAGCGGGAGGTCTGGGACAATCTCAAGACCGCGGTTCAGGCGCGGAGTTGGCCCGCCCTTTCCAGGCCCGCGTGGCTTGTTGCCAGTCTATGGCTCCTGGCATTAGGCAGCCTCTGCGTTTTTACCACACTGTTGCATTGGGCTATTGCGGCGAGCTGCAGTGTGCTTATTGGACTCGCGGCCATCCGGAGCACTCGCCCGTCCCGATGCCGCATTCCCGCCCGGTTCTCTCGCATTAGGAAGCTTGTCCCTTTCGTAGTGACCTCTGATGCTATTGCATGGACGCGCGACCAAGTGAGTTCTCTGGTTAAGAAGGTAGTGACCGATCAGCTTGGATTGCGAGAGGGGCAGTATCGTGAGGACGCGCATTTCGTTAACGATTTGGGGATGGACCGATGACGGGAACAAATCCAATGAAATGCTGGACCGAATGACGCGGAGCGCGGCTAGCTGCATATTCCAATTTTGCTGCCCTTGGCGCGCTGCTCGTCCTCGGCCAGCTCATCGTTGGACCAATCAGCGTATGAAACGCCTCGTCCATTGTTTTCTGGCCATCATGGCGCTGCAAAGCGTCTGCCGTGCCGATGTCACCAAGCTTCCCGCCGCTGACCAGAAGGTCTTGCATGACAGTTCCCGTTTCCATGACATTCATGCGGCCACGAACCTGCCACCGACAGTTTTTGCGCTTTGTGCAGACGGCAACGGCAGGCTTGCAGAGCCAGGAAAGAAGTGGGAGCTCACTGATGTGATTACTGATGACAGGCTTGCTCGCAAGCGTTTGATTTGGGCGGTTACGGATGGCAACTATTATGTCGTGCACTACGAGCGCGGGGGATATGCGCACAGCTTTCATGTTCTGGTTGCCAAGCTAAGCGCTGGTGACAGCAAGCCGAGTTTGATTTGGCGCGCCGTCGGAGGACAGCTCAAAAATTTCAGAGCGTTTCTCGATGCCGTTGCCAATAACAAATTGGATGACAGACTGGAATATACACATTGAATGGGGTAGAGGCTTTGGCTCGGCTCGCCGTCGTCTTCCTCGGCTGGCTTGTGAGCTTGACGATTCTAGTTCAGCGATATTTGAGGAGTCCGAGTGTCATGGTTCTCAGGGGGGCGTGAGCGGGCAGCCACTTGCGCCTACCCGGCGCCGACTACGATTGTTGTGAAACCGCGAGTTGCCCGAATCAGCCTGACCATCGCGGTTATTCTTTTCTTCAGCGGCTTCTTTGTGCTCTGTGATTGTCCGGGTTGGTATGCCTTGGCTTCGGCTTTTGCTGGCGCCGCAGTTTGGTCTGGTGCGGGACGCACTCGCGGATGGGCCGTGGCCTTTCTGATAAGTTCGCTCATTCTTACTGGCTTCCACACCTACGGGAAGATTGAGGAGCATCGTCGCAGCATTGAGCGCAGGCGTAGGTTGGAGCAGCGGCACAATAAGGCCGACCGGCCTAGATCACTGGACTCGAAGTCGGGACCACGCCTGTGTTACAAGCGGAACTTTCACGCATGGTTCTTAGATGGTGTGTGGGCGGGTTAACCGCCTGCGCCTAACCGGTGCTGCCTCCGGTCCTCGGTTATGTTATGACTGTCGCCGGATGACACATGAACCGGAACATCTCCAACAGCCAGTCGTGGCGGTTGCCCGCAAGGACGCGGCGACGTTGCGCGAGGACTTCACTGTCCAGCAGGCTTTGGACGCCATCCGGGAGCGGGGCGTCGGTGAGAAGATTGTCTATTTTTACGTGGTGGATTCGGACGCCCGGCTGGTGGGGGTCTTGCCCACCCGCCGCTTGTTGACCGCACGACTGCAGCAGCGCGTATCGGACGTGATGATTGCCCGGGTAGTTGCCATTCCGCAGACGGCTACGGTGCTGGAGGCGTGCGAGGCGTTCGTCTTGCACAAGTTTCTGGCGTTCCCGGTGGTGGATGAGGAGCGGCGGATTGTCGGCGTGGTGGATGTCGGCTTACTGACCGAGGAGGCGTTCGATATTGCCGAGCGCCAAGCCACAGATGAGTTGTTCGAGCGCATCGGTTTTCGCGTGTCGCAGGTGCGTGATGCGTTGCCGGTGCGGGCGTTTCGTTTCCGGTTTCCGTGGCTGCTGGCGACGATTGGCAGCGGGACGATTTGCGCGCTGCTGGCAAGCGCCTATGAGGTCACGCTGGCCAAGAGCCTGGTGTTGGCCTTTTTTCTGACGATGGTGTTGGGCTTGGGCGAGAGTGTGAGTATTCAGTCCATGACGGTCACGATTCAGGCGTTGCGCGCGACGCAGCCCACTTTTGGGTGGTATGCGCGAGCGTTTCGCCGCGAGGCAGGCACGGCAGTATTGCTCGGCGCGGCTTGCGTCTGATTGTGTGGCTGTGGCGAGGCGCTGCGCTGCCGGGCCTGGCCATCGGCGCGAGCATCTTACTGGCAATGTGCGCGGCGTGCTTTTTCGGTCTGAGCGTTCCGGCGCTTCTCCACGCGCTGAAACTCGACCCGAAGATTGCAGCCGGGCCGGTGACGCTGGCGTTCACTGACGCATTCACGTTGCTGTTTTATTTCAGTCTGGCAGCGTTGCTGTTATGATACGGCAGCTTGCGAAAGTGCGCTGCAGCGAACCGCCGCCCGGCTGGGCAGTACTCCTTCGCCAAACTTTCGGAGGACAGGTCGGACGGTGAGAGAGAATTGGAATGTGGTCGTTCCAGCCGGAGCGCATTCTCTCCGGCGGTTTGGCCTTGCTGGGGGGCATTTGATGCTCCAGATTATTGACGTGGGAATCACATTAGCGATCAAGCGTATGTCTCGTGAGGATAAGCTGCGGGCGATGGAAGCACTTTGGGCTGATCTAAGTCGAGATGAGGCCGAGGTGGCCTCCCCCGGTCGGCATGGGGTGGCCCTGCGTGAGACGGAGCGACTCGTCCGAGAGGACAAAGCTGAGTTTTCGGATTGGCAAGTGGCAAGACGTAGGCTTCGGCGAAAAGCCACCCGGGTGGCATGAAGTTGCGCATTCTCGACCTGGCAGAGGCTGATCTGCTGTCGGGATTCAGATTCTACGAGCGGCGGTCGCGGGGAGTGGTGGTATTTTCTGGACAGCCTTTCGGCCGACATTGAGTCCTTACACCTCTACGCCGGCATCCACCGGAAATATCTGGGCTTTTTTCGGATGTTGTCTCGTCGTTTTCCCTATGCCGTTTATTACCGAGTCACGGGCGATGAGGTCCAGGTGTGGCGCGTTCTGGATTGCAGGCGCGATCCACGATGGATTCAGAAACAACTCAGGAACGCCTAAAACGAAACCGGATGCAGCAAACCGGCGATATGCCGGTAAGGACACTTTCCACAGCGTCCCTGATCTCTCCCTGTCCGGGTTTCGAAAGTGGGACGCTGTGGAAAGCGTCCTTACCGCCGCCGTTACTGACCGGCTACCGCAAACATTTTTTCATCTTGATCTTGTTCGACTTAACTGTCTTCCTCTAAGAACTAATCCTTATGGCCACTTATTCCATCATCGGAGCAGACGGCAAGCAATACGGACCGATTACGGCAGAGCAACTGCGGCAGTGGATAGCCGAGGGCCGCGCCAACGCGCAAACCAAAGTGCTGGCCGAAGGCACGAGCGAGTGGA
>WNGL01037984.1_pt1 | contig 10005 bp, 8 predicted proteins | sample 5400591 | NCBI WGS metagenome assembly WNGL01 (sample SAMN13153377, study PRJNA577476) | soil metagenome | isolation source: 80 cm soil or saprolite under Garry oak tree replicate 1 | place: USA:California | collected 2016-06-15 | reverse complement strand
GCAGTTGAGAAATAAGATGCCGCTCCACCCAGTGCTTCTTCTACCCTGGCAAATGGTGTCTCCACAGTATCCAGAGCTACAGAACCAACGACCAAAATAGTCACGTTCCTCACAACCTCCATTAGCATAATGTTCTGGTGACCGGGCAGGACAAACCCACCCTCCTGGGCGCGATCAGTCGCGCCCCCAACGAAATCATCTATCAAACAGGCGTGGCATCGCTTAAATGTTCGATGATACCATCAAGAAAAGCCAGCGTATTGCCGAATTTCACAGAGGCCATCTCACGTGCGGGTACCGTATTCAGTGATTGGTAAAGTTCTACGAAACGCTCTTCAATATGCCGGAGAATAGCCACGAGAACATCACCTGTTACAGCGCGATTAGGATAGCGAGCACCAAACTCGATCAACGAGGTTACAACGGCCAGGCCGCTCAGACGACCGAGTTTATCAGCGTCATAGAGGATACGACCCTCTATTGAAGTAGATACCCGATGGTCGGGAGAAAAGGCTGTCATATGAGCCAGTATTGCTTGCTCAACCTTGTTGATACACTCGGTCGGGGTATCAAGCTTTTGTAAAAACTCAACTGCCATCTCGGCGGATTTGAGATGATGCTCATGGAAACCGTACGCAACCGTAGAAATATCATGTAAATAGGCTGCTATGATGAGAGCTTCTGTATCGACCGGCTCTGGATGGCCTTCCTGAGCCTCTAATTCCAAAGCTAGCATCTTGCAATTCGCCACAACGGCACAGACATAGCGAAAACCCTCTTTACCCATCATCTCTTCCGCATGTTGAGCAACAGTTGGCACAACTCCTGTCTCCATCACTTAGCAACCTCAATATCTCGATTGTCTTGACACGCTTGACGCAATCCTTCTTCAAATGGTGGCCAAACTATCCCTCTCTCGGTAATAATGGCGGTTACATACTCATGAGGGGTAATATCAAAAGCGGGATTGGCCGCTTGTATACCGATGGGAGCAATTACAGCACCACGTACGTTTGTTACCTCTTCAGGATTACGTTGCTCAATAGGAATATGTTCGCCTGATGGGAGTTTCAGGTCAATAGTCGAAGATGGTGCCGCGACGTAGAACGGAATGGCATGAGCGTGAGCCAGTACGGCTACGCCATACGTACCAATTTTATTCGCTACGTCCCCATTAGCGGCAACACGATCAGCGCCGACAAAGACGGCCTTAATACCCCCACGACGCATAAAATGACCAACCATATTATCCGTGATCAAGGTCAACGGTATACCTTCCTGTTGGAGTTCCCAGGCAGTCAGGCGTGCACCTTGAAGGACAGGACGGGTTTCATCGACAAAAACATGAAAATGTTTGCCCGCTTTATGTGCCACGTACATTGGGGCCAGGGCTGTACCCCACCCCGCCGTAGCCAGAGCCCCTGCATTACAATGTGTTAAGAGCATATCACCATCTGAAATCAGTTCGGCGCCGTATACCCCCATTTTCATGCAGGCATCAAAATCTTCATCAGCAATGGTCTGGGCCTCATTGCTCAAAAGCTGTGCAAGGTGCGGAAGAGTGCATTGCTCCTCTATCGCCTGCCTGGCACAAAGTTCCATACGCTCTATAGCCCAGAAGAGATTGACGGCGGTAGGCCGGGTCCGACTCAGCAAGACACCCACACTATGCAGGTGCTCCTGTGCCTGAGTAATCGTCAAAGCTTCGCCCTGCTCGCGTATCAAGCGATAAAGAGCCAGTGCCATGCCAAAGGCAGCCGTCACACCTATCGCTGGCGCCCCACGCACCTTCAAGGTCTTGATGGCATCAGCAACCTCTAGTTCGGTGGTAAGCCTGAGGTAAAGAACTTCATGAGGAAGGAGTGACTGATCAAGGAGACAGACTGCTACGCTATAGGCATCTTCCTCCCACCAGACAGTCCGCACGCCTTGCGTTTGCTTATTGACAGACATAGTGTAAGCGCCTTCTCCTTACTCGGCTTCTGTTGTCGACCTCCTGACTCATTATAACATAGATAGTCTATGGGAAGTTCCCCCCCAATAAGTACTAAACGAGGAGCTACTCAATTCAGGAATTCCATAAAAGTATGCTACCATGGTAAACAACGTAGCAAGCGAATGCGGTTAGAGGGACTGCTACGCCATGTTACTGAAAGCGTTGGTTGTCCGTTCCACTAAACAGAAGGATGAAAGCCTTTCCGACACAGCAGGAAGATTTCTTAGAATTTCTTTTCAGCCTGCGCCGCACGGAGATGAGCTACTATCTCTTGCATGGAACGGACAAGATGATAGCTATTGCCGTCGAAGGGATTGTAGCGCATGGCCAGGGCTGAAACCCAGGAAAGTACTTGGTCCTTTGACCAGATTTATGACGAATATAAGACGCCGATCTATAATTATGTGTATCACCTGGTAGGAGATCGCGAACAGGCAGACGATCTGACACAAGATACGTTTTTGAAGGCGTTTCGGGCGTTGCCAAAAATGGATGCGAACTTGAAACTGTCGGCCTGGTTGTACCGCATAGCGACGAATACCGCATATGATGCGCTTCGTCGCCGGAAATTGATCGCGTGGCTTCCATGGCAGGATCTCGATCATGAGCCAGCCGACGTTGAAAGTGCGGACCCACAAGAAATGTATGGTACGACAGAACTCGTACGCGCCGCTCTTCGTCGTATGCCCCAACAGTATCGAGCTGCACTGTTGCTCTATACACAGGAAGGCTTCTCGTACAGTGAGATAGCCCAGGCCCTGAATATTGCAGAGAGCGGTGTCAAGATGTATTTATCGCGTGCGCGTCAATCTTTTCGAGAACATTACAGGGCCTTAGAACAAGGAGGAGGCACAAAATGAACTGCGAGCAGGTCGAGGAGCTTCTCAGTGCTTACCTTGACGATATGCTCGCAATAGGAGAAACGGCGGAAGCAGCAGACCAGTTGAGATTGGAGGTCGCAGCGCACCTGACAAATTGTGTCCAGTGCAGCGCAATTATTGCTGATTTCCGACGCTCTGATGCCCTCCTCGCACAAATGCCGCGGGTCAGTCCTGATCCGGCATTACGGAATAGAATTTTTACCTCTCCCGAGTATCTTGAACTTACAGGCACAGACGATATCAATGTCGCTGGAACTGATAAAGAACAGACTGCCCCTTACAGAAATATACGCCGCGATACTCCTGGTCGCCCGCAGTTAGTAGCCCTGCCAGGGGGGCGTCGTTCCTCTTCATCCGAACCAAATGCATCTTCACCAATAGGACTATCTCAACGGCCGGTGGCTCCGCCCAATGTTCAAAAGCAGCGAAGCGTGGGAGGAGTGGGGGGACTACGCGTCTTGCAAACGATCATTGCTGCTACTATCTTGCTAACACTTGGTGTCGGCGGCTTGATTGGTTGGAATCTTTGGATGCAAAAAAATACACCGGCAAGCAGTATCAGGATGTATACTCCGCCGGCAGGGCCTTCATCACGCGGTCCTCTTTCGGCAGGCATGCACTTTGTGTTTCTGCGGGATGGTACGCTATGGAGCGCTCCCGCTGATGGTAGCACCCCTGCTGCGCAATTGACATCGAAAAATATCACGGTAGGGGCCAATTGGGTCGTCAGTTCACCATTACCTGGGCGCTCTGCAGGGAATATGCTGGCTTATATCGACCTCCAACGGGCACTTGTCCATACTATACGCAGCGATGGGCTACGCGATACCATCGTTCAACAGCCGTTGCTCAAAGCTGGTGTAGCTCCTTCATCAGTTTGGGATACAGCGGTGGGAGAAGATATCTTAACTAGCCTTATGTGGTCAAAAGATGGGAGCATGTTAGCATTTATTGCTGATCCGGCTGGCAATGGTTCCACCAGTCTCTACATTCTTTCGGCAGTAACAGGTACAGTACAGATGGTATCATTGCCAATGAAGGGAAGCGTTTCGCATCCTGTCTGGTCACCTGATGGAATACGGGTTGCATTCGTGCTTACCAATAATGGGAAGACGAGCATACTTGACTACAATACCCAGAATCATGGCCTGTTGATGATCACAAGCAGCTTAAATTCGCCGGCGTATCCTAACGACACGGTTCTTACCCTGGACTGGTCCCCAGATACAAACACGCCTGCCATTACCTGGAGCGTGGGCGTGATAGGACAGGTACATAGCATCTGGTTGCGCCATGTTGGCGCTGGAAGCACGACGATTCCCCAATTGCTCATAAACGGCAATTTTGTGCAAGCGATCTACAGTCTCAATGGACACGGTGGTGCTGGAAGCTGGTTGCTGGTAACATCGGTTCTGGGACGAGCCGGAAACCTGTGGCGTATCGATGTAACTCCTGGAGCCTACCCTGTTGCCCTGACAAGTGGGAAACAGGTTAACTTTGCACAATGGTCATCCGATGGTACCCAGGTTGATTACCTGGATAGCATTTCATCTGGCGTAGGGACGTTGTATATAGTCAATGTGACAACGGTTGTTAACACACTTATTGCCAAAGGGGTTGCGAATGAGCCAGCTCCGGCATGGTCAGTGGATGGGCAACAGTTGGTTTACAATACGGGCACCCACACCATTGTCATCAATGTTCAAGGAAATAAGAAGTTACAGCCTCTCACACTACAAGGGCTAGCCTCTGCATTTGTATGGTCCGCTACTTCACCGCACCAGTTGGTTGTTGCATTGAGCGATGGGAAACAGGGTGTTTATCTGGTAGACACACAGCACAACTCAACACTCCAGCTTGATCAGCAAGCTATCAACGGTCCTATCCTCTGGACAGAGGTTCCGTAGACTCTTTCATGCGTACATAATAGGTGACGCATTATGATACATATAACTCATCAAATGTTTCTTGCGAAGTATCGCGCTCAAGCAACAGACAGGTCGACTGAGCATCGAGCAATTTGGAGAACTAGAGAGCGAGAAAGGCGAGATTTTTTTTGTGCACGGCGAAACCGTTTTTACACGCACAGGACAAGAAGTAGGAGAGGCTGCGCTCTCGCGTATGATGAATTGGCGAGTAGCCCAGTATATTTTCTTTGAAGAAGTGCAAACACCTGCGGTAATCAGCCATCGAAATAGAGTGGTTCAGGGCCCTCGACAGACCAGTTCCCTATTAGCAGTAGAGTTAGAACAGACACGTTACATATCGCCCATTGGTACTCCGGCTCTTCCAATAGATATGGAAGAGACCCGGCAAACACCAGCCATCGGTGTTCCCATAATATCAAAAAGTATCAGAACCGTAGGAGTACCGGTGATATCATCAGTACCAGAAGCAGCGCAATGCGTGGAGAAAATGGGTCAGCGGGCTGTGCACAGTATTTTCCGGGCACTGCCTCAAGCTACAAGACAAGATGCCATACTCAGGATGGAGCGGAGAGCGCGAGTCATATTTTTGCTCCTCGATGGAAAGCGGACCCTTCGGCATGTAGCCCACCTGATACATCGCAGCGATCTGGAAGTGGCTTGTATTCTTGCCGATTTACTGAAACAAGGATACATCGAATACATAGGGAGCTAAAACCTTCCTTTTGATGCAGAAAGTTCTGTAAAAAGGGGGGAAATCTCAATGAACTTAAAAAGTCGTGATGACTTTTTAAGTTATGAGGAAATTGCTCCTAAAAGGGATAGTCTCGCGATGCTTTTTGCATACGTGCAGTAGGGGGAGGACGAGCTGGCACCCCGTCCTCCCCTTACTTTTTACATTGCGAGAAAGGTACACATGAGATTCAAAGTGAGGTCATTGGGCGGAAAACTGATATTTATCACAGGACTAACACTCTTGCTATGCATGATTCTTTTCTCAGCGCTATCCTGGGGCTTATTAAAATTTCTTTCCGAGCGCGAAGCAAGAAGTGACGCTACAACACACCTCGCATCCATTAAAAAAAGCTACCAATCACAAACTACCAGGCTCATGCAAGATCTGCAGCAGGTGGCGGAGAATACTGATATAATCTCTACGGTATCTCAACCTTCTACACCCTCTACCCGGAACCTCCTGAGAGCAACGCTTGCCCTTTTGCTTACACAGCATCATAACTTGCTGTCAGCAGATATTTTTAATACACATCAAGTGGTAGGAAAATTAGAATACGGAATAAATACGAGCTACCTTAATTCCCTTACCACTACTGCTTTGATAGGCCAGGCATTGCATGGAAAAGCGATTTCAGCATTGCAGTTGAGCCCGCCTTCCTCAACTTCCCCGTGGGTTTTAAGCATCGCTGTTCCTATACTGGATCGCAAAAATACAGCGAGCGGTGCGCTGATAGCAGCAGAGCCCCTGGATGAAATCTTCGCACAATCCCTGGTACGAAAGTCAGGGCTTGATGTGGTAATGTGCCAGGAAAAACACATCTTAGGGACAACGATGAGATCGTTCTCCTTCAACCAATACTTGCCAGAAGCTACGCTCTGCGCTCCCAGCATATTCAACAGGATAGATGGTCCGCAACATTTCCTCACGCTTGCCGGCACTGTCCAGGCAAAAAATCAATGGACAAATTCGCCTTCGCTGGTGCTGGTAGATGTTGAACAACTATACAGCGTTAATGCGCATACAGCGAGAGATCTAGAGCTTCTCGCCGCTATGGGTGTCTTTGTATTTGCACTAGGTGTCATCGCTTACGCATTTATTACACGCTACTTCTTCTTACGTCCTCTACGCCGATTACAGGCGCGTATGAGGTCGCTTATGGCAAATAATGCAAGCACGGGAGTATCCACGGTCAAAAATGATGAGTTAAGTATGCTCGTAAGTTCATTCAATCTGCTCTCTGACTCTCTCTATGTAAAAGAGAGTGAAAGCCTGGCAATGACAATGCAGATGCGAGATCTACTCATTATGAGCGATGCTTTGATTTCAACGCTCAATCTGGAGCACCTGCTTGGTGAAATTGTGTCCCGCTTAGGTTCAATTATGCAAGTGAAAAATGTATCCCTGCACCTCTATGGGCGTGAGATGATTTCACCTTGGGCAGTCGCACACTGGGCCGATCAAGCACAAGGTTCGGACCCACTTCTGCCTACTTCTCACATGTTACCTCAGCAAGGAGCAGTAACGGTACATGCAGACCCGGATGGGGATATTACTCTTGCAGCCACTACAAAGATGGCTGCCATTCCTGGCCCGCGCCCTGGCGCATCCAATGGCAAACGCATAGGCGCAGCGCAACGCCGTCAGCCAACACCTTCCTACGGTCTTCGTCGTCCTCGTATTCCACGCCTGGCACTGCGTGACCTGGATATGGTCCTGGCGCGTATGGCTATGCAGAAACAAAAAATTATCTATGGTGAAGATATCGCGACTATCTACCAGGAGCGAGGTGAAGCCTGGTCTCACATGGCTCTGGAGGCGGGGTACCGCTATGTGATTGCCGTTCCTCTCCTTTTACAGGAACAGCCAATAGGGGTATTCATTCTCTATGATGACAAACCACACCAGGTGACGAATCGAGACACCTTTTTGCTGAGAACAGTCTCAATCCAGGCGACTATGGCTATTCAAAACGCTCTCCTTTTTGCGGAAGTGAAAGATAAGAATGCAGCCCTTGAGCGGGTCAACCATTTGAAATCACAATTCCTAGCCACAGTTACACATGAATTACGTACTCCGTTACATAGTATTATCAGCTATGGTGCGTTAATCCTAGAGGGGTTTGTTGATGGAGAGCTGACGAATGAACAGGAAGAGCACATCCAGTTCATGGTGCGACGCGCCGAAGATCTTTCGCACCTGGTAGATGACATGCTCGACCTCTCTAAGATTGAAGCGGACCGGCTCGAGGTCAAACTTGAACAGTTATCGCTAGAACCATGTTTGAAAGAGGTGGTGGATCAACTCAAGCCGCTGGCGAACAACAAGGGGTTACATCTTACTCTGGATATGGCAGATGAGTTCCCGGTGGTGATGGCGGATAGCCATCGCATTCGCCAGATAGTCATTAACATGGTCTCCAACGCCTTGAAGTTCACAGAACAGGGAGGGGTGGTCATCCGGTGTATGCAGTTGGAGAATTACAACATGCTGCGAGTCTCTGTACACGACTCAGGGATAGGCATTTCACCAGCGGCACTGGGCTATATTTTTGAAGCATTCCGCCAGGCCGATGGCAGTACGACGCGCCGTTTTGGCGGTACAGGATTGGGTCTGACGATTGCAAGGAAGTTGATTGAATTGCAAGGTGGCGAGGTTGCCGTGGAGAGTACCGTGGGACAAGGCTCAACGTTCTCATTCACGTTGCCTATCGTGTCCTCCTCTTCTAAGGCACACTCGCAATAAGCTATCATGGGTCTCCATTTTCCCCTCTAAGGACGGAGAGCTCTTTTAATTTGCTTCAGCCGACAAAGACGAAGGTAGGAGCAGAACGTAGCAGAGTAGAGGAAAGAAGTCAAGAGTATGCAAATGAACATGCCGACGCCGTCAGGCGCAACAGCTGGCACACACCAGCCTACTATACTTATCGTCGAAAATGAAGTCTCGAATCGCATTTTGATTGAGAAGGTCCTCTCCACGCGAGGTTTTCGCTGTCTTTCAGCCTCAAATGGCCGTGAGGCATTGGACATACTCGACCACGAAGCAGTTGACTTGATTCTCACCGATCTCTCGATGCCCGTTCTTGATGGCTATCGCACCACCCAGTTAATTCGGGCTCGTCCAGCCCTGGCAGGAGTTCCCATTGTTGCAGTTACCGCCTACGCATTGAACGACGAAAACGAGGCAGCGATGCAAATCGGTTGTAATGAATACCTGACCAAGCCATTCAAACCCAGGCAATTATTAGAGGTAGTGGATCGCTTGCTACCACAGAGATAGCTTTTTTTCGCAAAATTTGTTATCATAGTCACTATAGTAGGCGATCATCTGACCTGACCGGCCAAAGGCATATGGCCGGTCAGTCTCTTTTGGATCACCGGCACTCATAAAATTAGAAGGTTGAGAGTTAAAGTATGGACATACAGGTAGTAAGTAAAACAGTGAAACAGGTAGTGTGTGATGCGCTTGTAGTGGGGGCAGTACGCACAAAAACTGGTCAGGTGGCTACAACTGTTGTACTAACGGAGACTGCTAAGTCGGTGGACGTTTTACTTGATGGCCTGATCCAGCAGATATGTGCAGATGGAGAGTTCAAAGGCAACCTGGGAGAGATAACCACTATTTATACGATGGGTAAGCTTGCAGCAAAGCGCGTCATTGTAGTGGGACTGGGTCCACAGGAAACGGCACAGGCATTGCGCAGGGCTAGCTCAATTGCTGCTCGGCATTTGCAGAATACAGGTGCACATCACATAGCCCTGGCATTAAACAGGGAACAATTGAACGTCGATGCTGCACAAGGAGTACAGGCACAGGTAGAGGGTGCATTATTAGGGCTCTATACCTTCAAGAAGTACCAGCACTCAAATGATAACGGCAATGGACGTGGCATTAGAAAGATCAGTATTGTAGCAGGAGAGGCAAACAAGGAGGATGTGCTCGGAGAGGCTGTACGCCGGGGAAGTACACTGGCAGAGGCAACGAACTTTGCTCGTGACCTCGTGAATGAGCCACCGAATGTGTTAACACCAACGGAACTGGCGAATCGAGCCAGCACGATGGCCCGACAATTCGGCCTGGAGTGCGAGATACTGGACCGTCCGCAGATGCAAGAACTGGGTATGGGTGGACTACTTGCCGTTGCCCAGGGCAGCGCCGAACCGCCTAAATTCATCGTCTTGCGCTATCGCGGCGCTTCTCAGAACACAGGTAAAGGCATGGCCCTTGTTGGCAAAGGTATCACTTTTGATACTGGCGGTATCTCTCTCAAGCCAGCCGAACGTATGCATGAGATGAAGGGTGACATGGCAGGAGCAGCGGCTGTTATCTGTGCCATGCAGGCTATTGCTGCCTTAAAGCCGGCCATCAATGTCACGGCCCTGGTATCGTCAGCTGAGAATATGCCGAGTGGCACGGCCTACCGTCCAGGAGATATTCTGCGTATAATGAACGGGAAGACAATCGAGATCG
>WNGL01023333.1_pt1 | contig 10005 bp, 11 predicted proteins | sample 5400591 | NCBI WGS metagenome assembly WNGL01 (sample SAMN13153377, study PRJNA577476) | soil metagenome | isolation source: 80 cm soil or saprolite under Garry oak tree replicate 1 | place: USA:California | collected 2016-06-15 | reverse complement strand
TAAATTAACTACATGAACTTTTCAGATTAACACGAAAACGTTTTTTATATCAACGCCTCCGCCAACTCCCTTAAAAACAACTCCGCATCCGTCACCAAACCAGCCGCCTGGAAGCTTCCCCTGTCCGCCAGCTTCGTCACCACCGCTGGGTTAATATCCACTACCACCGTCCTTACCGTCGACGGAAGCAGATTCCCTGTCGCGATGGCGTGCAGCATTGAGGCCACCATAATCGCCATCTCGACCCCCTGCACTTCCTTCCTCATCCTTCGCTGCGCCTCCTGCATATCATTGATCACACCGGGCATGGGGCCATCGTCGCGCACAGAACCGGCCAGCACCATGGGAATGTTGCGCGTCATGACTTCGTAGGTGATACCTTCTCGCAGCAGACCCGTCTCCAGAGCTTTCTCCAAAGAGCCTAGCGCGCGCACCGCGTTGATGGCGCGCAAATGATTGCGGTGCCCCCCCTCGACCTGCTCGCCGCTGCGCAGATCAACGCCGAGCGAGGTGCCAAAAAGGGCTGACTCGACATCATGGGTCACGATCGCATTGCCGCCAAAGATCACCTGCACATAGCCCCGGCGAATCAGGTCGGCGATGTAGCGGCCCGCGCCCGTGTGGATGACCGCCGGGCCAAGCACGAAGAGTATTTTGCCGTTGCGCGCGCGTACCTCTTTCATCTGGCGCGCAATTTCGTGGATCGCCAGCACCTTGACCTTTTCGGAAGAGACATTGCTCTGCATAAATGCGAAGGCCTCCCGGTCGCGCGCGCGCTCGAACGGCTGTACGCGTATACCGTCATGGCCGACAACCACCTGCTCACCCACCTCTACTTCATGCATCGGTCTGCTATAGGCGCGACCATTGGCGCTATCAATGATGATCGCAACATCCATCTCTATCCCTTCCACGCTGACCCACTGCCCGTTCAAACGTACCTGTGTAGGCAGATTTGTTGTCGAGTAGAATTTCGCGGGGAGCACGCCGTGCTGCTCGACGGCTACCGTCTGCGCGTCCGCTCCGTGAAGCAGCACAGCGCCAAACTGTTGCAGTTCCGACAGGATGCGCTCCAGTATTTCATCGTTCGGTGCCTGAATTTTGAGCCGGGCGTAGCTCGGATCGTTCTTATTCACGCCCACGCGCATCTCTTCCACCTCAAAGTTGCCCCCGCGGTCCATGATGATATCCCACGCGCGCGGCAACGTCCACGAGTCGATGATATGACCACTCAATTCAATCAGTTCGCTGGGCATCTCTTCACTCAAACCCTTCCTATATCATATTGAACGTAGTTATGTCATGCTGAACGCAGTGAAGCATCTCTTCACAAGCCCACATAATAAGAACGTCCATCGTAGGGGCGACCCTTGGGTCGCCCTCGGAACGTGTGGTCGCCCTCCCTACTTGCCCCGGCCCACCTGGCAAATCGGTTGAAAAACGCAGGCGCGGCATTTCGCCACGCGCTGCCTCGCCAATGGCGGCGGCTGTTGTGCGCTGCAACGCTCCATCTCAGCCAGGAGCTTGATCACTTTCTTACGCAGGGCAGGTGTATAGTCGATGGTAAACTCGCAGTTCGCGTAACGCAGAATACCATGGGTCGGAGCCTGCACAAAATAATCTTCCAGAATCAGGCAGTAAGCCGCCACCTGCAGGCTGTGGTTACTATAGGGCATAGTGGCGTCGTGCACGCTGAGCTTCAGCTCGACTGGCACAGGACGACCATCGGGCAATTGGACGACATAATCCGGCTTCCCCACCAATGGATAGACGCTCGACGACAGCGGCTCTCCTTCGCCATCCGCGTCCTCGTAGACAAGTTCCCCCTCCGGCAAACCCAGCGCCCGTCGCCGCTCCGTTATCAAGCGCCGCCGCTGGTAACGACGTTCGTTCAATATCAGGATGAGCAGCGCGAGCGCGACAAGCAGTAATCCAAGCCCGGCGGGAAGAAGGTAGCTACTATACATGACCCGTACTCTCTAACAAACGCGGGAACCTCAATGCATACAGGGTTTGTGAATTATCGCAAAAATATAGCTGCGAGTATCAACAGCACCGCCAGCACTAAGATCACCGCGGCAATCAGTCCTAAGATGCGTACATTGACACGCCTTCCCACCGCCACATAACCCTCTTCTTCTATCTCCTCCACCTCTTCCGCGTGTTCAAGATGCTGCTGCCGCCCTTCATCGAAGGCCCCTTTACGCACCAACAGTTGTTCGACCATTTGATATTCTGGCAAAGCCGGAGCCTGTGAATCATGCTCGTGCTCCAGCTCCACCAAACGGGCAAAGAGTTCCTCTGTGTCTGCCGCGGCCATTGGCTCAAATTGCTGGTGCCACCAGACGAGCGGACAATATTCAAATTCCGCGACTTCACTCGCGGTGAAGAGCCTCTGGCTTTTAACGTGGGATTGTTGGCGCGTTTGTCGCTGTTGCATAGCCGCTAACGATATCTTTCCTCTATCCTGGAGTTGCAGACTCTTCCTGTATTCCTGCTAAACCCAGGGTGTCCGCCTTTTCAGATAATAGCCATAGCGCATAAAGTGGCGCTTCCACTCTAGCCGTGTTATCGCAGGCTATTTTAACATATTGGAGCGTCGTCTCATAGTCCCTGAAAAGGTACTTGCCGTCCAGTTTCGGCATGAAGTCCAGAAAACAGGCAAACAGGGGAATATCTTCTTTTATAGAGTGCAGCCGATACAGATGGTTGACGCTAGCATGGCGCTGTAGGCCGCGCCAGTATGTCCGAGAAAATACGGCCTTCCAGCGGCGCTTCGTTTTCAAACTGAAAAGTTTGCAGCTTCATAACCTATTATCTTTTGATTTTACCGCCTTTAGTCACTTCCTCTGCCGTGATGGTTCGTTGGTAAGCGCCACCTACTTTGTGGGTAAGGTAAAGACCGATGGCACTGTAAAATCTTTGAGCTTCAGTTTACTCTTTAACGGCGGCGTGTCATCAAAGATTGGGTTGAGGCACAACTGGCGCTCATTGAAGCCAACCAGGTCAAAATCGAGCAGGTGTTTCTCCCCTATGCCATTACCTCGCATGGCAATACACTGTATGAGCAGATCGCCAGTGACCCACAATTATTATTAGGCCGCGCTTCTCTTCTCCTTTTCAAACGGAGGGCTCTTGGGTATTGGCTCATGGTCGTATTCTTAGCTGTGGAATTTCTTTTCTACCTGTGGAATACCCTCGGTGAAGTTATTCATGGCTACGGCTTATTTTTTCACCTCAATAATCCAGACCTTCTCCTCCGAGCCGTATTTGCTATAGGGTATATGAACCTCTTTGTCTCCGGATATTTTCTCGGCTTGTTACTCCTTAAAAGATCTCACTTCTTAGATTCTCAAAAAAGAGATAAGCCACTCACGAAATATTCTGTTTGAGAAAGCAAAACGGTTTCTCCTGAATACTTAGGGTCACCACAGAAAACGGAACATAAAGCACGCTAAGCTTAGCCACCTATACTTAACCCTTTCCTTCCATATCTGAGGTTGACCCACTTTTGTGGAACCCCGAAACATTCGGGTTAACACATCGATTGCTCAGACGCCAGCGGACTAAGATAGGCGAGTGAAGAGTGCCGTCGAATGCGGTTGTAGAAGCATTCGACGGACTCAAAGACGGTTTGCCTGGCCATAGAAAAACTGTCCTTGACAAAACAGCACGTCCGCTGAAAAAAACAAAGTTAGGGGTGCCTTTAGATATCCTTATATCTTTGCTTCGGCCAGATGAATTAGAGAAGCTGCAAAAGTATATAGCATCCTATCTTGAGAGGCATTGACAGCGGTGATTATAATACGGACACAACTAAAACAGTCTCGATAAATATAGTCTGGAATGGAGATATGTCAAAGCATGCCTGGACGAGAAGATGCTTACCGTTTGATGACCGAACATGTAAAAAATGAAAATCTGCGCAAGCACATGTACGCGGTGGAAGCAGCGATGCGGTTCTACGCGCGTAAATATGGCGAAGACGAAGAGTTGTGGGGCATGACAGGGCTGCTGCACGATTGTGACTATGAAGAATACCCCGACCTGCACGAGCATACGCAGGTGCTGGCCGGGTGGCTCCGCGAAGGCGGCTATGATGAACGGATTATCTATGCCATCCTAGCACACAATGATCTCAATACTGGCCACCCGCGCAATAACCTGCTTTCACATGCGCTGTATGCCTGTGACGAGGTAACGGGGATGATCACGGCAACTGCATTGGTTCGGCAGAAGACCCTACCAGGATTACCAGTTGCCTCTGTGCGTAAGAAGATGAAAACCAAAGGTTTTGCTGCTGGCGTAAACCGAGAGGATTTGGTCAGGGGTGCGGAGGAACTGGGTATTGACCTAGATGAACATATCGCTAATGTAATTGAGGCTATGAGCGGTATCGCGGATCAGCTTGGTCTGGCAGGCATTCAGGAAGCGGTCGCTGAGTAGCGGTTGACGGCGAAGATCAGAAACATACGCAGAATCTTTTAGTGGAGCTCTGCGTATTCTTTTGGTGCAGGTGGCAGGCTGAACAAGGCGATGCGTTCGTCGTACCCATCCTCGCGCAGCCACTGCGCCAGCACAAGAGTGTGCTCTTTCAAATCAGGAAACTTCTCGTAATCACAATCGTGCAGCAGGCCCGTCATGGCCCAGATTTCTTCGTCTTCCTCGTATTTTCGCGCGTAAAAGCGCATTGCTGCTTCAACCGAAAACATATGCTTTTGCAAATTTTCATTTTTTACATGGCTGGTCATCAGTATATAAGCATCATCACGTGTAGGCATTATTCCTTCATCTCCATCGGCCAGTATTTTCAGGCGTTTTGAGCCGCTTTGAGTGGTATTATAGCATAGTTGCATTCTGTATTGAGGGGAAGTACGAGGAAATTCATCTCCAAAATAGTGATTTTGGCAAACAGGTATGGTATACTCCTTGGGCGTTGTATCGTGCGCTCTTGCGTTTAAGGCTGAGACAATGAGATAGTCTATTGGCAAACCGCACAAAATACAATAGTTTGTCGGGTATAAATTTAGCTCCCGGAATCGAGAAAGAAACATGGCATTAAGTGATCAAACCCTGGTTTGTCGAGACTGCAATCAAGAATTTGTATTTACAGTGGGCGAACAGGAATTTTACGCCAGTCACAGTCTGACAAACACACCTGGTCGCTGTCCAGAGTGCCGCGCCGCGCGCAAAGGACAGGGCGGCTACAATAGCCGAGGCGGCGGTTCCCGCGAACCACGCCAGATGTATACCACAACGTGTTCTAGCTGCGGCAACGAGGCGCAGGTACCCTTCCAGCCACGAGGGGACAAACCCGTCTATTGCAGCGATTGCTACCAGGCTCAAAATGCTGGACGATCTCATGATCGTAGATCGAGCTGGTAACGCCTATGAGTGAAGTCAGAGTCAACCCCGGCGACTCCTTCGAGCTTGCCCTCAAAAAGTTTAACCGCAAAGTTCAACAAGATGGTATTCTCTCCGAGGCACGCCGCCGCGCGCACTATGAAAGCCCCCAGGCACGCCGCAAGCGCAAAGCAGCAGCACAGCGCCGCAAAATGCGCCGCACCAGTCGCCCGTCGTACTAACGCTCAAATGAGTAGGAGCGGCATTGCACCCGCGCGGGAACAATGACTCATCCTATACCAGCTGCTCCAACTCTTCCGCCGTATTGACGGGCGCCAGGCACGCAAAATTCTGACAGACGTAGGCGGTTGCCTTACCCTCTTTTAAGGGTCGATCAGCCAGCAGCGGCACAGCCTGAACGGCCGCGCTAGCAGCAGGATCGGCGCAGGCCAGCACGCTATTGGGCAGATAGCGCCCATTGATCACCTCCAACAGCGAAAGGGTACCAGCCTCGGAGGGGTTGCCTATAATAGCAAATTCCTTCACCGGCGATAGAGCGAAATCCAACGCGCCCAGGACATGCCCGAAGGCCTGTGGATGCTGCGCCATCACATCCGCGACAGGGCGCAAGTAGTCATCTGCGCGCTGCCGGTACTCCTCTTCGCCGGTGAAAGCGGCCAGGCGCAGCAGCACGTCGACGGCAACACTATTACCGGCAGGAGTGGCGTTGTCCATACTATCCTTCGGACGGCTGATTAGCGCTTCATGGTCACTGCCAGTATCAAAAAACCCGCCGTTCCGCTCATCTGCAAACAACGCGATGGCCTCATCCACCAGACTGCGCGCTTCAGTGAACCAGCGCGCTTGAAAACTCGCCTCGTACAACGCCAGCAAACCATCGGCCAGGAAGATGTAATCCTCCAGGTACCCCTTCAGGCGCGCTCGCCCATCCTTATATGTACGCAACAAACGGCCAGCAACGCGCAACTCCCTCAGTAAGAACCCGGCGTTCTTGCTGGCAACCTCTAGATAGTCTTTACGCTTGAGATAGCGCGCCGCCTCCGCGAAACTGCGCAGCATCAGCCCGTTCCAGGAAGTCAGTACCTTCTCGTCGCGCCCGGGTTTAACACGCTGCTCGCGCGCCTGGAAGAGTTGTGCGCGGCCCTGTTGCAGCGAATCTTGCGCTCTTTTGCCGGTAATCTTCGCCTCTTTCGCGATCTCCTCCACATCCCGTGACACGTGCAGGATATTCTTGCCCTCAAAATTCCCTCTCCGCGTCACATCATAATACTGCATGAAGAGCGCGGCATCTCTCGCGGAGAGCGCCGCTTCGATCTCCTCCGGCGTCCACACAAAGAACTTGCCCTCTTCCCCTTCGCTATCGCACAACATAATCCAGCGTCTCCTCGACAATGCGACGATAAAATGTGTTGCCTGTCACCAGGTAGGCATGCAAATAGACGCGGCTGAGCAGCGCGTTATCGTACAGCATCTTCTCAAAGTGCGGTACCAGCCATTGCGCATCAACCGAGTAACGATGAAAGCCGCCGCCCAGTTGATCATAAATACCGCCGTTGGCCATCCGCTGCAGCGATGTATCGACGATCTCTAGTTCTCGCGGCGGCGTCGTTTGCGCGCTCATTTCCCCTCTGAGGCGGTGCTGGCGCACGCGCAGCAGCACCTCCAGGGACATGGTGTTCGGGAACTTGGGAGCGTCGCCAAAACCGCCGTTGACAGCATCAAACTCAGCGGCTAACTCCTGGCTTGCCCTATTCAACAACTCAAGCGGTATCGCTCCTTCTATCTGCTCTCCCCTGCGACTAAATGGGCTGCCGCTGCGCTGCTGCAGGTAATCGGCCAGCTGTGTGGCCTGCTCCTCGACTTCCTGGCGGCGCTTCTCGTAGGCATCTGCCATGCTCAGCAGTATGCGTGGAAACCCCGGCATCACCTCCCGCCCATACTGCCGGTCCCGCGGCGGAAAGTAGGTGCCGCCATAGAAAGGACGGCCATCCGGCGTGAGAAAGACGGTCATTGGCCAGCCTCCCTGCTGGGTCAGCGCCTGCACCGCCTGCATATAAATGGCGTCAATATCCGGTCGTTCTTCACGATCTACTTTTATAGACACAAAATACTGGTTCATCGCGGCCGCGATCTCTTCGTTCTCGAACGATTCGCGCTCCATCACATGACACCAGTGGCAGGCGGAGTAGCCAACGCTCAGCAAAACAGGCTTATCTTCGCGCCTGGCCTTTTGCAGCGCCTCCTCGCCCCACGGGTACCAGTCCACGGGATTGTGCGCGTGCTGCAATAGATATGGACTCGTTTCATCGATAAGCCGGTTGGTATACTTGTGTTGTCCCTGTATGTCAGACATGATTGTCCCTTTCGCTTATCATCAGGCGTTTCTTGCTAAACGCGTTCTTTGCAACTCCTTTGGCATTGTACGACAAGCCGGAAAAAATAGAAAATACCCTTGACTTTTCCCAACCACCATACTATTGTACATTGCTGTAAAAGAAAGGAGATAGCACGCCGACTCATTATAGGCAAGACGCTATTGTATCCATGCTCAATTGAAATATATAAAATTTACTCTGCATGAAATATGCATCATCGCAATAATAGCCGCTGCTCTAGCGCTGCGTATGTTCCTCAGCAGTCAGCATTGGCCCCTTACCAACAGCGACGAAGCCACGCTTGGACTGATGTCCATGCATATTCAGCGCGGTGAGTTACCGATCTTTTATTACGGTCAAAACTACATGGGAGCGCTGGAGGCGTATCTTGGCGCAGGTTTTTTTTCGCTGTTTGGCGCCTCTGAATTTACTCTCAGGTTAGTTACTACCCTGCTATTTATCCTTTTCCTGCTGAGTATGTACCTTCTCACACGCACGCTCTATACAAAAAATCTCGCTTTCTTTACCATGCTGTTATTGAGCCTGGGTTCAAAAGAAGTGTTACTACGGGAACTCTTTGTCATCGGTGGGTATGTTGAAACCATCCTTTTTGCCTCCCTCGCCTTCCTCCTCGCCTCCTGGCTGGCCCTCTCACCCGTGCCTCCAGCCGGATCCCCCAAAAAGCGGATCGCGCGGCTTACTGGTTACGGCGCCTGGGGCCTGGTAATTGGTCTCGGGCTGTGGAGCGATTTGCTTCTCCTGCCGTTCGTCGCCTGCTCTACTATCGTCCTGCTCCTATTTTGCTGGCGTGAGCTTGCCCGAGGCGCCATCATTCCCTTGCTCATCGGCCTCGTGCTTGGAGCGTTTCCCTTGTTGGTGTATAACCTGGGGGCAGCTCATGGCCAGGATTCATGGTCTGTACTCATAGCACAACAGGAGCAACACATACACCATAGCCTGTCTTTGCTTGAGAAACAAATCAGCTCTACTGTTGATTCGAGTATACCAATCATTACAGGTAGTCCATTCTGCCACGCGACAGGATATCTGGGTCTTCCTTTTTTGCCAGTTGGATCATCAGGTCCGTCTCTGCAATCGTGCACGCTTATTTCGAGAGGGTGGTCTATCGTTTATCTACTCCTCTTCGCGGTGTCTGCCGGGCTAACTGTGGTAGCCCTCGCAAAAGCGTCGGTTCCTTTTCGCTTCCATGGCTGGACTCCCGAAAAGAGGCCGGAGATCGTACGACTATCGATCCAGCTACTTTTGCTTGCTGGCGCTCTGCTTACCCTGATGCTTTATGTACGTAGCCAGGCGCCGATCATATCCCCCACAACGAATTCGCGCTATTTAATTGGTTTATGGATAGCAACTCCCGCGGTGCTCTGGCCTCTCTGGCGCGGAGCCTGCATCCTACAACAGTCCCCCACCAGGTCAGAACGTATGGCCTTATGGCTAACAAACGTCGCTTGCCGGGGTTTCCTCCTTATCCTCTTAGTCCTCTTCTTGCTCGGGACGTGTCTGACCTTCACAGTGCTTCCTTCGGCCCAGCTCGCCGACCAACAGGATCACGCGCTCGTTGACGGCCTCCTAAAGGCTGGTATTACCCATATTTACTCCGAGTATTGGACGTGTGACCTCATTGTGTTTGAAAGCAAAGAAAAGATTATCTGCGGAGTCGTTAATCATTACCTGTACAAGAGCTCTAATAGATATGATCCTTACTATGTCGCTGTGAGCAAAAACCCAAACTCCTCGTATGCCTTTCCAACAAGAGATCATCTCGATGCTATTATCGAAAAGAAGCTGCAACAAGAGGGAAGAACCTACAAGCGTTTCATCCTTGCAGGCTACACGATTTACCAGCCGCTGTGATTCTGATTTTCTCTCTGGGCCGACTCGCTGTCCTACCCGTTGATGACCTGGGGATTATTGAAAGTGTCCGCGTATCGTCTCACTTTGAGCCGGCATCTTACGGTATAATAGCTGCAAATGATGGATACACCTGATAACTTCTACGCCATCTTAGGCGTACCAATAGATGCCGATAGCCAAACAATCAAGCGCGCGTACCGGCAACGGGCGCGACGCTTTCATCCCGACGTGGCAGGACCAGATGCCGCCGTACAGATGAAGCGCATCAATCGCGCCTACGATGTCCTGAGCGATCCTGAGAAACGTCTGAATTATGATACGATCATCGGCGGCATCATCGACTTTCGCAAAGGTGAATTGTCGCATCCCCGCGCGAGACCGCACAAGTATGACC
>WNGL01011756.1_pt1 | contig 10005 bp, 11 predicted proteins | sample 5400591 | NCBI WGS metagenome assembly WNGL01 (sample SAMN13153377, study PRJNA577476) | soil metagenome | isolation source: 80 cm soil or saprolite under Garry oak tree replicate 1 | place: USA:California | collected 2016-06-15 | reverse complement strand
CAGATTGCGGGCCTACTGATGGACTCGGAGGGAAGCCTCCCGTTGGACCGGCTTAAGGCGGTCCTGAAACGAGCCCAACCCTACTCTCACTTGGAAGATACCCAGCTGGAATCAGTTCTCGCCTTCATGGCGAAGATGGGTTATTTCAGACGGGATACGGAGAACCTCTACCGTACCTCCCGGACCCGGACCTATTATTTCGAAAACCTGAGCATGATCCCCGACGAACGCCGCTACCTGGTCGTAGACCTGACAAGCCAGCAAGCAGTTGGAATACTTGGGGAAGAGTTCATGATGACCCAGGCCCGGGTAGGCCTGAACTTTATCATCAAAGGGCGGGTCTGGCAGATGAAGCAGATAGCCGACGACGGTAAAGTCTACGTCTTACCCGTAAACGACCCGACCGCCGCCATCCCAGGCTGGGACGGACAGATTCTTCCAGTCCCAGAGAAACTCGGCCTGAAGGTTGGACACTACCGCGGACTAGTCGATAATCTAATCCGAGAAAAACAGTCCGAGGAGAAGATGGTCGAACAGCTCGCCCAACAATGGCCCTGCGACCCCTACGGGATCAAACGGGTGATTGAAGAAGTCGAAGCCCACCAGGCCACAGGCGCACCTGTACCAACGGACAAGCGGGTCCTGGTGGAAGGCTTCGACCGGTACCTAATCATCCACACCCACTTCGGAGACATTCTCAACGACAGTCTAGGGGAGGTCATTGAAGAACTGCTGCGACGGCAAGGATACGTACGAATGTGGTGGCACGACGCGTACAGGATACTATTTGAGCTGACAGCAGACACGGGAGACCTGAACGTTGAATCGCTAATACAGAACGAGGTGTTCGGGGTAACGGAGCAGGTTCTCAACGGGGCCTGCCACGGAGTATTGCACCGCCACTTCCCCTGGGGATACTATTCCAAGTTCATCGCTGAACGATTCGGCGCCCTAGCGCGGGGACGGTTGATGTACGGCGAAGCGCTGAAGGAATTGGCCGTGAAATTCCGGCTTACACCCATCTACGATGAGACGATACGGGAGGCGTTAACGGTACACGCGGATTTTGATGGAGTGAAGAGAGTATTCGGAGCCATCAAGAACAAGGACATGGAGCTACAATTCTTCCGGTCGAAGGAGAAGCCTACACCCCTAGCCTACCACATCCTATACCGGCACGTGGACGTTCCAGAACTAATCGCGCCTGACAATGTTGCTGCGGACAATATGGCAAGGTTGCGAGTTTCCATCGAAGGCCGCGTAATCGACCTTCTATGCTTCGAATGTGGAAACCTGGCCACCGAAGCAATGGTAGGAGAGCTCCCGGAACATCCTAGCTGCAATCGCTGCGGGTCCCGTCTACTAGCCCCCCTATTCTGGTCCACCGGATACGTGGCAGAAGTTCTCGCTAAGAAGCGCGGCGGAGGAACACTGGACGAGAACGACCAGAAAGCACTGGTCAAGGCTCGGAGGTCAGCCGACCTAGTGATATCATACGGCCGGAAAGGGGTCATAGCGCAATCCGTTTACGGAATCGGGCCCCAGACCGCCAGCAGGGTCCTGGCCAAAATGCACGAGAAAGACGAGGACTTCTACAAGGACCTACTAGAAGCCAAGCTACAGTTCATAGCCACAAAACCCTACTGGAATAACTAGCGGGTGCGAAAACATGACTTGTACGTGTCCATGTCCGCCGCCTGGATTACCTTGTTCAGTTCACTTCGTCTCCGCATCTCCTGCGTACACCGGGAGGCTCGCCCCCGTAGGGTTCTATCATCCAAACCACAAGCTTTACCGCCACTTCGATGGAAAGAGATGCAGAAGATGCGGAAATGAGACAAAGGATCTGAAGAACGGCCTGTGTCATTCCTGCCGCGAATATCTCCACGGAAGGTCACCCCACCTAAGATAGGTTCGAGCAAGGGATTGTTTGAACTCCACTGGGATTCTATCATCCAACTCACAAACTGCAAATCATTGTGATGCCAGAAGGTGCACAGTGTGCGGTGCCGAGACGAAGACCTGGAAATTTGGTACTGCCATTCCTGGCTCGGAAACTTCTCAAACGGTTTGTCTATCGTTGATAAAATGTTCGATGAACTCGTCGCTTCAAATTCCAGGTCTATTAGTCGGGCCGCCCGCCGGGCGAATTGGTCTCAGTCTGCTTCGTCGGCCCGTTTGTTCTCATCTTTGGCTGCTAACTCATCATAGGTGACCGTGTCTAAACCTCCTGGCCCCGCTGCCACCGTGCCACGGTATTGCAGCCAACTATTCGCGCCCTTTCGCAGAATACGCCTTTGCCCTCTATCGGGGAAGAGCCCTCCATATAGCAGGAACATGGTTCCTGTGAAAAACCCAATAATTGTCATTGGTATCATCAGGAAGAAGAACTCTACCAGCCCCGTGATGATCCAGACAAAGTACAAACTGGGCCCCAAAGCAAGTCCTCCGAGTCCGATAGTCAAACGTAGGGCTAGTTGCCGGTTATAGTGTACAGGAGGTAGGCTTACTGAGCTGGGAAGTTTGCTTCCGCAGGACTCGCAAATCTCTCGGTCTCGCCGTTCTACACTGCCGCAGTTAGGGCAGTTCACTAGGTTGAGGTAGTCTGGGCTCGATGGGACCTTGTTGCTTGCCAACCTACCCGTCCTGACTATATCCCTTCGGTCCGATGAAATATAGCTACCCTCATTATTATATTTGCTCATTACAAAGAGGGACGCTTTAGATCTGTAGCTGCAGCCCCTCTCCCTCTAGAGGTAGCTGTGCATGCCGGGCCCATTGGTGGAAAGACCCATCATAGACCCTGACATTTTCAAATTCTGCCTCTCGAAGAGCAACATAGCCAACAGCCGCTCGAGGACCATAAGTGCAGTAAACAACGATTTGGTCACTGGGAAGCAGGCCAGCAGCCGCGAAAATATCCTTCAACTCCTTCTTCGGCCGGAGGAAATCATCGCCCTTGCCTATCAGACTCGTCCAAGGCAGGCTGGTTGCGCCGGGTAGACGGCCGGTACGAGCTTCCGTCGCAACCTTCCCTTGGAATTCCTCAGCGCTTCTGAGATCAAGCAGCTTGTCACCCCTTCTCTCCACAAGCTCCTTCAATAATGCCCTGACGCTCCGATTCGGGCTGGCTAGAAACCTTGTCGCTAGAGGCTTAACTGGCCGGTACAGGACCTCGCGTCCATCCGACATCCAACCCTCTAGACGGCTGGCTAGAATCCTCACTTTCTGATGTCCAAGATACTCTAAGATCCAGCCCAACATCGCTGCGTTCTGCCCATCGTAACTGTCATAGAATACGGCCGTCTTGCCAGTCTCCATTCCTGCTTCGCCGAAGATTTCAGAGAGCTGCTCCTCGGGCAGTAGCTCAAGTGTATTCTTGTCGAGGGTCTTGGAAACTGGCAGGTTCACTGCCCTAGGTATGTGGCCTGCGAGATACTTGACCGTGGGTCGCGGGTCGACTGTTGTAACCGCTGGATCATTGAGATGCTCATCGAGCCAGGAAACGTCGATGATTTCGACTAAATTGTCTCACCCTTGAACTCTCCGACCCACGTCTCGAATCCGCTGAGACAGGCGAGTTCGGTTAAGTTCTTCAACCCTTGGAGCTTCCTAGTAGCGAGGCGATGGTGACTTCTAAAGGGCTTCGAACTCCGGAGTGATCTTAGCCCCTCTGGCCACTGTCTGTGTGACAACGGATCGTTTCCAAGCCTCGTTCCAGAGCCCCTCGAGAACCTTCTTATCCGCATCTGCCTTGACGTAGATCTTTGCCTTGATCTCGGGATAGCCTGGGGTTCCCTCATCGCTCAGCCCTGCCCAGTTCCTGATGCTGCCGAAAGTGCCTTCCAGCGCTATCTCACAGTCATGTATCTTGATTCCCCTTCTTGTGGCTTGGAAGACGAACCCTGTCATCATGCAGGCGCCGACGGCAGAGAGGATGTGTTCGTGTGCGCTTGCTGCCGAATCGGTGGCGCCGAGGCCTTCTGGCTCGTCGAAGTTGGCGACGTGCTTCCGCATGTACGCCTTGGCCTTGAGCCCTCCCTGCCATTTGACCCGCGAATGCCAGGGCCCATTGACAGCCTTGACCACGTCGGGTTTTGTTTTCAGGTCATTGACGAACTGTTCCAGTTTTTCGATGTTGAGCTCGTTGAGTACCTTTTCCTTCACAGTCTCTTGCATAGTCTCTACCTCGCTATGACCTCTAGGGGTGCTTCTCTCAATTCCTGGGCGGCCAGGCTGATCGACCTGAGCTTGGCAAACGCCGTCTTGGCATCGTTGACCGGGCGTTCTGCGAAGGTTCCGAAGCCGCAGTCGGGGTTGAGGTAGATTTGGGAAGGGTCGAAGAATCGAGTAGCCTCCCGCACCCGCTTCACTATCAGCTCTGGCGGTTCAACTTCCGTGCTGCGCGGGTTTACAACCCCTAACCCGAGCTCCTTCTCGTTGGCATACTCTTTGAAGACCTTCAGTTCCCCGGCCCGAGGCGTGGCAAATTCTAGGACCAGCTGGTCAACCTTCATCTCCGTCAGATATGGTAGTAGGGGACCATAGTTTCCCTTTAGCAAGACATCCTCTTTTCGACTCCAGTTTCCCCTGCATACGTGAACGCCCACCTTTACCCCGGAGACACCCTTGACGGTTTGATTCATCAGTTCCAGGGCATAACTAAGCTCCTCTGTCGGGTCCCTTCGGGTAGCCAGGGCTGCGCACATGAAAGTCTCCGCACCCTCTGCACCGTGCACCACTTGACTCAACACTGGTTCATCAAACTGGACGAAATCCACGCCTTCCTCTTTCAACGCCAAGAGTTCTGCGCGGAGAATAGAGCTCACTTCCCGGCCCAAGTCTTCAATCGAGGGGTATGTCTCATCGGAGAGGCCTGGGAACCAGCTGGAACGGGTTAGCATGTAGGGTCCTGGCAGGGGAACCTTTGTCTTGCGACTAGTGTGGGCCCTGAGGAAATGTGCCTCGTCCCGGGCCAACCCCTTCTTGGGCCGAACCTGGCCGACTGCCACCGGGCTCTTCATGGCGAAAGCGGGTACATCGAGTGCCCGTAGAGTCTCCTCGAAGCTGGCTCGGTCCTTCACAAAGTCTAGGAGCTGGGACACCGTCATTAGCTTCATACCCTGCAGCTTTTCTACGACGAAAGAGTAGAAGTTGTCTCGGCGTTGTTCGCCATCGCTAACTATGTCTACGCCCGCATCTTCTTGGTATTTCACTGAAGCCAGGACAGCGTCATCCGCTACTGCGTTGAAATCTTCAAAGGAAGATTCTCCCGACTGACGGTTTCTAAGTGCCTGAATTAGCCAAGGTGGTCGAGGCCAGCTCCCGACGACAGTCACGGGAAATAACGGCATGTTAGCTCACCGGAGCATCAAATTCTGATGTTCATAATTAACCTTGCCGCATATTCCTATAGGAATTAGAGGTAGAAGATGCGGTAGGCTAAGGATTCGGGTTTCTTTGAACCTGACGTCCTGACTGAAGCCTCCTACGAGCGGTTTGCAACAACGTCCTCTCAGAGGTTCCCTGGTATTGATCCCTAATTGATTCTAAAGCAATCGTCCCCACAGCGTCAGTCATTTCGATGGTCGTGTTCACCCTTTCCTCAGGGGTTAGGCTTCTGAAATGATTGGCAATGACTGTCTTCTTGTGGGGCGGTGTCTTCTTGGTCATCGTCTATCCCTTACCAGATTGTCCGGAACCCTTGTTCCCTCTAGCTCTGGTGCCTCGCGTGGAGAATTTGACTGCAACTCCGCCACCGCCTGCGCCAAGTTTCTTTTCGATTATTGTCCTGAGTCTTGGGTTGATTTCGTAGCCCCAGCTGTTTCGTCCCAGTTCTTTGGCCACCTTGGCCGTCGTCCCTGAGCCTAGGAATGGGTCAAGAATAGTCTCACCAAAATAGCTGTAGAGCTTGACAAGACGTCGAGGAATCTCCTCTGGGAAGGCCGCGATACCCTTCTCCAAACGCTCTCCAAAGGGAAGAACGTTCGTAATATTCCATACAGTTAGGTACCAGTCCTCCCCATTGTACTCGTCCACTCCTATTCGGGACTTTTCCCGCGTTTCTGCTGACAGCTTCTGCGCGTACGAGTAGTCGAACTTCCCCTTCTGAAATATCAGAATGCTCTCCTGGATATTGTCCGGATAATAGTACATGGGATAGGGATGTTGAAGCAGGACCCCGCTCCTACGGCTAATCCTCACATACCCCTTTGGCTTGACCCAGGTTATTCGATCCCTGTACCGGAATCCTGCATCCAGCATGGCCCTTGTAGTATCTGCCACAACGGGAAACTTCTCGCCCTTCACCAGCATATCGTCCGTGACAAAACACGCAATGCGCCCGGGAGCGATAACGCGGTAAAGGTCTTTACAGAAGTCTCTCATCAACCCCAGAAAATCGCCATAGTCCTTGAACAGGTCCGGATAATCAAAAGGCGCGTTATAGTAAGGTGGGCTGGTAACCATCAAGTGGATGGATTCATCCGGGATTTCACCCATACTGCGACAATCGCCAAACACGATTCTATGCATGGTGCCCATTGTCCGGGATTCTCGAAGGGCATTGTCGCGTCTGTGCCAAGTTAAGTGTTCAGGCTCGGCCAGAAGACCACTCTAGACTATTGTTGACTCGCCGAGTCCCCTATCTGATTAACCAGGTGACACTTTCCAACAATGCTTACTGGTTCAGGACCGTTCTATAGTTGAACTATGCCATCTAGTTCTCGGGTAGGGACTAGTGGTAGGGAAGGCTCCGCGGGCTTGCCTTGCACTATTTTGCACGCTTGTTTTCTCGCCACTATTTCTCACGGAGGCTCATGCGGCAGGGTGCACAATAACCTGTCAGTTGACAACTGACACTAACGTCTTACCCAGCGACGCCACAGTCTGGGTTCTGGTTGACAACACCAATTACACCACGCTTCCCAATATCTTCTCATTTCCCAAAGGAACAATTCACACCATCCAAGTGCTCAACCAGACCCTAATCGCACCGAGCGGGGCACGGTACGTCTGGAAACAATGGAGCCTCAGCATTTCTGGAAACCTCTACACCACATCAGCGACACTCACTACGCCCCCAATAGTCGTCAACTACACTACGGGTCAAAATGGCAAGTTCATTGCAGAATACCAGAAACAGTTCCAGCTCACCCTGTCCTTCACTGATCCTTTCGGCCAACCAGTAGCTCCGCCTTCATCCGTAACATTACAAAGTGGAGCCTCAAGAGTAATCGACTCATCCTTCTCGGGCCAGTGGCTCGACGCGAAAGTCTGGAACGTGGTCAACGCAACCTGGCAAGGGAACCCTAACACTGAATCGGGGACAGCCAGCTTCAACCTCTCCGCAGGACCTGTTAAGGGAACCCTCAGAATGAAAGCCTACATGGCCACAATACAGGTAGTAGACAAGTCAGAAAACCCACTGCCCGATGCCACGATAACGGTCACCTTTGCAAACGAGACCGTCAAGACTTTCACCTCCGACAACCAAGGCAAAGTCCTCCTAGGCCACATACCACTAGGACCCTACTCAGTCCAGGTCAAATACCGCGGCCAGGACATGGGCAACTGGACCGCAAACGCCTCCGCCAATCCCACCCTCACCACAGTTCTAAACGTCAGCGGCCCCCCGCCACCTATCCAGCTGCCAAACCCCTTAACCCTAGTTAGGACCTACTGGTCCCTCGCAGTAGGAGGGTTTGTAGCAGGGTTCATCGTGATGGGAGTCACGGCAAGGCTCTCCGGAAGAAAGACCATGCACGCCAAACCTGAGGCACTCTCAGTCTAAGCCAAACAGGACCCCTAGAATCTCAACAACCCTGTTATTCACGAGCGGGTCCTCCGCCAACAAGACTGTTCCTGAATACTCCCTCCTTATTGTACGGGCAGATCCCAGGTTCATATGGAACCCTGACCGTCCCTAAAGGCCCGGCGTCGACATGGTCAAGATCTACCCTCTAGTAGTGGGAAAGCTTCAGACAAACTGCTACATCCTCCAGTCCGGGAAAGAAGCGCTCATTATCGACCCGGGAGACGAACCGGACAGGATTCGGAAATTCATGGCGGATTTGGGGGCGAAGCCCAGCCTCATAGTAGCAACACACACCCACTTCGACCACGTACTAGGCGTAGAAAGTCTCAAGGCCGAGACAGGGGCACCCTTCTCAATCCACAAAGATGACCTTCCAATGCTTGAGGCTATGCAAGCCCGGGTCCAGCAGTTCATGGGCTTCAACGTCCCACCACCCCCCAAAGTGGACAGTTTCCTCAAACACGGCGACCAGCTGACACTAGGAAACGAGACAATTCGAATACTCCACACCCCTGGCCATTCCCCCGGAAGCATCAGCCTGGAAGGAAAAGGCTACGTGTTCACCGGTGACGCCCTCTTCAACCAGTCGATAGGAAGGACGGATCTGCCCGGAGGAGATTACCAGACCCTAATCCGTTCCATCAAGGAACAATTATTCCTACTAGACGATGATACCCTAGTCTATCCCGGCCATGGGCCTGAGACCAGCATCGGTGACGAGAAACTCGTCAACCCCTTCGTCGGTAAGGGTGCAATACAGATTCGATAGCAAACTTATCTCAGTCTAACAACACCCCCCTAGCGACGATTCTTGTCTGAACTAGACGCCCTGATCAAGGAATCTCTAGCAACAGCGACCCCTCACACGAAGAAAGTGTACGGGCAGAACCCAATGACCGCCCAGGAGCTGGTTGACTTGTCCAATAGTCGCGGCCTCATTCTGGCAGCAACGGTCAAACCTGACCAGAAGCCCCACCTATCACCAGTAGACCTGAACATAGTGGACGATAAGATCTACATCGGAATAGACGAGGGAACCGCACGCCATAGAAACCTGAAACACAATCCCTCTATTACAATCATGATGGCAGACGGATGGAAGCGGCAAGCAATAGTCGAAGGGGAAACCCGCATGTTGGACATGAAAGGCGAAACAGCAGCTCAGGTCCTAGACGCCCAGAAGAAGAAGTACGGATGGACAACCCAACTCCTGGCAGAAGTTCTCCCTCAGAAGGTGCTTACTTACAAGAGTCCACCTAAAAGCAGTTGAGGAATCGCCCAAAATGAACCCGTTTTCTTAACAGTACCGTCAGACCCAAATAATTCCTAGCCAGATCTAGCGGTAGGATTCAGAGGGGCTAGGGAAGACTTGGAGACAAAAGCGCAAAAGTCCGAGGGAGAATGGAGGAAGAAACTCACCAAGGAACAATACCATGTTCTGAGAGAGAAGGGCACAGAACGTGCCTTCACCGGCACACTCCTGAACAACCACGAGACTGGAATGTACGTTTGCGCCGGGTGTGGAGCGGAACTGTTCTCGTCGGACACAAAGTTCGAATCAGGAACAGGCTGGCCCAGCTTTTACGCCGCTGCAAGCAAGGAAAATGTCGGGGAGAAGGCGGACAACATCCTGTTCATGCGCAGAACAGAGGTCCTCTGCAAGAACTGCGGAGGGCATCTAGGCCACGTTTTCGAAGATGGACCCGCGCCCACGGGGCTGCGCTACTGCATAAACTCGCTATCGCTAGGCTTCAAGAAACAGGACAAGAAACAGGAATAGAGGCCAGGGGCTTTACTGGCCACTAGTCGTTTCCGACTCGTCCTCTCGTTCTTCGTTGCTCCAGGAGAAGTTCGGGCTTGAAAAGGTGGAGCTTCCCTGGCCGGTTTGACCGAACAGGGACGAGTCAGAGGGTAATTGCCAGGAGGGCAGCGAAGGTTCTGGGGCTGTATGTCTACCCTCACCGCTCGGCTTGGCGGCCGTTGGTCCTTTTGGTCCAGTTTTCACGTAGAGGGTGATGATCTTGTAGGACTCGTGGCAGCTTCGGCAGCGTCCCACCTCGATGGTTTTCTTAACCTTGAAGTTTCGAGTCTTGCACTCCGGGCATTCGGTAAACCTGTTCCGAATAATCGAGTCTTCCCGCTTTACCGTCTTCAACGTTCGAGGCTGTCTGGCGGCTCACGGGAAATAT
>WNGL01038054.1_pt1 | contig 10006 bp, 8 predicted proteins | sample 5400591 | NCBI WGS metagenome assembly WNGL01 (sample SAMN13153377, study PRJNA577476) | soil metagenome | isolation source: 80 cm soil or saprolite under Garry oak tree replicate 1 | place: USA:California | collected 2016-06-15 | reverse complement strand
GTAGCCGTACGCGATCGTCCCGTCTTCCCACGGAGTCCCCTCGCTCATCCGGGCAAACATCTCTTCGCTGAGTAGGCGGTCGCGGGGGCCTTCACCCCTGCGCATGAGCGCCCTGAGGAAGGCGCACATCTCGTCCGCAGTCGAGGCGATCGACCCGTCGGCCGTTTGGGTCTCCAGCCATGTCGCCGGCGCGAGTGGCGCGGCGGCGTGACTGAGTCGATCGTCGTGGAGGGACTCGTAGCCGACGGCTAGTCGCGCCCGGATGTCGTGAGTGATCGCCGGCTCGGTCGCGGGCATCTCGAGCGGCTCGAGGACGCGAGTGCGGATGATCTCGGGATACGACCGACCCTCGATCGCTTCGAGCACGAGGCCGAGTGCCTTGTAGCCGACGTTGGAATAGTGGAAGCGCTCGCCCGGTGCGGAAAACGTCGGCAAGTCGCGGAGCGACCACACCTGGAACGCAGCTTCCGGAGTTCCGTCGATGCCGGCCACGATCCCGCCGGTGTGCGAGAGCAGATGGCCGATCGTGATCGCCGCGTGGCCCGCAGGCGGCACGACAAACCAGGGGAGATAGTTGTCCACCGGCGCGTGCAGATCGAGCAGTCCCTCGTCGACCAGTTGGAGGATCGCGACGGCCGTGAATGTCTTGCCGATCGACCCGATCTCGAACAGCGTGTCGGGAGTGACCGGTCGGCGCGATGCGACCTCCGCGAATCCGTAAGTACGGATGAGAATCGTGCCGTCGCGATCGGTCAGTCCGAGTGTCAGTCCCGGTATTCGCCCGCGCTCCATCGCGACCCGAGCCGCGTCGTCGATTGCGGCCAGAGCGGCGTCACCGATCACCGAACCATCGTAGTAGCGGCGGTGTTCCCGGAAGCTCCCTTTGCCAGCGTCCGGCGGGTTCTGCAAGCTATTCTGCACCCATCGACAGAGAGGAAGGGCTGCATTGGGCTCCAAGAGACAGACGACGATGGCGAAACTGACACGCGAGCGTAAGGTGAAGGAAAAGCGCGAGCTGAAGGAAGAGAAGAAGGCAGCGGCAGCAGCGGCCAAGGCCGCCGGCACCTACTCGTACGACGGCGAGCCGGTCGAGGCCCCCGTGAACACGATCGACTCGACTGACGAAGCGCCTGCGGCCGACTCGGCAATCGCCGCGTCCGGCGAAGATCGCTAACGCTCGGCCGTCAGCGCGAGCCAAACGTCCGTCCCACCGCCGGGCGCGTTCGCAGCGCCTGCGCGTCCATCGTGGGCCTCGGCGATCGTCTCGACGATCGCGAGGCCGAGACCGCTGCCATCCGCGGTGGTCTTCTGCCCGCGGCTGAAGCGTTCGAACGCATGGTGGAGGAAGTCGGCCGGGAAACCGGTGCCCTCGTCCAGCACATGCAGCTCTGCAGAGCCGTTGCGCTGGTCGGCTGTTAAGGTCACGCGCCCTGCGCCGTGAGTGAAGGCGTTGTCGACCATGTTCGCGACGTCGACCGGCTCGCGCCGCAAAGGTACGCGGCCCTGCTCTGCACGGGCCAGCAGCAGCAGGTCGTCCGCGATCCGAGCGAGACGCTCGGTGTCTTGGGCCGCGCTGCGAATCGCCTCTTCGAGCTCCTCGGGCGACCGCGACCGCCTGAGCGCAAGCTCGAGCTCCGTCTTCAGCAATGCGAGTGGCGTCCTCAGCTCGTGGCTCGCATCGGCGACGAAACGGCGCTCGCGCGCGAGGCCGTCGCCGATGCGAGCCAGCATCTGGTTCAGCGTTTCCCCGAGGCGCGACACTTCGTCCCCGCTGGGCGGAACCGGAAGCCGATCGTCGAGTGACGATGCCGAGATGTCCGCGGCGCGTCTTCGCATCACTTCGATCGGGCGCAGCGCCGCGCCGGCAAGCGCGTAGCCCGCGAGTGAGGCAAGAATCAGCGCGAGCGGGCCGCCGATGAGGATCCCGTTGCGCAGGCCCCGGAGCGTCTCGGCTCTGTTCTCCCGTGTCGTGCCGACGACGAGGACGAGGCGGGTCCGCCCACGCTGGACCGGCACCGCCAGCATCCGCGCGGGTTCGTCGAGCCCGGGAGCCGAGCTCCGGTCGAGGAAGATGGGGCCGCGGAGCGCGCGGGCGAGATCCGAAGGAGGCAACAGCGGTTTGTCCTGGGCGAAGGTGGTCGCATCGACAATCGAACCGCTCGCACTCAAAAGCTCGGCAAACGATTCACCGTGCTCGACGAGGGTGCCCTGGGTCGACTTGAGCGCGTCCGCGCGGCTCACGAGCGCGGAGACGTCCTGCGCGCGCGTGCGGAGCTGGTCGTCGAGAGCCTTGTCGAGATTGTGCGACACGCGCGAGTAGACGAGCCAGCCCGCAAGCAGGAGCACGACGGCCATTGCGAGCGCAAAGACGAGCGTCAGCCTCAACCTGATCGGCAGGCGGTTCACTCCTGGTCATCCTTCTGCAACCGGTAGCCGAGCCCGCGGACGGTCTGGATCGATTCGGTCCCGAACGGCCGGTCCACCTTCTCACGCAGGTAGCGCACGTAGACGTCGACGACGTTCGAACGATTCTCGTAGGCGAAGTCCCAGGCATGTTCGAGTAGCTGCAGCCGGGACAGGACGTGTCCGGGGCGACGCATGAACGCTTCGAGCAGGGCGAACTCCTTGGGAGAGAGGCTGATCTCCGTTCGATCGCGCCACGCTCGCCGCGCAGCCGGATCGAGGCGGAGGGTCCCGACGACCAGCTCCGTCGGCCGTTCTCCGCCGCCGCGCCTCACGAGCGCTCGCAGCCGCGCCAGGAGCTCGGCAAAAGAGAACGGCTTCGTCAGATAGTCGTCCGCGCCGACGTCGAGGCCGGCGACGCGGTCCTCGACACTGTCACGCGCGGTCAGCATGAGCACGGGCGACCAGACTCCCGCATTCCGAAGCTGCCGGCAGGTCTCGAAACCGCTCAGGCCCGGAAGCATGACGTCGAGCACGATCGCCTCGTACGGATGGGACTGCGCCATCCAGACTGCGTCCTCCCCCGTCGCGGCAACGTCGGCGGCATGTCCCTCCTCGACCAGGCCGCGGCGGAGGAGGCTGGCCATCTTCAGTTCGTCTTCGACGATCAAGACGCGCATCCGATCAAGTCTGCCCGTCCTCCGTGAGAGTCGGATGAGAAAAAACGCGGAGCCATTTCCTAACAGGACCTCAGTAGGCTGGACCCATCCGTAGGCTCCTGTCCATCGGTGTCGTCATCGCGGCTCTGCCGGCGGTTGCCGGCTGCGGCGGATCCCACAAATCGTCGTCTCCGCAAGGCGGCTACTCAACTCCGTCAGCGCCATCCCCGACCACGTCGACGACTACCGGTGGGATCGACACCCTGGTGGGTGCCGGGACAACCCCTGTCGTGGGTGCTGCGACCGGCAGCGAGACCGCTCTCCTCGACCGCATCGCGGTCGGCCGCCACGAGGGCTACGACCGTGTCGTCTTCCAGTTCCAGAACGGGTTGCCCGGCTATCGCGTCGAGTACGTGCAGCCACCGCTAAAGGAAGACGGATCCGGGAAGCCGGTGAGCGTGCAGGGCAACGCGGTCGTGGTCGTCCGCATGGAGCCCGCCTCCGGCTTCGACCTGAACACCGGCGAGGGAGTGATGGTCTACAAGGGACCGAAGCGAATCGACGGCTCGGCCGCGGGCACAGCGGTCGTCCAAGAGCTCGTGCGGACAGGTGACTTCGAAGCGGTGCTCAGTTGGGCGATCGGGCTCTCGGACAAGGTTGACTTTCGTATCCGGACGGCGGAGTCGCCTGCCCGGCTGATCGTCGACTTTCGCAACCACTAGTAGCCCGCTATTGATCCGGAGCGGCCGGCGCGAGAGAATCCGCCGACCCCAACTAGGAGGCGGAACTGTGGCCGATTATTCGGCGCACGAGAAGGACCGGCGCATGCTCCACGCTCTCGGCTACGCCCAGGAGCTGCGGCGCGGGATGAGCGGCTTCTCGAACTTCGCGATCTCGTTCACGATCATCTCGATCCTGTCCGGGACGCTCACGCTCTACGCGACGGGCATCAACTACGGCGGCCCGGTCGAGGAGGCCTGGGGCTGGCCACTCGTCTCGTTCTTCGTGATCATCGTCGGGCTCGGCATGGCCGAGATCGCGTCGAAATATCCGACCGCGGGCGGCCTCTATTACTGGGCCTCGAAGATGGGAGGGCCAGCCTGGGGCTGGTTCACGGGCTGGTTCAACCTGATCGGACAGATCGCGATCACCGCCGGCATCGACTACGGCGCGGCGATCTTCACCGACGCGCTGCTGAATCTCCTCTGGCCGGGAACATTCCACGCCTCGCCGCACGAGATCATCTACGTGTACGCCTGCATTCTCGGGCTGCACGCGCTGATGAACATCTTCAGCGTCAGGCTGGTCGCCTTGCTGAACGACATCTCGGTGTGGTGGCACGTGTTCGGCGTGCTGATCATCGTCGGTTTTCTGGCCTTCAAGCCCGACCATCATCAGTCGGTCGGGACGGTCTTCTCGAAGACGGTCAACAACAGCGGTTTCTCGCATCAATGGCTCTGGTTCGTGCTGTTGCTCGGGCTTCTGCAGGCGCAATACACCTTCACCGGCTACGACGCGTCCGCGCACATGAGCGAGGAGACGCAAGATGCTGGGCGAACGGCGGCGCGAGGTGTGGTCATGTCGATCGTCGTCTCGGCCGTCTTCGGCTACATCCTGGCTCTGGGCGTCACCTTCGCGATTCAGAGCTTCCACTCCACGACCGGAGCAGGCATCTTTGCTGTGAAACAGGTCTTTCTCGACGCGCTCGGGTTGAGGGCGGCCGAGTTCTTGCTCTTCATCATCGTTGGCGCCCAGCTCTACTGTGGGATGTCCTCGATCACCTCTGCCTCGCGGATGCTGTACGCGTTCTCCCGCGACGGGGCGACGCCGGGCCACCGGATCTGGCGGCGATTGAATACGGCACGCGTGCCGTACATGGCCGTGAGGCTACGTCGCCTATGCGGCGGTCACGTCGATCGCGACGATCGGGCTCTACATCGCCTACGCGCTGCCGATCTTCCTTCGGCTCCGGTTGGGAGACGCGTGGGAGCCGGGCGAATGGAACCTCGGCCGCTGGTACAAGCTGGTCGGCTGGACCGCGGTCATCTGGGTTGGGTTCATCGCGATCCTGTTCATCATGCCGATCACTCCGACGGGGATCCCGTTCAAGAACGGGTTCACGTGGTTGAGCTTCAACTACGCACCGATTGCCGTCGTCGGGACGATGCTTCTTGTCGGCGGCTGGTGGTTCCTGTCTGCGCACAAGTGGTTCAAGGGCCCGGTGGTCCAGGGATCCGAGGAGGAAATGGCGCGGATCGAAGAGCGGTTCGGTGAACGGACCGGTCCGCCTGTGACCACACCCGCGGCGTAGGATCGACTCGAGTAGGAGGGAGCCGGGTCGAGCCGGCTCCCTCCGTTTTCGCCGATGCTGACGCTCAACGAGCTGAAACGCGAAGTCGAGAGCGGGTCGATCGACACCGTCGTCGTCGCGTTCACCGACATGCAGGGCCGCCTGCTGGGGAAACGTGTCCATGCGCAGTACTTTCTCGACGAGCACGTCGCCGACCACGGTGTCGAGGGCTGCAACTACCTGCTCGCACTGGACATGGAGATGGATCCGATCCCCGGCTACTCGATCGCCAGCTGGGAGCAGGGGTACGGCGACTTCGCGATGCGTCCAGACCTCGATACGTTGCGTCGCATTCCCTGGCTCGAGGGGACGGCGCTGGTTCTCTGCGACGTGACCTGGAACGACGGTTCCCCCGTCAGACCGTCGCCGCGGCAGGTACTGAAGGCGCAGGTCGAGCGGGCGCGGGCTGTGGGCTACGAGCCGATGATCGGCTCCGAGCTCGAGTTCTATTTGCTCAAGGAGAGCTTCGAGGAAGCGCACGCGAAGCACTACCGCGACCTCACCCCATCCGTGCCATACATCCTCGACTACCACGTATTAGCGACGACCTACGACGAACCGCTCCTCCGTCAGATCCGCAACGGCATGTATGCCGCGGGCATCACGGTGGAGAGCTCCAAAGGCGAGGCCTGGCCGGGGCAGCAAGAGGTCAACTTCCGTTTTGCCGACGCCGTCACCATGGCGGACAACCATTCGGTCTACAAGAACGGCGCCAAGGAGATCGCGCACCTGAACGGCTGCTCGATCACGTTCATGGCGAAGCCCGACCATTTGTGGATCGGCAGCTCGTGTCACATCCACACGAGCCTGTGGCGCGACGGGGAGAACGCGTTCGCCGGCGGCCCCGCTGTCTTCGAGCAGTTCCTGGCGGGCTGGATCGCGGGCGCGAAGGAGATGGCGATCTTTCTCGCGCCGACGATCAACTCGTACAAGCGCTACGCGGCCGGCTCCTGGGCTCCCACGACGCTGGCCTGGGGTCACGACAACCGCACGTGCGGTTTTCGGATCGTGGGGCACGGCGCGGCGCAGCGAATCGAGACTCGCATTCCCGGCGGTGACGTCAATCCGTATCTGGCTTTCGGCGCCCTCATCGCGGCGGGTCTGCACGGCATCGAGGCAGGGCTCGAGCTGCCGCCTGCGTTGGAGGGCAACGCCTACGAGTCCGATGCCGAGCGGTTTCCTTCGACGTTGCGCGAGGCGATCGAGGCGCTCGAGCGTGGGACGATTGCGCGTGCGGCGCTGGGCGACGACGTGGTCGATCACTACTTGAATTACGCGCGTACCGAGCAGCGGTTGTTCGACGAGGTCGTGACGTGTTACGAGCGCGAGCGGCTGTTCGAGCGTGGCTAGGCCGCTCATCGGGATCACGGCGTACGTCACTCCCGCGAAGTGGAGCTACTGGGAGCTCGAGGCCGCGCTTATCCCGGTCGACTATGTGCGCGCGGTCGAGCGGGCAGGCGGGCGAGCCCTGCTCGTCCCTCCGAGTGAGGACGGAGTGGAGGAGACGCTGCAGGCCTTGGACGGACTGTTGTTCTCGGGCGGTTCGGACATCGATCCCGATCTCTACGATCAGGAGTCGCACGAGGAGACGTTCGGCGTCCACGAGGAGCGCGATCGCGCCGAGCTTGCGCTCCTGGAGGCTGCGCTGCAGCGCGACATGCCGGTGCTCGCGATCTGCCGTGGGAGCCAGGTGCTGAACGTCGCGCGCGGTGGTGACCTCGTGCAGCATCTTCCCGACGTCGTCGGTGACGAGAAGCACAAGCACACACCCGGCACCTACGCGGATCACGACGTGACGGTGGAGCATGGGACGAGGCTCGGGTCTCTCCTCGGCGACCATGCACCGGTGAAGTCGCATCATCACCAGGGCATCGGGCGGATCGGAAAGGGCCTGCGCGTCGCCGCGCATGCCGAGGACGGAACGGTCGAGGCGGTCGAGGATCCCGGTCGTCGTTTCGCGGTGGGCGTGCTCTGGCATCCGGAAGCAGGCGACGACGCGCGGCTCTTTGACGAACTGGTGCGCGAAGCGGCGCAGTATCGCGCTGCTCGGAACGAGTAGTCAAACCCACCGAACTGGTCGTGCCGACTACATCCACGTCCCGGTGTCGGACACCGTGACGACGGTGTGACGCGTTCTCCACAAGTCGGGCTCGTCGACGATTCTTCGCTGTAGCGTCCTCAGCGATGGGACGTCTGCTTAGGATCTTCGAGCCGGGCGCCTACTACCACCTCGCTGCGGGCGGGGCGTACAAGCTGAACCGCGAACAGCGCCGGGTAGCGTGGCCCTCTGCGGAAAACCAATCATCGGGCCAAGCTTCGCCTTTGTATTCGTACCCAATACGCGCCATCTCACGAATCGAGGCTGTCCCACGAGGGCAGAATAGGAGCCCTACGGCCCCGCCAGGCTGCCTAGCTGTAGTTCCTGAGAGCGTTGTTCCATCCGTCTGTCCCGTCTGGGGCGGGCGCGGAGCGCGGCCGAAGTCACCTGCGCCTGCGGACGCGCGTGGAGCCGGAGGAGACGCTGGGCGGTGGGCTGGCGCGCCCAACAGACTTCCAAGATTGGGATTGGTCATACTCGGAGCCGTGGTCGATGGCGAGTCGTCCAAAGGGAAGGAGAAGCTTTCGCCGGTCGCGCCGGAGCAGGAGCATCGCTTCAGCGAGCTTCGCCATTACGTGCCCGCGGACCTGCTCGACGTCTCCTTCCCGGTCTCGGTGCGCGGCTACGACCGCCGGGCCGTCGATGCCTACATCAAGCGCGTCAATCGCGTCATCGCGGAGCTCAAGGTGAGATCCTCGCCGCCGGCGGCGGTCAGGCATGCGCTTGACCAGGCCGGGGAGAAGGTTCAGGGTCTCCTGCAGGCCGCACGGGACGCTGCCGAGGAGATAACGACGAGTGCGCGGCTGGAAGCGGAAGAGAGCACTGCCCGCGCGAAGGCCGAGGCGGCGGAGCTCGTCGTCAACACGAGTGCCGAGGCGGATCGCGTGAAGGCCGAGGCGGACGAGCTGATCGCCCACGCGAGGACGGAGGCTGACGACGCCGTCGCCAAGGCCAAGGCCGAGGCGGAGGGGATCCTCGCGGAGGCGAGGGCCGAGGCCCAAGACAGCCTCGCACGCTCGCGCGCCGAGGCGGACGAGCGCCTGCAGCGGTCACAGGCAGAGCTCGCGACGCTGCGCGACCAGGCGGAAGCGAGAATGCGCGAGATTCACGCCGACACCGAGGCGATCTGGAAGGAACGCAGCGAGCTGCTCGACGACATTCGCGGGATCGCGAGCGGCCTCGTCGATTCGGCCGATGCGGCGGCTGCCCGGTTCCCGAGCCGGGGGTCCGCTGGGCCGGAGGCAGAGATGCAAGAGCACCAGGCGGGAGATGAAACCGAGCCACCCGGCTTTGCGACGGATGAATCCACTCGGGCGACGCCGGCGGTCGGCTCCCCCGAAGGCGCGCACGACGAGGCTAGCGACGAGATAGCGGAGACGACAGCCACCAAGCCGGACACCTAAGCAGAACGGCTCGGCTAGGTGCAGTTTCTGAGGAGGTTGTTGCTTGCGGAGAGAGCCGTGGTCACTGTGCGTGTCGCCCTTTCGGCTCTCGCGCGACCGCCAGAGGCCGCCTGCCAGCCTCGCGCGCTCTTCAGTCGTGCTGACCTAATGTCGATACGTGCTCCATGGCTCGTCGCGCAGCGTCCGCCAACCATCCTGCGGACAGAACGATTGCACTGGCAGTCGCGGTCTCACTCGCGCTCTTCGCGTGGGGCCTCGGCGAGTTCCTCCGATCGCTTTAGCTTCGACCCAGACGAGCGCAGGCTGGCGTCCCTCAGCGGGCATCCACCGTGCGCGGCCCGGCTGTGTCGGGATCAAGCGCCCGTAGCCCGACTCAGGTGCGCCTCCACCCTCAGAGCTAGCGCGCGACAACGTGACGGTCGAGTGCACCGATGACCCAACGAGCGTGGGCTAACCCGCAACATCACGCTCGCCGTCGGCGGATACGTGCGAGGGTCGCGCCGCTCGGCTCGTCTACTACGAGGCATGCAAGCTCAACAACCCGCCGAACTCGCTACTCGACTACAACGACGTGAAGCGCGGTCCTCGAGCCGCCCGGCAAGCGCCGCGCTCGCGAACGATGCGACAACCGCCGCCTACGATAGATCCACAGCCATCAAGCGTGTCTTTCCTCCGCCAAAGTGCGACACCCTGTTGGGCGCGCGCGAGAAGGGTAGTCGACGTTCGCGTCGTACGTCAGGGGACGGCAAAGGGAACGGCGCGGAGAATTGTTGCGTGGCCGGGATTGACGGGCGCGCTTAGCAAAGCGGTGAGCGTGTAGTGGAGGCCGCTGCGCAGCGACCCGAGCCGGATCCGTTTCGCCAGGCCGCCAACGGCGCGACCGCGCGAGCGATCCGCCACGCGGCTGCCGCGGCGCAGGGTGACGAGGTACGTGCAGTCGATGTTGCAGAGAAGCGTCGCCTGTGGCACTGGACGAACCGCGACGACGAGGCTGCCGCGCGGCCGCAGCGCGAGCCCTGGGCAGTGGGTGACAACGCCGCGATGGGCCAGCGAGATCGCCGCGCGCACCAGGCGAAGATCCGACTTCGCCGAC
>WNGL01017928.1_pt1 | contig 10006 bp, 9 predicted proteins | sample 5400591 | NCBI WGS metagenome assembly WNGL01 (sample SAMN13153377, study PRJNA577476) | soil metagenome | isolation source: 80 cm soil or saprolite under Garry oak tree replicate 1 | place: USA:California | collected 2016-06-15 | reverse complement strand
CCTCGCCATGGAGATGTGTGAGCGCTTCGATGGATCGCACTGTTTCGTCGCGCCAATCGCGGAGATGTGCAAGGATTACATCCATGGAAACACCGGTGTAATCTGTCATCCCGGCCAAAAGCGATCGCTTCCTGACGCTCACTGTGGTCACCCCTCCGCTGGATCTTGATCCGCATAACTATTGAGGAGACTGATCGGCCTATCCCCGCCAATAAGTTTTGGGATTCCGGGAAATGCTATAAGCTTTTTCCGCACTTGGCAAGAAATTTTCAGCTCTCTGGAGCACCAGAAAATGAGATTGCTTCGCTGCGCTCGCAATGGGAACAATGGATCCCCCTCACCCCCACCCTCTCCCTCCAGGGGAGAGGGGATCTGAGGGGGAGGGAATCTTGAGTCAAAAACACGAAGGGCAGGCGCTCCAGACGGAGCGCCTGCCCTTGCGCTGAACGAACGCTGTCGATCCGGAGAGTTTACTTCTTCTCGAAGCTCCGCTCGTAGAGAATCGTGGTCCAGGCCTCTTCCTCCGTGATCGCGGTCCCGATCAGCGGCACCATGCCGGTCCCGGCGCTCCCGTTCTTGATCACCCAGAACATTTCGCCGTCGGTCCGATTCTTGTGGAACTTCGGGTTGGTAAAGTCCCGCGGGGTGGGGTTCAGGATCGCACCGGCCGGGCCGTCCCCCTTGCCGCTTACCCCGTGACAATTGAAGCACGTGCCCTTGCCCTCAAAGATCGCCTTCCCCTTGGCAATGTTCTCGGGAGTCTTTGCGATCGGATTCTTCATCGCCTTGGCATCGGCGCGCTGATCACCTGGCACGCGAGAGATCGTCGGGTCTCTCTCTTCGGCAAAAGCCACCGCGGCCACCATCGCGCACACTGACATTGCAATCAGACCTGACTTCAGATAACCCATCTCACTCCTCCTTTTGGTTAAACGCTACTACGTTTAGGTTATATCTGCTCGATAAAACAGGCCAAAAACCGCGCCACTATAACGTGGGTCCCCATGGGTGTCAAGATGTTTTGCCAAGGTCGAGGGCATAGACGATGCCACTCCATAACACGCTGAAACAGGATGAGTTTGGTGGGCCGCGGCAGCCGGTCCTGCCGCGGCTGCGGCATACGGTGCCGCATTCCGGGCATCGCGCAGCCTACCGGTTGAAGGCCTTGTTCGGATCTATTTTGCTGCGGTCGCTGTGTAAACCCGCCGCGCCCGTCCTCCAGCAACACCTCCAGCGACGGCGCGAACTCCCAGAGTATTTGACGGCAGGCGCCGCAGGGGGGACAGCCTCCGTTGGCCCCGCCCGCGATCGCGATCGCCGTGAAGCCCCGCCTTCCCTCCGAGAGAGCCTTGAAGAGCGCGACCCGCTCCGCGCAGATCCCCAGGTACGTCGGACTCTCGATGTTGCACCCCGTGAACACGGAGCCATCGTCGCACAGGAGCGCAGCCCCCACTCTGAACTTGGACGATGGCGCCACCGCCATCTCCATGGCAGCACGCGCCCTGGTCAGCAGTTCTGCTTTGTCCATCGTCTCTACAGACGGCTGATGATGTCCCGCAACAGCCGTTCCATCAACGGCGTCTGCTGCATGCCCATCGCCACAACTGCCTCGTGGGTCTTGCCACCTGGTCCCGGTCGTCCGGCCATGTTCGTGACCAGGGAGAGGCCGAGCACCCGCAGTCCTAAGGACCGCGCTACGATCACTTCGGGGACCGTGGACATGCACACGACCTGCGCGCCTAGCACCCGCAACATATCCGCTTCCGCCGGGGTCTCATAAGTCGGTCCTGTGACCGCTGCGAGGGTGACACGCTTCAGGAGGCGACCGTTTTTGCGCGCTGCCTCTTCGGCCAGCTGTAAGAGACCGGGGTCGTAGGCGTCAACCATCTCCACAAAGCGCCGTTCGGACGCGCCGATCCCGATGAGCGGATTGTCCCCCATCAAGTTCAGGTGATCGGCGATCAAGACCAGCTCGCCCGGCTCAACCCCCTGCAATCCCCCGGACGCGTTGGTGGCCACCAAGGTCTTCACGCCACACGCGGCGAGGACGCGCACGGGAAAGGTCACCTCCTCGAGCGACCACCCCTCATAGCGATGAGCGCGGCCCTGCAGGATGGCGTCGCCGTCCGGCTGCGCTCTGCTGCGATCGGCCCCCATCCTGATCCCAACACCAGCCCCACTGCGGGCGTTGCGGCGCAGCGGTCCCGCACTGTCCGCACAGCCTGCTCGACGCGCTCCTTCATGGACAGTCCCGCAGGCATCTGAAGCACACCCGGCCTCAGGGCGTGAAGACGATTTCCCTGACGACTTGGCCTCGGACTCCGAATGGGCCCTGGAGCTTTCCGTTGAGCATCACGCGGACCCCGCCGGCATTGCCGAGCGTCAGCGCCAGCCGCTCCTGGGCCTTCCACCGAACGCGGTCGCCGGGATTCAACAGCACTTCCTGGGGCCCGACATGGTCGGTCTGCACCTTCACCCAGCACCGCTCGACGGCCTCGACGTCCAAGACCATCTTCTTCCGGTCGTCAGGGGCGACTCCTTCGAGTGGCAGCGCGCTGGAGAAATTGCGTTCGACCTCGAGCTGGCCAGGCGAGGGACGGGGCGCGGGCTCGTTCACCGGCTCGGCCGGTTCCGCCGCCAGCGGCGTGGGGGCTGGTACCTGCCCGGAGACGGCGGGGATCGGCTCGGAGTCAGGCAGACGTTCGGACCGGTCGCGGCCCCGTCCGACGAGCACGAACAAGAGGATCAGCGCGACGCCGACCACCCCGACCACGAGGTTGCGGTTGACCTTCTTGCGGCGCTCCTCCTCCTCGATTTGCTGTCTGAGGGTCTCCCGTTCCGCGCGCTTGGCGTAGAACTGGCCGCCCGACTCGTCGAATTTGCGGATGACCGCGTCCTCGTTCAAGCCCAAGATGCGGGCATAGGATCGCACGAACCCCTTGGCGAAGACTTCGTCTGGCAGGCGCGCGTAGTTGTTTTCCTCGACCGCCTTCAGGTACTGCGGCAGGATACGGGTCCGGGCTGCCGCCTCGTCCAGCGTCAGGCCCTTGGCCTCGCGGGCCCGCTGAAAATATTCGCCCAATGAGTCTCCCATGCATCTCCTGCACGGCTCGCCGCGATCTCAAACCGCGGTCGTTACCGAAGCTGCTTCATCATCTTGGCTGCCTCCGCGCCGGCGGTGCCCTGCGGGTCCAAGGCCTTGACCTGGGCGAATGCCTCACGGGCCTTGCCGTCCTCGCCTTGCTGCATGTGCAGCCTCCCCAACTCGAGATAGACCAGCGCGCGTGGCACATTCGGGGGGTCGATCTTCAAGGATTCCCGGTAGGCCCGGATGGCACCGGGGATATCGCCCTGCTGGTGCAGGGCCACGGCGAGATTGAAGTACGCCTTGTCCGGCGTCGCATAGAGCGGCAGCGTTACCGCTTTTCTGAGTACCTCGATCGCCTCCGGCAGGCGTGACATGAAGATCAAGGTCCGGCCCCGGTAATTGAGGGCCTCCCCGTTGTTGGGGTCCAGGTTCACACACGTGCGGAACTCCCGCTCGGCGTCAGTGTATTCCTTCCGGAGGAAGTAGACATGCCCGAGCAAGTAGTGCGCATCGTAGTTGTTCGGATTGGACTGGATTGCTTTCTGGAAAGAGACGAACGCCCGCTGCTGGTCGGTGTCCAGTACGGACAGGCCCTGCTGGTAATACCCTTCCGACTCCTTTTCCCGCTTCTTGATCGTCTCCACGCTGACACAGCCGGCGAGGAAAATGCCGGTCACGAAGGCCACCAGAATGCGCGCCCACCCACCGCGGGGTCCGAGACGACCGCACTCAGCCATAGCCTTTTCCTCCTTAGATGTCCTCGAAGAACGTGAGCCGCTTGAATGCCTTGAACCGGCCTTCTATTTCCTTGTAGTCCAACTGGCGCAGTCGATCAAGACTGAACTCTTCGACCGCGAAAGAGGCCATCACGCTCCCGAAGACGATGGCTCGGCAGAAGGCCTCTTCGCTGAGATTGCCCGTGCTAGCCAGGTATCCCATAAAGCCGCCGGCGAAGCAGTCCCCGGCGCCGGTCGGGTCCTTCACCTGCTCGAGCGGGAACGCGGGGGCGGCGAAGACGCGATCGCGGCTGAACATGAGGGCGCCGTACTCGCCGCGCTTGACGATCAGCGTCGCGGGCCCGGCCTCCCGGATCGTGCGTGCCACCTTCACGAGATTCGGATCGCCCCCCAGCGCGCGGGCCTCCCCGTCGTTGATGATGAGCACGTCCACGTCCTTGAGGAGACGAATGAGCGCCGTGCGCTTGCCCTCGATCCAGAAGTTCATCGTGTCGCAGGCCACCAAGCTGGGCCGCTTCACCTGCTGCAGGACGGTGTGCTGCAACTCCGGATCGATGTTGGCCAGGAAGAGCAGGTCCGGCGACCGGTAGGCCTCCGGGATCCGGGGACGGAAGGTCTCGAAGACGTTCAGTTGTGTTTCGAGGGTCTTCGCCTCGTTGAGTTGGTGGGAGTACTCCCCCCGCCAGCGGAAGGTCTTGCCCGGACGTCGCTCCAGCCCGGTCAGATCGATCCCCCGCATCCGTAGGAACTTGAGATGGACCTCCGGAAAGTCCTCCCCCACCACCGCGATCAGGCTGACCGGGGTGAAGTAGCTCGCGGCGGTCGCGAAGAAGGCGGCCGAGCCGCCCAGCACGTTGCTCTGCTCGCCGAACGGGGTCTTGACGGTATCGAGGGCCACCGACCCGACCACGAGAAGTTTCAGCATGGCGGACCCTACGCGCCTTTCTTGAGTTGGGCCGACGGTCCCAGCAGGAGCGACAGTCGCTTGCGGGTCGCCGCCGGGATCTGGTGGCGGGGCGTCAGCACCGCGGTTTCGAGCGCGCGGGCGCAGGCGCACGGGCGGTCCCCGGTCAGAGTCGGCGCGACGGTCCGGATGATCTGCTGGGACAGGGCGACGTTGCGATGCAGGGTCTCGATGACGGCGTCCACCGTGACCGCATCGTGCCCCGGATGCCAGCAGTCGTAGTCGGTGACGAGCGCCAGGGTGGCGTAGCACAGTTGGGCCTCGCGCGCGAGCTTGGCCTCCGGGAGATTGGTCATGCCGATCACGTCCACGCCCCACTGTCTGTAGATGAGCGATTCGCCGCGCGTGGAAAACTGCGGGCCCTCGATACAGAGGTAAACTCCGCCTTCATGGACCGTGGCCCCGCACTTGCGCGCGGCCTCGGCCAGCTTGCCGACTTCATCCCGACAGACAGGATCCGCCAGGGCGACGTGCGCCACCAAGCCCCGTTCGAAAAACGTGCCGATGCGGCGCTTGGTCTGGTCGTAGAACTGGTGGGGGATGACGACGTGCCCCGGATGCAACGTCTCCTTCATGCTGCCCACGGCGCTGACGGAGACGACGCGCTCCACGCCCAGCTTCTTGAGCGCGTAGATGTTCGCGCGGTAATTGATCTCGCTTGGAGAGAGTCGATGTCCACGGCCGTGGCGAGCCAGAAAGGCGACGCGCACGCCCTCCAGGTCGCCCACCACGATCGCGTCGGACGGCGGACCGAATGGCGTGGACACGCGGACGCGCGTGACGCGCGTCAGGCCCTCCATCTCGTATAGCCCGCTGCCGCCGATGACCCCGAGGAAGGGAGCGTGGGCCGTCTTCACTCAGGCCACCTGCCCGGCACGCTGCGTGCCAGCGCCTGCGGCGTCCGTAGCCGCGAGGTCTTGGCGGAGCGGCGTTCCCATGGACACGATCCCTGCCCGGCTCAGGTGATCCAGGATGCGCTGCGCGACCTGCCCGGCCGAATCCTGCTCGGTGATGGTCAGCCACGTGAGGGCGGGATCGCTCCGGAACCACGTGAGCTGGCGTTTCGCAAAGTGGCGGGTGTCCCGCTGCAGGCGCCGGACGGCCTCCTCCCACCCGTACCGGCCCTTGAGATAACCGGTCATCTGCCGGTAGCCGAGCGCCTTCATCGAGCCCAGCGATTCGTCGTAGCCGAGGGCCAGCAGGCCGCGCGTCTCTTCGACCAGCCCGTCGTCGATCTCGCGGAGCACGCGAGCGTCGATCCGCCGGTACAGCGCCGAGCGGTCCATCGTGAGCCCGATCATGACAGATGGGAACGGACGCTCCCGGAACTGGTGGCGGTCGTGCCATTCGGAGAGCGGCACGCCGGTCCGGATCGCCACCTCCAAGGCCCGCACGATCTTGTTCCGGTCGCGGGCATGGAGGGTGGCGGCCAGCGCGGGGTCCGCCTGCGCCAACCGGCGCCACAGGTGGCCAGAGCCGTGGGCCTCTTCTTCTTCGAGCAGCTGCCGCCGCAGGCCCCAGTCGGCCGGAGGCCCCTCCCACAGGCCGTAAGCCAGAGCGCGAACGTACAGACCCGTCCCGCCCACGACGAGCGGCACGCGCCCTTCCGCATGCAGTCGGGCGATCTCCTGCAACGCCAGCCGGCGGTACAGGCCGACGTTGAAGGGCTCGTCCGGCTCGACGAGGTCGATGAGACGATGGGGCACTCCCTCCCGCTCCGCTGGCGTCGGTTTGTCCGTGCCGATGTCCATGCCGCGGTACACCTGCGTGGAGTCGGCCGTGAGAATTTCGGTGCCGAGCGCCTTCGCAACATGGATCGCCACCCGACTCTTCCCGATGGCCGTCGGCCCGACGAGAAACACCACTGGCAGCTTGTCGCGCATCATTCTGTCCATCCCAATCGTCCGAAGATGCGGTCGAGCTCCTCGATCGTCAAGCGCATGGCGATACGGCGCCCGTGCGGGCACGTGCTGGGCAACCCCGCCTCGCGCCAGTCCTCCAACAGCCGCCGCATCTCCGGGACTTCCAGCGCCCGTCCCGCCCGCACTGCGCTGTGGCAGGCCACGGACGCGAGGACGGTATTGTAGCGCTCCTGCATCGAAGGCGTCGAGGGCCACGCGTCCCAATCTTCCACCAGCGCGCGCAGCAGTGCCCGCTGGTCGCCTTGGCCGAAGAGCGCCGGCATGGCCCGCACGACGAAACTGCCTTGACCGAACTCCTCGACCTCGAACCCGAGGCGGCCCAGCTCCTCAAGATGCGCGCGGACCGAGACGGCTTCGGCGGCGGACAGCTCCACGACCTGGGGCAGGAGCGCCTGCTGGGAGGTGATCTGGCCAGCGTCGAACTGCCGCAGCAGGCGCTCGAACAGCACCCGCTCGTGCGCGGTGTGCTGATCCACGATCTGCACCTCATCGCCGACCTGGGCGACCAGGTACCGGTTGGCGACCTGCCCCAGCGGCCGGACCTCCTCCTGTTCCACCGCCGGCAGATACGCCTGCCCCAGCTCCGCCACCCCCTTCGGGCGGGGTTGCCGTCCGGCCAGCACATCCGGTGCCGGGTTGGCATACCCGGGCACATCGCGGGAGCCGTCCGTTGCAACGGGACGGTCGCTTATCTGCGACGGTGACCACGCCGACACCACAGTCGTCCGGGAGGCGACGGATGCGGGTTTCACCGAAGCCTGGATCCGCGAGCGGACCCACTCATGCACCTGTTCTTGATCCGAAAAGCGCACTTCGCGCTTCGTCGGGTGGACGTTCACGTCCACCTGCCGCGGATCCACCCAAAGCGACAGGACGAACCGGGGCTGGTGCCCTCTGGCCAGGTACGTCCCGTAGCCTTCGTAGAGGGCGTGCACGATCGCGGCGTTTTTCACCCAGCGGCGGTTCACGAACAAATCCTGGGGCGTCTTCGTGTGTGCCGTCTCCAGGGGGCGGGTGCAGAGCCCCTCCAGGCGCAACCGCCCGGCCTCCTCCTGCAGATCCACACAGGTGTCCACCAGTTGCGCGCCGTACACCTGCTGCACACGATCCCGCAAGGTAGGGACCGCGGGATAGTCCGCCACCACATGGCCGTTGTGCGTCAACCGGAAGTGGATCTTTGGAAACGCGAGCGCCTGTCGCTGCACCGCCTGGCAGACATGCCCGAACTCCGTGGCGGGGCTCTTGAGAAACTTCTTGCGGGCAGGGGTGTTGTAGAACAGGTCCATCACTTCGACTGTGGTGCCGGGAGCCGCCGCCGTCTCCCGCTGGGCGAGCAACGCACCGCCCTCGAGCCGGACCTCCGTGCCCATCGAGGAGCCGGCCGCGACGGTGACGAGCCGCACCTTGGACACCGCCGCGATGCTGGGAAGGGCTTCGCCGCGAAAGCCCATGGATTGGATGGTCGAGAGGTCGGCCTCGGTACGGATCTTACTGGTTGCATGACGCTGGAACGCGAGCGCGGCCTCCTCCGACGCAATGCCTTGCCCGTCGTCCGTCACCCTGATGGAACGCCGCCCGACCTGCTCGACATCCACCGACACGCGGGTGGCCCCGGCGTCGATGGCGTTCTCCACCAGTTCCTTCACGACGGAGGCGGGCCGCTCGACGACTTCGCCGGCGGCGATCTTGTTGATGACGTCGCCCGGGAGGACCGCGATTTGGGGTGTCATCGGAGCTCGGCGAGCCGTCGCCTGGCCAGAGTTGCCTCGGCTGACTGCGGGAACTCATCCACCACGCGCTTGAGCAGGACGCGCGCCTTAATGGCGTTGCCCATTTCGGCATAGGCGACGCCCGCCTTCGCCAACGCGGCAGGAACCTTGTCGCTCTTGGGATAGTTGGCGATCACGCGCTCATACGCTTCGATCGCTCTGGAATAACTCCTCTTGTTGAAGTAAGCCTCGCCGATCCAGTACTGCGCGTGGGCCGTCAGGCTGGTCTCGGGAAATCTCTTGAGGAACTCCTCAAAACCCGCGACCGCCAGGTCATAGTTGCCCTTCAGGTAATCGTTGTACGCCTGATTGTAAGCGGCCGTGGGCGTGAGCGCGGCGGTGGGGGCGTCGAGCCCGCCCGCCCTGGGCTTGGCAGTATCGTCGGGCTTGGCGCTCGGCGTCGGAGCCTTGGCCTGAGGCGGGGCAGGCTCTTTCTTCTCCTCCTGGCGAGCGGACTCATCCATGCGCCGGAGCAACTCGCCCAGCTTCTGGTCGAAGCCCTGCTGCCTGATCCGCAGGCTCTCGATCTTGGCCTCCAACACGTCCAACTGCTTCGTGATGTCGCCCGGCTTCTGGAGGCGGTCCGCGTCCTCCAGGCGCTTGCGCAGCTCCGCCTCGGTCTCCTTGAGCTTCCGTTTCTCGTCTTGGATCTGGCGGACCTGGTCGCGCAGCTCCACGAAATCCGCCGTCGGCACGCACCCGCCCACGATCAGACTGAGGGACAGGAGGATGGCACGTCTCATCTAAGGGAGGCCAGCTTGGCTTTTGCCCGTTGGGAGTCCTCGGACTTGGGGTAGTCCGCGATCAGTTGCCGGAGGGCCGACTTGGCGGCCTCCTTGTTGTTGAGCTCGAGGAAGGTCATGGCCTTGCGATAGAGCGCCGGCGCCGCCTTTGTGCTCTTGGGATATTTCCTGACGACGTGCTCGTATTGCTCGAGGCCGCGCTCGTAGTCGCGCGCCCGGACGTAGCACTCCCCCATCCAGAAGTGGGCGTTGGGAACCAGCGGCGAGTCCGGATACTGGACCAGGAACACCCGGAACGACGTGAGCGCCACGTCGTAGTGCCCTTGCCCAAAGTGTTGCTGGGCCCGATCGTAGGCTTCTTTGTCGCTCAGCGTGGACGCCGGCGCCGTCCGCGAGGCGCCGTTGGACGGGTCTTTCGCTGCCGACCCGGGGCCGGCCGGTCCGGTCGCCTCTGGGACTTCGCCCCCCACGGCCTGTTTGCCCAACGAATCCTCCATGACCCGCTTCAACTCGCCGAGCCCGCGCGAGTTCTCGTTGACAGTGGCCACCGCGGCGGCGACGGTCTTCTCCAGCGCATCCAGCTTGACCGCCTGGTCTCCCTGCTGGGTTGCCAGGGTCCCAACTTTCACCTCTATCCGGCCGGTCAACTCGGTGACCCGTCGGTCGACGTCGATCGCCTTGTCGTTCAGTGCGCGGAGAACTTTATCAAATTCTGCGAGCACACCCTGAAACCGATTGACCTCCGCCGAGAGCGCTCGCATCTGGAGGTCCGAGTGTTTGATC
>WNGL01013475.1_pt1 | contig 10006 bp, 8 predicted proteins | sample 5400591 | NCBI WGS metagenome assembly WNGL01 (sample SAMN13153377, study PRJNA577476) | soil metagenome | isolation source: 80 cm soil or saprolite under Garry oak tree replicate 1 | place: USA:California | collected 2016-06-15 | reverse complement strand
AGCATCCCGAACACCCGGGAGTTGCGCATTACATGATTCACGCGACGGATCGGCCCGAGTTCGCGGCGCAAGGCCTCGACGCCGCCCGCCGCTATGCGGCCATCGCGCCGGACTCCGCCCACGCCATTCACATGCCTTCCCACATTTTTGTGCGGCTCGGCCTGTGGCAGGATTCCATCACGTCGAATATTGCCGCAAACGCCTCCGGCGCCCACGCCGCGGAAATACACACAGCCGAATCCCACTATCAGACGCACGCCATGGACTTCCTCAGCTATTCCTACTTGCAGAGCGGTCAGGAAGCCAAAGCACGTGAAGTTATCGAGCACACCGATCATGTGATTGGAGCAAACGAAGAGAGCAAAGCCGAACATCGCGCTTATTTTGCAGCGCGAACGGCGCTCGAATTACTCCGCTGGAAAGAAGCTGCCGCTTTGCCGATTCCGGCGACTCGCAAAGACTGGCTGGACACTGTCTATTGGGCCCGTGCCATTGGCGCCGCCCGCAGCGGCGACGTAGCCGGAGCGGAATCGGACGTCAAGGAACTCACGCAGCTCGTTGCTGAACGCGAGAAGCGCGCGCGAAAAGAAGGCTACGGCGTCTCGAACGAAAAGGCCACGGACCTCCGAGAAGCCGAAGCCTGGCTGGCCTTCGCCAAGGGAAAATCGGATGAAGCTCTCGAGGAGCTGCGCGCCGCCGCCAGCCATCAAGACAAAAGTGGTGGCGAATCCGTCATCGCCGAATATAAGACGGTCCTGAAGAATTCCCCGAACCGCTTCGACGGTCTGCTCGGCGCCGCGCGCTCCGCGCAAGCATCCGGCGACACCGGTGGTGCGCAATCGTTCTACGCCAAGCTCGCCGAAATCTGCGGCCCAAGCGCCGATCGCCCGGAGCTTGCCGAAGCGAAAACCTATCTCGCCCAAAAATAGAGATAGATCTGGAATGCCTACTACGAGAGCCCAGAGTTGCAGATGTCGCAGTGGAATCTCGTGTAACCGAGGCGGCACCTATGTGCCCGCCGAACTTGACCCTGCAACCATTCCGGCCTAAGCTTCGTCTTAGTAACTACATGCAGTCCAAGACTCAGCGCATCCGGATTTTGGCATTGCTCCTCGGGGTCATCTTCCTTGGGGCACAGTTCCACTTTTGTGCCGATTCGACGGTCGCGCCGTCCGCTTCGCATATCTGTCCGCTCTGCTCCACCGTGGCCTCCGTGGTTGCCACGCAGTCGCCCGTCATCGCCATTGTGCCGGTCATGAACCGGCTCGAAGTCGCTCCTTTGATCGTTTCGGTATCTTCAGCAGTTCCGCGCGGCACGTCTCCGCGCGCGCCGCCCGCCCTATAGCAAACTGATTTCTCCCCGATCTGTTCCTTTCACTGTTGCATTTGTCCCCTTCTTTCCGGGACTCACGAGGAGTATCCACTTGAGAATAGGATTTACATGGGCCCTAGCTCTGTTGGCCTCACCCGCTCTCGCGGTGGCCCAGCAGAACCCCGCGCCACAGGCAACTCCGCCACCGAGGGCAGCGACAACTCAGCCCCCGACTGTGCGAATCCCCATCGAGGAAGCGATCCGCCTGGCTTTGCAGCACAACCACGCCTTGCAGGCCGCGCGCACGACCATTCTGCAAAACCAGGCTCTCGAAACGGCCGCAAATCTTCACCCCAACCCGGTTCTTTCCTGGGACGCCCAATTCCTTCCCATCTTCCAACCAAGCAAATTCAGCAACGACTACATCGATAATCAGGCGCAATTCGACATGGGGCTGGGCTACACCTTCGAGATCGGCAAGAAACGCCAGCATCGCTTGCAGGCCGCGAAGGATGTAACCGCGGCGTCGCGCTCGACGGTGGCCGATAACGAGCGCCAACTTGTCTTCAACGTTTCACAACAATTTGTCGCCGCGGTTCTCGCCCAATCCACCATCGATTTTACGGAGCAGGATCTCGACAGTTTCCAGAAGACCGTCGACCTCAGCGAGCTGCGCTACAAAGCCGGGGCCATGAGTGAGGGCGACCTGCTCAAGATCAAGCTGCAAATGCTGCAATTCCAGAACGACCTTTTTGCCGCGAAACTCGCCAAAGTGCAGGCGCTGGCAAGCCTGCGTCAATTCCTCGGATATGAATCCGCTCCCGACAATTACGATGTCGAAGGTGAACTCGATTATCAGCCAGTGCGCGCGGGCGTCGATGATCTGAAAGCGCTGGCGTTGCGCACCCGTCCTGACCTGCAGGCTGCGCAGAAAAATCTTTCCGCCGCGCGCAGCGCCGAACTGCTCGCCGAAGCCAATCGCAAACGCGACCTCGGAGTCACCTTCAACTATTCCCACGTCGCCGCCACCAACACCGGCGCGTTTTTCTTCAACTTCCAGCTCCCCATCTTCGACCGCAACCAGGGTGAAGTCGCGCGCACGCGTTTCGTCATCACGCAGTCCCAGGAGCTCGCCAGTGAAACCGCGCAGCAGGTTCTCACCGATGTGCTCGACGCTTATCAATCGCTGCGCACTAGCGAGCAAATCGTGCAGCTTTATCAGGGCGGCTACGTTGACCAGGCCAAAAAGTCCCGCGACATCAGCGAGTACGCCTACAAGCGCGGCGCCGCCAGCCTGCTCGATTATCTCGACTCCGAGCGCACCTATCGCGCCAATCAGCTTGCCCACCGCCAGGCCCTTGCCGCTTACATGACCGCGCTCGAACAGATGCGCCAGGCCGTTGGAACGAGGACTCTGCCATGAGAAAAATGTTTTTACCGGCCCCCATCTTTGTTTTTGCCGCGCTCGCCGGCGGGATCGCTCTTGCCGGCTGCGGCTCCGGTGCTTCCGAATCGGAATCTAAGATGACCTCGTATTCGGGCACGGAAACCAAAGCGGACACCGCGTCCCTTTTCAGCGTTCCCCCGGACCAGTTGGCCCATCTCCAGGTTGTGGCCGTGGAAAAAACCAAACTCCCGCGCCTGCTGCGGCTCACCGGCAACGTCACTTACAACGCCTTCAAGACCACTCCGGTCTTCAGCGCCATCGGCGGGCCCGTGCACGAAATCCTGGTCGCGCCCGGTCAGAGCGTTCATGCCGGCCAGCCGCTGCTCACGGTAAACAGCCCGGACTATTCCGCCGCGCGCTCCGTATACATGAAGGCGCGCGAGGCTTCTTCTTTGGCGGACAAGATCTACAGCCGCTCGCAGGATCTCTATACCCACGGGGCCATAGCCGAAGCCGACCTTCAGCAGGCGGAAGCCAGCCGCAACCAGGCGCATGCCGATTTGCAATCCAGCGAGGATGCCTTGCGCGCGCTTGGGCTGAGTGACCCCGAAGCTGTCGTGAAAAATCCTCCGAAAATGACCTCGCAGGTTCCCGTTAAAGCCCCCGTTGGCGGCGAAGTCGTTGAGCGTCTCGTGGGTCCCGGGCAATTGCTGCTAGCCGGGGCGACGCAGGTATTCACCATTTCCGACATGAGCACGGTTTGGGTTCTCGTGAATGTCTACCAGAGCGATATGGCGTACGTTCATCCTGGAGATTCCGTCAGCATTACCACCGACTCCTACGCGGAAGTCTTTCACGGGAAAATTTCCTATATGGCGCCCGCGCTCGATCCCAACACCCGTACTCTGCAGGCGCGCATCGTTACCAACAACCCCGGCAAGAAACTCAAAAAAGACATGTACGTCGTCGCCGCCGTGCAAGCTGGCGCGATTCGCGATGCGCTTACCGTCCCCGATGCCGCCGTTCTTCGCGACACCGAAAACCAGCCATTCGTTTACGCGCAGATAAAAGTCTCAAATCAATTTGAGCGCCGCCTCGTGAAAATCGGCGACAGCCAGGCCGGCCGGACACAGATTAACGATGGCCTGAAGGAAGGCGAGCGTGTCGTTGGGGACGGCAGCCTCTTCCTGCAATTCAAGAATTCCTTGCAGCACTAGAGGGAGACGCGACCGGAAAACTCACGATGATCCATCGCATTGTTCAATTCGCCCTCCAGCAGCGTTTCCTGGTGATGATGGTCACCGTACTCATCATCGTTGCCGGCGCCGTTTCCTTCCAGCGTATGCCCGTCGACGCCTATCCGGATCTTTCTCCGCCCATGGTCGAGCTCATCACCCAGTGGCCCGGCCACGCTGCGGAAGAAGTCGAGCGCCTCGCCACGCTGCCGCTCGAGCTGGCCATGAACGGCACTCCGCACCTGAAAGTGATGCGCTCCATCTCGCTCTATGGACTTTCCGACCTTCGCCTCACCTTTGACGAAAGCGTCGATCCCTACTTCGCTCGCCAAGTGGTCTTCCAGCGCATTGGCGACGCAACGCTCCCGACTGGCGTCGTGCCCAGTATGGCGCCGCTTTTTAGTCCCAGCGGCCTCGTCTATCGCTATGTCCTGGAGAGCCCAGACCGTTCCCCGCAGGAATTGAAGACCTACAATAACTGGATCATTGCGCGCGCCTACCGCAGCGTCCCGGGCGTCGCTGACGATTCCGGCCTCGGCGGCCCCACCATGGAGTATCAGGTCCTGCTCGACCCGGCGCGCCTCTACAACTATCACCTCCCCGTCGTGCAAGTGCTCAACGCCCTCACCGCCAACAATGCCAATACCGGCGGCGGCTTCTACTCGCAGGGTGGCCAGTTTTATTACGTTCGCGGTATCGGCTTACTCAAAACCACGGAAGACATCGGCGAAGTCGTGGTCGGCAGCAACAATGGCGTTCCTATCCGCGTCAAAGATATTGGTCATGTCGAAGTCGGGCACGCGCCGCGTCTCGGCATTTTCGGTTTTCAGACCGCCACACAGAAAAACGATGACGCTGTGGAAGGCATCATCCTCATGCGCCGCGGGGAACAGCCGCAAACTGTTCTTCAAGGCGTTGAGAAAAAGACTGCGGATCTCAATCGCAACATCCTCCCCGCGGACGTTAAGATTCGCCCCTTCTACGACCGCAGCGACTTGGTCCGCGTCACCACCGATACCGTGGAATGGAACCTCATTCGCGGTATGGTTCTCGTCCTTCTCGTCCTCATCTTTTTCCTTGTGAGCGTCCGCGCCGCCGTGATCACCGCCCTCACCGTTCCGCTGGCATTGCTTTTTGCCTTTATTTTCCTGAACGCCACCGGCGAAGCCGCCAACCTCCTCTCCATCGGCGCCATCGACTTCGGCATCATCATTGACGGCACCATCGTCATGGTCGAGAACATTTACCGCGAGCTCGGCTTGCGCAAAGGGCAAGAGTACAAACTCAGCGACGTCATCCTCGCTGCCGCCCGCGACGTCGACCGCCCCATTTTTTATTCTGTCGCCGTCATCATTGCCGGATACCTCCCCATCTACGCCCTCACGGGCCCGGCGGGAAAACTCTTCCATCCCATGGCCGACACCATGGCCTTCGCGCTCATCGGCGCGCTGGTCTTTACCCTCACCTTTGTTCCCGTTCTCGCCTCCTACTGGTTCAAGAAAGGCGTCCAAGAAAAGCCCAATCGCATTTTCGACTGGGTGCGCGACACGTACGCCTCGCGTCTCGAATGGTGCCTCAATCATCCGAAGACCACTCTCTTCGCGGCCACCGTCATCTTCGTCTCCACCCTTTTGCTTGTCCCCTTTATCGGCGGCGAATTTCTGCCCCACCTCGACGAAGGCGCCCTTTGGGTCCGTGCCACCATGCCGTACACCATCTCTTTTGAGGAGTCCAGCAAGTTCGCCCCGAAAATCCGCGACCTGCTCTCGAAGTATCCGCAGGTCACCGTCGTCGGTTCGGAGCTTGGTCGCAACGATGATGGCACTGACCCCACCGGTTTCTTCAATTGCGAGTTTTATGTCGGCTTGAAGCCTTACGAAGATGCCGCCTGGAAGAAAGGCGCGGTCCATTCCAAGGAAGAGCTCATCACCGATTTGCAGAAGAAACTCGAAGCCTACCCCGGAGTTATCTTCAACTACACGCAGCCCGCCGAAGACGCGGTCGACGAAGCGCTCACCGGCCTCAAGAGCGCCCTCGCGGTAAAAATCTTCGGCCCGGACCTCGAGGTCCTCGAGAAAAAAGCCGTCGAAATCAAAAATGTTCTCGACAAAACTCCGGGCTTCACCGAACTCACCGTCGTTCGCGAACTTGGCCAGCCCAGCTTGATCATCGATGCCGACCGCCGCAAAATCGCGCGTTACGGCATCAACGTCGCCGACGTCGAAGCCGTCGTGCAGGCGGCCATCGGCGGCCAGGCCGCCACGCAAGTCATCCAGGGCGAAAAACTGTTTGACCTCATCGTTCGCATGGAGCCGCAATTCCGCTCCAGCGCCCGCGACGTTGGCGATCTGCTCGTCCCGGCTCCCGCCGGCCAGCAAATCCCTCTCTCCGAGCTGGCTACCATCAAGGAAAGCTCCGGCGCTTCCTTCATCTACCGCGAGAACAATTCGCGCTACATCGGTATTCAGTTTTCGATTGAGGGCCGCAACCTGGAGGGCATCGTCAACGCTGGGCAGGCCGCCGTCGCCAAATCCGTGAAGATTCCCGAAGGCTACTCGCTTGACTGGGGCGGCGAATACAGCGAGCTCCTCGAAGCCAAAGCCCAATTCATCATCATCGGCCCGCTCGCCGTCCTGCTGATTTTTCTGATTCTTTTTGCCCTCTACGGCAATTTCAAATTTCCCATCGGCATCGCTTTCGGCGTCGTGCTCACCGAACCGGTCGGCGCGCTAATCGCCCTGAAGCTCACGCACACGCCCATCAGCGTTTCGAGCATCCTCGGTCTGCTTGCGCTCCTCGGCGTCTCCGTGGAGACCGCCGTCATTCTCGTCAGCTACATCAACAAGCTGCGCCTCGAAGGCAAGAGTGTCCGCGAAGCCACTCTTGGCGCATCTCTTCTGCGCCTCCGGCCCATCATGATGACCGCACTCGTCGCTTGCCTCGGCTTACTACCCGCCGCTATGTCCACCGGCGTCGGCAGCGACACGCAGAAGCCGTTTGCCATCGTCGTCGTCGCGGGCCTTATCTCACGCCTCTTGCTCGGCTTCTTCGTCAACCCCGTCCTCTACGAAATCGTAGCCCGCGATGGCGACGTCCTCCAGGTTTAGTCTGTGGGTGTTGTAGGGTCCGTCTTCAAAGGCGGACCGCTCCTCCCTACTTCTTCTCCGGCTGCGCCGTCGGCGGCAAAATCCCGTTCAACCGCAAATAAATCGCCTGAGTTGCATAATGGTCGGTCCAGCTCCCGCCTAGCGCGACCAGGGCGCCCCCGCGCGAGATCGGCCGGTTGCCGAAGAACATGAATTGCTCCCCCAGTTTCGAATCGTCCACTTTCGCCAGCGCTGCCGTGCAAAACGCAAAGGAATCTTTCATCGCCGCCACCAGCTTGTCCTTCGCATCCGTTTCCGCGATCTTCACGTCTGGTGCCGTCTGCCCCGAAATCTTCGCGCAGAACGTATTGTTCGATTGCACGATGTGCATCATCAGGTGCCCAAACGAATTCATCTCCGGCGACGGCTTGAATACATATTTCTCCGCCGGCATCGCCTCGGCTGCCGCCACCATGTTCTTCTCGTATCGCGCCACTCCCGCTTTCACAAACCCGCTCACCGGATTTGCCACCGGTGACATGTCTGGCGCCGCACTGGCCGCCGGTGCCGCTGCCGCTGGTGCCGCCTGCTGCGCCGTCGCAACCCCACTCGCGATCAATATCGCCACCGTCACAAACAAACTCGCACGTATTCTCATCTCTATCTCCTTTGTCCCAGGACTCGCCAAAAAGCATACTCCTCTGCCTGTCTCCGGGAAAGTTCCGTACCTTCTTCGTGGCCAGACTCGCAGCCTTCTCGAATTTGAGTCGCCATCTCCTCTGACGTAGAATCTCAATCCGTGCGAACATTCGAATCGTTCATCACCATCTGAACCGTGCCCGTCTCTCTCGAAAATTCGAAGCTCATCTACCAGGCCCTCAAATCCTGCGGCATCCAGCTCCTTTCCGCTCTCCCGGAAACCTGGCTCGTGCACCTCATTCAAATCGCCGAAGACGATCCGCAAATGACTCTTGTCCGCCTCGCCAAGGAAGAGGAAGGCGTCGGCCTCTCCGCGGGCGCGCATTTCGCCGGCGTCAAGTCCGCCATGCTCATGCAGAATCACGGCTTTCTCGCCTCCATCAACGGCATCGTCTCCTTCGCCCATCTTTACAAAATCCCCCTGTTGATGCTCATCTCCTATCGCGGCACCTTCGGCGAGCGCGATCCCTGGCAAACGCAAGGCGGCAACGTCACCGAGCCTCTCCTGCGCGCCATGAACATTCCGCATTCTTTTCTCGACGCTCCCGCATCCGTCGAAAAGCGCATCCGCCAGGCTCAAACCCTCGCCGAAAGCAGTCTTCAGCCCGTCGCTCTGCTCCTGACGCGCGATCTGATGTGGGAGGATTGATGCTGCGCCTCGATTGCCTTCGCGCGATCTATCCCGATTTCGAAAACTGCCTCGTCGTCACCATCATGGGCGCGGTGGCCGCCGAGCTTCAATCTCTTGGCCATCGTCCTAATTTTTTCTACTTGCAGCACGCCATGGGGCTCGCCTCCTCCACCGGCCTCGGCCTAGCTCTCTCCTTGCCCCATCAGAAAGTGGTGGTCCTCGATGGCGACGGCTCGCTGCTCATGAACCTCGGCAGCTTAAGCACTCTCGCGCGCTACAAACCGAAGAATCTCCTCCACATTGTTTTTGACAACGAGAGTCTTCTCTCCGTCGGCGGATTCCCCACCGCCACGAGCACCGGCACCGACCTGGAAGGCATCGCCCGCGCCGCCGGCATTCCGCAAACTTGCACCGTGCGCTCCGTCGAGGAATTCACCGCCGTGGTCCGCCCCGCCATCTTGGGTGAAGGTTTGCAAACCATCGTCGCCAAAGTCGAAGCCACCGGGCCAAAAGTCTTTGTCACCGATCTTGGCCTCCTCGAAAACCGTTTCCAGTTCCGCCGCTACATCCAGTCCCTCGCCTCAAAATCTCGCTGATTTCATCCCTCTTTATTTTTTCTCCATTCTCTGCATAATCTTCGTTGCACGATCCTGGGGGTCGTCATGTCTGAAATCCTTTTCCGGTTGATCGAAGAACTCAACACTGGCCGCTTGCGTGTCGTGGATCTCACTTTGCCGCTGAGCTCCGCCACGCCCCTGCTCCCGCTCCCTCCGCAGTGGAACAACACTCCGCCCTTCACCCTTCGCGAACTCTCCCGCTACGACAGCCGCGGCCCCTTCTGGTATTGGAACGCTTTCGAAACCGGCGAGCACACCGGCACGCATTTCGATGCTCCCGTCCACTGGATCAGCGGCAAGGATTTGCCGGACTCCACCGTGGACCGCATCCCGCCGAAAAAATTCATCGGCCCCGCCTGCGTCATTGACGTAACGAAAGACGTGCAGGAAAATCCGGATTTTCTCGTGACCACCGCGCATATCCGGGAATGGGAATTCTCACACGGCCAGATTCCGCCCGGCGCTTGGGTGCTCCTGCGCACCGGCTGGTCACGGCGCAGCGATCCCGCGCAATACATCAATCTCCGCGAAGACGGCCCGCACACCCCCGGCTGGGCCAAGGAATGCTCGCAATTCCTCGCAGGAGAGCGCGACGTCCTGGGAGTGGGCGTCGAAACGGTTGGAACCGACGCCGGCCAGGCCGCCAAGTTTGACCTGCCTTTTTCAAATCACTTCGTCATGCACGGCAGCGGAAAATTTGGCCTCGCCAGCCTTTGCAATCTCGATCAGTTGCCGCCCACCGGCGCCGTAGTCATCGCCGCGCCCCTCAAAATCGTCAACGGCTCCGGCAGCCCCCTCCGCGTCCTCGCCATCACCCCGTAGGTGTTTCTTGGAACGCCGGCATCCTTGCCGGCGAATTTTTCTCTGTTGACACCGTGGCACAGCCAATCCTGGCTGTGCGCTTGCTTTTGTAGGGGCACGATACATCGTGCCCTTCTTCTCCTTCTGTCCCGTCCTTCTGTGGCTGGCCTTTCGTTTCTTCCCAACGTCTTAACCTTCCAACCTGCAAACCTTCTAACCTTCCAACGTTCCTCTCACC
>WNGL01037920.1_pt1 | contig 10008 bp, 6 predicted proteins | sample 5400591 | NCBI WGS metagenome assembly WNGL01 (sample SAMN13153377, study PRJNA577476) | soil metagenome | isolation source: 80 cm soil or saprolite under Garry oak tree replicate 1 | place: USA:California | collected 2016-06-15 | reverse complement strand
CAAGCGCATGGAGATGAGCATAGCCAGAACAAAAATTTACTCGGACCTCTTCTCTGCTGGGCAGTCGTCTTTGCTGATATTGGTACATCTGTCTATTACGTACCCGGCATCCTTTACGGTACTGTTGGGCCAGCAGCTGGTTTCTTTGTCTTTTTAACAATGTCGGTATTTGTCTTATTGACATTGAAATACGCGGAGGTGACGTACCGCTTCCCTCAAGGTGGCGGCGTCGTGACAGTGGCCGCGCAGGCCATCAATCACTGGGTTGGAGCGCTGGGTGGGATGTTCATCCTGGTGGATTACTTTCTCACTGCCGCCATCAGTTGCCTCTCGGGTATCTTCTACCTGAGTGTGATTGCTCCGGCCATCGGCCCCCCGTTCGCTTTATGGATTACCGTTGGTGTGCTTATTTTACTGGGCATTCTGAACTGGGTGGGCATCAGCGAGAGCGCAAAGGTGAGCTTAGTAGGAGCAGTCATCGCCTTTCTCAGTGATATTGCCATTCTTGTGACAGTCTTTACCCATATTTCGCTCCCGGCCTTTTTCGCGCTCATCCCGGACATGTTTTCCAATCACACGCTCACACCGATCTCTATCCTTATCGGCTTTGCAGGATCCTTCCTGGCTTTCTCAGGCCTCGAGAGCATTTCGCAGCTCTCTCCGGTCATGAAAACACCGCGCAAGAAGGTGGCCGGGATGGCGCTCTTGCTCGTCGTGCTGACGATCGGCTTGACAAGCCCTCTCTTGACAATGCTTTCAACGCTGTTACAGCCACAAGAAGCTGCCGACCCCTTAAAGAACAGCCAACTGATTTCACTGCTCGCCGGGCATTGGGGCAATATCATTTTACAGACAGAGGTAGCCATTAGCGCCAGCGCACTCCTGGTTTTTGCCAGCAATACGGCTATCATTGGAGCCTATCACGTATTTATGGCGCTTTCCCGGATGGAGTTTTTTCCTGCTTTTGTTCTGCAGCGCAACAAGTTGCGTGGCACACCTCACTATTCGATAGCCCTGGCCACCTTTGTTCCCATCGCAGTGCTGATCCTGGTCAAGGGGGACATCATTATCCTCGGGGATATGTACGCGTTTGGCTTGTTGGGAGCCTTTACCCTGACATGCCTGGGCCTGGATCTTGTACGCTACCGGGAACGAAGAGCAATACGAGCTAAAAGATACCAACCTGCAGGAGCACAACCAGGGAATGGGCATGAACCCTTACCGGCAGGCAATCAACTCGAGACCGAAGCAGATTCGTCATCTACCCGTGAGCAAGATGGATTCAATCGAGACGCTCTTGCAGGGATATCAAGGACAGAAGGCGCCCCTACTCCCACACCTTCCAATCAGGTCAATCAGCCGAAGATTAGCCTGTGGTCTACCATCGATTTCTACCTTGGTATCCTGACAACAGTGCTCGTGATGATCGCCTGGTCAACCAACCTGGTGGCTAAACCGCTTGCCACAGTATTTGGCGGCACAGTGGCGAGTGCTGGAATGTTGGTAGCCTACCTCAACTATATGGGCCATAAACGGCGAGGACGGATCCCTGTCATGATTACGGGCGTCGAGGGAAGATTACCAGGCTCTGTACTGGCAGTGCTTACCGGCAGTAACGGGCATAACGATGCGGTGATACGAACAGCTATCAATAACGCCGAAGGACATCCCGTCGTGTTTCTTTATGTAAACGATAAGAAACCGCAAACAAGCCGGGCACCCAGTATATTTGAGGTAGTTGACCCGTACTTAGATGATATGCAAGCCAAAGAATACTTTAGCAAAGCCGAAAGCCTGGCACAAAGAGCTAAGATTCCTCGCAGGTACATCTACCGGCAAAATGCACCAGGAGTGGTATCGCGCGTCTGGCAAGCCGTTCATCCTCGTGACGTCGTAGTTGCGGCCAACATTGCTCCGGAGTTTGAGGATGTCAACCCTGATCGTATCCGCTACGAACTTACCCCGAGCGGCAAAGTAGCCCATATGCTCAAACAGTGGTAGCGAAAAAGCTAACACAAGTAGTATGTAAGTAAGAGATATATTCGGGATGCTTGGATAGAGATGCAGCGCAAATATGATTGTTGTTATCAGGAGCGACCCCAATATCGCCAGCGCGCTATCGATAAGATAGCGTCTCCAAAGTGGCCCCTCTCGTGCGCTATAAGAGGGTAAGCGTTCTACCTCGCTCATGGTATTCCTCACTGTCATTGTCTTAATGTGATTGATTCAATGATAGAGCTATAGACACATACACAGCATATAATAGATTAAGCATAGGAGATAAGAAAACCTGCTGTCAATAGAAGCGGAGTACGTTCTTCAGAGAAACATCTACGCTTGTTCGGTTACAGAAAACCCGGCTTGAAAGCCCCGTGATTCATCCGGGGGATGAAAAGCCGTTCCTTATTTGGAGCGTGGGTGAGGAAATTCACTCCCCAGGCCAAAACGCTTGACATTGATACATGTCTATGGTACACTTGTACTAACAAGGCTCCGTAAGACCGTAAGGCCAGTGCTAAAGGCGCGGGAGAACCTACAACTTCTCTTGCTTCGCCCTCTTCGCGGGGCAACGTCCGGAGCTGGGCGCGGCTTAGAAGTCTGGGAGACCTTCCACCAGGCCCCACCCCAGGGTGAGGAGAGTGGAAGCAAAGCCAGAACCCCTTGGCTTCAGCCAGGGGAGGCTCAGCTGTGATCCCGTTTCAAACATTTGAAGCGTAGCGTACGGGTTTGTGCTTGACTCTATCCAGGCACAAAGCTATACTTCCCACATGAAACACCAGCATATTTTTATGCTGCTGCTGCTCTTGATATGTGTAGCCAGCACAGCAGGTTGTAGCCCTGGACATGTAGGTGGCAACGAAATTGCTTTTCTACGCGATGGGCAATTGTGGACCATTGATCCTGATGGCGCTAATGCCTTTGCGGTCTTTACCGACGACAATGCCCCTGTTGTAGGCTATGGATGGTCACCAACGCACCAGATTCTTACATTCCGCACACTTGACTCCACTTTCGCTAAGACTTCTGCGGCAAGACACCTCACCAGTGATCCCGTCACAGCATTAATAGGAGACGTGCCAAGTATGCTGAACACGATAGGTATTGATGGTGGTTCTCCCATCCCCATTATTTTCTCCAGTCCTGACTTACGATATAGTAACGCCTGGTGGAACACAGCTGGGAACCGTTTGATCTACCGGGAGGAATTCACAGCGGCAACTCCTTCTCCCTCTACAGTATCCTGGTGGGCATCACAAAATGATCAACCGGGAGGTATCGCGCGAAAGTTGCTGCCTAACACGTACTCTATTCCCTCTTTTGCCCCGGATAGTTCACTGGTTCTGGGAATCACAAAGCAGGGGATATTCACGAGCACACTGAACGGAACCAATATCCATTATATCATTCACGGAACCCTGCCCGGACATCCTCTCTTTGCTACCCTGGAACGCGCACTTTGGCAACCTGCGCACCAACATCCAGGAATCCTCTATGCAATCGAAAGCCCCGCTTCCACCCAACATGGATCATCAAGCAATAGTTCCATCACAGTTGAGCTTCTTCTCAACGACCTGCATGGTCATACGACCACGCTTGCCAAATGTAGTTGCACTCAATTTGCCTGGAGCCCTGACGGCAATCATCTTCTCTATAGCAACGGTCCAACGTTTACTATACACAATCTCATTGATGGCTCCTCGTTTTCCATTGATGCAGAAGTTGGGAGCATTCCCTACTGGTCGCCTGATAGCCAGTCCCTCCTCCTCGATGGACTACATACACTTGTACTCATCAAGGTTAAAAATCAGCAGCAACAGCTTTTGCTATATGACGCCAATACGGCATCAATTCCAGCATCGCAAACTGCACCTATCGTGGATGTTAACGCTTTGCTCCAACCTGTTGCCAATAGTTTGTGGGCGGCTGATGGTCGCCATTTTCTCTTTTCGACGCGCGAGCGGTTATCCTGGCAGGGAAACCCCCTCGTTTCCGGCAGGGGACTCTATATGGTGACTATAGATAGCCACGAGCAAATACAGGGTACACCTGTTCTTGTCGATTCAGGGAGAGATACACAGGCAGGGTGGAGTTATGAAGATCCCAATATCTCTTTCTTGTTTTAACAGGCTTTACCTGTGCTACATGTTTTCACTTGGGAAAGGATGAGTAATGGATGAGTAAAAAAGTATCTAAAGATAGGTCACCTAACATGGAAGATGCCGACGCACTAAGTGAACAAGATTACGACGACATGGAGCTTCTGGAGCGGCTAGAAACATTGCGCGAAGACATGGAAGAGCTAGGGGTTACTACTCTGGCAGAACTTCTGCAGCGGATCGAAGAGATGCATAAACGATTGGATGCTCAATAGAAAGCGCGATTCCGACCGTAGCACAGATTGAAGCCCTGGCCGGAATCAGCTTTTTTTCTTGTTGAGATGTTAGCCGCTTCTACCCGCCTAGATAGGCCTGGCGCACAAGGTCATTTGTCAAAAGGTTAGATGCAGTATCGCTCAGCACAATTTTACCGGTCTGCAGGACGTAACCACGATCTGCCAGGCTTAATGCCATTGAAGCATTCTGCTCAACCAGGAAAATCGTCACGCCTTCATCTCGAATACGCAGAACGGTATTGAAAACTGTTTCAACAAGAATGGGCGAGAGACCCATTGATGGCTCATCCATACACATCATTTTGGGACGAGACATCATCGCGCGCCCCATTGCCAGCATCTGCTGCTCACCACCGGACATGGTACCTGCAACTTGCTTTAAGCGCTCTTTGATACGTGGAAAAACCTCACAGACGTGCTCGATGTCTTGCTTGATCTCTACGCGATTACTACGGATAAATGCTCCCATTTCCAGATTTTCCAGCACCGTCATACGTGGAAAGATGCGGCGCGCTTCAGGTACGAGAGCCATACCAGAGGTTACGATATCGCCGGGCAACTTACGATCAATACGTACACCCTCGAATTCAATCGTGCCACGCTTTGGATGTACCAGGCCAAAGATAGTTTTCATCGTCGTTGTTTTGCCAGCCGCGTTTGCTCCCAAAAGGCAGACAATCTCGCCCCTGTTTACTTCGAGCGAAACTTTATTCAGGACCTGGATAGGTCCATAGTACGTGTCTACGTCGGTAAGCTGTAACATCGTAGACTTCGTGGCCCCTGCTACATTTCCACCAGAGGCAGAGGGAAAAATATCTGCACTCGTCATTCCGCGCTTTTCCTCCTGCGCCGCAATCCCCGGGCTTTCGCCAGGGGGTCTCTGACAAACTTACTCATAAGAGCATCACTCAACACTCTCTTGACTCTCTTGTTCCGTTTTTGTGGGTTTACCAAGGTAGGCAGCGATGACTTTTTCATCATGGCGCACTTGCTCAGGCAAGCCTTCTGCAATTTTCCGCCCGTAGTCGAGCACAGAGATGCGATTCGATATTCCCATCGTCACTGCCAGTTTATGCTCGATCAACAGGATAGTCAGGTTCAACTCATCGCGCAGTCGTCGCACATACTTTACCGCTTCCAGTGTTTCTGCCTCGTTCATACCTGCGGTTGGTTCGTCCAGCAAGAGTAACCTGGGTTTGGCTGCCAGAGCTCGCGCAATTTCAACACGCCGCCGGTAAGCGTAGGAGAGGTTAATCACATATTCTTCCTGCCTGTCCACCAACTCAGGGCCAAAGAAACTCAGAAGATCAATAGCACGTTTGCGTGCTTCAGCTTCTTCACGCACAACTCCAGGAGGGCGAAAGACCGAACCCAGAATATTTGCTTTAAGCTGTGTATGTTCTCCAACGAGTACGTTCTCCAATACTGTCATATTATTGAAGAGACGGATGTTCTGAAAAGTGCGGGCAATCCCACGCCTGAGAACCTTATCAGGGCTCAGGCCGTTTATTGACCGGCTAGCAAGAAGGACATCACCCGAAGACGGGCGATAGATGCCGGTAATCAAGTTAAAAACGGTTGTCTTGCCAGCGCCATTCGGGCCAATTACGCTCACAATCTCTCTTGGCCAGACCTCTAGATCGAGATCCTGCACTGCTGCAAGGCCACCAAAGCGTTTGGAGACCCTGGTTAGCTGCAGCAGAGGCTCACTGCCATGGTTAACTGCCGGTTCAACGCCCATTGCAAACTCCTGCTCGCTACTACTCAACACGCACCTCCTCTTCGAAGCCAGGCGCTCCTGGCACCACATCCAACGAACCTACCTCCATTCCTTCATCGGTAGTTTGATGCAACTCGCGCCGTCTACGTGCACTGGGAATGAGCCCTTCGGGCCGGTAAATCATGATCACGACCAGAACGATGCCAAAGACCAGGTTACGAATATTGCCAAAGGTGAAACCTTGAATGCCATGGGAAACAATAAAGTTTTTAACCGCGAATAACAGGTTGTTTGGATCGGCGGCCAACGTATCGAGTTGCGCCAAAAGAAACTGGTTGATAGAGTAGACAGCGAGGGCCCCGACGATCACGCCAGGGATACTGCCTATGCCACCGATGACCACCATGGCAAGGTAGATCACGGAATCACCAAAACTAAAATTATCTGGAGAAACCTGGCCAAGCTTTGCAGCATGAAAGGCTCCCGCGAGTCCGGCGAAGAACGCGCCTGTGCCAAAGGCAAATAGTTTGGTAGCGACGAGGTTGACGCCAGAAGAAGCAGCTGCAATTTCATCTTCGCGGATAGCAATCCAGGCACGACCTAAACGGGAATCGCGCAGGCGTACATTCACAAAAATCGACAGTGCAATCAACGCTAAAATTAAATAGTAGTAAGGGGCCGGGGTAATGATAGACCAATCGACGCCTGGAAACGATGGTGAGTTGACACCGACAATGCCATTGGTCCCGTTGGTATATTTATCCAATTCCAAAAAGACGATTGGCACAATCTCACCAAAACCAAGGGTCACAATCGCCAGGTAATCCCCACGTAGTCGTAGCGTCGGCGCGCCGAGCAGCACGCCAAAAAATGCTGCTACCAGCGCGGCCACAATCAACATCGGCCAGAAGAGCGCTGACAAAAGATGCGCGTTAATGGCCGTAAGGTTCAATACATTGGTCAACTGTGTTGATCCGATTATTCCCCAGGTATATGCTCCAATGGCAAAGAAAGCTACATACCCCAGATCAAGTAGTCCCGCAAAACCGACTACAATGTTCAGGCCAAGCGCCAGGATCACATAATAGCCTGCATCGCCGTAACCGGCTAACCGACCATTGGTACCAGAGCCAAACAGGAAAGGATCGATAACCGGGTAAAACAGGAGGAAAGCAACGATGAGGATGATATAGAAACGCTGGGCGCCGGTGCTTCGCAGGGGCAGATCGTTAGGTACCAGGTCCGCTGCCTCTTCACGAACACGCGTAGTGGACAGGGTCTCCAGTTGGCGCCGTTTGCTCACGCGTGTACTACCTGCATCTGCACGATTGCCGTCACCGCCATTGCTCTTCGCAGGAATGGTTCGACGCAGAGCAATCGTTGCGGCGAGCTGTCCAAGAAAATAGCCAGCAACAGGTAAGACGAGTGTGCGTACAGCCACCCAGACAAGGAGTATCGGATCCAACTGGTTAGTAAAGAAAAAGATAAGGTCAACACTCCCCAGGATCGCACGTCGCTTTAATTCGGCCCGCTGCTCTGCGTCGAGAACTATCAGATTCAGCAACGGTGTAGGAGGTGTATAATTGAGCGCCCTGTACAGACGACGGCGCGCAAAGAAGTACAGCGGCCAGATAACCGCGCACAAAGCAAGGCCAATAATGAGACCCATGCTCTGCACTAGAAAGAGGGGCACCAACACAAAGACCGCTATATCGATCCACAGCTCGTACATACCTCGTAGACCACTATCAGCGGCCACGAGATATCCCGCGAGAGCTATCACTGTAGCATAAAAGATGACAATAAAAATAGTTAACTGGATGAGCAGGGGGATATTGGAGACGACCCCTTGTCCAAGCAATCCAAGCAGCGCGTTATTGATGATCGCTCACCTCGCTTCTGACAGCATATATTTCCAAAAACCGAAGCAAACTGGTGTCCATTAGACTTTCTCAGGCGTCTGCTGGCCAAGGAGACCAGAAGGCCGGAATACCAATATCAGGATGAGAATAAGGAATATGAGGGCCACGTGCCATGCTGCGCCGCCATGTGGCAGACCAAATCCTCCGTTAGAAGAGTCAGGTATAAGCGTGGCCAGCGCCTCGATCACGCCTATCAGCACGCCCCCGAGCATAGCGCCGACGAGGTTGCCGATGCCTCCAAGCACCGCTGCTGTAAACGCAAACAAACCCAATTGAAAGCCAAGCGTGAACTGCGTACTCCCGTACTTTAAACCCCATATGAGCGCGGCCGCCCCTGCAAGCGCCGCTCCGATAAAGAACGTGACGGCAATAATGCGGTTAACGTTTACACCCATGAGCGCGGCCGCCTCACGATCTTGCGCAACGGCACGCATAGCTCGACCAATACGCGTGCTGCTAACCATCCACTGGAGAGCAACCATCAACACAAGAGCGACCACAATCACGAGTATATCGACGCTACTGAAGCTTACAGGCCCTAAATAGTACGTAACATTTGGGAAAATTTGTGGAAACGAGACAATCGTAATGCCTTTCCAGAGTTTCCCAATATCCTCCAGAATTAACGAAACACCAATAGCTGAAATCAATGGGGCGAGGCGGGGAGCATTCCTAAGAGGGCGGTAGGCGACGCGCTCAATCACCACCCCAAGCACAGCGCACAACACCATCGAGCCAACTAATGTAAGGAGTAAAATACCCACCATACTGAACCCGGTAGGGGCCGTCGATGAGTTAGTAATACCAAACGCGCCGAAAATAGAAATGCAGATGAGGGTGCCGATCATGAAGATATCGCCATGGGCAAAATTAATCAGTTCAATGATGCCGTAGACCATGGTATACCCAAGCGCAATAAGCGCATAGATCGCCCCGGTGGCGAGCCCGACGACCAATAGCTGGATAAGCAGTGTTAGACTCATAACGTGTGCGGATTCCCACCTTCCTGTACATTATACAAAATATATACAACACCAGGAGATCAGGTAGCAAGTAGGGGAGTAGTCTTACACATTACTATTAGCCGACTCCTCCCCAACCCTCCTCTAAGCCAGCCAGACAGCGCTACGAACTATCTAGCCAGCAAACGCAGTACAATACCGTAACCAGCGACAGCTATTGCACATTCACCTGAGCCTCGAAAAGCCAGTCTGGCTTGCTCTGGGCATTCAGGCCCATCTTATAGACCGTGATGACCTTCAGGTTGGTATCACCGTTCGCATCAAAGCTTTGATGCCCGGTGACGCCATCGTACTGGATATTCTGGACGGCGGCAATGACAGCCGTACGGAACGCCTTGGCGCCATCTGCATCACTGGAGTCGCTGGGAGTATGCGCCCCATTTGCCAGAGCGGTCTTGACTGCCTGGATCAGGATGTTCGCGCAGTCATAGGAAGCAGCGCTGTAGACGTTGATGGGGTCCGAAAAGGCCGCTTTATACTGCTGGACAAATGTCTGAGCACTAGGATTCTTGGACGTATCTACCACAGCAACCGTTCCATAGACCGGGCCGCCCCCTGTCGGTTGAATGGTCGAGGCAAAAGAGGGCGTCACGATGCCATCGCCTCCACCATAGGGAAGATTTGCCAGTGCAGGCACTTGCCTCATCTGCTGGCGGATCAGCGTGCCGCCGGTGGAGTCAACGCCGCCAAAGTAGATCGCATCGGGATGCATTGAGGCAACCTGCGTGAGCAGCGAGACAAAGGAGGTGGTAGTACCTGGCTCGCTACTATGACCGAGCACCGTTCCGCCAAGTTTCTTCCACTCGCCGACGAAGGTGTTGGCAATACCAATACCGTAGGTCTCCGCATCGTCGATGACATAGGCCTTTTTTGCACCCTGCTTAAAGAGGTAGTCAGCTCCCGCTGGCCCCTGATGGTCATCCGTCGTCGCAACGCGGAAGTAGCTGACCT
>WNGL01023586.1_pt1 | contig 10008 bp, 12 predicted proteins | sample 5400591 | NCBI WGS metagenome assembly WNGL01 (sample SAMN13153377, study PRJNA577476) | soil metagenome | isolation source: 80 cm soil or saprolite under Garry oak tree replicate 1 | place: USA:California | collected 2016-06-15 | reverse complement strand
CCTGCTGACAAAGACGCTCGCCGCCGTCTCCCGTGACGTACGGTCCGACTGTCACGCTGCGATCGCCTCGCCTTCCTGGGCCCTGCGGCTGAAGATCGAGCGGCGCAGACATCGCAACTGCCGAGTCCAGCCGGGGCAGGGCGTCGAGCTCGTACGAGCGAATCTCCCTGATGACCTGGTCTGCATCCTTCCATTCCGAACCACGGAGTACGCGCAGGCAGAGCGAACAAGTGATCAGGTGGTCGTGAGATCGCCTCTGCCGCTGTGTGCGTCGAAGGCCAGGGAGTCGACTAGATCGCTGTACATGGCGAGTCCTTTCTGGCCGGTGAAATTCATGGGCAAGGAGAATCCCTCCTGAGCCCGGCCGCGTCTTCCCGAGGTTGTCGCCGAGGATCGCTGCGCCCGCGGCGACCGCGATCACGATCGGGAGCGAGAGCTGTCCCTGCGCGGCGAGCGCAGCGGCAACGATCAGGCTCGTCTCTCCGGGGACGAGGCCGCCGGCCGACTCAGCGGCCACGAGGCCGAAGAGAAGCGGATAGCCGATGCCGGCCGGCACGTTGATCAGGGCCCCCAGGATCATGCCCGCAGCAGCAGCCTGGCGTCTAGCGAGTGAGGACCTTGCGCAGCACTGCGATCAACTCCGTGTCACGGTGGCCAGCTGGAAACGCTCGTTGCCACCCTGGGTCACCCGCTCTTCGACCTCTCCGATCCCGGCTACGTAGACCTTCTTCTCGAACTGTGGTTCCACCGGGCTCCACTCGAGTGTCACGAGCGCGCGCTTGAAGCTCCCCAGAGGCACCTTGACGCTCGCGCCGAGTCCAACGACGCGCGCCTGGTCTAGTGCCCCACCGGGTGGGAAGTACTCCTGCCGGTAGACGTCGCCGGCCTGCGGGTTGCCGCGCATGATGATCCCCGGCTTCGCCCCGTCGACACCCGCTTCCCAAGAGTCACTTGCCCGGACGAATTTGCCGTTCTCGAGCTCGAGGGCGTCCTCCCCCATGTACCAAACGTTGCCCCGCTTGTCCTGCGCGTACCAGTCGAACGTCCGCTCGAGCGGTCTCCCGTGCTCCGAGACCGTGTCCCGCACGACCGTGCACTTGACTCCGAGAATCCGGATGGTCTGATGCGTTACGACCATATCGTCGGTCTGCGGGACCTTTCCCTTGAAGCCCTTGTAGTGGAACGTGGTGCCCGGCTTGAGTGGGAAGTAGCGGTTGTCGATCGTGGCGACAAAGTTCGCCGGGTCGATCTTCGGGGTGTAGTTCCCGTGAAGCGCCCATGGTGGTGGCTTCGGCTTGGCTGCAGATGAAGAGCCGACGGAAATTGCGAGTGCCGCGACGAGCGCCCCCACGAGCAGCGAGGCAATCTCGAGTGGCCAGGCGTCCTTCTTTCGTGCGGTCGCGGCCTGTTCCTTTCGTGGCTTCATAACGGGTTCGCGTGCAGCCCCTGCGGGACGCCGGAACCGAGTCGGGTCGGCCACACGCGCAGAGGAACCGCCCCTCCGGGCCTCGTTCCGAGCGGCGCCAGATAATACCCCTGAGCCTCGAAGAACGTCAGTCGCCGCAGTGGCGCGGAGCTCGGCAGGACCAACTCGAAGCGGCCGTTTGCGTCCGGCCAGCGCGCTGCCAGCGGGCGGACCGTGCGTCCGCCTATCTCGGTGCCGACGAGCGTTGCTTCGTAGATGGCTCCAGGCGTCGGAACCGGAGTCGGGCGAGGAAGTGACGAGCCGGCGGCGGGTAGCCGGACGTCGAGGCGGGTGCTGCCGAAGTGGCGCAGGCGAAGTTCGCCCGGGAGCTCCCAGGTCCGGTCACCCACGGCGACGCGCAGCGACACCGGCTCGGTCCCGACCGGGTTGTAGAACGACGTGTAGACGCCGTCGGCACCGCTGGGCGCGGAGAAAGTCACCCCCTCGCCATCGATCGAACTGGTCCACACGAGCGAAGGTCTCGATGCCGCACATGCAATCCGGGAGGAAATCCGGGAGGAATTCCCGGAGACAGCGATCGTCGTGCTCTCGGCGCACGTCCAGGTGGAGCACGCGACCGACTTGCTCTCCAGCGGCCAGCGCAGCGGCTACTTGCTGAAGAGCCGGGTAACGGACGTCGACGAATTCATCGAGACGCTCGAGCGGATCGTGAAAGGAGGATCGGTCGTCGATCCCGCGCTCGTCCAGGAACTGGTCGCGGCTCGCCGCGTCGAGGACCCACTCGACGTTCTCTCGCCGCGCGAGCGCGAAGTGCTCGCGCTCATGGCAGAAGGGCGATCGAACGCGGGCATCGCCCATCAGCTGTGGATCACCGAAGGAACGGTCGAGAAACACGTGCACAGCATCCTCAGGAAGCTACGTCTACCCGAAACGGAGGACGATCAGCGCCGAGTCCTCGCTGTGATCACCTTCCTCGACGCTCGCTAGCGCGGAACGGCGGTCTCAGCTCTGGTCTCGTTGATGAGCCGGGCGCCGCGGCCGCGGGTCAGGAAGCTGAACGTCCAGCGCGTCACGACGAGCAGCCGGTTCTGAAAACCGATCAGATAGAAGAGATGCACGACGAGCCACGTGACCCAGGCCGCGAAGCCACTGACGCGGATCCCCTTGACGTCCGCGACGGCCTTCGAGCGACCGATCGTGGCCAGGTTGCCCTTGTCGACGTACTTGAAGGGCTCCGTGGCACGGCCCCTCAGGCGATTGCGGATCACTCGGGCGACGTAGCGGCCTTCCTGCATCGCGACCGGCGCCAAGCCCGGAAGTGGCATCTCGGTGCCGTCGCTTTTGACGATGCGGACCATGTCGCCGATCGCGAAGACCTCCGGATGGTTGGGAAGTGTCAGATCAGGCGTGACAGCGAGACGCCCAACCCGGTCGACCTGCGACCCCTCCGCCGAGGCCAGCTCCGCGGCGAGCGGAGACGCGGCGACGCCTGCAGCCCAGATCACCGTGCGCGCGGGAACATCTTCGATCTCGCCGCTCTCGGAACGGATCGATACGGAGGCGGGACCGACGTCGACCACCGTGTGTCCGACGAGCGGCGTCACGCCGAGGTGCTCGAGCGCGCGCTCGGCCTTGTGCGACAGCGACGGCGGAAAGCCCGTCAGGATGCGGTCGGCTGTTTCGACAAGCAGCACGCGTGCTCTGCGAGTGTCGACCCAGCGGAAGTCGAGGCGCAGGCTATCGCGGGCGAGCTCCGCGATCTGCCCCGCCATCTCGACGCCGGTCGGGCCGCCGCCGACCACCACGAAGGTCAACCAGCCGCGCTGCTGCTCGTCGTCGGTCTCGACCTCAGCAGGTTGCGGATGTCGACGGCGCCGGCGAGCGACTTCAGCTCCGGCGCGCGTGAGCGCCAGTCGTCGTGGCCGAAGTAGGAGTACTGCGATCCCCCGGCGACGACCAGCGTGTCGTAACCGAGGGTCGCCCCGCGCCGACCGTTCGGGAGGCGGTCGAGGACGACCTGCCGCCGTTCGAGATCGAAACCGGTCACCTCCGCGAGCACGACGCGAACGTTCGGCTGGCGCTTCAGCACCCAGCGAAGCGGCACGGCGATCTCGGCCGCCGAGAGCGCGCCGGTGGCAAGCTGGTAGGCCAGTGGCTGGAAGAGGTGGAAGTTCTGCCGGTCGACAAGCGTCACGTCGACCTCAGCACCTCTCAGCTTGCGGACCGCCTGCAGGCCGCCGAAGCCGCCGCCCACGACGACAACCCGCTGATGCGCGGGCTTACTCGCCCGCAACGACACCAGTGCTCCACGAGCCCGGGCCCTCGGACGTTGGCCGCATACCCATCAGTGGCTCAGAGAATACGGCTGTGTCCCGTCGCGAAGCCCGCCCACGTCCAACGCGGCCAGGCTTCGCGACGTACTTCTCTCGACTCTTCGCCCCGTTACGCGGCGGACAGGGCTCGGCGCCGGTTGAAACGCTCGACCCTGTCTCCGCTCACGACGGACTGCTCACGGCCGGTGTAGGCCGGATGGCAGGCCGAGCAGATCTCGACCGCGAGCTTCGTCGCGGTCGAACGGGTTGTGAACGACGTCCCGCACGAAGAGCAGCGAACATCGATCAGATGCAGTTGTGGATGCTGAGTCATAGGTTCTCCTTCAAAGGTAACGGGGCTCCATAGCCCCATGTCTATTAACGCTCGACGCGCTCCGACTGTTCCTGAGCCGCGTCGCCGGCAAGGCGGCCCAGAACTTCGAACAGGGCGGCCAGGTCACGACGCTCGTAGCCCAGGGCCCTCGCCAAGGTGAGCAGCTCGTCCGCCGCGGCAGCGGATGGCAGCGGGACCCGCAGCCGACGTGCTTCGTCGAGGGCCAGCGCGACGTCCTTCTGCATCAGGCCGACGTCGAACCAGGCCTCCTCGGGTAGGTCGAGCACGAGCGGCAGGCGTGCTTTCAGCATCGGCGAGCCGATCGCCGTCTGGGTCATCACCTCGGCGGCGAGCTTGCGGTCGATGCCGGCGCGTTCGGCCAGGAGCAGTCCTTCGGAGAAGGCGAGCATCTGCGCAGCGAGACTGATGTTGATCGCGAGCTTGAGAACCAGTCCCTGTCCGTTCTCGCCTATGTGCGTAGGAGTGCCGAGCTCCCGGAGGATCGGTTCGACTCGCGCGTACGCCCCTTCGTCACCGCCGACCATGATCGTGAGGGTTCCTGCCTGTACCTGCGGAACGCTTCCCGATACCGGCGCGTCGAGCATTGCCGCTCCGAGCTCAGCCCGCTCGGCGCGTTCGCGACTGGCACGTGGGCTCGCCGTGCTCATGTCGACCCAGATCTTTCCGGAAGTGAGGCCTACAAAGATGCCGTCGGGCCCCGAAGCGACGGCTTCGAGCACTCGGTCGTCCGGAAGAGATGTGAAGACCACGTCGGCAGCCTCGGCGACCTCACGCGGTGTGTCGCGCCACTGCAAAGCGTCCTGCGACAGTCCCTGAGCATTGGCTCGGTTTCTCTTCACGCCGTAGATCGGATAGCCGGCAGCGAGCAGGCGGGCCGCCATGTTGCCGCCCATGTGCCCGAGGCCGATGAAGCCGAGCTTCGTTGCGGTGTTCGATTCCGGTCGCGTGATCAGATCCTCTCCCAAGCGAGAATGTTTGTCACTGCCTTTCGAGGATCGCGCGAATCGCTTTCGCTGACAGCTCCGACTTAGGAAGAAAGCCGGAGGCAGGGCTTGCGGCGATGAGGTCCGCGAAGTCCGACTCCAAGTGCGTCGAGATCAGGATCACCACCGGCCACTTACCACGGCCGTCGTTGATCAGGCGCCGCGTCAACTCGAAGCCGCTCTCACGCCCGAGCGTGATGTCCACCAGCACGACATCCGGTCCGAACCTGTCGGTCTGAGCGAGAGCCTCGGCAACCGTCGATGCGATCGCGACCACGTTCAGACCTTCCCGCTCGAGAAGAGCGCTCGAATCCTCGAGAAACGACGCGTTGTCATCCACGATGAGGATGGAAAGGGCCACGGAATCAGACTGGCAAGAGCTGCGGCGGCTCGCATTGCAGCTAGCAGGAATTTGGAAAGCTGTGCTACCCGTGCGCCAGGTTCACGGCTGGCTTCCATGACAACCGACCTGGTTGGGGCAATGCTTTGTCGCTGAACGCCACCACCTTCGATCCAGGGGGATAGAGCATGGAACCGTTACTGATGCCTAACGTAGCCTTGACGACGGCGACGAGGAAGAGATGCTCGTCCATGAGTGGCGTGCCGAACAGTTGCGGCGTCTCGGTGTGCACCGAACGTTTGCCGACGCGTTCGCCGGCCTGGTCGACTGGCACACGATCGCAGATCTCATCGAACGCGGCTGCGCGCCGGAGCTGGCTCTGGAGATTGTTCGGTGACGACCGCGCCGGTGAGGGCTGCGCCGTGTCGCGTTAGCGCGAAGTAGGAGGCGTCGCCTCTGACGCTCCGGCCGAAACCGCCAGCGTCTTCTTCAGAGGAGCATTCGACTCCCTGCAGTCGAGGCAACGAAGGGATCCCACTACCGCGAGCGACTCGTCAAGACGCCGTCCGCAGGCGAGACAGCGGAGACCGACTCGCTTCGCGACGGCGTCCGTCGGGGCATCCCAGCTCGCCACCTCAGTCGCCCGCCGAGACCTTCGGCTTGATGGAGCGGGAGGTGTAGGCGAACGGATGCAAATACACTTCTGCCGCCTCGTCGCCGCTCACCGGCACGACGAGCTCCTCGCCGGTCAATCCGTCGTAGGCGAAGACACGCAGCGTCTCGTCGCTTCTGTCCCAGACCAGCGCGACCGCGATCGAGCCGCTCTTCCGCGTCGCCAGATCGACCACTTGCTCCATGACCGCAGCATCGTCCTCGCCGAGCCGGACGCGCTATCCGAAGGGCGCGAAACGCCTAGACCCGCGTCTGGGCTGCGCGACCGCAGGGTGTGGCGCCGGCGGCCTTGACGCCGCCGGCGCACACGAGTAGCTAAGCCGTCGGCGCCGTAGCTGCCGTCGGCACTTCTTCTGCGAAAACTTCTCCCTCGGGCGCCTCGAGGTGCGCCGGTTTCGTTCTCTGCACGAGGACGTAGTACATGGCACCGGCCAGCGCGATGACGATCGCGACCGTCCACAGGATCGGCCGGTCGTTCAGCCAGCCCCAGTGGAAGTTGAGCAGCTTGCCTGTCTGGTTCGGAGTCGGGTTGGACGCAACACGCGGCCAGGCGAAGTTGACGAGCATTCCGCCGCCCCAGAGCAGTCCGACGGCCGTGATCGGGATGCCCCACTTCCCGAGCGAGAACGGCGCCGACGTTCGCGGCCAGCCGCGCAGCCGGGCGCGAATGACGGCGAGATTGCAGATGAGATAGCTGAGATAGATCATCCCGGTGGCCGCGATCGCCACGATCGCCGCCCCGGTGTACTGGAGCATCGGGATAAACGCGAAGACACCGACCGCAATGCAGGCGCCGATCGGCGTGTGCAAACGCGGGTTCACCACGCGAAGCAAGCTCGACCCGGGCAGTTGCTCATCGCGTGCCATCCCGAAGCAGAGCCGGATCGTCGAGGCCTGGATCGCGAGGCAGCAGACGAAGATCGCGGCTGCGACGACGAGGAGATACACCGTCGCGAACGCGTTCGAGAAGTTCGCGTCGATGATCTGCGCAGGGCCGAACGCGCCCTTGATCGCGGCGCCCATGTTGGGCACCGCCATCAACGTGGCCCAGAGGAAGATCGCGCCGACCACGAAAGCGCCGATGACCGAAGCAAGGACGGCCTTGGGCGCTTCGCGTCGCGGGTCTCGCGTTTCCTCGGCGAGCGTCGACGCGGTGTCGAAACCGTAGATCACGTAGAGGCTCATGAACATAGCCACGAGGAACGTGCTGACGGTGAGCGACTGACCGCCCGTGTGGAAGATCACGCCGACGCCCTGGTGGTTGTGGAAGATCGCAAGGACGAACGCGAAGACGACCATCCCCAGAATCTCGAAGATCACGCCGGTGTTGTTGATCAAAGCCACGAGCCGGACGCCGAAGATGTTCAGGATCGTGATCCCGGCGAGCGTGACGATCGCGACGATCCGCTGGTTGTGGAGGCTGCTCGCGACGTTCCAGCCCATGCCGTTGAACGCCGGGATAAGCGCCAGCGGGAGTGTCACGCACACCGACGTGACGGTCAGGATGCCCGCGAACAGATAGATCCAGCCCGCGAACCAGGAGTACGTCTTCCCGGACAGATACTTGGTCCACTGGAAGACCGACCCAGCGACCGGATAGTGGCTCGACAGCTCCGCGAAGGTAAGAGCAATGATGAACTGGCCCAGCGCGACGATCGGCCAGCTCCAGAAGAAGACACCGCCGATGGTCGTCAGGCCCAGGAAGAAGAGTGCGAAGATGCCGGTCGACGGCGAGATGTAGCTGAATGCGACGGCGAACGAGCTGAAGACGCCTAGCGTCCGGCGAAGCTCCTGCTTGTAGCCGAAGCGAGCGAGATCGGCCGCATCGCGAGCCGCCTCGCCGGGCGTCTCGTCGTGGATGTCCACCATACGGGTGCCCTCCAGGGTAGGGGTCGCGGCCGATTTAGACACGACGCCGCGCATGTTGTCAATCCGAGCGAGATCGTGAGTGTGCGTACTCGTGGTCCAACGAGGCCGGCAAGTCCGTTCTACGGGGGCTGAAGCGCACTGAGGAAGCGCGGCTCAGCGGCGGTCCGGGCCAGGCGCTCGAAGTGCTCTTCGGCGTAGGCGGCGAAGTCGAAGTCGAGCTCCGAGATCGCCAGCTGCACGACACCCCACATCGCCTCCCGGAAGTCGGACATGAACCGCATCAGGACGAGCGCATCGGCGTTGTCGCTGCCGTAGGCCGCGAGGAGCGCGTGCTCGGATTCCTCAGTCAGCTCGTGGTTGACGGCGAAGTTCCCGAGGTCGAAGAACGGGTCGCCCATGCCGGCGTACTCCCAGTCGACGAGCCAGAGGCGGCCACCGTCGTCGATGAAGTTTGCATTCAACAAGTCGTTGTGACAGGGCCGAAAGGGTGGGTGGGAACGGCGCCGCTCGATCTGGTCCGCGAGCTCTTTCGCACGCCGGTACGCGGACGGTACGTCGACCCCGCGCTCGCGAGCGGTGGCGCGGTAGGCCTCGACGACACGAAAGCTGTCGAAGCGCCCTGGCAAAGGGGGGCCGTCGTGGAGGAGGCGGAGCGCGGCGCCGACCCGATCGACGTCGACGTTTCCGACCTCGCCCTCGACGTAGCGCGTGACGAGGTAGCCCTCGGGCTCTAGGTACGCGACCACCTCGGGCCCGAGGCCGAGACCGGCCGCAACACTCGACGCCGTGTGCTCGGCCGAGCGGTCGATCCCGAGCAGCTCGGTGTCCCTGCCTCCGATCCTCAGGACGAACTTTCGTCCATCGGCCTCGACCTTGAAGTTCCGGTTCGTGATCCCGCCGCCGAGCGGCTCGATCGCCACCTGCTGCCCCGGCCAAACGCGTTCGGCCAGCTGCTCGGGCTCCACCGCTCGATCCTAGTCCGCAGCGGCCACGCGCTAGGCGCGGATCCGCTCACCCTTCGGGTCGAAGAGCGGCTCGTCGGCGACGACGCCCGGGATCCATTCACCGAAGATCTCCACCTCAACTGTCGTGCCGGCGGCCACCGTCGACGCGGGGAGATAGGCGTAGGCGATCGAGCGGTCGACGGTGTAGCCGTAGCCGCCGCTCGTGACCCGGCCCACGATCTCGCCGCCGACGCGGACCGGCTCGGAGCCGAGCGCCACAGAGCGTGGATCGTCGAGCACGAGACACACGAGGCAGCGCGTGGGCTCTCTCGCGCCGAGCAGGGCCTCCCGGCCGATGAAGCCGCCCTTGTCGAGCTTGACTGCGAAGCCGAGACCGGCGTCGAAGGGCGTGTCCTCGGGGCTGATGTCCGAGCCCCACACGCGGTAACCCTTCTCGAGCCGGAGCGAGTCGATCGCCTTGTAGCCGCCGGATACGAGACCGTGTTCGCGGCCGGCTTCCGAGATCGTGTCCCAGAGACGGAGGCCGTACTCGACTGGGCAATAGAGCTCCCAGCCGAGCTCGCCGACGTAGGTGACACGCAACGCGAGACACGGGACGGAGCCGACAGTCAGCTCGCGCGCGCGCATGTACGGGAACGTGAGCTCGTCAGCCGTCAGCGGCCGGAGGATCGCGCGGGCGTTCGGCCCCCAGAGCCCGAGGCAGGCGTATCTCGAGGTGACGTCCTCGACCTGTACGCCTGCGGGCGCGTGCAAGCGGATCCAGGCGAGGTCGTGCCGGCCGAAGGCCGTCCCGGTCACGATGCGAAAGCGGTTCTCGGCGAGTCGCGTGACGGTGAAATCGCATTCGATCCCCCCACGCTCGTTCAGCATCTGCGTGTACGTGATCGCTCCGACGTCGCACGCGACGTTGTTGTCACACAGCCGCTCGAGGAAGTCGGCGGCCTCCTGCCCCGCGATCTCGATCTTCGCGAAGGAGGTCTCGTCGAAGAGCGCGGCACTCGTACGGCAAGCAATGTGCTCGGCTCCGATCGCCGGTGACCAGAGCCGCCCGGCCCAACCGCGCGGCCTCAGCGACTCGTCTCCCAA
>WNGL01017551.1_pt1 | contig 10008 bp, 10 predicted proteins | sample 5400591 | NCBI WGS metagenome assembly WNGL01 (sample SAMN13153377, study PRJNA577476) | soil metagenome | isolation source: 80 cm soil or saprolite under Garry oak tree replicate 1 | place: USA:California | collected 2016-06-15 | reverse complement strand
GCCTCGCGCACCAGACGCTCGAGCGGCTCCGAGCGATGCTTCCCCCGCATCAACGGGATCGCGCAGAAGGCGCAAGTGTGATCGCAGCCTTCGGAGATCTTGAGATAGCGGACGTGGGGTGCGTCGCCGAGGAACTGCCGGACGCCGGGGTGGCTCGCGACCGGGTCGGCGATCAACCCCCGCTCCGCGAGCGCCGGCACCAGGTGGTGGAGGTCGGAGAACCCGAGGAACAGATCGACCTCGGGGATCTCGCGCTCGAGCTCCGGCTTGTAGCGCTGCACCAGGCAGCCGACCGCCACGACCGCCTTGACCGCCGCCGTGTGCTTTAGTTTCGCGGCTGACAAGATCGCGTCGATCGATTCCTGCTTCGCGGCGTCGATGAACCCGCAGGTGTTGACGAGGATGACGTCGGCGCGGGGGAGATCGGGCGTGACGACGGCGCCGTGTCCCACGAGCTCGCCCACGAGCCGCTCGGAATCGACGGTCGCCTTGTCGCAGCCGAGGGAGATGACGCCGAGCTTCATCCGCGGTAGTTCCCAAACCTGAGCTCGATGCCCCAATCCTGACCGCGGAGGAACGCGATCACCTCCTGCAGCTCGTCTTTGGAGGGTGCCTGCACGCGGATCTCTGCGCCCTGGATGGACGCCTGTGCCTTCTTGAACTTCCTGTCCTTGATGGCTTTGACGATGGCTTTAGCCTTTTCCTGCGGGATTCCTTGGGTGAGCGTGATCTCGCGGCGCACGGTGTCGTTCGCCGCCGGGGTGACCGCGCCGAGCTCCAGGTTCTTCACGGGCACGCCGCGCTTGACGAGCTTCGACTGCAGCACGTCCAGCAGCGCTTTCATTTTGAAGTCGTTGTCGGCAACGAGAGTGAGCGTCGCCTTGGCGCGGTCGAAGGCGATGGAGGCTTTCGACCCCTTGAAGTCGTAGCGCTGGGCGACCTCTTTGGCCGTCTGGTTGACGGCGTTATCGACTTCCTGGAGGTCGGCGCCGGTGGAGATGTCGAACGAAGCCAAACCGGCCATAGGGCGGTAAATCTACCCGCCCCGGGCCTAGAACAGGAAGCTTTCCAGCGCGCGGGCGCGCGACACGTGCCGCAGCCGCGCCAGCGCCTTCTCCTTGATCTGTCGGACGCGCTCCCGCGTAATGCCGAGCAGCGAGCCGATTTCCTCGAGGGTCATCGGCTCCTGACCCTCGAGGCCGAAATAGAGACGCAGGATCTTCGCCTCGCGGTCTTTGAGGGTCGCGAGCACTTCCTCGATCGACTCGGTGAGGGCGTGCTCGAAGATCTCGTCGTCGGGACCGGGGTTCTGGGTGTCGGGGAGATAGTCGAGCAGCTTGTTGTCCTCGCCCGGCGTGAGCGGCGCATCGAGCGAGAGGTGCGCTTGGGAGATCGAGAGGGTCTTCGCGACCTCTTCCTCGGAGATGTCCATCCCTTCGGCGATCTCCTCCACGGTCGGCTCGCGGCCCAGCTCCTGGAGCAACGCCGAGGAGCGCTTCCCGATGCGGTGCAGCGTCCCGGCGCGGTTGAGCGGGACGCGCACGATGCGTGATTGCTCGGCGAGCGCCTGGAGAATCGCCTGGCGGATCCACCACACCGCGTACGAGATGAACTTGATGCCTTTCGTCTCGTCGAACTTGTGAGCGGCGCGGATCAAGCCGAGGTTGCCTTCGTTGATCAAATCGGAGAGCGAGACGCCCTGATTCTGGTACTTCTTCGCGACCGACACCACGAACCGCAGGTTGGAGCGCACCAGCTTGTCCAGCGCCTCGGGATCGCTCTGCTTGATCCGCTGGGCGAGCGCCACTTCCTCCTCCCGGGTGATCAACGGGTACTGGCTGATCTCGCGGAGGTACTGGTCGAGCGATCCCTCGTCGAACGAGGCACGTTTCGCCGTGTTCAGTTGCATGGCCGCATCACCCTCCCGGGCCTGCACGACGCCGCACCGTATCGGACGGCCCGCCGCACCGACGGCGCGGAGCGTGGCGGGGTTCCCACTTCACCGGCCGCTCAGTGGATGACCGAGCCGAGCCGGCGCCAGCGAATATCGGTCAGCCAGGGAAGCGCGTCGTGCGCTTCTCGATCGTAGCTGAAGTAAACCACGAGCGGCCGGCCTTTCACCGCGTGCGCGTCCACGAAGCCCCAGTAGCGCGAGTCGGCGGAGTTGTCGCGGTTGTCGCCCAGCACGTAGAACTTACCCGGCGGCACCAGCAGCGGTCCCCAGGTGTCGCGCGTCGGGCGGTAGGCCCGCAGCGCGGCCGCGCCGCCGATGAGGTAGTCCTTCTGCCAGTTGAATTCCGGGTCGTACACGTCGTGCCCGGGATCGACCCGCTGGACGTAGGGCTCCGCCAGCGGCGTGCCGTTCACGCGCACCTCGCCCGCGCGCATCTCGACCCGGTCGCCGGGGACGCCGATGACGCGCTTCACGTAGTTCAGCTCCGGGTTTTTCGGATAGGCGAAGACGATGATGTCGCCGCGGCGCGGCGACTCGAACCCAGGGAGCCGGGCGTTCGTGCCGGGGATCTGCGCCCCGTAGACCGCCTTGTTCACGAACAGGAAGTCGCCCGCGAGCAGCGTACGCTCCATACTGCCCGACGGAATCTGAAACGCTTCGATGAGAAAGGTGCGGATGATCAGGAAGAGCACGAGCGCCATGCCCAGCGACCGCATCCAGTTGTCGAACCACCGCGCCAACGTGGACCGGCGCTTCTCGGGGGGGGCGAAGGGCACCGGCGCGGGTTGCGCGCTTGAACCTGCCCTGAGGGCCCCCAACTCATGCATGGCTTTTACTTTAGCCAAGGCGGCAGCGAGAAGCAACAGTCACCGCCCACCCCCGGGCTGCCCCCCAGCGCCGGACGCGGTCCCGGAACGCGTCCGGCGGGTCGCCGTGCCGCACGCGGGCGGCGAGACACGCGGCGTTCCCCTCGCGCTCCACCCGCACCCACACCACGGACGCGTCCGCGAGCGCGCCGAGCGACTCGCCGTCGAGCGGCGAGCCCCCGGCTGAGAGGACGATCACCAAAGATTCGTGACCCACCGGGTGCGGAGCCTAACACTGCCCCGCGTGATGAGCGTCACCAGTTTATTGCCGGCAGGTGCGATTGGATGCGGAGCAGCCCCGCTGGGGGTGTCGCTGGAGCGACGCTCAGCCTTCCGTGTCGATCTGCGCGCGCTGCAGCTTTCCGGAGAAATCGACGTAGACGACCTTCGTCTCCGAGTAGAAGTCGTACACCTCCCACCCCCCTTCGCGGTGCCCGTTGCCGGTCTGCTTCACCCCGCCGAACGGGAGATGGGCCTCGGCGCCGATGGTGGGCGCGTTGATGTAGGTGATCCCGGTGTCGAGGTCGGTCATCGCTCGGAACGCGGCGTTGACATCCCGGGTGTAGAGCGAGCTCGAGAGGCCGTAGGGCACATCGTTGTTGACGCGGATCGCCTCGGCGAGGGAGCCGACCTTGATCACCGAGAGCACTGGGCCGAAGATTTCCTCCTGCTCGACGCGCATGCCGGGCGTCACCCCCACCAGCACCGTCGGCCGATAGAACCAGCCGCGCTCGAGGCCTTTGTCCGAGGGCCGCTCGCCGCCGATGAGGCGCTGTGCTCCCTCCTCCTCCCCAACCCCCACGTAGTACTCGACCTTCTTGCGAGCGTCCTCGTTGATGAGGGGCCCGACGTCCGTGTCATCGCGCAGCCCGGGCCCGAGCCGCAGCTGGGCGGCGCGGTCGCAAACCATCCGCACGAACCGATCGTGCACCTGCTCGTGCACGATCAGACGGCTCGTGGCTGTGCAGCGCTGGCCGGTCGTGCCGAACGCGCCCCACAGCACGCCGTCCAGCGCCAAGTCCAGGTCGGCGTCGTCCATCACGATCATGGCGTTCTTGCCCCCCATCTCGAGGGACAGTCGCTTGTGCATCTTGCCGCAGGTCGCGCCGATGATCGACCCGGTCTCGGTCGACCCCGTGAAGGAGATGACCGGGACCGCGGCGTGCTCGACCATCGCTTTGCCGACCACGGAGCCCTCCCCGTGGATCAGCTGCACGACTTCAGGCGGCAGCCCCGCCTCGAGCAAGATCTCCACGAGGAGGTGCGCGGTGTGCGGGACGTCTTCCGCCGGCTTGAAGATCACCGCGTTCCCGCACAGCAAGGCCGGAAACATCTTCCACGTGGGAATCGCGAGCGGGAAGTTGAACGGGGTGATGAGTCCCGCGACACCGATCGGCCGCCGATAGCTCATCGCCCACTTGCTGCGCAGCTCGGAGGGCACGGTGCGGCCGAACAGCCGCCGGCCCTCCGTATGCGCGTAGAAGGCGGTGTCGATCCCCTCCTGGACGTCCCCTCGCGTCTCGGCCGTGACCTTGCCCATCTCCCGGGTCATGGCGCGCGCGATTTCGTCCTTGCGCTGAACCAGCAGATCTCCGACTCGGTGCAGCACGTCGCCGCGCAGCGGCGCCGGGGTCTTCGACCACTGCGCGAAGCCGCGCTGCGCCGCCGCGACGGCGCGCTTCACGTCCTCCGGACCGGATCGGGGGAAGCAGCCGATCACGTCGTCCCGGTCCGCGGGGTTGCGATTCTCGAAATACGCCCCGGTCGCGGGGGCGACCCACTCGCCGGCGATGAAATTCTGAAAATTCTGGGTCATGGGCTTACTTGGGCGCCACGTCCGGACACAGCCATAGCGCTGCCGCGTTGGCGCCGACGCGCGGCACTACTTCACGGGTCATGAGCAAGACTCCCCAGATGATCAGGATCTGCGACACGGTGTGCGCGAACCCCATGCGCCGCCTCCACGACGCAACGCTCGCCCACACGCCGGTGGCGATGACCGTGGACACGCCCAACAGGTAGAAGATCAGCCGCAGACCGCAGCCATGGGTGTACGGCCACACCCCGGGAGCGATGCCGATGCCGATCAGCACGCCGAGACCAACTTTTACCCACGCCCCGAGCCGTCCACCGCCGGCCGCCGCCACGGCCCGGCTGGTCGGCGTCCCCCCTCCCGCGGAGACCGCGGACCGCTTCGCAGTCGGCTCCCCCCCCCCGCTGCGGCCGAGCGTGGGATCGGCGAGCGGCAGCTTCTTGAGCAGCCGGTCGACCTCGGCCATCTCCTTGTCCCAATCCCGGTCCTTCTCGATCCCTGCCACTACACCTCCCGGGTAAGCCCGTAGCGCTCGATCTTCTTGTACAGGTTGCTGCGCGGCATCTCCAATGTGCGCGCGGTCTCGGAGACATTCCAGTCGTTCTGCTTGAGCTTCGCCAGCAGAAAGGACCGCTCGGCCGCCCGCTTGAACTCCTCGAACGTGGCGGCGCGCACCCACGGCGCCGCCGCGAGATCCGCGGTTCCAGTCCCCCGTCCCCCCTCCGCCGTCGCCATGCCAGCCAGGCGGTCGACCTCCGCCGCCGTCAGCACGGGTCCGGACGCGAGAATGAGGAGGCGCTCGACCGCGTTGCGCAACTCGCGGATGTTGCCCGGCCAGTCGTGGGCCGCGAGCCGCTGCACGGCCTCCTTGTCGAGCTGCTTGGGCGGGAGCCCCCCCCGCTGCGTGAGCTGCTCCACGAAGTGCTGCACCAGCTGCGGAATGTCGCCGCGCCGGGCGCGGAGCGGCGGCACCTCGATCGGCACCACGTCCAGACGATAGAGCAGGTCGTCGCGAAACCGCCCCGCCGTGATTTCGGCCTTCAGGTCCTTATTCGTGGCCGCGATGACGCGCACGTCGACCTCGAGCGTCTTACCCGACCCGACCCGCGATATGACGCCCTCCTCCAGCGCGCGCAGCACCTTCGCCTGCGCCGACAGGCTCATGTCGCCCACTTCGTCCAGGAACAGCGTGCCGCGGTCCGCCAGCTCGAACTTCCCTGCCCGGTCGGCGAACGCGCCGGTGAAGCTTCCCTTCATGTGACCGAACAACTCGCTCTCGATCAGCTCGGACGGGATCGCTGCGCAGTTCACCTCGACGAACGGCCCTCCGCCGCGCGGGCTCAGGGCATGGATCGCCCGGGCCACGAGCTCCTTACCGGTGCCGTTCTCTCCGGTGATCAGCACGCGGGCCTGAGTGGGCGCGACCTTCTCAATCCGCTCGATCACCTGCTTGATCGCCTTGCTCGAGCCCACGATCTCGTACTGGGCGTGCACCTCCGCCTTGAGGCGCACGTTCTCGCTCGCTAAGTCCACGTGCTGAAGCGCGTTGCGAAGCGTGAGCAGGATGCGATCGGTGTCGAGCGGCTTCTCGAGAAAATCGTAGGCGCCGAGCTGCGTGGCTTCGACGGCGGTCTGAATGGTGCCGTGACCGGAGATCATGACCACCTGGGCATGGGCATCGAGCTCGCGCAGCTTGCGCAGCGTCTCGAGACCGTCCATCCCCTGCATCTTCACGTCCAGGAACACGAGGTGCGGCCGAAACTCGCCGTACAGCCGCAGCGCCTCCCCACCCGACGGGCACGTCTGCACCTCGATCGCTTCGTACTCGAGCACCTGTTTCAGCGCCTCGCGGATGCCCTTCTCGTCATCGACGACGAGGACGCGGCGGCTCACGGCTTCCCCCGCTTGGTGCGATACAGAACAATCCCCGTGGGATGGATGGCCACGTCCGTGAAGGAGGGGGAGACGCGCAGCGGGACGGCGCCGGTGGAGTCGGCGCCGGCGATCCGCTGCGCGAGCTGCGTCACCACGGGACCGGGGAACGCGATGCCGCGCAGGGTCAGCTCCTGGACCTTGAAGCGCCCGATCCCCGGTCGCTCGATGCTGAGCGGTCCCGCGATCCGCAAGGGCTCCGTCGGGTTGAGGAACCCCGCGACCGGACCCAGCGCGTCCCGCGGGATCACGCGCGTGTCGAGCCGGCAGTACACAGCGACCGTTCCCTCCAAGAGCTCCACCCGCAACGAGTCGAAGCTCTTCCGCACGCTCCAGTCGATGCCGCTGCCAATCATGGCGGCGACTTCGTTGGCGGAGAGCACCACCGAGTCCGGCGCGCTCGGTCGCTTCAACCGGTCCATCTTCGTCTGGCTGCTGGACAAGGCCTTCGGGGTGGGGGCGCCCACCGCGGTGTCGGCTACCGGCGGGAGCCTGGTGGAACGAGGGCCGAACCAGCGCGCCCCCGTATGCAGGATCGGCTCGCGGAACCACCAAGCCGCGAGCGCCGCCACCAGGACGGTGGCGAGGCAGCCGAGCCGCACGAGGCCTTTAAGACAGCCGTTCACTGTGTCTCAGGTGATACACCGCACCACCGGATTGGAGCGTGCTCTGCATCAGATCCACCGACTCGATAACGAGCGTCTCGGCGAATTGCAGAGCGCCGAGCGCAGCCTCCAGCCCCGTGAAATCGCGCGGCCGGGCCTCCCGGCCCGCGCGACCGAGCGTGAGGTGGGGACGAAACGGGCGCGCCTCGGTGGGAAAGCCGAGCGGCTCGAATTCTTGTTCGACCCGATGTTGCAGGATTTCGAGCGCCGGCTCCGCGGTGATGCCCACCCAGATCACCCGGGGACGCGCGAAATCGGGAAATACGCCAAAGCCGCCGAGGGCGAGGGCGAGGGCGCGCGCACCCGCGGCGGCGCGTCCCAGGGCGGCGGAGAGCTCCGCATCGCGCTCGTCCGGCACGTCGCCGAGAAACTTGAGTGTCACGTGGATGCCCTCCGGGCGCACCCACTTCACCGGTAGCCCACGCTCGCGCACCGGCGCCATCACCTGCCAGAGAGCCTGCCGAACCTGCGAAGGGACGTTTAGCGCGACGAAGAGCCTCAAGCGCGCGGCCTGAGCTCTTGCAGCAAGCTCCCGCGGCGGTACCCGCGCGGGTCGACCTCCACGACGGCGAAGCCGAGCTCGCTGAGCCGCCGCGTGACGGAGCCGAGGCGCTCCTCGAGCCATGGAATCCATTGCGGCTCGACCTCGATGCGGGCGCGCTCCCCGTGATGGCGGACCCGGAGGTCGCCTGTCACGCCGAGCTCGCGCAGCTGGCGCGGCCGGCGCATCCCACGTCGGCAGGCCGAGCTCGCGCGCCGCCGCGCGGATTTCGGATTTCGTCATCCCGATCTCGGCGAGCGGCGAACGGATGCCCGCCTGCTTCCCGGCGGCGTAACCCGGCCGGTGCTCGCGCAGGTCCTCGGCGTTCGTCCCATCGCAGACCACGGCGAGTCCCCGCGCCCGGGCCTCTGGGAGCAACCGGCTCCACAGCTCCGTTTTGCAGAAGAAACAGCGGTTGGCGGGATTGGCGAGGTAGTGCGGATCGTCGAGCTCGTGGGTGTCGATCTCGACCAGCGGGACGGCGAAGCGCTCGGCCACGGCGCGTGCGGCCTCCCACTGGACCCGGGGGTAGGAGGCGCTGCGCCCGATGGCGGCGAGCATCCGATCCGGCCCCAGCTCCTGGCGCAACACCACCGCCAGGAAGGCGGAATCGATCCCGCCGGAATACCCCAGGAGTGCCGATCTGAAGGTGCGGACGAGTTCACGCAGCGCAGCAACCGTGCCGGACATGGTGGAATACTAACGACTTACGTTGTCCCTATCAAAGGACAATTTGAAGGTCGGAATCGGATAGATCGTAACCTTGAAACTACGTATGCTTATGATGCGTTAACCAAATGCGTGTAGGAACGACGTATAGTAAGAAATCCCAAGGCGGGGACTCCGAAATGACAAGCCGGCATGAGCTGGACACCGTCGACCGCAAAATCTTGCGGATTCTCGGGACCGACGGACGAGCGAGCTACCAGGCGATCGCCGACGAGGTCGGGCTGTCCCGCCCTGCGGTGATGGAACGGGTGAAGCGACTGGAGGAATCGGGTCACATCGCGGGCTACCACGCGCGCGTGGATCGCACCCGCGCCGGCTTCCCGGTCACCGCGTTCGTCGCCGTGCGCTACGCCAACTCCGACTACATCGGCGATGAGCCACGCATGCGCGAGCTGGAGAAGCACCCGGGCGTCCTCGAATGCCATCACGTTGCGGGCGAGGATTGTTACATCCTCAAGGTGGCGGCGCCCGATCTCGAGAGTCTCCAGGGGATCCTGCGGGACTTGCGCGGCCCGGCCGCCAAGACGCAGATGAGCACGCGCACCACGATCGTGCTCGGAACCGTGTTCGAAAAACCGGGCTTCGTCCCCGTGGAGCTCGACTGACATGGCGGCCCTCCGCGGCAAGGCGCTCGTCGCGTACCTCGTCGTTTGCGTGTTCTGGGGATCCACCTATCTCGCCATCAAGGTCGGGGTCGGCGAGCTGCCACCGTTCCTGTTCGCGGGGCTGCGCTTTCTCGTGGCCGGGCTGCTGGTGCTCGGGCTCGCGCTCGCGTTGGGCGACAGGCTCCCCCGGCGCGTCTCCGACTGGCGCACCCAGGGGATCGTCGGCGTGCTGCTGCTCGCCGGCGGCAATGCCTTCGTGGTGTGGGCGGAGCAATACACGCCCTCCGGCACGGCGAGCATCTTCGTCGTGACCGTCGCCCTGTGGATGGCGTTTTTCGACGCCATCATCCCGGGGGGCTCGGGCGAGCTCGGCTGGCGGGTGATCGCGGGGCTGATCTTGGGCTTTCTCGGAACGGGCCTGCTGGTCGGGGCCAACCCGGCGGAAATCCTGCGCGCCGACCTGCGCGGCCCGATCGCCCTGACGTGCGCCAGTGCATCCTGGTCGCTCGGCTCCGTCTACGGCAAGCGTCACAAGACCGAGACCAGCCCGTACGTCGGCGCCGCGCTGCAGATGCTCGCGGGCGGCGCGGCGGTCGCGCTGCTGGGCACCGTGCTCGGTGAGTGGAGCCGTTGGCACCTGACGGCGAAGGGCGCGGGGGCCATCGTCTACCTGGTCGTGTTCGGCTCGATCCTGGGCTACAGCGCCTACACCTACGCGCTGCGTCACGCCTCCCCGACGATCGTCGGAACGTACGCCTACGTGAACCCCGTGATCGCCGTGCTGCTCGGCTGGCTCATCCTAGGCGAACCGGTGACGGCGCGCACCTTCGTCGCGATGGCGCTGATCGTCGGAGCGGTCGTGTGGATTCAGTTCTCGCATAAACTGTCGGTCCCGAAAGGACT
>WNGL01014307.1_pt1 | contig 10009 bp, 6 predicted proteins | sample 5400591 | NCBI WGS metagenome assembly WNGL01 (sample SAMN13153377, study PRJNA577476) | soil metagenome | isolation source: 80 cm soil or saprolite under Garry oak tree replicate 1 | place: USA:California | collected 2016-06-15 | reverse complement strand
ATCCGGTGGAGATTGCTCGACTCGCGGAAGCTTTCTCTTACCATCACGGCACCGAGATTGTTGAAGCACTCGACGACGAGACGGCGGCCGAGACGCTTGAAGAGATGCAGGCAGAGCACCAGGCGCGCATCCTTGGTGACATGGATGAAGAACGTGCGGCGGACATTCTCGAATGGATGTCGCCGGATGAGGCGGCGGATGTGCTCGGCGACCTACCTGAAGAAAAGGCGGAAGAGTTACTCGGTCTGATGGAGAGCAAAGAACAGGCAGACGTCGCCGAACTTTTGCCTTATGAAGACGACACCGCCGGCGGCTTGATGACCACGGAATTCGTCACTTTGCCGCGCGACCTGACAGTCGGTGAGGCGCTCGCACGCTTGCGCGAGATGGCCGAGACGCCAAACATGATCTATTACCTTTACGTAACAGATGGTGAAGGTTCGTGGCAGCTTGTCGGCGTGATTGCCCTGCGCAGTTTGATTCTGGCGGATCCTTCGGCGCCGTTGGCGGAAGTAATGCGCGCCGAATTTCAGAGAGCACATCCCGACGATCCGGCTACTGAAGTCGCGCAGAAAATTGCCGAATACAATCTGCTGGCGTTGCCCGTAGTCGATGAGGCAGGCGATATTCTCGGCATCATCACCGTGGACGACGCAATGGAAATCTTGCTCCCAAAAGACTGGCGACAGCGATTGCCGAGATTATTTGGTTGAAGATCACTGGCTGGGTATTTATGCAAATGAGCGAGGAACCTCCAAGTGGCAGAATCAAGGGAAGCGGTAAGGGCCGCCGGACGTCGCTTGCTGCGGCGCGGCGCGCATGGTGTGCGTCGGACGGTGGCGCGCCGCAAGCGGCTCCTTGCCTATCTTGCCATCCTCGGTCCGGGAATGATCACTGCGAACGCCGGCAATGACGCTGGTGGAATCGCTACGTATGCGTCCGTCGGCGCAGACCACGGCTATCGCCTCCTCTGGATCCTCATCCCAATCACAATCAGCCTCGGCATCGTGCAAGAAATGTGCGCGCGCATGGGCGCCTCGCGGCGGCGACTGAACTGTTCGGCGTGCCTCGCTTCGTCTCCGTTCCGATTGCCGCAATCGCCATCTGGTGGTTGGTGGTCAAGGGTACCTATAAACGCGTCGAACGCGTCTTCCTTCTGATGTCGCTCGTGTTCCTCGGTTACATCGTTTCCGCTTTCCTCGCGCGGCCGGAGTGGGGCACAGTCGCGGTCGCCATGGTAAGGCCGAGTTTTAGTTTCGACCCGGTTTATCTTTTTACTTTTGTCGCCGTAGTCGGTACAACCATCTCGCCCTACATGCAGGTCTACGTGCAATCTTCAGTAGTAGAGAAGGGCGTTACAACTGAGAATTATCGTCACACGAGAGCAGACGTTTGGGTCGGCACCATCTTTGCGATCGCGATTGTTTTCTTTATTGTGGTGTCGACTGCGGCAACTCTTAACAAACACGGCACTCACATCGAAACGGCAGCAGACGCGGCCCGCGCCCTGCAGCCCTTCGCCAAAGGCTATGCGGAAATGCTATTTGCGATCGGGCTTTTTGGTGCGTCAATGCTTGCGGCCGGAGTGCTCCCGCTGGCTACCGCTTACTCGATCAGCGAAGCATTGGGATTTGAAAAAGGAGTCTCCAGGAGCTTTCGCGAAGCGCCGATCTTTCTCGGCATCTTCACATTCCTGGTTGCGGTTGGCGCCGCAATCGCTGTCATTCCCGGCCTTCCCTTGATTCGAGTTCTCTTGGTCACGCAGGTGATCAACGGTCTGCTGCTGCCGGTGATCCTGATCGCCATCCTGCGGCTGGTGAACAATCGCGAGCTGATGGGCGCGCACGTTAACGGGCCCATCTATAATCTTGCAGCCTGGCTGACGACTCTGCTGGTCTCTCTGCTTTCGATTCTGTTCATCCTCGTCAGTATCCGGCCAAGCCTGCTCCACTTTTGAGTAAGCAGGTGAGTAAAACGGGTGAGTCAGTACCAAACCAGGCGACGATTATTATTCGTTTCTCTCTCGCCAAGTAACGTCGTTCAATGATAAAAGAATAGCTGCGCCGACTCGCCGTTCTTGAATCTTCAGTCGCTGGAGCAGACACTGGAAACGTGACACTCTCTCGGTCCAAAAAGAGGTTCATTCTTTTCATGGTTGCGACGGCAATCGTTGCCCTCTCGATCTATTTGATCTATGGATTCGCGGGCGCGTTGGAGACCTACCTCGGGTCGCATATGAAGATCCGGGCGTCGCCAGATACCATCGTCCACATTCTCAAGTTGATCTCGCTCGCCGCGCTGGCTTACCTGGTCGTGCGCGCGTTTCGAGTCCTAATCTTCGGTCTGGTGTTTCGTCTGCGTAGCGGTTATGAAGCGCCGACACTCGTGCGCAACATCTTTTCGATCGTTGCTTTCACGGCGCTTTTTTTCATTATCTTCAGTCAGCTCTTTCCGGCCGTTAACCTCGGTGCCCTGTTCACTACCTCTGCAATTTTTGGCGTCATTCTGGGCCTCGCCTTGCAGGACACACTGGGAAACTTTTTTTCGGGTATCTCGCTTCACGCCGATCGCCCGTTTCAAGTCGGCGACGTGATCACCGTGGGGCAGCAAAAGCATACTGGCGTGGTTGAGAGTATCTCCTGGAGGGCAATCAAGATTAGAACGTTCCAAAACCACGTCGTCTTAGTTAGCAATAGTAGTGCAGCGAAAGAGGCGATCGAAGTTTGTCCGCGCAACAATCTAAATGCGCGGCTTGTCTACTTCAGCGCGCTTTATACCGATTCTCCGGCAAAGACTATTCACGTGGTGCGCGAAGCGGTGCGTGAAGCAGAGAACGTCTCGCAAAAGATCACGCCGATCGTTCGCGTTAGAAACCTCGGCGAGAGCGGAGTCGAATACGAAGTTAAATACTGGCTCGAAGACTACGCGCGATACAACGATACGGATGCTCTCGTCCGCCAAAGAATCTGGTACGCATTCCGCCGCGCCAAGCTGACCTTCTGTTTCCCAACCCGAACGATCGAGTTGGAGCGCAAACTCAGAAAGCCGCCGGGCGAGCCTGACAGCAGTGCACTGATCGAGCGCCTTTCCGCCGTCGACATTTTCGCGCCTTTGACCGTCGAGGAGACGACGACCCTTGCGCAAGCCGCCGTACGCCATGTCTTCGCACAGGGCGAGATGGTGATTCGAGCCGGCGACGCCGGCTCGTCGATGTTTGTCTTGCATAACGGCCGAGTGCGTGTGCAAGTGACGGAGAATGGCATCCCGCGCACAGTCGCGGTTCTTAATGAAGGCGACTTCTTTGGCGAGATGGCTCTCTTTACCGGCGAGCCGAGGACCGCACACGTCGTCGCCCTTGAAGAGACAGAGGTCCTGGAGATAGGACACGAGGCGATGAAAAAACTCTTCGATACGAATCCCGATCTGGTCGAGTCTTTGAGTCACATCATAGCCGAGCGCCGCCAAGCCCTTGCCCAGCGGGCCGAAGCCCGGACCGGACCGACGGACGAGTCCGAAGGGCTCATTGCCGCTATCAAGCGCTTCTTCCGACTTAGTTAAACCCCCAAAGTAACGCCCTTTCTCTCGCGGGAAATCTGTTTTGAATCGCGCAATCAGGGACTTGACAGTAAAGCACTCAATCTTTATTATTGCGTTACGCTCAGCAATTTGATTCCGCTTCAGGTGATCGTACCCTATGCTGGACTCAGTGTGCTGAGTAAGATTTTCAATTGAGGAGGAGTTTTTGAGATGACTATAGTTCGCTATGACCCATTTCGTGATTTGCGCACTCTGCAGGAAGAGGTGAACCGCCTATTCTCAAGCAATCTCACCCCGTCTTTCGGTGAGGAGGGCATCGGCCGCGGCGCTTGGAACCCGAATGTCGACATTTACGAAAACAAGGACCAGATTGTCCTTGAAGCCGAGTTACCGGGCATGAACCGGGAGGACTTTGAGCTCACCGTCGAGAATAACGTGATCACACTTCGTGGCGAGCGGCGCTTTGAGAAAAAGGACGACGCGGATAACTACCATCGTGTGGAGCGATCCTACGGTTCGTTCACTCGTTCCTTCACTTTGCCGCAAATGGTCTCTGGTGACGGAGCGACGGCCGAGTATCGCAACGGAGTGTTGCGCGTGACGTTGCCAAAGCGCGAAGAGGCCAAGGCTCGTCGCATAGAAATTACCGGGGAAACCGGCACTGCCGGCAAAACGATAGCGGCGAAAGCTGAGAACGTGTCCCCGACTGCAGACAAAGCGAAGGAAGCAGCCGGGGGACGTTAATCCGTGACGCAATGCAAACAGGGCGGGGCCTGCTCCATTCTTCGAGCTGAATCGCCCCGCTCTGACACGCTGGCTTTAATAGATCCTAATTCTTCATTAAGATCGGATTTAGATGCGCTTAGATCGATTTACTTTACGTGCCCAAGAAGCCGTGCAAACGGCTATCGAGCAAGCCGAACGAAATCAGAATCAGCAGGTTGAACCGGAGCATCTTCTAGCCGCGATGCTTGAGCAACCTGAAGGAATTGTTCGGCCGATCCTCGGCAAGCTCTCCGTTAATGTAGCCGTCGTATCAAACGATATTCAGGCCGCGATTGCGCGCTTCCCACGCGTGCAAGGTGGCCAGCAGTATTTCAGCCCGCGCCTCAGCCAAATCTTCACCGCCGCGCAAAAGCAGGCCGAGAGTATGCAAGACGAATTTATCTCGACGGAGCATCTGCTGATTGCGATCGCTGAGGAAAAAGACGGAGAGGCTGGCAAGATTCTTCGGCAGCATGGACTGAATCGCGAAGACTTAACAAAAGTTATCGCGCAGATGCGCGGGGGCTCTCGCATCACCGACCAAAATGCCGAGGCGAACTATCAGGCGCTTTCGAAATATGCCCGCGACCTCACCGATCTTGCGCGCCGGGGGAAGCTTGATCCGGTCATCGGTCGCGACGACGAAATCCGGCGCACGATTCAGGTTCTTTCGCGACGAACGAAAAACAATCCCGTCCTTATCGGCGAGCCGGGCGTTGGCAAGACGGCGATCGTTGAAGGGCTCGCGCAGCGAATTGTTTCCGGTGATGTGCCTGAGACTCTGCGTAACAAACGACTCGTAGGTCTCGATCTCGGATCAATGCTCGCGGGCGCGAAGTATCGCGGGGAGTTCGAGGATCGGCTTAAGGCGGTGCTGAAGGAGATTGAAAGCGCGCAGGGCCAGATAATTCTTTTTATCGATGAGTTGCACACGCTCGTTGGCGCAGGCGCTGCTGAGGGCGCGATTGACGCGTCCAACATGTTGAAGCCCGCGTTGGCGCGCGGCGAGCTTCGCTGCGTCGGCGCCACCACTCTTAACGAATACAAGAAATACATTGAAAAGGACGCTGCACTCGAGCGGCGCTTCCAGCAGATTTATGTCGGCGAGCCGAGCGTCGAAGACACCATCGCAATCCTGCGAGGTTTGAAGGAACGTTACGAGAAGCACCACAACGTGGACATTAAGGACTCGGCGATCGTCGCTGCCGCAACTCTTTCGAACCGCTACATCTCGGATCGTTTTCTGCCAGATAAGGCGATTGATTTGATCGACGAGGCCGCTTCGCGCTTGCGTATCGAGATCGACTCGTTGCCCGTCGAGATAGATCAGATCGAACGCGAGATCATGCAATTGGAAATCGAGCGGCTGGCCTTGCAACGCGAAGAAGACAAGCCTTCCCGGCAGCGCTTGAAAGAGATTGAAAAGCGGATGGCGGATCTCAAAGAGAAATCCGCCGGAATGAAGGCCAAATGGCAATCCGAAAAGGAAGCCATCAAGCACATGGAGGAGGCGCGCGGCAAGCTCGACGATTTGAGATTAGAGCTTGAGCGAGCGCGGAATGCCGGCGATCTGACTCGCGCGTCGGAGCTTCAGTATGGCGAGATTCCTGAACTGGAGCGGAAGCTTGCGGCAGAGCAGGCCAAGCTTGGCGACATCCAAAAGGATGGCGTGATGCTGAAGCAGAAGGTTGATGAGGAAGACATTGCGCAGGTGGTTTCGAAATGGACGGGCATTCCGGTGTCGAAAATGCTGGAAGGCGAAATGCACAAGCTGGTGACGATGGAAGAGCGTCTGAGCAGGCGCGTAATTGGCCAGGAAGAGGCGTTGGCCGCCGTCGCCAATGCAGTCCGCCGTGCGCGCGCGGGTCTCCAGGATCCGAACCGGCCGGTCGGTTCTTTCATATTCCTTGGCCCCACCGGTGTCGGTAAAACCGAAACGGCGCGAGCGCTCGCGGAATTCCTTTTTGATGACGAACGCGCGATGGTGCGTCTCGACATGTCCGAGTACATGGAGAAACACGCAGTCGCGCGGATGATTGGCGCACCACCCGGCTACATTGGCTACGAGGAAGGCGGCCAGCTTACCGAAGCCGTGCGCCGGCGACCGTATTCAGTGATTCTCTTTGATGAAATTGAAAAAGCGCATCCGGACGTGTTCAATGTCCTGCTGCAGATTCTTGACGACGGCAGATTGACGGACGCAAAGGGTCGGACGGTCGATTTCAAGAACACTGTTTTGATCATGACGTCAAACCTGGGTTCGCGGGAGATACAAGCGGCTGAGGGTGACGAGGACCAGGTTCGCGAAGCGGTCCTTCAAGAGTTGCGCCTGAACTTCAAACCTGAGTTTCTGAACCGCATCGACGACATCGTCATTTTTCATCAGCTCTCGCGTCAGCAGATCGTGCAGATCATCGAGGTGCAGCTCGAGCGTTTGCGCGCGATGTTGGGCGAGCGGAACATTACTCTGGTGCTTGACGACTCGGCGAAAGAACTTTTAGCGCGCGAGGGTTATGACCCGAATTACGGCGCGCGTCCGCTGAAGCGCGCGATTCAAACCATCATTCAGAATCCACTGGCAGTCAAACTCTTGCGCGGCGAGATTCTTCCCGGCCAAACGATACGGGCTTCGGCGGCGGGTGACCAGATGGAATTCAGCACTGACGTGGCGGCCGCAGTAGCATAAGAATCAGAAGGAGCTGGATATGTCTGAGCAGTGGAACCCGATAAATGATCTAATGGTGCTGCAGGATCAAATGAATCGCTTGTTTGAAGACGTATCGCAGCGGCGCGCTCGCGCAGAAGCTAAACCGCAGGACGATATCGAACGCGCAGACTGGATTCCAGCGGCGGATATTTACGAGCAAGAGGATGAATACATTGTTGCTTTAGATTTGCCGGGAGTCGACCGCTCGGCGCTCGAAATCACTCTTGACAACGACCGATTAGCCATCCGGGGAACACGATTCCTCGAGAACGAAGCGTCCCATCGCGCGGAACGTCCGCGAGGCCGATTCGTGCGGACCTTTAGCGTTCCAGCGTTGGTTGACCAGGAAGGGATTGAAGCAGAGTATAGTGACGGCGTCTTGCTGGTACGTTTGCCGAAGATCGTCGATCAGAAATCGCAGCGTGTAAAAATCAAAGTGTCTTGAGAAGAGCAAGAATTCGCATGGATAAAGATCGCAAACCAGGTCGACCAGATAGAAGCGGCGACGAAGAAGCGGAAAGAATTCGCGTTACGGATCGCCGCCGCTTTCATTTGGATGGGAACGGAAAAGAAGCGTCGCAGGTTACCGAACCGAGTCTCAAGCCGAGCTACGTCGAAGGGCTCGAGGCGCGCGCGAAAGCTGCCGAACAAAAATTGTTCGAGGTGCAAACGCGCTTTGATCAACTGCGGGCGCAACTGCAACGCGAAACTGACGAGACGCGTCAACGTCTGAACCGCGCGGCTGACGAGCGAACTCAACGCGATCGGGCAGTTTTCATCACCGCGCTTTTGCCGGTGATGGATAACCTGCAAAGAGCGATCGAAGCTGCCGAGGGCGGCAGCTCCCTGGAAGCAATCGTCGATGGGGTTAAGGGCACGGCCAACAGTTTTGAAGCCGCACTGACGACAGCAGGCGTTGAACCGATTGCCTCGGTTGGCGAGCCCTTCAACCCGGAGATGCATGAAGCAGTCGATACGACCGCGGTTGAGCCCGAGCGAGAGGGCCAAGTCACTGCTGAATATGCTCGTGGTTATAGGATCGGCGACCGCTTGCTGCGTCCGGCTCGCGTTCAGGTTGGACGCGCAAAAGCGGACGCCAAGGGAGCGACCGAATAACATTTGAGGAGAGACTAAAGTGCCAGCGAAAGAGTTGAAGTTTCGAGAAGATGCGCGACACGCGATGCTAAAAGGCGTGAATACTTTGGCCAACGTTGTGCGAGTGACGCTCGGACCAAAGGGACGAAACGTTATCCTTGGCAAGAAGTATGGTTCGCCGGTGATCACGAAAGACGGCGTCACCGTCGCCCGCGAAATCGATCTGAAAGACAAGTACGAGAACATAGGCGCGCAGATGGTGCGCGAGGTGGCGGTGAGAACCAACGATACAGCGGGTGATGGTACCACTACAGCTACGGTTCTCGCTCAGGCAATCTTTCGCGAAGGCCTCAAGAACGTTACGGCGGGCGCGAATCCCATGGACTTGCAGCGCGGCATTCAGATCGCGACGGAGGCCGCGGTCGCGGACCTGGAACGTATGTCGAAGAAGGTGAAGGGCAAAGAAGAACTGGCCAACGTCGCCAGCGTGTCGGCGAATAACGACCGCCAGATCGGCAAGTTGATCTCTGAGGCGATGGACAAAGTAGGGAAAGATGGCGTCGTGACCGTGGAGGAATCACGGACGCTGCAGACCGAACTGGAATTTGTCGAAGGCATGCAATTCGATCGCGGCTATCTGTCTCCCTATTTCATGACCAATCCAGATCGTATGGAGGCGTTGCTCGAAGAGCCGCTGATTCTCCTGCACGAGAAAAAGATCGCGGCCATGCGCGACCTGCTGCCGATTCTTGAACAGACCGCCGGCAGTGGTCGCTCGATATTGATCATCGCCGAGGACATCGAAGGCGACGCGCTGGCAACCCTGGTAGTCAACAAACTGCGCGGCACGGTCAAGGCGTGCGCAGTCAAGGCTCCCGCATTCGGCGATCGTCGGAAGGCGATTCTCGACGATATTGCGGTGCTCACCGGTGGCCGCGTAATCACAGAGGATCTGGGAATAAAACTCGAGAGTGTGCAGATAGCGGACCTCGGATCGGCAAAGCGTGTCATCGTCGACAAGGACAGCACGACTATTGTGGAGGGCGCCGGCGATCCTAATGGTATTCAGGGCCGGGTCGCCACGATTCGCAGGCAGATTGAAGAGACCACTTCGGATTACGATCGCGAAAAGTTGCAGGAGCGTCTGGCCAAACTGGCTGGTGGCGTTGCGGTCGTGAAGGTGGGAGCGCCAACCGAGACAGCAATGAAAGAGATCAAGACGCGCGTCGAAGATGCGCTAAACGCCACGAAAGCCGCAGCTCAGGAAGGCATCGTGGTTGGTGGCGGAGTAGCGCTGATGCGCGCGGCGAAGGCGCTCGATAAGCTGACTGTCGAAGATCAGGACGTGCAGACGGGAATCAGAATTGTTAGACGAGCCCTCGAAGAACCGCTGCGGCGCATCGCGGAGAATGCGGGAGTGGACGGCGCCATCGTTGTCGGTAAAGTCGAAGAAGCAAAAGGCGCAAAGGGCTTCAATGCGGTGACCGGCGAGTTTGAGGATCTAATTGCCGCCGGAATCATCGATCCGACCAAAGTGGTGCGGACCGCGTTGCAAAACGCCGCATCGATCGCTGGATTGATTTTGACCACTGATGCGGCCGTAACCGATGCGCCCGAGCCTAAGAAGGCGGCGCCCATGCCTGGTGGCGGCGGTGAGGATTACGACTACTGATTTTGCTTAACTCCCTTGCTTATTCGGTCTTCTATTCTGTAAAGCTTCCCACTTCGTTCTGTAAAGCTTCCCACTTCGCGATTACTGGCCGCAAAGTTGCTTGACGAATTGCTGGAGTCTTTGTTGTTGCATTACAACGCAACGGTGCATATGCTGAGGGCATCTAAGCTCCGGCTTGGGCGGAGAGATTTGACAGACAAGATAGGTTAGAACCAATGGTTGATCTGGGAGCA
>WNGL01021614.1_pt1 | contig 10010 bp, 8 predicted proteins | sample 5400591 | NCBI WGS metagenome assembly WNGL01 (sample SAMN13153377, study PRJNA577476) | soil metagenome | isolation source: 80 cm soil or saprolite under Garry oak tree replicate 1 | place: USA:California | collected 2016-06-15 | reverse complement strand
CACGTGTCCTTCGCATATCCGGGCACCTCGCGCGTTGTGTTGGACGACGTATCGCTGACGTTGCCCGCTGGCACGGTCGTCGCCATCGTCGGCGAGAACGGGGCGGGCAAGACCACGCTGGTCAAGTTGCTTTCAAAGATGTACGAGCCGTCATCTGGCTCGATCCTCGTCGACGACACGCCGCTAGCGCGCGTGCCGGCCGCCGAGTGGCGAGAGTGTCTCGCGGGCGCGTTCCAGGATTTTTTCCGTTTCGAATTCCACGCCAGGCACACCGTCGGTTTGGGCGACGTCCCCCGGCTAGACGACGAGCCCGCCGTGCTCGCGGCTGTCGACCGCGCCGGGGCCGGCGATATCCTCGCTCGTCTGGCGTCAGGTCTCGACACGCAGCTTGGTCCGACGTGGCCGTCCGGAGTCGAGCTATCGTTCGGCCAATGGCAGAAGCTCGCGCTGGCGCGTGGCTTCATGCGCGATCATCCGCTCCTGCTGGTCCTCGACGAACCGACCGCGGCTCTGGACGCAGAGACCGAACACGCACTGTTCGAGCGTTACTCCGCAGCAGCACGGGGCACCGGCGAAAGCGACTCCGGCCGCGTCACCATCCTCGTTTCCCACCGCTTCTCGACCGTCCGCATGGCCGACCTCATCGTCGTCCTCGATGGAGCTCGACTCGTGGAAGTCGGCACGCACGACGAACTGATGACCAAGCGCGGCCAATACTCCGAGCTGTACAGCATCCAGGCCGCCGCCTATCGCTGACCGCCGAGCCGCTGGTTTGCCGGTCGTCTGCCCTGCGTTCGAACGTTGGCCCTCCGATGGGGGAAAAGCAAACATTGGCCGAATCAGACTACGCGAGATACCCTAGAGCTGAGACGAACGCCATGAGACGGTCCTTCACGAACCTCTTCCACGATCTGCGCTTCGCCTTTCGACAGATTCGGAAACAACCTGGGTTCGCCCTTATTGCTATGTTGGTCCTGGGGCTTGGAATCGGCAGTTCGACGGCGGTCTTCAGCGTCCTTTATCAGGCTCTCCTCAAGCCGCTTCCCTACCCAGATACCCAGCGGGTCTTCTTCGTCCACAACGTCTTTCCCAAAAACCAAGTTGCGGTTGCGGGCGTTTCGGGGTTTGACTACGCCGAAATCAGGCAACGCACAGATGTGTTTTCGAGTGCGGGTATCTTTTTCTGGAACGATCTCGTGCTAACCGGTCTCGGTGACGCGCGGCACATAAACGTCGTCAATGCGTCTGCTTCGCTCTTTGATGTACTCGGCGTGCAACCGCAGTTGGGCCGAACGTTTTCCGAACAAGAAGATCAATACGGAGCCCCTGAGACGGCAATCCTCGCCGACGGTTTGTGGCGCAGTACTTTCGGCGCCGATCCTAATGTGCTGGGCCGCATCATCCATTTGAATGGAGCACCGTACACGGTAATCGGCGTCATGCCGCGCAGCTTCCAGTTCCCCTCGCACGAAACTCAACTCTGGATTCCTGTTGGTCTGCGGCAGGGTGCGTTTACGATCCAGGGAGGACGACTGGAGAAGTGGCTGCATATGGTCGTTCGGGTTTCTCCGGATGTAAATTCCCAAAGAACGGAATCGGCACTGCAAGCGATCGGCGGCGCCCTGGCAGCGAGCTTTCCATCGTTTTATCCGAAGAACGACGGCTGGCACTTCATGACGCGCCAGCTCGGGGATGAACAAACTCAAGCGATCCGGACCTGGCTGTACCTCGCGTTTGGCGCCGTGTTTTCGGTTTTGTTGATTGCCTGCATCAACGTCAGCGGTTTGCTGTTAATTCGAGCGACTGCACGGAATCGCGAAGTTGCCGTCAGAATAGCAATTGGGGCAACGAAATATCGAATTGTCCGGCAAATGCTGACCGAAACAAGCGTGCTGGTTTTTTTTGGTTGCATCCTGGGCTTTCTTTTCGCGATGTGGGCAGTTCACCTCGTCAACCTCTACGGACCACTGGCGCAACCCACGCCAATTCAGAGTTGGACCCTTTTTTTTGCACTGGCACTGGCGCTGATCAGCACGATCTGCGCGGGACTGCTCCCGGCACTGCTCACCGCGAAACTGCCCGTTGAAGAAGCATTGAAAGGTGGGGCAACACGCGCGTCAACGGGGGGCGCCGGCTGGCGGAATGGAATTGTGGTGGTCCAGATCGCCGTGGCAGTCGCTCTCGTTTTTACGGCCGCGGTGTTGAGCCGCAGCTTCCTGAATATGATGCGCGTACCGGCGGGTTTCGAGCAGGTTCACGTTTGGACCGGAGCGATTGATCTGCCAGGCCAGGGCTACGTCGCTGATCAGAGTTGGAACACCAAGTTCTTCGAGCCACTGCTGGGGGAGTTGGCGTCTTTACCCGGAGTCGAGGCGGCCTCCGGCGCTAACGCGATTCCGTTCAATCCGAGTGGAGTCTGGACGGAACAATTGCAATTGCGGGATCGGCCAAAGATGAATCCACCTCCGGAAGCACAGATCAGCATCGCCTTCTCTGGGTACTTCGATACGATCGGCATTCCGCTCTTGCGAGGCCGCACGTTTACGAACCGCGACCGGGCCGGGTCCCCGCTCGTTGCCGTGATCGATGAAGAATTGGCGCACCGCTATTTCCCGGCCGAGGAACCGCTCGGAAAACTCATCGGAAGCGGCAGAGCGAGCACCCCGGCGCGCATCATCGGTGTTGTTGGCAGCGTGCACAACAGCGACTTGGGTGGGCCTCACGAACCAGAAGTCTACTATCCTGAGTTACAGGAGCGGACCGAATCAACGTACCTCGTGCTGCGCATGAGGGGTGATGTGGACCCAACAGCGGCAGTGCGCAAGACCATTGCCAAATTTGATTCTGGCGTCGCATTGTACGATGTGCGGCCCATGGATGAGCGGGTCGCCGCGTCTTTGAAGCTCCGGCGTTTTGTCGCGGCCCTGTTAAATGGATTGGGAATCACCGGCATGGTGCTCGCGGTCGTCGGCTTGTATGGTTCGCTCGCTCATCTAGTCGAGCTTCGCCAACGCGAGATCGGCATACGGGTTGCGCTCGGCGCCATGCAGTCCCAAATTGTGCGAATGATTCTTGCGCGCGGTGGGATCGTCGTCGCCTCAGGTCTCGTCGCGGGCACTTTAGGAGCGGTTATCGCGGGGTTTGCGGTGCGAAGTCAGTTGTTTGGCGTGCAGCTCACTGATGCGTCTGCCTGGGTCAGTGTGCTCGGCGTCATTCTGGTGGCCGCGGCAATCGCGGCATGTTTTCCAGCCTGGCGCGCAGCGCGTATCGAGCCGTCGCTCGCGCTTCGCCACGAGTGATGGATTCTAGATTGCCGGTTGTCGGGTATCTGTGTTAGGGGTCGGCTCTTAGGGGAGAGCGAGGCTGGGATCGGCATTGAGGCTTGTATCGGCAAGAACGCCCGCGCGAAACCGCGAGTAGGCTGCGGCGGCAATCATCGCCGCGTTATCGGTCGAAAGCGCGCGGCTTGGAAAAAATATTTCGATGCCGGCGGCTCGCGCGCGCGCTTCAAACGTCGCGCGCAACTGGCTGTTTGCTGCCACGCCGCCGGAGACGAGTACGCTTTCGACCTCCAGCTTTTCGGCAGCCGTCATCGTTCGCTCCACCAGATCGCGCACAACCGCATTCTGAAACTCCCGCACCAGCGCCAGCGTTTTCGGCGAACACAACGGGAGCAACTGCTCGAATTTTCTTTCACCGCGCTGCAACGCTTCTTCCCGCGCCCGAATCTCGCCGGAATATTCTGGATGCTCCCGCACGTGATAGAGCACGGCCGTTTTCAGCCCGCTGAAGCTAAAATCCAGCGCGTTCCCTTTCATCTTCGTCGGCCCGAATTTCACAGGGGCTGCCGCGCCATCAGAAACCGCGGCCAACCGATCCAGAATGGGTCCGCCTGGATACCCCAGCCCCAGCAACTTTGCGACTTTATCGTACGCTTCTCCTGCCGCATCATCCCGCGTCTGCCCCAACTTTCGATAACGCAAACGCGCGCCGGCATCCTGCACGCTCGGATCTTCCAACTTCACTTCATACAAAACGGTGTGCCCGCCCGAAACAATCAAGCACACTGCCGGCAATTTCACCGCGCGCCCGGCCTGGTGCGCCTCCAGAAAAACCGCGTGAACGTGCCCCTCCAAATGGTTCACCGCCACCAGCGGTTTCCCAAGTGCCTGCGCCAGCGTTTTTCCATATGTAATTCCCACCAGCAGCGCGCCCACCAATCCCGGCCCCTGCGTCACCCCAATGGCGTCCACATCCGCGAGCTTCATCCCCGCTTGCGCGATCGCTTCGCGCACCACTGGCACGATCTGCCTTAAATGCTCGCGCGACGCCAACTCCGGCACCACGCCGCCATATTTCCGGTGTACATCAATCTGTGACGCGACCACGCTCGACAAAATCTCGCGCCCGTCCGCCACTATCGCCGCCGCGGTCTCGTCGCACGAAGATTCAATTCCCAGGATGCGCGTACTCATCGAATTTCCGTTTCGCTTCCTACAATTTCAAGCTCTTCAGGTACTCGCGGAAGTCCCCGCCAAACGCCGGATTCTGCAGGGCGATCTCCACCGTTGCCTTCAGAAAACCCAGTTTGTCTCCGGCATCGTAAGAGATGCCGTCGTAAATGTAGGCCCACAGACCGTCCTCTTGCGCCAGGATTCGCAGCGCGTCGGTCAGTTGGATTTCGTTGCCGGCGCCCGGCTTGGTGCGCTCCAAGCAATCAAAAATTTGCGGCGGCAAGACATAGCGTCCCGTGATGGCCAGGTTTGACGGGGCCTTCTCCGGCCTTGGTTTTTCCACTAGATCACGTATCCTCAACAAGCGCGCGCCGAACGGCGGCTGCGGAGCCGGCTCGCCGTCCACGATGCCGTAAAGGTGGGTCTTCTCTTTGGGCACTTCTTCAACGGCAATTGCTCCCACGCCAGTTGCCTCATACACATCGATGAGCTGCTTCGTGGCCGGATTGCCGCCGGGAATCAGCACATCGCCGAGCAAAACCGCGAACGGCTCGTCGCCCACAAGATCCTTTGCGACCAGTACCGCGTGTCCCAGGCCGAGCGGTTCCTTCTGCCGTGTGTAACTGACCTGCACCATTTCGCTGATCCGCCGCACCATCGCCGCTTGCTCTTTCTTGCCTTTCTCTTCCAGGAAGCGCTCCAGCGCCGGCGAGCGGTCGAAGTGGTCTTCGATGGAGTTCTTCCCTTTTCCCGTCACGATGATGATGTGCTCGATCCCGGAGACCACACATTCTTCCACGACGTACTGAATCTGCGGCTTATCCACAACGGTCAGCATTTCCTTGGGCTGAGCTTTGGTGGCGGGCAAGAAGCGTGTGCCCAGCCCGGCAGCAGGCAAGACCGCTTTGCGCACTCTGCATCCTGCGGCGCTCTTCGTTTGAGTTGCGTCAGGCATCAGTTTCCTCGCGCAATTTATTTTTTCTTCGCGGTCTTCTTCTCTTTTGCATCTTTGGAAGTCGTTTCCTTGCTCGCCGATCCTTTTTCTTTGTTGCCTGCTTCTTTCGTTTCCGGGGCGGGCTTGTCCGCTTTGTCGCCGTCGGCTGCGCCGGTTTTTTTCGTGCCATAGTCGTTCACGTACCAACCCGCACCCTTGAATTGAAACGAGGGCGCCGTGATCACCGATTCGACTTTTCCCCCGCAGTGCGGGCACTTTTTCAAGTGCGGCCCCGAAACGTTTTCAATTTTTTCCGTTTTGCGGCCGCACTTCAAGCATTTGTACTCGTACAAGGGCACTGACGCTCCTCTCAACTGTTGTCCAAAACGGAAAGTATAGCATTGCTCTCGCGCGGGAGCGCGGGGACGCGGATTCAGGTACGCGAGTGCGATTGGCGCACGCGGATCGCGTGCTAGACTCGTGAGCATGCGCGCGAAGACTCCGCCTCCTAAGCCTGCAGGCGCTGTGAGTTCAACAGCGGGGGGCTACCTCTATCTCGTCGGAACGCCTATCGGCAATCTCGAGGACATCACGCTTCGCGCACTGCGCATCCTCAAGGAAGCCGATCAAATCGCTTGCGAAGACACGCGGCACACGCAAAAGCTCCTCACTCATTACGATATCCATAAGCCGCTGGTCAGCTACCACGAACACAATGAATTGACTCGCGCGCCCGAGCTGGTCCTCGCGATGGAGCAGGGCGCCAAGATCGCGCTGGTGAGCGACGCGGGAATGCCGCTCGTTTCCGACCCGGGGCACCGGCTCGTTACGCTCTGCCTGCAGCATCACATTCCGGTCGTGCCGATTCCCGGACCATCGGCGCTGCTGGCCGCCCTTTCCGCTTCCGGCCTGCCCAACGAAGGATTCCTGTTCGTCGGTTTTTTGCCGGCGCGCAGCGGCGAAAGGCGGCGCGCCCTAGAACAGTTGCGCATCGAAGATCGCACCATGATCTTCTACGAAGCGCCTCACCGCGTTGCGGAGTGCGTTGCGGATGCCCGCGAGGTGCTTGGGAATCGAAACGCCTGCATCGCCCGTGAAATTACCAAAGTGCACGAAGAGTTTCGCCGCGGCAAACTTTCGGAACTCTCCAGTTCCCTAGACGAGCGCCCCGCCCGCGGCGAAATCACTCTCCTGATCGGCCCCGAAGAAGCTGCCGACGTGCGTACGCGCGCAAACTCCACGCAAAGCCTCGCCGATCGCGTCGAAGAACTCATCCGCCAAGCCAAGCTCGACCGCAAAGAAGCGCTCAAGCTGGCAGCCAAGGAACGCGGCCTGACGCGGCGCGACGCCTACACCCAGTTAGTAGACGCGCAAGCAGATCAGGAAGAAACGTGAGGGAAAGTCCGCACTCGTCGAACTTGCAGGCGCGAAGTCAATCGCAGGCAACTGACTCTGCCCTGCGCCCTTCCTGGGGCCAAGTTGCCGTCATGCTTGTGGTCTTCGGATTCGTTCTATGGTCAGACCTAAGATGGCGGCGTAAGCGCGCCGCGCGTATCGATGCGTGAAGAAGAGTAACCGGGAGCCTGCATTGTCATTTCCTCATGCTGTTGGAATAGTGGCCACCAACTAAGGTATGCTCGCTCTCAACTATGGCACGATTAACGGGTCCGGAGCGCCGCCGCAAGGGTCGGCTCAAGCTTCCACAAACTGTTCGCGTGAGGCCGTCTGACCCTCACTTTCACGACTTCGACGAAATCCTGCCGACGCTGAATATTTCGCGCGATAGCGTCTACTTTGCCTCGAAGAACGAATTCTACAAGGAAGGCATGCGGCTCTTTGTGACCTATCCCTATTCCGATGAACTCGGCTCCCTCAATCGCGAATCGCTCGGCAAAGTGGTTCGCATCGACGACCTCGGCCACGGCCGCCGCGGCGTTGCCGTCGAAATCTTGATGCCCGTCTCGTTGCCGTCGAAATCTTGATGCCCGTCTACCTCGGTGGCAAAGAAACCCTGAAGTAACAGGTTGACGGCCGATGGCGGGAAATGCAGCCGGTCCGGAGACGGAGAAACTACCGCCGAAGAAGTTAGTTTGTCTCTGGCGGCGCGGACTGCCGGCGATCCACAACCGTGAGTCCCGCAGGCAGTGCAAATAGAGAGAGGTCCGGTTCGCCGAGAATTACTGTGCTAACGGTAAACGTCTGTTTGCCGATGCGCGGGTCTGAACGGATCGAGAGCAGATTCACCCCGAGCTGCGGCGAATGCCAGAATTCGCGCTCGATGGTCACTTTGCGGTCATTTCCAAAGAGTCCGGGGTTGTAGGTCGTGGCGTCGCGCGTGCCCACCGTCTCGACGCCCGCAATGAATTGTTTACCCAAGTCTTCGTGAACGGCGAATCCGCGATCGCCGGGAAGCGGACCCGTGGCCGGCGACGCCACTGTGTAATCCGTGGAGGACGAAGCCGTGTACATTATTAAGTCACAGTGCTTCGTCTGCGCTAGCGGAAAACAATTGTAGAGGGTGTGCGCGTTCGGGTCCGCGATCTGAATCGCGGTCATCATCGATTCAGCTTTGCCGTTCTTCGGCACGAGGGCCCAACGTTCCTGATAGATTCTTCCTTTGGCATCGCGCGCGATGCGCCGTTTATTGACGAAAGTGATGGTCCCGCCATCGGACAGCGTCCTAATCCACTCCGTTTCGAGCGTCAGCGTGAAGGGCGCCTGCAGCTTCGGCGGAATCACGATGCTTTCCAGCGTTTCGCTGACGCCGCCATCCTCCGCTTGGACCTGCTGCACTTTTCTCTGTGGCGCCTGGGGACTCTGCGGTCCGGCTTGCCCCTGGGCCATCAGCCCAACAGGAGCCAGAGTCGCCCCGGCCAGCAGTAAAACGGTAAGAGCACGCATAGGAACCTCCGGCCAACTCCGCCAGTCTGCCAGAACGGTTTGCGGCTCGAAAGCATAATTTTGCCCGCGCCACAGTTGGCTGCACCTCTGTATCGGACTTTGCGCCTGCCTCCGGGAACGCCAATCTCCCGATTGGCGTGAGTTTCGATCTACCCAAAGTCACGGTAAATCCTTCGTAGCCGCAGACTGTACCGCCGCCGACGTTTGTCGAAACTGGACGCACAGCAGTGCTGCCGCTACACTGGTTGTCTTCACGGCTGACATGAGAGTCTCTCCGGGGTGCACAGGGCATGCTTCGCTTTTATACGGCGGGTGAATCGCACGGGCAGGCGCTGCTGGCGTTTGTCTCCGGATTGCCCGCGCAAATGCCGGTGGACTTGAAGTTTATCAACCACGAGTTGCGGCGCCGCCAGCTTGGTTACGGACGAGGTGGCCGGCAGAAGATCGAAAAAGATCTGGCGGAGATTTTTGCGGGAGTTCGCCACGGCAAGACGATTGGGGCGCCGATCGCGTTGCGGATCGAGAATCGCGATTGGGCCAATTGGGAAAAAATCCTGCCGGTGGAAGCGGCAGAGGACGGCCCGGCGGCGCGAAAGCTCGTGGCGCCGCGCCCCGGCCACGCGGATCTTGCGGGAGCGCAGAAATTCGATTACCACGATGCGCGGTACATTCTGGAGAGAGCTTCGGCGCGCGAAACGGCGGCACGCGTAGCGGCGGGCGCCTTTGCAAAACTTCTGCTGCGCGAATTCGGCACGGAGATCGCCAGTCATACGATTCAGGTTGGCCATGCGCGGCTGGAAAAACCGGCTAATTGGAATAGAATTCAGGCGGTGAGCGCGGACTTGGATTCTCCCCTGCGGTGCATCGATGCCGCCGTGCAGGAAAAAATGAAAGCTGAAGTTGATGTGGCGCTGAAGGCAGGCGACACGGTGGGAGGAATTTTCGAAATCGTGGCGCACAATGTCCCCGTGGGGTTGGGCAGCCATGCGCAGTGGGACGAAAAGCTGGATGGGCGGCTGGCGCAGGCATTGATGAGCGTGCAGGCCGTGAAAGCGGTGGAGATCGGCGGGGGCGTGGCGGGCGCAGGCTCCTTCGGAAGCGAAGTTCAGGATGAAATTTTTTATGAGAAGTCCGCGCGGCGATTCCGGCGCGCGACGAATCGCGCCGGCGGAGTAGAAGGCGGCATCACCAACGGCGAAGACGTGGTGCTGCGCGGTTATTTGAAACCCATTTCCACTTTGCGCCAGCCGCTGCACACAACCGACATGATCACCAAGGAGCCCATCAAGGCCGCGTACGAGCGGTCCGACTGGTGCGTGGTGCCGGCGGGTGCGGTGGCGGGCGAAGCCATGGTGGCACTTGTGCTCGCGGATGCTTTTCTGCAAAAATTTGGGGGAGATTCCCTGACCGAGACGCGGCGGAATTTCGACAACTATGTCCGACAAATTGACGAGTTCTGAGCCTGCCGCTGCCGCAACGACGGAGACGCCGCAAGCGCCGTCCGCACCGCGCAAGATCTATCCCATCGTCAAGTATGGCGACACCATCCTGGAGAAGCCGGGAGCTGTGGTTAAGAAATTCGATGCCGAATTGGAAGAGCTCGCTGAAGATATGTTCGCCTCGATGTACGCGGCGCAGGGCGTGGGACTGGCCGCGCCGCAAATTGGATTGAGCCTGCGGATTGCGGTGGTGGACGTGACCGGAGGAAAGAATCCTGAAGC
>WNGL01011740.1_pt1 | contig 10012 bp, 10 predicted proteins | sample 5400591 | NCBI WGS metagenome assembly WNGL01 (sample SAMN13153377, study PRJNA577476) | soil metagenome | isolation source: 80 cm soil or saprolite under Garry oak tree replicate 1 | place: USA:California | collected 2016-06-15 | reverse complement strand
TCCGCGCCGTGCACGCCGGCGCGACCTCCTACCTGCTCAAAACCGCCCCGGCCGAGCACGTCATCGCCGCCGTCCGCGACGCCGCCGCCGGCACCGCCAGCCTCAGCCCCGAGCTGCTGACCCGGCTCACCCAGGCGCTCCGCCGGCCGCCGCCGCCGGACCCGCTACAGCCGCTCACGCCGCGCGAACGCGAAGTACTCCGGCTGATCGCCCGCGGTCACAGCAACCGGCAGATCGCCCGGGACCTGGCGATCGGCGAGCAGACCGTCAAGACCCACGTCCGCAGCATCCTCACCAAACTCGGCCTGCAAGACCGCGTCCAGGCGGCGATCTTCGCCCTCCGCCACCAAGCCGGCAGCCGCGAGCGCCGACCGTAACCGTGTGGGGTTCCAGGATCCTAGAGTTGCGCATACGGGAGAGCCGCGCGACTGGTATCCCTGCTCCTTCAGTTCGCACCCGGCGGCCACTCCGCGGCAAAGGCGGTGAGGCTCTCGTGGCGCTTTTGCCTGAGCTTCTAGCTCGAGCTGGCTCTCGTAGCGCGATCGAACACGTTCGCAATTTCCCTGGCATAGTGATCGACGTCGAGCTCTGGATCATGCGCGAGGCGGCGGGACACCGAGTCGATGGCCGCACGGATCGCGACCGCCATCACCTGCGGGTCGAAGTCGTCTCTGAACTCACCCGCTCTCTGAAAGCGCGCGAGCAGGTCGTCCAGTACCTGGACCGCAGCCTGGATGTCTGCGTCGCCGTAGAAGCGGCGTCCGAGCTCGGCGATCGTGTCGATGGCGGCTTGGACGATCTGGGCCCGGCGTGCGGTCTCGATGAAGGTGCGAGCCTCCCGGCGTTCGGCGACGCCTGTGCCTGATCGCATGGCTTCGCCCATCCCGCCGTCGCCTCGGCGGTCTTTGAGCGCTCGCACCTCCTGGTCCAGCTGCTCTTCACGCCTCTGCTCGCCGGCTGGTCCATCTGGGTCGGCATCGCCATCTCCGCCCGGTCGCAGGACGTCCGGGTCGCCCAGCAGCTCGCCGTGTTCGCCAGCCTCCCGCCACTCGCCCTCGTGGCCCTGATGTCGCTGAACGTGATCACCCCCGCGCCCGGCCTCGCGCTCGGCCTCGCCGCAGCCCTGCTGGCCGTTGACGGGCTCGGATGGCGAGCCGTGGCCGCGATGTTCGACCGCGAACGGCTCGTGACGGGCAGCTGGCGATGACGCGCCGACACCTCGGCACGCCGTCGAGCAGGTGAAGGCACTCCTCCAGAAGGGCGGGCAGTAATGTCAGCAACGCTCAAGGTGACGCGCGAAGTCGGCTTCGGCTTTGAGCTCCGACGCTGCCGGTTCGAGATCTCAGTTGACGGCAACAGCGTCGGCTCGCTCGACAACCATGAGACGGTCGAGACACCGCTCAAACCCGGACGTCACACCATACGAATACGGAATGGCCGCGCGCCGAACTGCGGCAGCAGGCTGGTGAAGAACACCGCCATCTTCGGGTTGCCCAGGTCGCTGAGCAGGCCGCGGCGGTAGCAGGCCCATGCGCCCCGCCGCGTCGGCCCGCCGGCGGCCCCCGGGCGGGCCGGCTCAGGCCGCGCCGTGGACCAGATCGCATGGAGCCCGAGATACAGCAGGTATGCGGCGCCAAGGTACTTAACCGTGAGGAAGGCCGGCCCGGAGGCCACCAGCAAGGCCGAGATGCCCGCACTGGTGGCCAGGGTCCACACCGCCTGGCCGCAGGACACGCCGAGCGCCGTGAACACGCCCCCGCGCCGTCCGCCGCCGAGCGTGCCGCTGATCGTTACCGCCGTGTCCGGGCCAGGCGTCACGATGATCAGGGCCGACACGCCAAGGAACGTGAAGAACGAAGCGGTCACCCCGCCAATCTAGGTCACAGCACAGCTCTGCACGAGGGCCGCACCCGGCGATGCCAGAAACCGTCGGAACCCTTCGACACAAAGAGGCCGTCGTTATGCACAGATCTTTTTCAAGATCAACTGCGAACCCGCTGGCAGATATCATTAATGCTGGCTAGACGTGATAAATGCGAACGCATGAGTGATGCAGAATCAGTGCACTTTATGTCTGTTCTCGGCCGTTAGGGCCTGTTCCCCTTACACCCTGACCTGACGTCAGCGTCACCGATTTCCACCGGCCGTGAACCAGGATTCCGGCAATTTCGTGATATCAACTGCGGGACAGCGCTATTTACGGGTCTAACGGGGAAGCGGGGCGGCCTCCCCCGGCTCTGACCTGGCGCTTGTCTTTCTGACGGGGAAGGCTACCTGGCCTATTGAGGGAGCGGGGCTGGTTGCGATATGGCCACAGAAACTGAGATGACGCCGGCGCGCGAGCCTGGCCAGGCACCGGTCCTGGTCGCCCGGCTCGGCGGCCAGCAGCGCATATTCCCGGTGGGGGCGCAGGTCCGGGTGGGCCGTGACCCGACGCTCGAGCTGGTGTCGGTGAACCCGCTGGTGTCCAGGCAAACCCACGGCGTGATCACCTCGGACCAGGGCGGGGCCACCTACGTGGACCAGTCCAGGCGGGGGACGTTCCTCGACGGCAAGCAGCTGAGCGGGCCGCTGCGCATCACCGAGTCGGTGGTCCTGCGCCTCGGCGATCCGGCCACCGGCGAGGAACTCGGCATCACACCGCCGCTGACCAGCACCCAGATAGCGCGCAACCACGGCCGGCGGGTCCTGGGCGGCCGGATGCGCCGGGGTGCCCTGGTGGGCGCGGTCGTCGCGGTGGTCGCCGGCCTTGGCACGTTCGGATTCTTCGCGCTGCGCCCGGCCGGCAACGCCCTGAGCGGCGGCCTGCCGACCTCCGTGCTGCGGCACGCGGAGTCGGCGACCGTCCGGCTGCTGATGGGCTCGCCGACCGACGCACGCACCGGGGGTCGGGCACGCTGATCAGCCCGACCGGGCTGATCCTCACCAACACCCACATCGCGCAGCCGACCGCGTCAGGGCTCGCGGTGGCCTATGTGACCCCGACCATTCAGCCCGAGGTCAATCCGCCTTACCTCACGGTCGAGATGACCACGGGCCCGTCCTCGCCGGCGGTCGCCCGGTACCGTGCCAGGCCAGTGGCGGTGGACGGGTACCTCGACATGTCGGTGGTCCAGATCTACGCCACGATCGACGGGATGCCGGTCAGCCCGGGCTCACTGCACCTGCCCTACCTCACGATCGGCAACGTGCGCGCGCTTCAGCTCGACCAGCCGGTGACCGTGCTCGGGTTCCCAAGCGTGGCTGAGTCGAAGTCGATCACCGTCACCAGCGGGGTCCTGTCCACGTTCGTGCCCGACCCGATGGGGCACGTCACCAACTCCCGGTTCGAGCTGGAGACCACGGCCCGGGTCGCGCACGGCAACTCCGGCGGTGCCGCGATCGACAGCGCTGGCCACCTCGTCGGCGTGCCGAGCGCGGTCATCCCCGGGGAGGGCAGCGACACCTCGTGGCGGCTCCGCTCGGTCGCCGAGGCCGCGCCGCTGATCGCCGCGGCCCGCAACCATGCCGGGTACCACAGCAAGATCCTGGTCCAGAGGACCGGCGCCGAATCGGTGACCCAGATCGGAGTGGCCGCCACGAAGCAGGAGGCCTGCTCGGGCAGCCGGACGACCGCGGCGTCGGCGTCGGCGGTAATCGGCTTCCAGTATTCCGGGTTCCCGCCGGGCCCGGACGTCGCGCTGGTGATCGTCCTGCCCGACGGCACCGAGGTGACCGACAACAGCCAGTTCCCGCCGCACGGAACCATACCTCACAGCAGCGGCTGCCTGGGATATCCGCTGACGGCCGCAGACGTGGGGCAGACGACGCTGCCCGTCGGCACCTATCAGGTCGAGATGTTCGCGGGCCCCGGCCTGACTCCGGTCGGCCAGGCGGCCGCCCTGACTATCACCGCCCCGGCGACGCCTCCGGCCGGCGGCGGCTCCTCAACCGGGGCCGGCACTTAGCAGACAGCAAGCGTGGGAGGAAAAGCCATATGAGCCAGCAGCTCGACGCACAAGGAGAGGCCCACGAGGCGCTGGGCACCGCCGTCGCCAGCTACGGTCAGCGGGTGCTGAGCGACCCGCACACCCTCGGCAACCTCGTCGCCGACCTGCTCCCCGACAGGCCGCGTGAGCGGAGCCTGCTGGTCACCGGGGCCGAGGCGGGCATCGCGGCCGAGATGAGGCAGCACGTCGAGGAGCAGCACATCGACCCGGACACCGCCGTTCAGCTGGTGGCCAGGGCGCTGTCGGAACGCCGGGCGATCGACCCGGCGGCCGGCCTGTGGGTGGCCGCAGAGTACGCCCAGGCCCTGGGGTACCAGGTCCGGCCATACACCTCGGCCGTCCCGCCCGGGCCGCCGCAGGTGAGCCTGGGCGCGCCGGCGGCGAGCGCCGTGCCGCCGGCCGCCGGGGCGGCGGGCATCCAGGCGCCGAGCCCGCAGTCCTGGCCTCCGGCCGGGCCGACGCCGCAGCGACCCCCGGGCCAGTTCTGGCAGTCACCGCCGCTGCCGTCGCCGCAGCCGCTGCCGTCACCGCCGCCGCAGCCCTGGGGTCAGGGCGGGCCGGCGCCGCAGTCCTGGCCGCCGGCCGGGGCGCCGCCGCAGTCCTGGCCGCCGGCCGGGCCGGCGCCCGGGCAGTCCTGGCCGCCGCCCCAGTCGTCTTCCGGCGGCCCCAGGAGCTCGTGGTCCGGCCGGACACGCGGGCTGATCGCGGCCGGAACCGCGGTCGCGCTGATCGGCGGGTACCTGATCGCTGCTACGTTCGCGCACACGTTCCCGTTCACCAAGTCCCGCCCGGTCGCGGCCCGGTCCCCGGTCCAGCTGACCCGGCCCACGCCGAAGCCGACGCAGCCCGCGACACCGGCCCCGACGGGCCCCACGCTGGCGGCCGGGGTGGCACCCCTCATCCGGCTGCTGCCCGGGGACATCGACGACCCCGCGACGCAGTGCCACACCGACCCCCCGCCCTGGCCCTGGGACATGCCAGGCCGCGTCGCGGCTCTGAACTGCACCGATCCCGGCCTGCCCAAGGGCAGCAAGGTCTACGGGTACCAGCTGGACAACCAGGCCGACTACGAGGCCACGTGGCAGAGCTACAACAAGGTGCTGGGCGTCACCGACGGCAACCCGGGACCGAACTGCCCGCCGGCCAAGGGCGGCGCGGGGACCACCCCGATCCGGGCGCAGTTCTTCCCGCCGCGGCCCGGCCAGTTGCTCGAGTGCCTGACGGTGACGGACGACAAGGGCAGGCCCCAGCCTGTCTACACCTGGACGTTCCCGACCGAGGACGCGATCCTCGTCGCCGTGGGCCCCCCTAACTCGTCGTTCGCCGCCTTGCAAGCCTGGTTTGCCAGCGCCTCGATGCCGCTGACCTCCCCGAGCCCGTCGGCGTCATGAACAGCCCCGATTCCCGCTGGCTGCGCGTGCCCGCGCCGGACAACGCGGGGACCACCGAGGAGGGCGCCGGGTTGGCCCAGGCCACCCCGTATCCGCAGATGCCGGGGGGCGGCATCTCCCGGCGCCCGCTGCACTTCATCATCCTGGCCGACTGCTCGGGCGGGATGAAGGGCGAGAAGATCCAGGCGCTGAACTTCGCTATCGCGGACATGCTGCCCCACCTGGCGGCCTGGGAGCGCGACCAGGAGCAGGCCCAGGTGTTCATCCGGGCGATCGCGTTCGCCAGCGAGCCGTGGTGGCACATCGCCGAGCCCCAGCCGGTGGCCCAGCTCGGCTGGAAGCCGCTGCGGCCGGTTTCCAAGGGGCTGACCAACATGGGAGCGGCATTCGCGCTGGCGGCGCAGGCGCTGGCGCCCGGCCAGATCGAGCGCCGCGCGCTGCGGCCGGCCATGCTGCTGATCACCGACGGGCTGGCCACCGACCCGCCCGGAGGGTTCGAGGCGGGTTTGTCCGCCCTGATGGCCCAGCCCGCGGGCAAGGCCGCGCTGCGGCTGGCCATCGCGATCGGCCGCGACGCCAAGTCCGCGGCGCTCGACAGGTTCATCGGCGACCCGGGCGTCCCGGTGCTCGTGGCGGACAGCAGCGAGGACATCGCCGACCGCCTGGTGGCCGCGTCACTGGCGGTATCCAGGATGTCGGAGGTGGGCGCGGACCGCGGCGCGGTGGCGCGCCGGCTGTTCGGCGCGCCCGGCGAGGTGCCGCCGAACATCTTCGACCAGGACACGATCGTCTGACCGCCATGGCCACAGACAGCACCACGGACGAGGTCGCCACCTGGCAGGTGATCACCGGCAGCGCCCGGGGAGCGGCCCACCGGGCCAGCGGCCTGCCCAACCAGGACGCGGTGGCCAGCCAGGACGGGCCCGGCGGTGTCGTCGTCGCGATCGCCGACGGGCACGGCCACATCCGCCATTTCCGCAGCGCCGAAGGGGCCGCGCTGGCCGTCGGCGTCGCCTGCCGGGTGGCGTCCCACGCGGCCGCCGGGCTGGCCGCGGACGCCACCGGAGACGAGGAGGCCGCGCTGGCCGGGCAGGGGCTGGCCCGGGCCGTGGTGGCTGACTGGCGCTCCGCGGTCGCCGATCAGCTCGAGGTGCGGCCCTACACGGCGGAGGAGCAGTCCATCCTCGACCGCGCGGCCGACACGCCCGTGGTCCCCTACGGCTCCACCCTGCTCGTCGCCGTGATCGCCGCCCGATGGCTGGTGTGCGCGCAGATCGGCGACGGCGACATGCTCGCCGTGCGCCCCGATGGCAGTTCCTTCGTCCCGGTGGCGGGCGATGACAGGCTCGACGGGCGGCGGACGACCAGCCTGTGCCAGCCGGACGCGCTGGCGTCGTTCCGGACCGGCGCGCACGACCTGCGCGAGGTGCCGCTGGCGGCGCTGCTGCTGGCCACCGACGGATACGGCAACGCCCAGGCCGACGAGCCGTGGCAGCCCAGCGTGGGCCGGGACCTGGCCGAGCTCGCCGCCTGCCGCGACCGTCACTGGTTCGGGCAGGAGGTGCCTGGCTGGGCGCAGCGCTGCGCCTCCGCCGAGGGCAGCGGAGACGACGCCACGATCGCGCTGCTGCTGCCCGGTGCCGCCAGGGACCCGGAAGAGGGCGGCTGACGTGGACGGGCTGATCCAGCCCGGAGACACGCTGCGGATGGAGCGAGCCGGCGCGCTGCTGGCCGTGGAGAAGCGGATCGGCGAGGGCGGCCAGGGCGTAGTCCACGTGGCCAGGCTTAACGGCGCGCCGTTCGCGGTGAAGTGGTTCCGCGTCGGCCTGGGCAGCGACGAGATGCGCATGTCGATCACCGCGCTCATCCAGCGCGGCCGGCCGCCGCACCCGGCCTTCGTCTGGCCCATCGACCTGGTCAGCTCCGAGCAAGTGCCCGGATTCGGCTACGTGATGCCGCTGCTCGAGCCCCGTTTCGTCTCGCTGGCCCAGCTGCTCAACCAGGACCTGCAGCCGTCGTTCCGGGTCATCACCACCATCGGCCGCGAGCTGGTCGACGCGTTCGCCGCGCTGCACTCGGCCGGGCTGTGCTACCGGGACATCAGCTTCGGGAACCTGCGGGTCGACCCGGCCGCGTGCGAGGCGGCGATCATCGACGTGGACAACGTCGGCGTCGACGGAGGCAACGCCCTGGTCAAGGGCACCGGGCCGTTCATGGCCCCGGAGCTCCTGCGCGATGAGGCGCTCCCGTCGACCGTCACCGACCTGCATTCGCTGGCCGTGCTGCTGTTCTACCTGCTGATGCACGGCCACCCGCTGTTCGGCGTGCGGGCCGATGCCTCCTACTCCTGGGAGCGCGGCGCCCACAGGTCGGAGACCGAGCTGCTCATGCGCAACTTCGGGATCGAGCCGGTGTTCATCTTCGACCCCGACGACCCGTCGAACCGGCCGGTACCCGGCGACCGGGCGCTGACCTGGTGGCCCATCTACCCGGAGCAATGCCGCCGGGTGTTCACCCGGGCCTTCACCGCGGGCCTGCATGACGCGTCGCTGAACAGCCGGGTCACCGAGGGGACTTGGCGGCGCGTGCTGCTCGGCTTGCACGACTGCGTGTGCGGCTGCCCGGCCTGCCGTGCGGCGCTGTTCTACGATCCGGAGCAGGCCGGGCAGTGCTGCTGGAACTGCTCCGCTCCGCTGCCGGCCCCCGTCACGCTCAAGCTCCAGGGGAGCCTTCTCGTGCTGTCGGAAGGCGCCATGCTGACCAGCCATCACCTCACCAGGGACCGCGACTACCGCAAGGCCTGCGCGGTGGTCGAGCCGGACCCCCGCCAGCCCGGCCGGGTGGTGCTGCGCAACCTCACCGACAGGACCTGGACGGTGGTTCCCGACGGCGAGGAACCCAAGCGGGTGGCCCCGAACCAGCGGCTGGGCGTGCGGCCGATGCGCATCGATTTCGGCCCGGCCAGGGGGCAGGTCCTCTAGGACGCGGCCCCGGCCCGCGGCCGGCTCCCGAGCTGGCCCGGTACGACAAGATTCATACCGAACGGCCCGGCGTCCCCGCCCCGGCCACCCCGCCTGCCCCCGCGGGCACGGCGCCGCCCGGCGCCGGACGTTCGCCGCCAAGCATGGCCTGCCGCGCCCGCATATTCACAATATTGTCATCGTCGCCCTGACCAGGGGGCGTAGCCGCCGGGCCCGGGCGTGCCGGTGCGGCTGCGTCCTCGCGCCGCCGGAATTGCCTACAATGATTTCTGTCCGCGCGAGAAATGGAGCAGCAGTGGCACAGAAAGTGCAGACCCTGTTCGTTGATGACATTGACGGCAGCGACGCTGACGGGACGGTCCGTTTCGGCCTCGACGGTACCGACTATGAGATCGACTTGAACTCCGGACACGCCCAGGCGTTGCGAGATGTGCTGGCGGGTTATATCAGTGCTGGCCGCCGCGCCGCTGGCGGTGCCAGGCGGCCGGCGCGCAGCGGGCGCAGGGCGCAGGCGAACGGGGTGAACACGACCGAGGTCCGCGAGTGGGCCAAGGCGCAGGGCATTGAGGTAAAGGACCGCGGCCGGGTGCCCGCCGAGCTCGTGGTCAAATTCAAGGCGGCGGCTGCGGGCTAGCCCGGTCTCCGGGACTGCCGGGGATCAGCCTTGTCCTGTCTGGGTCGATGTTTGCGGTCGGCGCATGTTCGTCGTGGGCTATACACCGGGCGGAGCGCCCTACGGCATCTTTGAGGACGAGATGGATGCCGGCACAGACGACCTTGAGGTGGACGAATAGACCAACCGTACTGGCTCGGTCCTGCGCTATTCGCGGCATGTGCGGAGTGTCATGCACGGACCAAATCGGTGCAACTCTCCGGTCCACGCGGGCGGCTATGTACTCGACGATCGCTCATGGTCGGCTGACGAGAGGGTAAGGGCCGTCGCGCAGCGGCGGAACGGGCCGGAAACGCACTAGCATGGCCCCGATACCGAGGTGGTGACACGGTTGAGCGGAAGCGGCGCGGGGGCAGCCGGCATCAATACGTCGGTGCCGAACGTCGCCAGGATCTACGACTACATCCTTGGCGGCAAGGACAATTTCGCCGCCGACCGGCGGGCCGCGCAGCAGCTGCTCGCCGCCCTCCCCGACATCGGGGGGGTCGTCCGCGACAACAGGTCGTTCATCGGCCGCGTGGTCCGCTTCCTGGCCGGCGAGGCGGGCATCCGCCAGTTTCTCGACCTCGGCGCCGGCCTGCCGACCCGGGACTGCGTGCACGAGCTGGCGCAGGCGATCGCGCCGGACGCGCGGGTGGTGTACGTCGACAACGATCCGGTGGTCTGCTCGCATGGCCAGGCGCTGCTCGGGCCGCGCGGCAGAGCCGGCTTCGTGCTCGGCGATCTGCGCCGGCCTGCCGAGATCCTCCGGCACCCGGAGGTGCTCGCCAGGCTCGACTTCTCCCGGCCGGTGGGCGTGCTGTGCGCATGTGCCCTGCACTTCGTGCCAGACCAGGAGAAGCCGCATCAGATCATCGCCGGGTACCGCGATCACCTCGCGCCGGGCAGCTACCTGGCCATCACGCACGGCATTACCGCGGCCACCCCGCAGGACGACCCGGACGGGGTAGTCCAGGTGGGGGCCGGATGCAGGATCGG
>WNGL01011739.1_pt1 | contig 10012 bp, 9 predicted proteins | sample 5400591 | NCBI WGS metagenome assembly WNGL01 (sample SAMN13153377, study PRJNA577476) | soil metagenome | isolation source: 80 cm soil or saprolite under Garry oak tree replicate 1 | place: USA:California | collected 2016-06-15 | reverse complement strand
CGTCGGCGTCGATCACCGCTCGGTCGCGGCGTAGCCGGTAGTGGCGTTCGACTGCGCCGTGTACGCGCTGCTCGTCGACGACCTCCAGCAGTCCCGCCCCGGCCAGCAGGGCCACGTGTCGGTACACCGTCGTCTTCGGCACGTCAGGCAGTCGGGCGCACAGGTCGGACGTGGTCCGGGTACGACCGCCGTGCATGGCGTGCACGATCCGCAGCCGGACCGGTGGGGAGTGATCACGACGACGCTCGGCAACGATGCGGTGATCCCGCTGCGCACGCTGGATCCGACCCAGCCACTGGACAACCTCGCGTGGCTGGACAAGGCGATCGGCGACGCGCGGGTGGTGGCGATCGGCGAGAGCGCCCACTACAACCGCGAGTTCTACGAACTCCGCCACCGCCTGCTGCGCTACCTGGTCGAACGGCACGGATTCAGCGCTTACGCGATGGAGACCGGATTCGTCGAAGGATGGCTGACCGACGACTGGGTCCGCATCGGCGGCGGCCAACTCGGCCACGTCATGGCGAACGGCATCACGTCCCTGATGGGCCTCTGGACGCGTTCGCGGGTCAGTGAAGGGTCAGTAAAGGTCAGTGGTGCGGCGCCGGTGGGATCGGGGTCGGTGGGGTGAGGCCGGTTCGTTCGTCGCCGTAGCTGAGCCAGGTGCTGATCGGGTGTTGCTGGCCGACGCCCGGCCGGTGGTCGTCGCAGACGCCGGTCGGGAACGTCGCGCGTAGCTGGGCCTGTTCGGCCGCCGTGAAGGTGACCGGGTAGCTGGCGAAGTTCAGCGGTGTCAGCGCGCACTTCAGCAAGTTCATCGACAGCGACTCGCCGCTGTTCAGCCGCGGGTTGGTGGCGACGGGGTACGCGGCGGCGCACGGGCCGGTCGCGGGATCGGTGACCGGTGCGACGATCCGCTGGGTGGCGGAGGCGTAGCAGCCGTCGCCGAGATCGGCCGGCTTGTCGGCGATGATCTTGTCCGAGAGGTCCCGATGCGAGTTGTCGGCGTCGATCGCGGTCAGCCAGCGGTCCATGGCGTTCAGCTCGTAGATGCTGACGGCCGTCTGCTCGGCCAGGGTCGGCTGACTCTCGATGATCACCTGGTTCGCGGCGGTTCCGTTGGCGCGCAACAGCCGCTGGCGCGTCGTGAACGACCACTCCGTGGTGTGGATGTCGTTGCCGAAACCGGCGAAGTCCAGGTCGGTCCGCTGGTCGATGATCGGCGTGTCACGCAGGCCCTGGCCGGCGCTGTTGATCAGGTCGTCCGCGTAGGACGCGGCCAGCGCCTTCGGGTCGGCGGCCGTGCGCGTCGCGACGAGCTTGCCGGTGACGTCGAGCCCGCCGACGCCCGCGTTGAGCGCGACGAACTGGGCCGCCGTGATCTGGCCGGCACGCAACGCGGACAGTCCATACTGGACTCCGGTGTTGTCCAGCGTGCTACGGACGAAACCGGTGTTCGGGTTGCGGCCCAACTGGTTGACCAACTGTTCGTTCGCGTTGCACTTCACGCCGTTCGGGTTGGTGACCGGGTCCCAGCGCGCGGACACCGGGATCGCGGCGTTGCAGCTTCCGGTCGCCGTCGAGCGGTTGGCGAACGTCTGGTCCCAGGACACGCACGTCTCGTAGTCGTTGTAACCGGCGATCGCCGTGCGCTGTGCCGGGGTGAACGACGCGCCGGCACCGGCGAAGAAGTTGTTGAGCAGCCGGCAGTCGTTGACCGGGCCCGCGGTGCTCAGCGGATCGGGGAACGACACGCCGGGCACGACGCCGTCGATGATGCCCGGGTACGCGTCCGCGATCTCCTGTTGCTGGATGGCGCCGCCGGAACCACCCCAGCCGATCGTGTGGCTCAGCGGACCGTACGTGTCGATGAAGTGCTCCTTGACCATCATCGCGGCCTCGGCCGAGATGATCGTGCTGCAGTTGTTGTCCAGCACGTTCAGGCTCGACGACGCGACCGCGTAGCCCTGGCCGAGGAACAGATCGTTCAGCACGCCGCCAGTACTGTCACCCTGGTGGTATCCGGCGTTGCAGCCGCCGCCGAACGTGTAGACGAGCCGGCCGTTCCAGCTACTGTCCGGCATCAGCGGCGACGGGCTGGTCCCGTCGTACAGGGCGGCGATCTGGTAGACGGCCCGGTCGATCGTGCCGGTCTCCAGTCGCACGATGTAGGGCACCGCGCGGCCGTTCACCATCGCGGTGGCCAGGTCGGCGGGGCGGCTGGTGGGATCGGCGAGTGGGACGAACGCGCCCGCCGTGTTCTTGTACTGGAAGGCGACCATCGTCGGCGCGCTGCACAGCGGCTGTACCGCTGGCGCGAGGCCGAAGGCCTGTGTCTGGCAGAAGAACGGCACCTGTTGCGGACCGGAGAACACCGGTCCGGTGATCGGATGATCCGTCACGCGCAGGTCGACCCACTGGTGGCCGATGCCGGCGGTCAGCAGGTTGGCGCCTTCGCGCAGTCCGGTCACCAGGCCGAGCAGGGTGTCGTCCGGCTGCGCGCGGAACACCGATGTGACGTCGTGCCCGTTTTCGGTGATCCGTACCCGGTCGGCCCGCGCCCCGTCGGGCACGGTCACGCGCACCAGGACCTGTCCCCCGCTGACCAGGCTGGGCCGTGGATTGGACACCGTGCTGATGGCCAGCCGTGCCGGTCGGTGCAGGTCCGGGGACAGGGCTGCGGCCGGACTCGCCGACGCCGGTCCGACGACGAAGGCGGACATCGCCGTCAGGATCGCGACCGGAATGAGCGTTCTGCGCCATGGACCGTTCACGGTCGCTCCACTCGCTCGTGGCGCCACGGTGGTTCCGCGGCGCCGAGGAACGAATCGTGTCTAGCACGGCGCATGCCACTAGAACAATATTCGGTTCCGTCAGGCACACTGGCGCCATGGCGGAGACCAGGAGCAACCGGGTCAGCAGCACCCGGGCCACGTTGCTGGCGGCGGCCCGCGAGATCTTCACGACCGCGGGTTACGCCGACGCGAACGTGGCGGACATCGTCGAGCAGGCCGGGTCCAGTGTCGGCAGCCTCTATCACCATTTCGGCGGCAAGTCCGATTTGTACATCGCGCTCTACGACGACTACCAGTCCCGGCAACGACATCGGTCCGCCAGGGCGTTCCGGCTCGCGCTCGCGGCCGGCGAGACCGACGCGATGCGACTGTTCATCGCCGGGACCCGCGCCTACCTCGAGGGCTGCTGGACGGAACGCCAACTTGCCCAGTTGTTCCTGTCCGGCGGCGGGCCGCCGGGCTTCGAACTGCTCACCCGGCGCGGTTTCCGGCACTGGCTGACCACCAACACCGAACTGCTCTCCGACCAGGCGCGGCCGCTGTCCGACACGCTGGTGTTCATGCTGACCACGATCGCCACGGAGGCCGGCAGGGAGGTCGCCGTGCAGCCGTCCAAGGTTGCGGCCAGGCGATTCATCGATGAGGTCATCGAATTGATCGGACGCCTTTGACGTGCTCACCGGCCTGAGGGCCGGTGATTCGCGTCCGTGCCGTTCACACGACACCACGATGGCTTCCTGCTTCGCCGACCTGTGCCCACGTGCCCGGTCTTACCTGGTCTCCACAGGCGTTTAGCCTCTCCGCCCGTCCGGCGGCGAGGACGTTACGGGCCGCGTTGACGTCCCGATTCAGTACAAAGAGACAATCTTGACATTGAAAGGTCCGTACGGACAGACCCAGCTTTGGCCCGCGCCATCCACACCGGGAACAGGTCCGGGTTGTCGGCTCAAACCGACCAATCCGCGCGAACACGCGGCCGTGCTTGACGGCCTTGTACTCCAACATTCGCACGAACGCCGACCATCCGGCATCGTGCACTGACTTCGCCAATGGACCCCGCGCCAGGCCAGATACCGCCAGGTCTTCCACGTACACCGCTTGGTTATCGCGGACACTCGTGGTCGAGAGCTTGTGGTGGAAGTCTCGGCGCGCATTCGCCACGTGGGCATGCGCCCGCGCGAGTCGCACGCGGGCCTTCTGTCGATTGTTCGATCCCTTTGCTTTGCGGGACAACGTCTTCTGCAGCCGCTTGAGTGTGCGTTCAGCCCGGCGAAGGAACCTCGGTGACGTGACCGTCCGGCCGTCGGAAAACGCTGCGAAGCACGACAACCCCAGGTCGATCCCGGTTTCGGTGTCGATGGCGGGCAACGGGGCAGGTGAGGCATCGACCACGAACGAAGCGAAGTACCGGCCTGCAGCATCTTTGATGATCGTGACCGAGGACGGCTCGGCTGGTAGATCGCGTGACCAGCGGACGCGCACGTCGCCGATCTTCGGCAGCCGCAGCCGTCCGATTTCGGTGACCTGGAAGCGGGCGTTGCGGGTGAACCGGACCGTTTGTCGGGGATCCTTGCGGGACCGCAACCGCGGCTGGGCTATCTTGCGGCCTTTGCGCTTACCGGTGATCGACGCGAAGAAATTGCGGTAGGCGGTGTTCAGATCGGCAACGGACTGCTGCAGCACTGCTGCGGACACCTCGGCCAGCCAAGCACGGTTGTCGGTTTCCTTGGCCAGCGTGATCACCCGACGCATCAGCTCGGTATCGGTCGGGCACGGCAGCCCAGCCCGGTATGCCGCCTCTCGCACACATAGCGCGTCGTTGTACACAACCCGAGCGCATCCGAACGCCCTCGCCAAGGCGATCCGTTGGCCGGGCGTCGGCTCGATGCGGTAGCTGTATCGAAGCTGCATACGACCATGATCGAACACACGTTCGATCATCGCAAGATCACGAATGGGTGAACCCCAGGGACGCTTTATCAGCACAACCAAGCGGTTCAGGCACATTCGCCCAATCGACCATGCACACTCGGTCCATCAGCAACGGACGGAGCGCTGGGCAAGTCGTAGGCACTTGTGTAGCATCGCCAAAACCGAACGGCGTTCGGACGAGCCCGCACGGTGGAGACCGACAGGGTGGTGGGTCATGGCCGTGGATCCTGACGATCCATTGTTGCGCGTCGACGGTATCCGCGTCTCCTTCGGCGGCCTCGACGTGCTGACCGATGTCACCATCGACATGCCGCCGTCCGGAGTACTCGGCGTCATCGGCCCGAACGGCGCCGGCAAGACCACGCTGTTCAACGTCATCTGCGGATTCGTCCGGCCGGACCGGGGCACGATGACGTTCGCCGGCCGGCCGTTGCGTGGCCGCCGGCCGCATGATCTCGCTGATCTCGGCATCGCCCGCACGCTCCAGGGCCTTGGCCTGTTCAGCCGACTGACCGTGCTGGAGAACGTGATCGCCGGGACGACGCACCGCTCGCGCACCGGCCCGATCGGCGCGTTGCTCGCGTCGCCGTGGGCGCAGCGCGACGAGCACCGGCTGCGGGCGGACGCGCTCGCGGTCATGGCGTCGCTGGGCATCGCCGACGACGCGGACCGGTTGTGCGCCAGCCTGCCTTACGGCGTGCGTAAACGCGTCGCGTTAGCCAGGGCGCTGGTGGCGCAACCGCGACTGCTGATGCTGGACGAGCCGGCGGCCGGGCTGTCCACGCCGGAAATGGCCGAACTGGCCGGCATCATCCGCGGCCTGCGCGGCCGGACGGCGGTCATGCTGGTCGAGCACAACATGGATTTCGTGATGGACCTGTGCGAGCAGATCGTGGTGCTCGACTTCGGCGAGGTCATCGCGCGCGGCACGCCGACCGAGGTCAGAAACGATTCCGCCGTGCAGCGCGCGTATCTCGGCGAACCGGTCGACACGGTGGAACCGGTCGGTGGCGACCATGCTTGACATCACCGGGCTGACCGTCGAGTACGGCGCCGTGCGGGCGCTGCATTCCATCGACCTGCACGTGGCGGAGGGCTCGATCACCGCTGTGCTCGGCGCGAACGGCGCCGGCAAGACGACGCTGCTGCGCACACTGTCCGGTCTGGTCGGCCCCGCCGCCGGGACGATCCGCTTCCAGGACCGCAAGATCACCGGCTGGGCACCGGAAGCGGTGGTGCGGGACGGCATCGCGCACGTACCGGAGGGGCGTGGCGTGATCGCGGAGCTGACCGTCGACGAGAACCTGCGGCTGGGCGGGCTGTGCCGGGCCAAACGGACATCGATCCAAGCGGATATCGCGCGCATGGTCGCGCTGTTCCCGCCACTGGCGGCGGCACGCCACCGGCGCGCGGACACGCTGTCCGGCGGCGAGCGCCAGATGCTGGCCATCGCACGGGCTCTGATGAGCCAGCCACGGCTGCTGCTGCTGGACGAACCGTCGCTCGGCCTGGCGCCGAAGGTGATCGCCGACATCGTCCGCACGCTGCGCCGGCTGCGCGACGACAACGGCCTCACGATCCTGTTGGTGGAACAGAACGCCGCCACAGCACTGTCAGTCGCCGACCGGGCCGTCGTGCTCAACCTCGGCCGCAAGGTGGCCGACGACCTGGCCGAACACCTGGCTTCCGATGACCGCATCCGGCACGCGTACCTGGGGATCTGAATGGTTCAGTTCATCGACCTGACCCTCGGTGGCCTTGCCGCCGGCGCCGTGTACGCCGCGATCGGCCTCGCACTGGTGCTGATCTGGCGGGCCACCCGGATCGTCAACTTCGCCCAGGGCGGCATGCTGATGATCACCACGTTCCTGGCATACACCGTGATCAGCGACGGCGGTTCGTACTGGCTTGCCTTGTTGGTCGCTGTGGCCTCCGGGCTGGTGCTCGGGGCGGTGGTGGAACGGCTGATCGTTCGGCCGGTGGAGAACAAGCCGCCGCTCAACGCCGTGATCGTGACGTTCGGCCTGCTCGTGTTGCTGCAGGGCGTCGCCGGCATGGTGTTCGGCGGCACGCCGAGGTCCTACCCGCCGGCGTTCGGCATCCGTGGTTTCGAGGTGGGGGGTCGGCGATTGCTGTTCACCCCCAACGACTTGTGGGTGGTGCTGGTCGTGCTCGCCGTGATGGGTGGGCTCGCGGCCGTGTTCCGGTGGACACCGCTGGGCCTGCGGATGCGGTCGGCCGCGTTCGCGCCGGAGGTCGCCCGGCTGCTCGGTGTCCGGGTCGGCCGGATGTTCACGGTCGGCTGGGCGCTCGCGGCTGCGGTCGGCGCGCTGGCCGGGGTGCTGATCGCGCCGGACACGTTCGTCAGCCCGAACGCCTTCGACGCCACGCTCGTCTTCGGCTTCACGGCGGCCGTGATCGGCGGCCTGGACAGCCCCCCAGGTGCCGTGGTCGGCGGCGTGAGCCTCGGCCTGGTGCTCAGCTACGTGTCCGGTTATCTGGGTTCGGACGTCGTGGGCCTTGGCGCGCTCGTCGTGCTCGTCGTCGTCCTGATGTTCCGCCCGAGCGGGTTGTTCGGGCACTCGGCGGGGCGGCGGGTATGACGACCGAGACGACCGAAACGCGCTCGGCACGGCGGTCCCGCGGCCCGTGGCCGGCTTCCGCGCTGCTGCGGCATCTGCTGTGGTCGGCGGTCGGGCTCGCGGTGCTCTACGGAGTGTCCGTCTCGCTGAGCCAGTTCCAGGACCTCCAGCTCGCGCAGATCTGCTACACCGCGATCGCGGCCGCCGGACTGACCGTCCTTTCCGGACTGTCCGGTCAGATCTCGTTGGGGCACGGCGCGTTCATGGCGGTCGGCGCGTACTCGACGGCGCTGCTGATCACCAACCAGCAGTGGCCGCTCGCGGTCGTGCTCGTCGTCAGCACGGTGATCACGGCCGTGGTCGGCCTCGTCGTCGGCGCGGCGGCGGCGCGGTTGCGCGGTCCGTACCTGGCCGGTGCGACGCTCGCGCTGGCGCTCGGGCTGCCGACACTGGCCAACTACCACGGGCTGCGGGACCAGCTCGGCGGCGCGAACGGGCTCACCGTGGCGCCGAGTCCGCCGCCGCTCGCCCTGGGCGAGGACTTCCCACTGGAACGCTGGCAGGCGTGGATCTGCGGGCTGTGCCTGGTGATCACGCTGTTCGTACTGTCCAATATCGTCACCAGCCGGATCGGGCGGGACATGCGGCTGCTGCGCGAGGACGAGGACGCGGCCGCGCTGTCCGGCGTGCGGGTGGCGCGGACACAGGTGCTGGCGTTCAGCGTGAGCGCGGCCTGTGCCGGACTGGGCGGGGCGCTGCTGGCGTGGGTGAACAGCCTTGCCGCGCCGGGCGCCTTCCCACTCACGCTGTCACTGTCGCTGCTCACCGCCGCCGTGCTCGGCGGCCTTGGCAGCCTGGCCGGCGCGGTGTACGGATCGGTGATCGTCACGTTGTTGCCGACGTGGTCGACCGATCTGGCCCAGTCGGCCCACCTATCGCAGGCGATCTACGCGAACATCCCGCTGGTCGTCTACGGCGTTGTGCTCTTCGTGGTCATCGTGCTTTTCCCCGGCGGGCTGCAGGCCGGGCTCGTCCGGTTGTGGCGGGCACTGCGCGTTTCGAACAACAGAACGCCACTCTAGGAGGCGAAGGGATGAACCAGTCCACCAAGCTGCTACCCGTCATCGCGATCACGGCGATGGCCGCCATCTCGCTCACGGCGTGTGGCAGCAACACACCGACCGCTTCCAGCAACGCCCCGGGGGTCACGGACTCCACTGTCATGATCGGCAGCACCGACCCGTTGACCGGCCCCGCCGCACCCGGCTATGGGGAGATCGCGCCCGCGTCCCAGGCGTACTTCAGCTATGTCAACGCGAACGGCGGCATCAACGGCCGCAAGATCACGTTGAAGTATCTTGACGACGCATACAACCCGACCCAGACGGTCACCCAGACCAAGCAGCTTGTGTTGCAGGACAAGGTGTTCGCCATGGTCGGCTCGCTCGGCACGCCGACCCACACCAAGGTGGTCGACTTCCTCAACTCGGAGCGGGTGCCCGACCTGTTCGTGGCGTCCGGCTGCACGTGCTGGGACCAGCCCAAGCAGCACCCGTACACGTTCGGCTGGCAGCCCGACTACACGGTCGAGGGCAAGATCCTCGGCCAGTACATCACGCAGCACTATGCCGGCAAGAAGGTCGCCTACTTCTACCAGGACGACGACTTCGGCCGGGACGGCGTCGCCGGGCTGGACAAGTACATCCAGTCGAGTCTCGTGGTGAGCCGGCAGTCCTACCAGCCGGGCAACACCGACGTGACCGCGCAGGTGTCCGCGATCGTGAACGCCAAGCCGGATGTCGTCGTGCTGGAGACGATTCCCGCCTACACCGCGCTGTTCAAGCTGACCTCGCTCAAGCTCGGCTTCGCGCCGACGATCGCGGTGTCGAACGTGGGCTCCGACCCGATCACCACGATGGGTCTGTTGCAGGCGTTCGCCAAGCAGGCCGGTTCCGCCGTGCAGCAACCGGATCAGCTCATCGAGGGCGTCATCACCGACAGCTACCTGCCCTCGCTCGGTGACATGAGCAACTCGTGGATCTCGCTGTTCAAGAAGATCCACGACCAGTACCTGCCGAAGCTGCCGTTCGACGGCAACGTGGTCTACGGCATGGCAAGCGCGTACACGTTCGCCGAGGCACTGGCCGCGGCCGGCAAGAACCCGACCCGCCAGGGCGTGATCGACGCGCTGCAGAAGGGCAATCTCACCGGGCCCGGGCTGGTGCCGTTCCGGTACAGCTCGTCGTCGCACGCCGGCTACACCGGCGTCCAGGTCGGCACGATCAAGTCCGGCCAGTTGGTCGTCACCGGCACCCCGCTGACGACCGACGACGGCTCGGGCGCGATCACGCCGTACAGCACGGCACCGTCGTCCGCACCGGCGAACGGCATCCCCACCGGCTGACCCCGTACACCCGAACGCACGGACCTGCCTCGCCCAGCGCGGTGGGTCCGTGCGTTTTCGCTGTCCGTGTTAATAACTGACCCGTTGACAGTGACGACGCGCCGCCGTTACGTTTCCGGCATCTGCCTCACATGTGACACTGTTCACATACCTGAACCACTATCAGATGGAGGAAGTGCAATGTCGCACTCACGGATCAGCGGCCGCACCGCCGGAATCGCCGCGGGGACGGTGGCACTCGCGCTCGGCGCCGCCGTCACACTCGGCCTGAGCTCGGCGGGCGCCGCCTCGGCGGCCGT
>WNGL01011737.1_pt1 | contig 10012 bp, 7 predicted proteins | sample 5400591 | NCBI WGS metagenome assembly WNGL01 (sample SAMN13153377, study PRJNA577476) | soil metagenome | isolation source: 80 cm soil or saprolite under Garry oak tree replicate 1 | place: USA:California | collected 2016-06-15 | reverse complement strand
GTTTTTCACTTTCCTCTAGATACCGGTCAACAAGGTGCCCGTCATGATCTCTGGAGAATCGCAGTTGCTGATAGTCAACGCCGATCAGGTTCAGCACTTCGCCGTGCGATTGAATGGGTGTCCGCTCTTGACGCAGGATGCGAATCCCCGCTGCATCAAAGAGTCGCGTGATGGAATCCTCTGTTTGTGTATAGATTTCATGGTTGCCGAGGCAGCCGAAAACGCCGAATGGCGCACGAAGGCCCGCGAGCGCTTGTACCACCGCTCCTTGTGCTGCAGGATCGTCGGCGAGGTAGTCGCCGGTCAGCGCCACCAGGTCGGCTTTCAGCCCATTAGCGATGGTGACGCAACGGCGAATCTCGTCAGCGGTCATGAAGGGGCTGATGTGAAAGTCGGAAAGCTGCACAATACGAAAGCCCTGAAAGCCTTTGGGCAGGCGTGCGAGCGCAATGCGCGGGCGAGTGACTTCCACGTCGAGCCGCTCGTAGAGAAGGCCGTAGGCCGCGGCCACAAACGGCACGGCGCTTACCGCGACGGCAGCCTGCTCGAGCAAACGGCGACGGGCGGGCGAAGGCGGGTCAAGTGCTATCGCACCAGGCATGGGCGTGGCGGCGTGGCCTGCCGCAACCTTGCGCGCTTTGCCGTAAACCCGCGCTGCGGCGCGCCCTGCTCGGTCTACCATCCAGAAAACCATCACCAGGCCGAAGCCTACCCACGACCCCACAAACCACCACCAGAAAGGCGCTTCAAATAGAACGTGGCGCAGCGTCAAGTGGGTCGAATCGCCCCGCGGGATTTTCCAGGGGCTGATGTAGAGGCCGATGTTGTAAGCGAAGAAGAACAGACAGACAACACTCGCAATGGCCGTAAGCCAGGCGCGGCGCGGCTTTCCGGGGATGAATCGTTCCCCAAGGCCGACGACGCGACCAACCCAGAAAATCTGGCTGACAATCAGCATCACGAAGAGGGCGAAGAAGAACAGGAAACCGAAAGGACCCACTTCACTCCAACTGGGGGCCAGCCAGAAGGCGCCAAAGGCAACCAACGAGAAAGTGATCAGTCGCTTGTGCACCCTGAGGAACGTGATCATCCTTGCCATCTTCGTGCCGGAAGAGTCCAGCGACTCGCTCATTATCGATTTCCCCACAAAACTGCCGGAGGTTACCGAAACTTCAGGACCAAGTGGGTTCACTTTCCAGAGTGGCAGGAACCGTCATCGGAACTTGCCCACCATGTGCAGGAGCGGTTACCCGCACCATTTCCTCCCCTAAACGATTTGGTGCAGCCAAAATCCGCTTTTCGACGGCGGAGAGATCAAGACTTTCCTCGGCCGCAGGCACACGGTGAGCCAATTGCGGGACTTTAGCTCGTCGGGTCTTCGAAGGAGGTTGGGAAAAGAACATTTCCGAGCACAGCAGGGCAATGTACACGGAAAGGCTAATTAGCGACGCTCCCGCCAAGATGCAAGCCATGCCATAAACAAGGGCATGAAGAAGGGCCAGCGCCGTTTCCGGAAAAAAGCTGGGATAGTATTCCATGACTCACCCCTTCTCCTTACCTTTCATTCAATGATCGCTAAGCGCTGAGCTGGAGCCGTACTATCGCTGGTGCCATCCTTCTCCAAGCTTGGTGTTCGTGCGAGTACACGCTCCGCCGGTTCTGCACCACTCATCTCCTAAAGTCATCGAGCCGTCTTGAGCATCGGCAAAAAGTTCTCCATCACCCAAATTTCACTCTTGGCACTGCCCGCGGCAAAAGCGATGTGGTGACCGTTCGGGTCAAAAGAAAGGTTGTGGGCAGAATCCATCGCCAGCCCGAGCGTGTGAGGTTCTCCCCCCCGCGAAGAGATGGCAAGGAGTTGTGTTCGTGGTCCAGAGGGGAAGTCACCTTGCATTTCTTGGCTGGTAGTTTTGGCCCTGCCAAACACGATGTAGCGCGAATCGGAGGACCAACTCAGCGAGTCTCCGACGATTGCTTCCGGTTCCTTGGCGCGAACCAGCTCGCTGGCCTCGCCGCCAGCTACCGGCAGCAGTTTCAGGACTGAGGATTTATTTTGCTTCTCAAGTAGCGTGAGGGCCACCTGCTGGCCGTCGGGCGAGAGGGCTATGTCGTCAATGGTCGAGCCGGGCGTTGCTCGTAAGAGTTCCGTGTTCCGCCCCGTCTGGAGGTCGTGCACGAGGATGGTTTCCCTTATCGTGCCTGACTCTCGATGGCTCTCGTTGTAGAGCAGTCTCTTGCCGTCGGGAAACCAGGCAGGATTGGAAATTTCCGAGTCCCCCCACCAGACTGCGGGAGTGACGTCGCCGGTTTGCGCGTCAACCAGGAAGAGGGCGTGCTGGAGCTGCCGGTCTTTGCCCGGGACGAGAATCGAACGCCCGTCAGGCGACCACCTCATCGGCCCCCACGCGAAAGCCAGGTTGGGCGGAAGGTCGCGCTCCTCACCGGTCTTAAGCGAGCGAATCGAGATGATCTCTGGGCGGTGCCCGATCAGGCCCGGCCGACGGCTGGAGATGTAGGCAAGGAACTGACCATCTGGAGACCACGCCGGCGAAGAATTCGAGCCGATAAATCGCTGGGCGGTTTTCTGTGCTTGTGTCGCCACCCTTCCGGTCGCAGGATCAAACTCAGCGGTGTAAACATCGCTGGTGCCGATCTCGAGGCCGTAGTAGAAGGAACCGGTCCGTGTAAACCCTATGGGTTGTGCTTGCCCGATGTCCTGCTTTACCAATTCGGGCGGACCTTGCGGTTTCCCATCCGACACGCGCTGCAGCCAGGCGCTCATGGTTCCCGAACGGTCGCTGGCGAATAGGATGTGGTTGCCATCCGGCGTCCAGCCTAGTAACTGATCATCGGCGGGGTGCTCGACCAGCCGGATTTCGCGACTCCCATCGGCGGCGAGCACGAAGATGTCGTGGTTGTCCGAGCCTTGTTGCTGCGGGACGTCATATGCGACATAGCGCCCGTCCGGGGAGAAACTCACCTTTAACGAAGACCACTCGACAGTCTTCAACACTCGCGCCGAGCCGTCCACCACCGAAACCACGGCAATCTCGTGGGTATTGGGTTCCTTGTAGAAGCGAATGAGGATGTGCTTTCCGTCCGGAGACCAACCCATCGGGAACGGATACACTCCTTTGCTAGCATAGAGGACCCGAGGCGCGGAGCCGTCCCACCGCACCAGACGCAGATCCGGCCCATTCTTGCCAGACCAGATGTAAGCGACCTCCTTGCCATCGGGCGATATGGTCGAAAAGAAAGCGCTTTCACCAGATTCAGTCGTGTTGGTGAGGTGACGTAGCTTTCCCGTGGCAAAATCGCGGATGGCAAGGTCTCCGGTGGCCCAATCCACGCAAGAGAGATAGCGACCATCGGGTGAAAGGCTGCCCCCAATGTACTCGCCAGGCCCAGCCCAAACGCGCCGGGTCACCATCTCGGAGCCGCCGGAGGCAACCTTGCCCGAGAGCGCCACCAACCGTGCGCGGGCTTGCGCGGCGGCCTCATTTTGCTCGCCATAGTCACGCAGCAGGCGCTCATAAGCTTTGCGCGCTTCCGTGTTGCCGAGCTTTTCGTAGCACTGTCCCATCTCGAGCAAAGCCTTTGCCGCCAGGGCACGGTTGCCGCTGTAGTTGGCGACTATGTTCTTATAGAGCTGGATGGCTTTTTCCAAGTCGCCGTCCACGAATTGCTTCTGCTTCGCAGCCTGCAACATCACCTCGCCCTGGTCATCTTTCTGCGCGATTGCCAATGAAGACGCCAACAGCGTAGCCAGAATCGTCACTGCTAACAATCGCCTCGCGCGTGTTGTCCTCATGGGCCTTCCTCCTTCAGTGTTGTTAACCTAGTTAGGGCAGCGTTGCAGTACGGAACATGCCCCAAGGCGGTCGGTTCCCCATACTCTCAAGCGTCCGCAGCAACCGAGGAACGTAGCGCCTTGCAAACAGTGGCGAGCGGGGCAGTTGCCAGCCGACGTTGGTTGGACAGCGGTCAAAGGCAATGGAGCAGGACCGAATAGCTCAAGCTGGTCTCCACCTCCTTCGAGTATGGGAGTGAAGTATCGCTGCATCAATTGATCTCCGACTTTGAGACCTAAGACCCTACCCTGAATCACCGAGTGGTGATAATGGAATCCGGCATAGATCCTCGCGTTCTCGACTTCCTTCATCAGGCCGCTGGTGCTCGTGAAATTGTGGGTTGTGTTAGTCACCAAGCTATCCACAGAAAATGCTAGTTTTGGAGTTCCGAAGTATCCCGCCAGAATCGTCGAGACCGCGCCGGTCACGCAGGCATGCCCGGCCGGATACTCTGGATGGCTGGGGGTAGTTCCTAGCGGCAACCAATTCGGATCAGCCGTGAGAGCTGGGTTGGCTCCTCCCACTGGGATCGCAGTCACAGGCCGCCAGAAACTAAAGCTATACTTCGCATTAAAGCATCCGATGCCCGCGTCGGCAAATCCGGCCCACAGCATGGCCATGAGGCGTGCCGTGTCCGAAGTGCTAAGCCCTTTCTGAGTAGCTAAACGCTGGAACGCACGTGCATACTGCTGCCCCGCATGCTCCGTCCAGAAGAGACCGATCTCGGTTTGCTGTGGCGTTCGGACCGTACTGTTGAGAGCACCCAGAGTCATCACTTGGTTGTAGTCATCGATCCACTGTTGGCCGTCGAGTGCGTCCGGGCCCTCGTCAGGGAAGAACTGCGCTGCGCTTGACATGGTGAAGGGCACCATTTGCCCGAGCCAAGGGGTCACGGGAGGTCCGAAAGCCGGCGGCGTCGGCAGCCAATAACCTGGCCCTATCGGCGGGGTGTATAGGACGTTGGCTAACAAGCCATCGTTGGCCCGAGCTATGATCAGTGCCTTTGCGGAAGCTTCCCCCACGGCCTGGCCGGCCGCGATATTGGCTGGAGTGTCGGAGATTGCCGCTAAGGAGGCATAAAACGCTGTGTCCAACGTCGACTGCTGGGAGGAGAAATAGTTCACCAGAATCCAGTGGGCGGCTGCGACAGCGGCAGCATCTTGGTTTGCCCCTGCTGGCGGATTGGTAGTAAAGAGGTAGGGTTGGAAGCGATGGTCAAAGGCATTTACCGCATCGAAGACAGCTAAATGGACATAGGCAAACCAAACCCCCGAAGCGGCGGGATTTTCCTTAGCGTTGGCAACAATCGTTGTGGAAGCAATTGCGTTCCATTGCGCGACGACGTTTTGTGCGCTTAGGGAAGCGGCGAGTAGCAGTGTGATGGCAAGCGAGAAGGTGAAACGAGCTGTCTTCATTTTGAGTCCTCGTTGGTCGGAAGGCATATCGAACTTCACAGTTGCGACTACGATAACTAGCGCCTGTCTTATTGTGATGTTGGTTGTGTCAGGATTTCGCGAAGATTGTGTCAGGGCTGCTTAACGCGGGTGGGTCAGCCGTCGAAGCGGTAACCCATTCCGCGCACGCTAACCAAGAACCGTGGCTCGCTCGGCTTGGGCTCGATCTTCTTTCGCAGATTGGTTAAGTGGGTGTCGACAACGCGGTCAGTGACGAAGGTTTCCAGGCCCCAAACTTGGTCCAGCAACTTGCTTCGGTTCAATGTTTGGCCGCGATGGCGGATGAAAGCGGCCAACAGCTTAAATTCAATCGGGGTAATCTCGACAGCCCGCCCACCTCGGCGGAGCTCGCATCGAGTGAAATCCACTTCCGCGTCGCCGAATCGATAAATCTCCGGCATTTCTCCCGCAGCTCGGCGCAGTGCTGCCTTGACGCGCGCGCGCAGCTCGCGTGGGCTGAAAGGCTTGGTGACATAATCGTCGGCCCCCAGCTCCAAGCCCAGCACCTTGTCAGATTCCTGTGTTTTTGCCGTGAGCAGGATGATGGGTGTGCGCAGACCGGCCCGGCGCAACTCGCGGCACACTTCGAAGCCATCCTTATGAGGAAGCATCACATCGAGAATGATCAGGTCAAACGACTGCTCTCGCGCCCGCCGGCTTGCCGTCTCGCCGTCGCGCACAACTTCAACCTCATATCCCTCCAACTTCAAATCGTCCTCGAGCCCTAAGGCAAGAGGTGGCTCATCTTCTACTACCAAGATGCGAGCCATATTTACTCCTTTGCGCTCGGCAGGAGGATAGTAAACGTGCTGCCGACACCGGGCTCACTGTCGACATGCACTTGCCCGCCGTGGGCTGCTACTATGTGTTCAACCATCGTTAAGCCGAGGCCCGTACCTTTGGCACCGGCGACCTCAGCACTGGCGGCCCGAACGAATTTCTTGAATATCCTCTTCTGCTCATGTGAGGCAATCCCCAGCCCTTTATCGCTGACGCTGATTGCTACCCACCCATTCTCGCAGGTGGCCTTCGCCCACACTGTCTTGTTCTGTGGCGAGTATTTCACTGCATTGTCAAGCAGATTCCACAACGCACGGGCGAGGGCATCGCGGTCCGCTTGCACGGGAGGCAGAGGAGGAGGCTCCGCGACATCAACCCGGTAGCCTCGTTCCCCAGCTTCTTGGGCGAAGGCTTCCACCACTCCCCTGAAGAACGACCCCATCTCAACTAACTCAAAGCGATATTGCTGCGCACCGGCTTGCATTCTTCCAAAGTCAAGCAGGGTTTCGACCAGGCGGTACAGCCGCTCGCTTGCGCGGCGAAGGCCTTCATAGTACTCCTGCCGACGGGTCTCGCTTGGCACTCGGCCATCAGTCAGCATTTCGCTCAGCTGACAAAGCGAGGCCAGTGGGGTGCGAAATTCGTGCGAGACAGCCGAAACGAAGTCGGACTGGAGACGCGCGACTTCCAACTCGCGCGTCACCGCCCGTGCGATAAAGTAACTGCCCACCAATACGAATGCGAACAACAAAGCGAACGCCAACAGCAGCAGTCGGCGCCGATTCATTTCCTGAGTCAACTCCGCCTGCGGATCTTGGCTAAGTACACGCAACGTCCACGGCAGTTGTGTCTCCGCCGAACTCCGTATTGCCTGCCGGGTGGATGTTGTCGAAAATTGCGCTAGAAGTGGATGACCCTCAGCATCGGTCAGTGCCAGGCGCACACTCTGTCGACCCATCAGGGGTTGCAAGGCTGACAGCCACTGCCGCTCCAAATAACTTTCTCCGGCCACCAGCGCAACCAGGCGATCCGACCTTGTCTGCCAAACGAGAAGCACGGAGCGGCCGAGGATCCAAACGCTGCGATGCCCAGCGGCAAGATCTTCGCCGCGGCGAATGCGCTGCCACGCTTCCCACAGTAGCTCCACGGCTGTGGCCGTCGGAATCCCATCCTGCTCGTGCGCTTGAAGCTCAGGATCAGGCGTATACCAACGACTCGTCTCTTGCGTATAGAAGCGGTAAGCGCCCCGGTCGAGCTTCCATCGGCCATTGTGTAAGTCGGCATAGAGCAGTCTTGCCTCCCGTTTAGTCTCTGTCGTGCGTTTCAGTTCATCGAGAAGGGTGCAGCGGGCGTGGCGGGCAAGGACTTCAGCAGGCAGTCCTCCAACGGGAGTAGCTCCCATTTGATCGAGCTCGTCATAAATGCCCAGAGCCGCTCTGGACTGTTGTGCTTTGCGAAGATTGCGAGCGAGACGAAGGAGCGCTCCAGCACGAACCGCCGGGTCCTTCGAGTGGGACAATTCACGAAAAACTGGAATGGCTTTGACATAATCCCGCTGTCGAAACTCTGCAACTTCACCGGCTTCAAACACACTGGCGGACGGCTCCTTCGCGGTGGGCAGGAAAGGGTAGTAGAGCAAGCCGACGGGGGGATAAGCATCAACGGCTTGCGGGCGAAAAACGACGATGAGCGCAGTCCTAGCACCCTGGCTAGAAAGCTCTGATGCTCGGGCGGCCAGATCGGAGTCCGACAGAGCCAAGAGGCTGGTGAATTGGTCCCTGCTTTCTGAGAACTTGTGCAGTAGCGACGCTGCGATTAAGTCCGCCGCGTTGTCAAGCCGCTCCTGGATCCGCTGACTTTCCAGGGCGCGGTCCTGTTTCAGTAACCGCCAGCTCAGCCAACTCAAGCTAGCCGCCAGGACCAGCATGATCGTCAGGAACAGCGTCAGAAGGTAACGCGGCGACCGGAACCACAGACTGAGCGACATTGCATTGGCTCGGGAAGGACTTGCGCCATTCTAGCCCTTAACGTCAACCCTCCATTGAGATTCCGTCAGGGTTGCGTTCAATCTAAAGGCAGCTTGCTGGTTAGTGAAATGACATCCCCCTGGCCCACGGGCCTCTACCCCAAGAGCGCCTTTGCTGCGTTTTTAAGAGCCGAATACCGATAAAGCTCATTGTCGCTCGTTCCCACAGAAGAATGGAAATCCACAATTATTTGCGGCGTCAAACCTTTTTGGAAGCGGAGTATTTATGAGATGAGTTGTAATCTATTCCACGCGGGCAGCAGATATGGCACAGCAGATATGAGGTGGGAACTCAACGTTTGGCGGCGATGAGAGATTGCTTAAGAAGAAGCGCTGCAGCATCAGACATGGTTAAATCGTCCGGGACACGCTCGAAGTTTCGGTGAAGTTCTTTCTGTTGTACGGAGATGGTTTTGAACAGAAGCGCTTTGCCTCGCGTGTTCACGGCCATCTCCGTCACTTCCCAATGGGCGGATGCGACCTCGGCCCGTTTCACCGGGCGATGCAGCGGTTGTTAGAACCCGCTCAATTGCCAAATAGTGAACGCCACGGCGTTGTTTCGCGCCTCGTGGGAACTAGTCAACACCCAAATGTCGCTGTTCGACGCAAACGTGTGAGCATCGAAAAAGTTTCCGAAAAACGTCTGGTGAAGCGCGCTTGGCTAGACTGTATTTGCCTGTTTCTCCGCCATGTCGCCGATAACCGGCAGCTTAAACGTCCGTCCCTGGTATGCCTTCAGCACCAGGATGAGCCAAATAATCAGCCCTGCCAGACCGATCAGCGGCCACAACAGGATCGTCGCCCATCCCAAGACGGGAATATGTCCGACGAACGACAGTGCGATCCAGAGCACAGTCCAGGCCACCGCGAAGAAGATGCATTGAAAGGAGTGGAAGCGGATGAAGCGTTTCTTGTTGTAGGGCTCCAGCACCAGAAATACGATCGCCGGAATGATTGTCACGTACGCCAGAGCACCCGCCATGTTGTCGGTAAGCCCACCTCCGGCGGTCATGGCGCCACCGCTCGGACCAGCGCCCGCACATTTCGGACAGGCTGCGCCCTCGGCTATTTGCGTTCCACAGTTCGGACAAAATGCCATGAGAAGCCTCCTGACGATCCTCCTTCAAATCAGTGTTCTTCCACTGCGCTCATTGTAAGAATAGGACCACGCGGTGCGTGCGCCTTGATGCACACCAAGATGACCATTATTTTCCCGGCACATAGCTAAGATCCGCGCGATACGCAGCCGCTTCCATGTACTGGTGGGCCGTGCAGTCGCGAATGGTCTTCTGGATGTGATCGGCCGCTTCTTTCCCATAGGTATCAGTGAGCACGTCTGCCAGAGTTTTTGGTAATGGCGCGAAATCCGCCCAATTCTTTCGAGTATTGAGCAGCACAAACGTGGGCCCCTCACCTCCGTTGACCAGCTGCAGCCAGCCACTGGTTTTGGGCCAGTCCGCTTGCTTTCCCAATGCATCATTCACCTTCTTTATCGCAGCAATGAAGTCAGGACCTGCTCCGGGGTGAAGAACGAAGACCGTCACCGCGGTCATGGGCGCAGCAGGTTGGTTCGCCGGGGCGAGGCTCATGTCCGAACGATATACATAGAAACCATTGCGGCCACTCTGGACATAAGGGGTCAGATTTGTGGCTCCATCGGCAGTATCCGCCTTCCCCATGCGTGCCTCCCATTCGTCAAAGTCTTTCCAGGCGTGTCCGCACGACGAAGTAACGTACATACCGGCGTTGTCGCCGGTCTCAATAGCAAAGGTGTTCCATGTCCATGTGTCCTTCTGGTCGCGATGGAACTGCATATGTTTCTTTCGTCCGGCTTCGTACTGTTGACCCGCACCGGACTTTGGCATGGAGAAGTAAACGCGGCACACATTGTTGGCGTTCTG
>WNGL01032491.1_pt1 | contig 10013 bp, 9 predicted proteins | sample 5400591 | NCBI WGS metagenome assembly WNGL01 (sample SAMN13153377, study PRJNA577476) | soil metagenome | isolation source: 80 cm soil or saprolite under Garry oak tree replicate 1 | place: USA:California | collected 2016-06-15 | reverse complement strand
AGGCGATCGCGCTCGCCGAACGGTACGGCTGGGGCACGGAACCGGTGGTCGCGCCCGCGCTGATGACGCTAGCCGGCACGATGATGTTTCTGGGCGAGTTCGACGAGGGCGAGCGGTGGTTGCGGCGCACCGAACGGGCCCTGCAAACAGACACCGGGCCGGACATCAGGCTGTTGCTGCACCAGACGGCTGGGATACTGCACGCCGGCCGCGGCCGCCACCACGAGGCGCTCGAGGAGTTCGGCGCGGCCGAACACCTGGCATCGCAGCTCGAGGGATCGCACGCGCTGGCGAGCCAGGTGACCGGCTGGTTGCTCGCCGCGCAGGCCCGCCTCGGGGTACCCGGCGAAGCCCGCGCCTGCCTCGCGGCGCTCGATGACGAGCGGGCCAGCTCCGGTGAGATACGAAATGCCCGCGCGGTGATCTGCCTCGCGGAAGGCGATCCGGCCGGAGCTCTGGGCGCGTTGCACGATGTTCTCGATGGCACGGCCCCGGTCCTCGGTTACGTCACGATTGTTGAAGCGCACCTGCTCGCCGGGCTCGCCTATCGTGAACTCGGTGACCAGCGCGCGGCGAACCAGGCGGCTGAACGCGCACTGGCCCTGGCGGAGTCTGACCGGCTGGTCCTGCCGTTCGCCATGACGGGCTCCCGGGAGCTGCTCGAGGCGCTGCCCCGGCACGAGACAGCGCACGCCGCGCTGCTCGCCGACATCCTCGACATCCTGCACGGCTCATACCCGGCGGCCACAGAGCAGTCCTCATTGCCGCCGGCGGAGGAACTCAGCCCGGGCGAGCTGCGGGTGCTGCGATATCTCCCGGCGAACCTGTCCCGGCCCGAGATCGCCGGCGAACTATCCGTCTCGGTGAACACCATCAGGACGCACCTCCGCAGCATTTACGCCAAGCTCCAGGTCCGTGACCGGTCCTCGGCCGTGCAGCGCGCACGGGAGCTGCGGTTGCTGGCCGCCGGCCACACGCGCTAGTACCACGGTCACCTGATCCCGGTGATGCGGTTTCACCTGCCGGCCCTCAACCATGGCGTCATGGACCCAGCGCCCGCCCCGTACATGATCCGGATCAACGGGCACCTCGGCGCCACCGTGCTGTCGGCGTTCCCGGCGATGGCGTCGCGGCTGCAAGGCACCGAAACCGTGCTCACGGGCCTCCTGGACCGGTCGGCCCTCTACGGCGTCCTGGCCGAGGTCGAGGCGCTCGGCCTCGACCTGCTCGAGGTCCGCCAGCTCACACCACACCGCAGATCACCGGATCTGGGTGACAGCCGCTCACCGTGATGGCTACCAGCTTCGGCCGCACCCCCTGCAACGAGAAGGTGGCGCTCCCATGGCCAGTGCCCCCGTGCGGGCCCCGCTCGCCGACCATCTCATCACTCTGTGGCCCCTGCCTGTCCCCGACCATTGCCAGACCCGGGATGCCGACGTCAGTGTGCGGACGTGTACGTCACCAGTGACGCCCTGTTCTTCGGCGCTCCCGCGGGGCTGTAGCACGCGACGTCGCGGACGACTACGTCCGGGGACGGGGTGGCCCACAGGCTCGCCAGGTTGCAGAAGCCCGGTCCGCCGGTGAACTGCGTCACCAGCACCGTATCCGGGAGCTTCCCGACCCGCGGGAACCTGACCAGTCGCAGTCCGGTGCCGGCCGAGCGCACGGTGTTGACGCCGCCAAGGGAACTGAAGTTGATCCCGGCAGGGGCCGGCGCGTACGGCCCGGCGTGCAGTGGCCTGTTGTCGAAGGTGTAGGCGAACCGCCTGGGCTGCGCGCCAGTGATCGCGCGCTTGCGCTGGTAGCTCAGCGTCCAGCCGGTTCGCATCGGGATCGAGCCGGCGTCGTAGCAGCGGACAATGAACACCTGCGCGCTGGGCTTGGAGGTCCACGAGGCGACCGCGCACTTGGCCGGCTTGTGCGGGTTGACGGCGTTGACCTGGACCCCGCCCAGCGCCGCCGCCGAGCCAAGGCCGGCCATCCTGACCGTCCAGGTGCCGGCCGTTCCCGGCGTCACGGTAGTGGCCCCGCCGGAAGAGTTGAAACTGGTGACGATGCCCGACCCCGGCTTCCAGCGCAGATAGCTATACGCTCGCCCGGCCGGGACCGGGCCCGGGCCCGGGGTACTCGTCGTGAACAGCACAGTGAACGGCGAGAACACCGGCACGCCGCCGGCCGCGAAGCAGCGGACGGCAACCAGCTCGCCCGGCCCGGACGGGCCCCACTTCTGTGCCTGGCACCAGACCGCGCCCGCGTTGACCGCCGTCACGTGCACGATCCCGCCCGCGGCCGCCAGACGCGGGAACCGGACGAATACCTGCCCCGGAGCGCCAGGCGCCGAATGGGCGTGCAGCGGCGCCGGCCAGCTGCCCGCCTGGTGACTCAGGTCCGGGATGCCCGCAACCATCGGCTTACCCACAAAGGCAAAGCCCCACCTGTCGGGAACGGCAGCCTGCGCCGCGCCGGCCGCGGTCACGGCCACCCCCGCCATGACCAGGCTTGCCACCGCCAGGCTTGCCACGACGGCGGTCCCAGCTCGCGCAGTCAGCCGTCGACCCGTCGCATGAACCATGTTCGCCGATCCCTTCCGCGGGGCCGTTCCCTGGGCACGCGTTATGCCGGGAATACGCGCATGCATTTATGTGCCGCGAGCAGCGTAACCGCTCGCGGGAACACAGGTAAGAAATGGCGCGCGGCGGCTCCCGGATGAACGCCCGCGACGCCAGATGCCGCGGCGACGGCGACCAGCACTGGCGATGCATGGCCAGGGCCGTAAGGTGTCGCTCGCAACGTGGTCAGCGGCAGTGTCAGACTGGAGGCCAGGGAAACGCCCTGCGATCGCGGACATACCGGGGACCACGATGACGTTGACGCCCGAGTACGGCGAGGAAGAGCGCATGAGGCAGCAGTCCGAGGGTCTCAGGCAGCGGTCCGAGGGCGGGCTGCCGCAAGACCGCGAGGATGCGCCCGAGCGCGAGATAGGGGAGCACGACCGCGAGGATCGGGAGCTTGCGTATCTCGATCCGGAGGATAACGAGGCGCGTGCTCCCGGGCAGGTCTGTGCACGGTGCGGAACGGTCATCACCGCGGGTCAGGATGCGCGACTGCGAGCAGACGGCCGGTGGGTACACGAGGTGTGTCCCCGAGATCTCGGCGAACTGCCGGCACAGAGCACGGGGCCTACGGGCGGCGCGTGACACGGGACTCCGGATTTACGGCATTCTCCGTTGCGACGAGGCCGGAAGCTCAGCGGCGATGGAACCGTGCCGACAGTTGCCGCACGCCTCTCGAAGTCACCTTCAGCTACCGCATCGCCCGCGACGCTCATGCGGCTCAGGTCTTTCGTCGTCTTCGCCGGGGTGCTGGTTAGCTGCACTGCCAGGTGAAGGCGGTGCGGTCGAAGCGGCGGGCGGCGAGATCGGCGGGGCGGATCAGGTAGTACAGGACGCCGCAGTCTCCCCACAGGAACCCGGCCTGGCTGTCGGTATCGATCTGGGCGAGCAGTATCCAGTCGTCGGCGGCTGACCGGACGGCTGGGTCGGTCCATGCGATCTTGTCCTGGCCTCCGCGGCTCAGCTGACCGTAGGCGACCTCGAGCTCGACTGGTCCTTGAACGGGATCAGGGTTGCCGCCCACCTGGTGTGCTGGCGAGCCATCCTGTTCCAGGCGGAGCTGATCCAGCTCAGCCCATATCTGGTCCCATCCAGGTGCGGGCCGCCCGTCTTCGTGCAGCCGCGGATGCTCCCAGGTGGCCCAGGTCAGTACCGGCCTGGCAGTGACCCCTACCTTCGGGTACGGCTGCACCTCCTGCGGCGGACTGGTCAGCTCAACATGGCCGGGCGCGGAGTAACAGACGCGAGCTCCATTACCGGTGCCCGCGAACAGTGACCCGACGACCTCAGTGCCGCCGTCTGCCGAGCCATCGAAATAGAAGAAAGACAGCCACCCGTCCTCCGGGAATCCTGCGTCGCGCATCCGGGCCGGGAGGACCGGCTGAAGCTGCGCGCAGTCCAGCGTCGCGATATGGGCCAGCGGGCCGTGTCCTTCCCAGTGCGGCCACCGGGCCTGGCGTGGCAGAAGGGGAAGCCCGCCCAGCCAGCCGCACGCCTCCGGGCCCAACCTCGGTTCCTCGTCACCGCGATGTCGGCGCACCACAGGCAGCCGCCGCCCCAATGACACCTGCTGCGGACCGGGCCGGCCCGCAGCCTAACCCCGGGCTCGAGCATGGCCAGCCACACGTCAGCCAGGTCACGATCCAGGCTCGCGTATGCGGCGCGCGCCAGCTGCCCCCGGACCTCATCCGCTTGCCCCATGTCCGTCCCACCTCCGTGCCGTGGCCGGTCTCAGCCTGAGGCCGACGGTCATCAGGCCACCGTGGAGCAGGACGAGTACGACTGTACGCGGCCCGCCAACTCACGGCGAAGCACATGCTGCGGATATCCGTGGCGACGAGGCGGTTCCAACTCACGGCGAAGCACATGCTGCGGATATCAACTGGGCTCATAAGGAGTTGGGCCCGGGCGGGCACGCGGAACCGGGCCCCGGAAACTCAGTGGCCCAGCGGTCCGGCGGGACGCTAACCTGATGGCTATGGCTGAGATGCTGGCACGGCGATTTTCTCGCCTCCCGGCCCAGAGTGGGCCGCCGGGAGGCGTTGCGCTGCGTTAGGCCGACGGCTTCGTTCCGGTGGACCAGGGCCGGGAGGGATCTCCCATCTGGTTCGCCTGAACGAGGGAGTCACCGTGTCCGGCCCTGTGTCTTACCTCAGCCCTGAGCAGTTGCGGCGCGATCTTGGCATCCGGGATCTGTCCGCACCCGCGGCGGGCCCGCACGGCATCCAGATCCTCATCGACCAGGCCATCGAACGGCTTTCTCACGCATGGAACTGCGAGGTCCGCTGGTGTCGCGGCCCTCGGATCGTGCCAGTCGCCGACAACTACGACCGGCTCGGCTACGCCGCCGAGGCAATCACCAGGGATACCCGCTACACCCGGTACACCAACGCCGGGCACATGCTGCGCAGTCATTCCAGCGCGATGGTCCCGCCGGCGCTGCGGCAGCTCGCCGGTCAGCCCGGCGACGACGTGCTCCTGGCCTGCCCGGGCATCGTATACCGCCGGGACGCCATCGACTGGCAGCACACAGGGACCCCCCACCAGCTCGACCTGTGGCGGATCACGCGCCGGGCGATGAGCGACACCGACCTGCAGGAGATGATTGCGGTTCTCCTCGACGCGCTCATCCCGGGCCTGCCTCATCGCCAGGAGCCGCGGACGCACCCGTACACGCTCGGCGGCCGCCAGGTCGACGTGCACCACGAAGGCCGCTGGGTGGAGGTCTGGGAATGCGGCCTTGCCCATACGGGCGTGCTGGCCGCCGCCGGGCTCAGCGGTCACAGCGGACTTGCCCTCGGCATGGGCCTGGATCGGCTCCTCATGCTGGCCAAGCACATCCCCGACATCCGCCTGCTTCGCGCCGCCGATCCCCGGATCAGCCGCCAGATGCTTGATCTCGCCCCATACCGGCGGGTCTCGTCGATGCCCCCGATCACGCGGGACCTGTCCGTCGCCGTATCCGATGATGGCGACGAGGAAACACTCGGCGACCAGGTCAGGGATGCTCTCGGCGCCGACGCGCGCTGTGTCGAGGAGGTCCGGATCCTTTCCGCCACCGCCTACAAGCAGCTACCCGCGCCAGCGATCGGCCGCCTCGGGGCCAAACCAGGGCAAAAGAACATACTCCTGCGCGTCGTACTCCGGGACCTGGACAACACACTCACAAACCAGGCCGCTAACACCCTCCGCAACCGGATCTACCAGGCGCTCCATCAAGGGACAGGACACCAGTGGGCTGAATGACGCGCCGCGGCGTGCCACCGCTAACCGGGACTCTGACAGACCCTTGCCTGGCCCCTAGACTGCCCGGGCATAGGAGGATGCGGTGGCTGATCCCGAGGAGGGTGTGGCGGCTGACGGGACGATCCGGACGGGCGCGCATCGTGGCCGGGTGCCTGCGGCCTTCGAGCCCGTCCTGGCTGATGCGGTCGCCTTTGCTGGCGAGTCCGGGGCATCGCTGTATGTCTACGGATCGGTCGCTACGGGCACCGTGCGTCCCGGGTCATCGGACGTAGACCTGCTGTCGATCGGTCTCCCGGGCGCCGCCGTTCTTGGGCAGCGCCTCTCTGCACGGTATGCCGACAGATGCCGCGGTGTGGAGGTCGCTGCGGCCATGGCTGCAGACTTCGTCGGCGACACCGACGCTGCATACGGCTATCGGGTCTTCCTGCGCCACTACTGCGTCCACCTCGCGGGCCCGGATCCATCCACCATGCTGCCGGCGTTTCCTGCGGACGCCCGGGCTGCTCGCGGTTTCAACGGCGACATCGGCCAGCATCTTTGGAGATGGCGGCAGCGGCTGGAGGCCGGGACGGTGGCCGCGGACCTGCTTGGTGTCCGGGTCGCCCGTAAGGCGCTCCTGGCCGTCGCCGGGCTGGTCAGCGTCCGCGACCATACCTGGACGACCGACCGTTCACGTGCTTTCCAGCGCTGGAGTGACCTCGAACCCGACCTCGCTGGCCAGTTGGGCCGGCAGCTCTCCTGGGCGAAGGGAGAGCGCCACCCCCCACGCGAGGAAGTCGAGCGCGCACTCGCGGACGATGGAGTCGTCTCTGCGATCGTCGAGCGCTTTGGCAGCCTGATCGGGCTCTGGACAAACCATCCAGAAGACCAGTAGTCCGGAGTGCGCACCCTGCCATTCGGCCCGCGCAGGCAGCAGACCCTCGGAGACGCTGAATGCTCCCTGGGGAGACGGCCATTCGCCGATCGTCACAGTCCGTGGCCGACGCTAAAGGCTGTGGCCGCAGCGGCGCAACCAGTCCGGTCGCCGCGACTGGCCGTTGACGGTCCGGGTCAGAGCTTGCTGCGGATGGCGACCTGGAACAGCTCGGGCAGCCTGGGTTCGGCCGCGCTGGCGGCGATGCGCTGGCCGGCCCAGGCCAGCACGATCCCGTACACCGCCGCAGCGGCCATCAGGACCGGCATCCGCACCACCGCGGTTGCCGAGCTGGTGAACTCGACCGCCACCACCGCGGGTACGACGCAGACTCCGACGCCGAGCAGGGTGCCGAACGTGCCCGCGAGCGACCGGCCCACGTAGCCCTCCGCCGCCCTGCGCACGGGGCTGCCGATGCGCCTTTCCATCGGGTACGGGGCAACCACGCTGAAGATGTTGCTCAGGCCCAGGGCAGTTCCCAGCGCGGCCAGCCCGACTGCCAGCGCGAGAAAGCCGTCGACCGGATGGCCGGCCACGGCCGTCAGGCCAAAGGACAACAGGGCCAGCAGCGGTATCCCGACTATGGCGAGCGCGATGTTCTGCCCGCAGAAATAGGCACGAAGCTCACGGCGAGCGGTCAGGGCGATGGCTTCTGAGCCGAAGCCAGGCCCGGTCACGCCGACCGAGTTGGCGTGGAACACGCCGGTCATGGCGGCTCCCAGGCCGACGGCGAACAGTGTTCCGCCCAGGTATGCCGGCGTGGTGACGACGCGGAACGACGCCACGACCATGACGACAGCGATGATGCCCCAGTAGATGAGCGAGGTCGGCTCGCGGCGCTGGTAGATCAGGAACCTGGCGGCCACGGTTCCAGTCAGGCCGTACCTGGCGAAGGGCAGCGCAGCCCCCCTGACCTGGGACGCCTGACTGGAGGTGTCCGCCGTCACCAGGGCGCGGCTTAGCGAGCGGATCCACAGCCAGCCGAGGACGCCGGTGACGGCGGCGAGGAGGAACAGGCGCAGCAGCGCCGTGCCCAGGCGCCCGCTGGACGCGTCCTGGATCGCATGCGCGGCCAGGCCAGGGGGAATCCAGCGGATCCAGCGGTCGATGCCGGCGAAGCTCGCGGCTCCCAGCCGGTGCTGAGCCGCGGCGTTCGGCACCACCTGGATGAAGAACTCGTAACTCACGAAGATCGGTAGGACGAGGAAGGCCGCGAGGTCCCTGCCGCGGCGCGAGCGGAGCAGGCTGGCCAGTGCCGTGATGACGAACCGGGCAAGCGTGATGCAGAACAGCACCTGAAAGGGCACCACCAGCACCGCGACGATCACGCCGGTCGCGCCGCGCGCCAGCCCTACCGTCACCCCCATCATGCCGATCACGTTCGCGAGCGGCCAGGCTCCGGTGGCCGAGGCCGCCAGCAGGCCGATCGCTAGCGGGCGGGTCCGCAGCGGATAGAGCGACAGCGCCGCCGGGTCGAGCGTGCCGTCGAGGCCGAACACGAGAATCGGCAGGATCAGCCAGCCGAAGGTGAACACGGTGAACACGACGCTCGTCTCGTCGACCGCAGCGGCCTGGCCGCGCAGCAGGGCCAGGATGAGGAAAGTGCCTATCGCGAGCAGGCCCGCAAGGATCGTGCTGATGATGAACGACACCTTGGCGCGGGTGGACGCGCGCAGCGCGTTGAGCAACATCAGGAGTTTTAGCTGGACGAGGAGCCGAGCCACGACAGTCCCTCCTCCTGGCCGGTGCGCGGGCCGACGAGGTCGACGAACGCCTGCTGCAGGGTCTTGCCGCCGCGGACCTGGTCGGTGGTGCCTGCGGCCACGATCCGACCCTTATCGATGATGCAGACGTGGTCGCAAACCTGCTCGACCAGTTCCATCACGTGGCTGGAGAACAGGACGGTCGAGCCTGACTGCACGTAGCGAGTCAGCAACCGGCGGATCACGTCCGCGGAGATGGGGTCCACGCCCTCGAACGGCTCGTCGAGGAACAGCACCGAGGGGTTGTGGATCAGTGCGCAGCCGAGCGTGGCCTTCTTGCGCATGCCGGTGGAGTAGTCGGCGACGAGCCGCTTCGCGTCCGCGGTGAGGTCCAGCACGGACAGCAACTGGGCGCCGCGAGAGCGGGCCTCGCCGGCCGGCAGGCCGTGCAGCCGCCCCGCGTACTCCAGCAGTTCCTCGCCGCTGAGCCGGTCGAACAGCTGGGACTCGGCCGGCACCACGCCGATGATCGCCTTAGCCGCGCGGGGATCCTCCCACACCTCGATGCCGTTGATCCCGACCAATCCGCCGTCGGGCCGCAGCAAGCCGGTCATCATCGACAGGGACGTGGTCTTCCCCGCCCCGTTCGGGCCGACGAGGCCGGTGAAGGAACCGGCCTCGACATCAAGGTCAATACCGGCGACCGCTTGCTTCTGGCCGAAGCTCTTGCGCAGTCCGCGGACCACGATGGCTGGCTTGGTCATGTCACCCTGTCTTCAATATCGTCGCTGCTGTCATTCCGTCGCCTCCGGCTAGTCGCTCGCGGCCAGGACCTGCCTGACCTAAAGTCTGCGCCGGTTCGTAGGTTCGCACACGCCGAGGCACTCCTGGTGACCTGCCTCGGCCGCGGCGCTGGCGTGCTGCTTGCCCAGCTCCAGGCCGGCGCGGGCGGCAAGGCAGCGAGGGTTACATACTCTCGCATGTGATACGTTCGTATGCATGGCGCAGGTGGACAGGTTCTCCGTGACGATGCCACCGGAACTCGGCGAGGGCGTCCGGCAGGCCGCTGCCCGGCAGGGCACCAGCGTGTCGACATGGCTCACCGAGGCAGCGGCCGACAAGCTGCGCAACGAACTCCTCGGCGATGCCCTGGACCAATGGGAGGCCGAGGACGGCCCGTTCACCCAGGCCGAGCTGGATGAAGCGGCGTCCCGGCTCGGACTGGCGCCGCGCACAGACGCGGCATGAAAGCTGTCCTGGACGCAGGCGCGCTGGTCGCGGTTGACCGCCGTAACCGGATGATCGGCGCCCAACTGCGGGTACTGCAGCAGCAGGGAACCCCGATCCGGGCCAGTTCGGCGGTGGCCGGCCAGGTGTGGCGGGACGGGCGCAAGCAAGCCAACCTCGCCCGGGTGCTGGCCGGCGTCGGCATCGAGGCACTCGGCAAGGACGACGGGAAGCGGATCGGGGAGTTCCTCGCGCTGGCAGGCTCGGCCGACGTGGTCGACGCGCACGTAGCGCTGATGGCAGCCCCTGCCG
>WNGL01011736.1_pt1 | contig 10013 bp, 8 predicted proteins | sample 5400591 | NCBI WGS metagenome assembly WNGL01 (sample SAMN13153377, study PRJNA577476) | soil metagenome | isolation source: 80 cm soil or saprolite under Garry oak tree replicate 1 | place: USA:California | collected 2016-06-15 | reverse complement strand
CGGGTCGATCCACCGCAACTGGTCCACGAGCTGCCACAGGCCGAGGCAGACCAGCGCGCCGATGATCCCGCGGACGGACTTGCGCATCGTGCCCTCACGTTCACGTTGGGCGATGACTGACATCGGGTCCCACCCGCGCGGGCCCGGCCGTCACCGGCCGGGCCACCACGCGGGCATGGACCTGGATGGACTACGACGACGGCGGTGTCGCGACCACCATCGTCGAGACGTCGAGGTGGCTCTGCAGCAGACCGTACGTCTGCATCAGGTCGGCCACCCGCTGTAGCCGCTTGGCGTCCAGCGACGTCGGGTACAGCGGCAGCTTCAGCAGGGCCGCGGTCTGCTTGTCGATCTTCGTGAACGTCGGGATGGTCTGCTCGACCAACTGCCGGCTGGCGGACGCGTCCGCGGCACCCCGCTGCACCGCCCGCGCGAACGCGGCCACGGTCTTCGGGTTCGCCTGGGCGAACTTCGACGTCGAGAAGAAGCCGGCGATCGGCAGGTTGGCGGCCGGTCCGGGGCCGAACAGGTCCACCACCGGGCGGGCGCCGATCGCCTTGGCGGTCTGCGTCATGAACGGTTCGAGCTGGATGGCCGCGTCCACGGTGTGGTTGGCCAGCGCCTGCTCGGTGTCGGGGTGGTGCACCACGACGATCTTGATCTTGCTGATGTCCACGCTGTTGGCCTGCAGGACCGCCTTCAGCGCGAGGAACGGAACGTCGGACAGCGCGTTGGTGGAGATCGTGTGGCCGGGCAGGTCCTGCATCGTCCGGATCGGGGAGCCCGGGTACGTGGTGAGCTGCATGGAGCCGCTCTGGCCGGCGGACGAGTCGGCGACGATCTTGAAGTCGTTCACCTTCTGCGCCTGCGCCGCGAACAGCGTGGCCCAGTTGCTCTGGCCGACGTCGATCGTGCCCGCGTCGACCTCCGGTACGGCCTGGGTGCCGGACACGATGATCTTGACCTTGACGTTCAGGCCCTCCTGCTTGAAGTAGCCCTTCTGCAGTGCGATCTCGACCGGAACACTGTCGGTGACCGCGAGAATGCCGACCGTCAGGTTCGGGTGTTCGAGCGGACCGTTGTTCGTGGTGTTGGCCGACGAGCCGCTGGAGCCGTTGAGCAGGCTGCAACTGGACGCCAGCAGCAGCGCGGGCCCGATCAGCGCTGCCGCGCCGAGCGTGCGTAGCCGGCGCCTTCTGCGCTGGCCGGACGGCGCGGCGGCCGGGGTGGTGGTGGCACTGGGGCGGAGCGCCATGGCGATGTGTCCTTTGCGTGAGGTGCCGTGATGGTTGCGGTCGCAACCGGATTACTCAGAGTGATGAAGTGCTACCTACGAGGCGGGTTGGTTCTGGACAATTTCGGGACATTGGTCCGGACCGGATGCGGTGTCACCGACCGGACGCAGTCGAGTTCGCCAGCAGACCGTATGGAACGGCACGTCGATCAGTTCCCGTCCGGTCAGCTCAGGATGCCTGTCGATGTATTCGAAGGACCTGTCGTAGAGGCGGGCGCGGTCGGTTTCGGGCATCGCCAGGACAGCGCTGTAGGTGCCCAGCAAAGCGACCAGGTCGTGTGGGCTCATCGGGCGCGTCCACGCAACCACGTGCCGTTGTGGCGTGTCGAAAGCAGTGTTCTCAGGCAGGGTGAACGCGCCCGGCTGGCGCAGCGGGTGATGGACGCCGTCCAGCACCGCGAACAGGTCCTCCATCCACGGCACGCGACCGTCCCTCGTGTTCCAGGACACGGCAAGCACGCCACCCGGCCGCAGCACCCGCGCGATTTCCCGGCAGGCCGTCGCCGGGTCGAACCAATGCCACGCGTCGGCCGAGAAAACCGCGTCGACACTATGGTCGCCGACGGGTATCTTCTCGGCCGAGCCGGCCAGTGGGACAAGGCCGGGCGAGGATTTCGCGAACACGTCGCGCATACGTTCGTCGGGTTCCACCGGATACAGTTCCGGGATACGCTGGGCGAGTTTCCGGGAGAAGATTCCGGTGCCGGCGCCGAGTTCTACCGCATTGCGGATTCCGTCGCCGACAAGCCAGTCAACGGCTGCCGGCGGCGCGACGGCCCGTAGCCGGTCGTATTCGTCGGCCGCGGCGCCGAATGTGTGCGCGAGTTCGTTTCCTCGCAGTGCCATGGACCCTGGTCCTCGCCGTTAGGTTTGTCTCCGTGTCGCTGTGGGTAACACTGGAGTGCCCGGTGTCCGAAACGTCAACTGTCAACGGTTCGCGCCACTCAAGCCTCCGGTCTGATGACACCCAACGGGACCAGGAGCCTACCATCGGTACACAAGTAGACCCGATGGCGCAATTCTATCCGCTGTTCGGTGGATTCAGATCGGCCGATCGCGCTGATGCCCTGGTCACGGTGTGTGTAGGCGCGCCCACGCCGCCGATCGCCGGCATTCGCCGTTGGTGGCGCGAACATGTTGTTAACATTCTTTTCAGATGGCCCGCTAATCGAATGCCCGTGACGGTTCGTGAGTTCGACCTCGTGCGAGATGGGATGACACGCGGCTAACGACCGGCCGATCATGCATGCCACGGTGTCGTGTTCGACACGCTCCGGTTCGATCATGCACCGTGATACCTGCGAGATTGCCGGTCCCGGCGGGTATCCGGCGAGTGGTCGAGACTGTACCGAGAGTTCGGATGTCCGAGCAAAACCCCCGTCCGGGATCGGTTGCGGAGCGTGAGTCAGACCGCTCGACCGACCCCGAGAGTGGCTTCTTCGGGGTGAAGGTGCCATGCTCTTGCGGTCGACTGACACTGAACGTGTCCACTCGTGCGGATTTAAGCCCCCAGCGGGCTGACATTGCAGGTGACATTCGATACCTTCTTGTGCGCGCGAGTTGGGGGCGTCGGAGCTGCCTGGGCTACGAAGGTCGTCGCGGAGAGGTGACCAGGTGAGGGAGTGACCAGATGAGCGGGGCCGTTCGCGCCGCGACGGTTGTTGGCTTCGTTGTCGACACTGGGCGCGAAACAGACTTTCCGGTCCTGACCGCCATTCCTCCCGCCCGTGTACCCCGTGGTGGCCGACCCGGAGTCGGCCCGTACGCGCACCATTTTCTGTCCGGTTCGTCCGGTAGCGTCGATGCGGGAGTGTGCTAGGCGTGCCAGGTAATCCTCGGCAGGACGTGCAGGACACGTCCGCGCAGGCCGGCCGTAGGTCCTATGTCGGCGACGTGACGCACCCCGGTGGGGACGAGCGGGACCAGGCCATCGGCCGGCCCGGCCCGCACGCCACCGGCCGGTGGCGGCTGCGCAACTGGCGGCTGCGGTGGAAGCTGCTGATCGTTCTGCTCGTGCCGCTGGTCACCGCGCTGGCGCTGGGTGCGCTGCGCGTCACCACCCAGCTCTCGAACGCCGGTGTCTACAACCGGATCGAGCAGCAGCTCACCCTGGCCGCGTCGCTGTCCGACGTGACCGACAGCCTGCAGCGCGAGCGCGAGCAGATCACGCTGTTCGTCACCGCGGGCGGCGCGTCCGGCAGCCCGCCCGGTGGCGCCGCGACCGCCCAGGTGGACGCGGCCGTCGACTCGTTCCGCCAGCTCGCCGTCGGCGACACCAACCTCAGCGCGACCACCCAGCAGGCCGTCTCCGACGCGCTGGACTCGCTCGGCGACCTCTCCGCGCTGCGGGCGTTCGCCAGCGCGTCGAAGTTCCCCGAGGTCGACGTGCTGGCCGGCTACAACCAGATCCTCAACTCGCTGCTGCAGAGCAGCCAGCTCCTGATCTCCGGTGCCCCGGACCAGCGGGTGAACGTGCTGGCCAGCGCCCTGTTCGACCTCCGGCAGGCCAAGGAGCAGTTCACCAAGTCCAACGCCATCCTGATGATGACGGTGACCCAGGTGCGCAACCCCGGCGGCGGCTCGAACGGCTGGGTCTTCCTGCCGGGCACCGAGGACCAGCTCAACTCGGCCAACGCCGAGTTCGCGGCCTCGGTCAGCTCGTTCAACAGCGTCGCGTCGCCCGCCGACCGCCAGATGTTCCTGGACACGGTGACCGGCCCCGAGGTGGACGGCCGGGCGCACCTGCTGACCCTGATCCAGACCCGCGCGGACGCCGGCCAGGGCCCGCCCACGGCCGAGAGCGTCCAGCCGACCACCGTGCAGGACGCCGGTGACGGCGCCGCCGGCCTGCTGCGCGACGCAGAGCTGAACATGAACACCGAGCTCAAGGCGCAGACCAACAGCCTGGCATCGGCCGCGAAGGCGCAGGCGTTCCAGGACGGCGGCATCCTCGCCGGTGCCCTGCTGGTCGCGTTCCTGGTGACCCTGATGGTGGCCCGCTCGCTGGTCCAGTCGCTGCGGCGGCTGCGCTCGGGCGCGCTGGAGGTCGCCCGCACCAAGCTGCCGCAGTCGGTGCAGCGGATCCTGGCCGACCCGGACCCGATCAAGGCGTCCAACAAGGCGGTCGAACCGGTCCCGGTGTTCACCGCCGACGAGATCGGCGAGGTCGCCAGGTCGTTCGACGTGGTCCACGGCCAGGCCGTCCGGCTGGCGGCCGAACAGGCCGTGCTGCGCGACAACGTCAACGCGATCTTCATCAACCTGTCCCGCCGCAGCCAGGCGCTGGTGGAACGCCAGCTCGCCCTGATCGACCGGCTGGAGAAGGACGAGCAGGACCCGGACCAGCTCGCCAACCTGTTCGAACTGGACCACCTGGCCACCCGGATGCGGCGCAACTCCGAGTCGCTGCTGGTGCTGTCGGGCAGCGGCCTGGCCAAGCGGATGAGCCGGCCGGTGCCGATCGGCGAGCTCGTCGGCGCCGCCGTGTCCGAGGTCGAGCAGTATGCCCGGATCGACGTCGGCGCACCGCCGGCCGCCGCCGTGCTCGGCCGCGTCGTCAACGACCTCATCCACCTGGTCGCCGAGCTGCTGGACAACGCCACCTCGTACTCCGAGCCGAACACGCGCGTCAGCGTGCGGATCGCCAGGACCCGGTCGCGGGAACTGGCCATCCAGATCACCGACCGCGGTGTCGGCATGAGCGACGACGACGTCCGGCTGGCCAACGAGCGGCTGGCCAACCCGCCGGACATCGACGTCGGCGTGACCCGGCGGATGGGCCTGTACGTGGTCGCGCGGCTGGCCCGCCGGCACAGCATCCGCGTGAAGTTGCGCGCCAACGAGGACATCGACGGCGGCACTGTCGCGCTGATCGTGATCCCGGAGGACCTGGTGCACCGCCCCGGCGAGGATCAGGGCGGCCAAGGCGGCGGCCCGCTGCTGGGCACCGCTGAGCGGCTCACGCCGACACCGCTGCCGGGCATCGTGGACACGTTCCCGCCGGTCAGTGCGCCGTCGGCGATGCCGGTGGACAGCGAACTGGCCGGCGCGGCCAGCGCGGCCGCGGGGATCGCCGGCGCGTTCGGCCTGGCGTCCGCCCGCGGCTCCAGGGAGGACACGGTCCGGGACACGGCCAATGCCAGCGGTGTCGGCCGGCTCCCGCTCGGCGCGCCGTCCGGCGTCGAGGAGTCCGGCGTCCTCGAACCGGCGACGTCGTTCTGGACGAGTGACTTCGAGCCATCCGGCAAGCTGGACCTGGCCGAGACCGCGGACGTGCCGGTCCCCGACCTGGCGCGCCCGACCGCCAGCAGCGCCGCGTCGCTGTGGGAGGCACACACCGCGGTCAACGATCTGTCTGCGGACGTGGGTGAACAGCCGTGGCCGGCGCCGATGCCGACCCAGGCGACCCGGCCCGAGGTGGACGCGCCGACCGAGCGGTTGCCGATCTACGAGGCCGTGCTGTCCCAGTGGTTCCGCGCCGACGAGGCCAGCGGCCAGGCGCACGTGGCCACCAACGGCCACGAGAACGGCAGTGCCACCAGCAATGCCGCCAGCTCCACCGTCGTCACCCCCGTCCCGGAGCCTCCGGCCGCACCGACCGCGCCACCCGTTCGGGAGAAGCAGGACCCGATCGGCCCGCTGCCCACCCGGGTGCCCGGCCGGGCCGGCGCCGCCGCCGGTTTCGGCATCCCGGACCGGTCTTCTGCCGGTATGGACAGCGGAGCCAGTGGAGCCGGTGCGACCAGCGGAGCGTCCGACGGGTTGCGATCCGGCAACGGCTTGGCCACCAACGGCAGCTCGTACGCCGAGTCCAACGGCAACGCCGACTCCTGGCAGACCCCGGCCGACGAGGGCTGGCAGCGCGCCGAAGCGCTGCTCGCGCCCGTCAGCGAGACCACCACCGCCGGCCTGCCCAAGCGGGTGCCCAAGGCACACCTCGTGCCCGGCTCCGCCGCCCCGCGGTCCGAACCGACCGGCGGGTCGGGTAGTAGTAGCGGTGGCCATCGCGGTCAGGGTGGCCGGCAGGCCACCATCGCACCACCGTCTCTGCCACCACGAACTCCTGATGCGGTCCGTGGTCGCATGTCCAGCTTTCAGCAGGGTCTACGTCGCGGTCGCCACACGCTGATCGAGGCTTATTCTGGCGAGGCTTCCCATTCATCCGCGCATCGTGCCGACGAGGAGCAGGAGTGACAGCGTCCGTTCAGCAGCCAGGTAGTTTCGGCTGGCTCATCACTGACTTCGTACGTCGAGTGCCCGGCGTTGCCCATGCCGTGGTCGTCTCGGCGGACGGCCTGTTGCTCGCCGGATCGCAGGGCCTGCCCCGCGACCGCGCCGAACAGCTCTCCGCGGTGGCATCCGGCCTGGTCAGCCTTACGCAGGGCGCCGCACGGTGCTTCGAGGCCGGCGCGGTCAACCAGACCGTGGTCGAGATGGACCGGGGTTACCTGTTCCTGATGTCGATCAGTGACGGCTCGTGCCTCGGCGTGCTGGCCGCGCCGAACTGTGACATCGGTCTCGTGGCCTACGAGATGACCTTGCTCGTCGAACGGGTCGGGCAGCAGATGACGCCCGAACTGCGGGCCCAGTTGCAGGGTGCGGTGCGCAGATGACCAGACCAAGAACCGTGTGATTGACCGGCGGTGAGTACGAGATGACCCCGGACCGCGGCCATCGCCGCGAACGCATTGGTGACCGGTTCGACTATCGGCGCTGGGCCGCGGACGGGTTTCATCTGTACGACGACGACAACGACGAGGAAAACGAGGACCGCCGGTCGGCCGACGTACGGGACGAGTACCTGACAGCCGCGGTCACCAGGGATACCGGCCAGGTGGTCGACGAGGTCGCCGGTGATCATCCACCAGGCGTGGGGGAGCGAGGACACAGCGAGATGGCGGACGGCGAGTTTTATGAACCCGCTGACCACGCCGGGTCGGACATACCGAACCGGTTCGATATCAGTGGCTACCGGAACGGCCTGTTCGGCGGTCCGGGAGCCGACCTGTTCGGTGAGCCGGGACTGGTAGCGCACGACCGGGGGAGTTCGGCCTGGCAGCGGCCGGCGGTGCCGCCGCAGCAGGTGCCTCCCGATCCGGTCACCGAGACCGGTTCGCTCGTCCGCCCGTACACGCGGACCGGCGGCCGGACCCGGTCGGACTACGACCTGGCGATCGAGGCGCTGGTGTCCACCGGCGACCGAGGTTGGGATGTGGAAGAAGCCCTGTTGCCGGAGCACCGCTCGATCTGCGAGCTGTGCATGGACACCAGGTCGGTTGCCGAGGTGGCGGCGCATCTTCGGTTGCCACTCGGTGTTGTTCGGGTACTGATCGGTGACATGGCCGGCATGGGGCTGGTCGTCATCCACTCCAGTGGGATGGTCGTCGGAGATCGGCCGTCCATGGACTTCCTGGAAAGGGTGCTCAGTGGTCTTCGGAGGCTCTAGTTCGCCTGGACGCGGCGGAGGTGCGCCACAGCCGGCACCAAGCGGCCGGAAGGCAACCACCTCGGCGAAAATCGTCGTGGCCGGTGGCTTCGGTGTCGGAAAGACGACCCTGGTCGGCTCGGTGTCCGAGATCGTCCCGTTGACCACCGAGGCGGTCATGACCGACGCCAGCATCGGTCACGACGATCTCTCGGCGACACCCAACAAGACCACGACCACGGTCGCGATGGACTTCGGACGGTTGTCGCTGGACTCGGACCTGATCCTGTATCTGTTCGGGACCCCCGGCCAGCACCGGTTCTGGTTCATGTGGGACGACCTCGTCCGAGGCGCGATCGGCGCGGTCGTCCTGGTGGACACCCGAAGACTGGCCGACGCCTTCGCCGCGATCGACTTCTTCGACGACCGGCGGTTGCCCTACATCGTGGCGATCAACCGGTTCGAGGGGGTGCTGCACCACCGGGTGAACGACGTCCGGGAGGCACTCACGATCGACCAGTCGGTCCCGGTGGTCACGTGCGACGCCCGTAACCGCGAGTCGACCAAGCAGATCCTGATCACCCTGGTCGAACACGCCATGCGCCAACAACGCGCCACCGTCCGCGTCTGACGGTGTTGTCTACGATCTGGCCGGTCTCAGCGTAGGTCGGCCAGATCGAGCGTCAGCTTGACCGGGTCGATGACGTTGAGGGTGTCCTTGTCGATGCTGGTCAACGCATATGCGCGGGTCATCGGGTCGAACTGGTAGCGGAACACGGTCAAGCTGCGCTTGGCATCGGCCACGTTCTCGACGCGCCAGAAGTACTCGATGCCTGCCGCCGCGTACTCGGCCGGCTTGTCGACTCGGTCCGTGGTCACTGAGCCCGGTGACATCACCTCGACGACGAGCACGCAGTGTTCTGGCCGGAGAACGGCGTCATCGGGTAGTGACGCGTCGTAGACCACGACATCCGGCCTGCGAATGAGAAGGGGGACATCCCGGAGCCGGAGATCCGCTTCTGTCTCCACGGCCAGGTGCTGGTCAACCACAGCCTCTAGCGCATAGGACAAACGGCGGGCGATACGCAGGTGTGACCGGCGCGGGGATGGGCTCACGACGATTGCTCCGTCAACGATCTCGATGTTCCGGCTGTCCTCTTCCGGTAGCGCATCGTAATCGGCTGCGGTCAGTCCCTCTGGGTAGGAGTGGATCCAGTCCAGCAATGCGGTCACCAAGACCTCCAGTTGGTCGCCCACTCGCACAGCTTAAAGTGGATACGCCACTTTATCGCAGGCAGTTACCATCTGTGTTCATGCCTGTTCGCCGTGGTCGTCGGTCAGCGTCACCGATGTGATCCGGTGCAGGGTGAAGCGGCGGATCTCGTCGTGGGCGCGGTCGCGGCCCTCGAAGACGCCGCCGCCGACGGCGACCGCCGTGACGAAAAGCTGGCTGGCCACGCCCTGCGCGTCCACGTACCCCAGCCACACGTCCCGCCCGTCCCGCACCGCCTCGCGCAGCATGTCCAATGTGGCCGCCATGTCCGTCATGCCACCGCCCGGTCGCGGGGCCGCCGACCGGCCACGACGTGCCGTCACGGCCTGGTCACCGACGCGCAACTGGCGGACAACGGTGGCCAACTGGGCATCGCTGGGAACGGGCGGTACCACCGGGAGACGGTCCTGCCGTGGCCGCGCGGGCGCACGGCGACCGGACGGCCGCAGGTCCATCACCCGACCGTCCGCGCCCTCCGCGGCCGGCGTGAAACCGGCCGAGCGCAGGCCGTCCAGCACGTCGATCAGCGGCAGTGGGCTGACCAGCACCGTCGGCGCGATCCGCCGCAGCTCCAGCCGGTGGGACTCGGCGTGCGCGAGGACCTCGGCCAGCAGGGTCTCGTCGTCGCACCGCAGGAACGAACCCGCCGTGCCGCCGCGCAGGCGGCCGTGGCGTCGCGCGACGTCGTCGATGAGGTAGTCCAGGGCCTGTGGCACGGGTGTGCGCGACCGCGTCCGGAACAGCTCGTGCAGCTCGGTGGCCGTCCGGCCGGCGTCCAGTGCCCGCCGCACCGACGACTCGCGCACCCGGTACACCGTGGCCCCGCCGGCCGATTCGATGTCCGCGACCAGCGCCATCTCGGTGGCCAGGTCCGGGCGCAGCGGGCCAGGTGCGACCACGGTCAGGTCCGCCTGCGCCAGCACGTGGTCCACCGGCTCCGGCAGGGCCGCCGCCAACTGCTTCGCCGCCGCCGCCGGGCCGTCCACCAGCAGCGCCCGCCCGGCCGACGTGACCGCCCCGAG
>WNGL01011733.1_pt1 | contig 10016 bp, 11 predicted proteins | sample 5400591 | NCBI WGS metagenome assembly WNGL01 (sample SAMN13153377, study PRJNA577476) | soil metagenome | isolation source: 80 cm soil or saprolite under Garry oak tree replicate 1 | place: USA:California | collected 2016-06-15 | reverse complement strand
GCCCCTGTGCGAGGTCCCAGAGAAAGAGGTCGCATTGTATGGGTATTCTGAGGACCTGAAGTTCCAGTCAGCATCATGTCCATACATGGGAGAGGCGCTTAGAAATGAGCTGCGATCAATTTTCAATCGCCTTGAACTGGCACATCCAGGAGTCCTGTTTTCGGCGTATCACGCCATGCTGAAACTTCGCAAACTCGCGGAGCCGGGAATTCCGCCTTCGATCCTCCAGTCCTGCGAGCGATGTGGAGAGCCATCGGTCGCATCTGTTTGCGAAGCATGCCGCATGACGGGAGAGGCCATCGTGCGGATGGATACCTTGCCTGTCATCCAATGACTCCCGGGAGTTGCAAAAACTCGTTAAGGACCCGATAGGTGTATCCCCAGATGACCTTCCCATCCACGTCGAAACATTCGACTGTCCTCCATCCATCGCGAATGTAGACATCCGTTGTTGATCTGCTAGATGGAAGATGGTTTAGCGATGTCCAGAAGGCAGAGCGTACCTCTGCCCCAATGATTATTGGGGGTTTGTCTGACAGCAGATACACCCATGGCTGCACACGCATTTCTGAACGCCTCATTGGCTGTCCCACTGTGAGATGGCCAAGTTCCCTTCCAACCTTGGACAGGTCTATGCCCACTTCCTCGGCGACCTCTCTCTCCACGGTTCCCTTGATTGAGCGATCTGATGCTTTTGAGCGGCCTCCTGGAAGCCCTATCTGGCCGGACCAAGGGTCACTGTCCCTTTCGGCCCTCTGAATTAGAAGAGCCTCTAAGTCTCCACGATGCTCGACAATTATGAGTCCAACGGCCGCATCGACCCTTTGATCCTCAGGGGGATGATTCGATGCTAGAGAACGCTGGATGAGAGCAATTCTCGGGCTCAGCTTTTCAGATTGCGACAAAAAACCCATCAACCTTGGCTCCTAAGCCATTCATTTGTCTAAACTGCGATAGGTCTTTCCTCTGACTTTTTGCCCTTGACTTCCTCGTTGATTAGTTGATACTTGGCCCTGACTAGCTCCATGAAGGGTCCGAGCTCTTTTACGGATTGAATGCTGAAGCCCGCCCATGTCCTCTTTCTCACCTGGTCTCTCAGCCTCCAATCAATGGCTTCGTCCTCTACAATCCTCAGGCGTGATTTGTAGTCGGTATGGATCGTCGCGCTGATCTCGTTTCCCCGTGCATGCAAATGAAAGAGTTGTCTTCCCTCGTAATAGAACGTTGGAACAGGCTCGTGAGTGTTGACCTCGTACTGGACCTTCATAGTGACCCCGCGCAACTGTCTCATTTTCGTTCGCAGTGATTGAAATACTGACCAAGTCTGAGGGGTCACCCTGTCTGCGATTATTGACAGGTCGGGACTTTCTCGATGTGGCAATAGGACTAGGATTCGAGCTTCGAATGCAGTATTTTACTTAAACGCAGGAACTGATGGTGCGAAGAGACGCGTTTGCCTCGTGAACGCTCTTACTGAGTTCCCTTAGAGAAAGGAGGCGGTGTGAAGCTGCTCAGTTCTCGGTTCGCTCTCACAATCTCACCTGACAGGTAGTAGTATGCTCGGCTGCCGAGGGGGAGGAATTTGATTGCTCTCTTCAGGGCTTTAACGTAGATCCGGATCTCGGCTGGGTCCCGCTTAGGCTTCGCCTGGATCTCAGCCTCCTCCAATGGCTCAAAGAGGTCCTTTATCGTCGATTCTCTCCTCTTAGCCAACTGCCATCGGTCAGGAGTTCTAGCCTATCGTCTAATAGGCGTCCTGTATCCTGAACGAAGATGTGGGAGTTGCCGTCAACCGATTCCTAACCTACAATCCACTAGGCGCCACTTTCCGCCATCGGCAGCATCATCTCAGCCCCAACGGATTCTAATGATTCCCTTCTCCGGTACCCTCTGGGGTCCATGGTCACGGATGTGAACCCCAAGTCCCTAAGCCGTTTGTTGACCATGTCCATGGTCCCTTGGTCGAGGAGGAGGTGTTGATCCTCAGGGGCTACCTCAACTCGTGCACTACCGTTATGATATCTCACTCGAAGCTCGCTGACTTTTGTGAGATTCTTGATGAAGAGCTCAGCCTCTCCCACCATTCTCAATTTGTCCTCTGTCACCTCCTCGCCATGAGGGATTCGCGAAGAGAGGCAGGGCATGGCAGGCTTGTCCCACACGGACAAACCGAGTGCCTTGGCAGTGTCCCGCACATCGCGCTTCGAGAAGCCTGCCTCAAGCAATGGGCTCTTGACCCCATAGTTTCGTGCGGCCAAGAATCCTGGTCGGTCGTCGGTTAGATCGTCCTTCTGCGTACCGTCAAGCAGAGTTTCAAAACCCAGGCTCGAGGCGATGCTGGTGAGCTCGTTGTAAAGCGTGTCCTTGCAATAGAAGCATCTGTTTGATGGATTTGACGAGTAGCTCGGATTATGAACTTCGTCGGTTCGAACGATAATGTGTCGTATCCCAATACGCTCTGCCGTCTTCTCTGCGATCTCCAGCTCGCCTGGGGGAAGTGATTCTGAGAGCGCGGTGACGGCTACTGAGCGGTCTCCAAGAGCTTTCCGAGCGAGTAGAGCAACGAGCGAGCTGTCCACTCCCGCTGATAACGCGACGACCACTCCTTTGTGTCGACTGATCGATGTGATTGCCTTCTCGATTTTATCGCCTAGTTGAGTGGAGAGAAGGTCTTCGATCATTACTGCGAAAGCCATGAGTATTGCAACTTAAACGGTTTATCATCGCCGCAGGCAGTGCTTTAGAAGGATGACGTTGAAAAAATTTCAGACGAGTCTTGCCACTGTTCGGCGGACGAAGAGCCAGCTCATGGCTGTTAGAGAACTCGCGACTCTGGCAAAGCTGGACGTTGGCCGTGAAATTCGTAAGGGGATTCCCGAGGTAATCCTTGCCGAAGGAAAACGGTCAGCGGATGTGGCGAGGCTTGCTCAAGCAATGTTAGAGCGTACAGGCCGAGCGATCATTAGTCGAGCCGACAGCAAGTGTGAACGCCTCTTGCGCTCCCGCTTTCACAGCAGGGAACAGGTCAGCTTCTCAAGCAGGTCAGGGATGGTCGTCGTCAAATCGAAGGACTATCGAGTAAAACGGACCGGCGGCAGGGTCGGGATACTCACGGCCGGCACTTCAGATATTCCCTTCGCGATGGAAGCTGAGACGATCGTGAAGGAGATGGGTTGTCAAACCCTCTCGTACTATGATGTGGGAGTGGCCGGTCTGCACAGGCTCTTTCAACCGCTGGAAGACCTGTTGAAGTGGGGTGCAGATGTGCTAATTGTGGCGGCTGGAAGAGAGGGCGCTCTCCCGACCGTCGTCGCGGGAATCGCTGACGTGCCGGTCATTGGTCTGCCAACTTCTAGAAGCTATGGTTTCGGAGAGAAGGGGCTCGCAGCCCTTGCTGCTATGCTCCAGTCATGCTCTCTTGGAATGTCGGTAGTGAATATTGACAGTGGTGTGGGAGCAGGGGCTGTTGCAGCTATGATAGCAAACCGTGTAGGCTATGCTAGACTCGAAGGAGTCAGAGGCAGAGGGCGCTTGTAAAATGGGTGTTGATTTAGCAGACATTATTCCAAGAAACAAGACATCACTGGATGATTTGAAAGGCAAGACCTTCGCTGTTGACGCCTACAATGCACTCTACCAGTTTCTTGCGATCATCCGAGGCCCCACAGGAACACCTCTCATGGACCGGACTGGCCGAGTAACAAGCCATCTCAGCGGCCTTCTCTACCGTACAACGAATCTTGCTGAGAGAGGAATCAGACTAGTCTATGTTTTCGACGGTGTTCCACCTGCCTTGAAAGAGGTCGAGATAAAACGGCGACGAGCAGTGAAGGAGGAGGCGATAGTGAAGTACGAGGCAGCAGTATCCCGAGGACAGCCCGAAGAAGCGAAGAAGTACGCTCAAGCAACGGCGAGCCTCAAAGACCAGATGGTGGAAGATTCCGTCCAACTGCTCAAGTATCTCGGTGTCCCCTACGTTCATGCCCCTTCCGAGGGCGAGGCTCAAGCTGCCTACATGGCATCTCGGGGAGATGTCTGGGGAGCGGTCAGCCAAGACTTTGATTCTTTGCTCTTTGGAGCAAACCGTCTCATCAGGAACCTAGCCATAACCGGTAGGAGAAAGCTTCCGATGAGGGAAGCATACGTGCAGGTTGACCCGGAAACGGTCAAGCTGCAAGACGCTCTGACCGGGCTCAGACTCGACCGTGAACAGATCGTAGACCTTGGCATTTTGATAGGAACGGACTTCAATCCTGACGGTTTCAAGGGAATCGGTCCCAAGACCGCGCTCAGACTGATGCAAGAGCACGGAAGCATCGAGAAGATCGCTAAGGCAGACCCCGAGTTTCGGCCCCCTGAGTACTTGTCCCGCATCCGTCAGATTTTCCTCAAGCCCGAGGTGACGTCAAGGTTCGAACTGGAGTGGCGGGAGCCTGACGTTGAGGGTCTCGTATCGTTCCTGTGCGGTGATAGGGACTTCAGCGAGGACCGTATTCGAACGGCGATCGCAAAGGCGAAGTCAGGCTTCAATCAGGAGACGGGCAAGAAGACCCTTGAATCCTTTTTCGGCGCCTAGTCGCCGAAACCATGCTTTCCCTTCAAAGGGACGAAGGCGACTCGCCCAAATTCTCTCTTCTCTATTTCGCTCTGAGACTTCTTTTTGGTCAATACTAATTCTTGGGGAAAGAATCTGCCTCCAACAGGAGCGAGCATGATTCCACCAATCCTGAGCTGGTCTATGAGATGCTTAGGAATCTGAGGAGATGCGGCGGTGAGCAAGATTCTATCATAAGGTGCACGGTCAGGATATCCTAGTGAACCATCACCGAGGACCAGAGTAACACGGTCCGCATACCCCGCTCTTTCCAGGTTAGCCCTTGCGGAACGTGCGAGGTCTTCGACTAACTCAACGGTGTAAATGCGGCCGTGTGGACCGATGATTTCGGCGATGGTCGCCGCATGATACCCGCTACCGGCACCAACCTCGAGAACCGTCAATCCCGGGATGAGTTGGAGAGCCTCGTTCATTATTGCCACCATGTGTCGCCCGGAATTTTCCGTGTGGCGCACTTATCGTCTGGCCGTGTCCGGTTGGTAGTGGAGTGTCGTTGTAGGCGTATGCTTGGAGGCTGGCGGGGAGGAAAAGCTCCCTTGGAACTGTTCTCATGGCCGCGATGACCGTTTCAGAGTGCAAGAGTCTTTCCGCGATCAGGCCTTGAACCATTCGGTCCCGTTCTTCTTTAAAGCTCGTCGAGCCTAATTATCCCCTCGTGGTACTGGTCTCCTTTGAAGTATTAGAATCATGACACAAAGCGCGCTTTTTTCGTTTCGGGCGTTCGGGCATCCGAATATTGCGGCGACTCATCCGACAACGCTTGAGCTCACGACTGAGAATGACGTGACTTTGCGTGGCGACTGCATCGTAGGGGTGAGGGCGAGCTGTCCACCCTCTGCATTCCCATCAAGCATTCGACAAGCGATGTCAACGGAACTGGGAAGAGCTGTTCTGAGAATTAGAGCGGCTGGGCAATGCTTTGAGGTCCATGGACAGGGATCTCCGAGTCTGACTTTTCGAGATTCGAGAGAGATGGTCGTGAGGAAGAGTAGGTTCCCCTCGCACCGAACCATCATGGTCAATGCTGACAAGGCGGCTAAGGACGTTCCGAGAGAAATGCTGGGCTTTTTGAGAAATCCTGAGCAGCGGCTCGAGATAGAAATCGAGCTAGTCCAACGATAAGGGCGCTACTGGGGCGTCGACAGCGACCTGCCATTTCATAGGAGCTACTTCTCTCACCCGTCTTGCATGCGCAAGCCACTTTGCGCGCCAGTTGAATTTTGCGAGCCCTTGCTCAAGCTCGAGGACAGCTTTGGCCTCGCAGTCTGTGCCCTGCGTAAACGTGTAGTAGTGAATGATGCCCCCATCTTTCCTCAATGCTTTACAGGCTACGTCGACAAACTCGTGGGCTGCTGAAGGATGATTCATTATCACTCGCGAAGCTTTGCCGTGGAGATCCGTTTCGACAACTCTTCGCGCATCTCCCAGCCACACTCTGATCTTATCCCCAACGTTGTTCAGGGCCAGATTTTCACGAATTAGGTCTACTGCATATGGGTTCGCGTCCACCGCGTTAACCTCTACTTCCTTGAGTCGTTTTGCGATCGTTATTGAGAATGGTCCGACCCCGGCGAAGAGATCGGTTACAACTTCGCCCTCTTCAACTAGCCCGGCAACGCGTTCATGTTCATGAGATAGTCTAGGTGAAAAGTAGGCCTTCGAGATGTCTACCTTGAATCGACAGCCTGACTCCTTGTGGATGGTGGTTGTCCTATTTTCCCCTGAGATGAGTCTCGTCGGGAGGACCCTTTCCTGGCCTGAGACGGACCCCTTTCTTGCAAGTACCACTGAGACATTCCTGTTGACCTCTCGAATTCCGTCGGCAACGACAGTTTCATACGGTGACACTTTCGAAGAGAGCTCAAGCACCGCGATATCGCCGATGATGTCGTAGGACGATGGGAGAGACGTCAACAGCGTTTCAGGAATCTTGTTCTCTAGCGCAGCTCTCAATGTCCTTTTAGGACGGGAACGGCTAGGAAAGAGGTGGTCTTTTTGTTGTATCGCTCCGAGCTTGGTCTCTAGATCGGTGGTCTCCGTCCTGGAGAGCTTTCTCGAGAGTGGGATGAATACGTGATTCTCGGACGATTCGATTCTGTAGCCATGGTCGATGATGTGTTGTTGGGAGAGTATTCGGATCGCATCTTGTCCAGATGCTCTTGACACTCTGAGACTAGCGGATTTTCCATATAGGGATTGCTTCTTCTGGGTCGTCTTCAACTAGCTACGGCTGCTCGTTCCGCTTTTCGACCTCAGTCGACGAAGAAAGTCCAGGTCTGCCAAGGCCACTTCCGCTGATAGTCGAACGTCCTCGTCTTGATCGTTTATCGTTCTCATTAGGCCTTCTCTGGCTCTTTCATCTCCTATGGAGCCTAGGGCTACAGCGGACTCGTGGCGAACTAGGACGCTTGGGTCCTTGTCCATCGCTTCTAGTAGCGATGGGACTGCTGATTTGAATCCTAACTGGCCTAGGGCGAAGGCGCCCTCGTGCCGGACGAGCGGGCTGGAGTCCTCTCGAAGAGCTCTACAGAGAAGTGGTACGGCGTTCTCGTTCTTCATGTCGGCAAGCATGCAAACTGAGTGAATTCGCAATAGTATGCTGGGTCTGCTGTCGAGTACGCGTTGGAACGTGCTGATGTCTCCTTTCGAGAAGGCCCACTCCATACTTTCAAGGGTCTCAAAGTCTCCAGAATAGTCTGGAGCTCTTCGAAGTTGAGTCTGGTCTGCGGCTTTCATCGGCGATGTGGGAACGATTAACGGGATTATTTGACCCTGACCCTATTCAAGGAGAGAGGCTAGTTTTCTGGGGCCGGTTCGGTGTCATCGCCGAGGACCTTTTGGTAGCACGCTGGGCAATATGGTCCGTCGTAGGGGCCATGTTTTGTGCATGATCGTCTGGCGGCTTTAGGCCGACGTGGCCTAGGTAGTCTCAATCTCTCCCCAACGGTGGTGGTCTAGCCCATTACATGTCTTTTTCTCCGCCGCAGAATGGTGAATAGGATTCCGTAAGAGGAAGACTGACTAGCCTGATTTGATGAAGGTGAGTCGCTGGGTCTAACTGAGAGCTAATCCTTTCCCGTCTTCGATCTTGAACGGGGTCCAAGCGAACGTTGTGGGTGTTGCTCTCATGCGGCTTACCATTAGGAATCGTCCCCTGTCGTTCGCGTTCAGTTTGATCGTCGCATCGGTCACGTATTCTAATGATTGAACAGTCTTCTGGTCGTCGTCCCCCGAGTCCAAGATGATGAGAGTGGTTACTGAATTCTTCTGGTGAGTCTTCAGACTCGTTCGCAACACTTGGAGGAACCGCAGAGAACTCTCCAGGGAGTTGTAGAGAATAAAGTCCGAGAACGAGTCGACTACAATCCTGCCGCCATTTTCCAGCGGACCGTCTTTGGTCTCGAGGAGCTCGTTAATCAGAATGATGACTTCGCCGAAGGAACCAATGTGAACCGTGTTCACTGCCCTTTCTCCAATTCGGAAATTGAAACAGTCGAATGGGCGAATCTTGTCGATGAGAGTTCGATCCCAGCGAAACTGGTCCGCAAGCTCTCGAATGTTATCCGTTGTTTGACAGGTGTCGACGAGTATTCCGCCGCCGTCGTGCTCGATACCGTTCAAGAGGAACTGAGCCCCGAAAGTACTCTTTCCAGTCCCTGGCGGCCCAGCGACCAGAACCAAGGAGCCGCTGGGGAATCCCCCTTTTATTTGCTGGTCCAATCCCGGAATCCCAGTCGGGACCCGAGTTGGCATAACTAGCTCTTGCATGCCGGTCTGCTCCTACCTTCGTGCAACCGATTGCAGTCGACTCTAAAGAAGGGCTGGTCCCGCTTGCACAATCACAGAGTTACAACGTTCTTTTCCGAACCGGCTGAGCTGCCCTCTCAGCCTTGAAAGATAGCGTTGATGATATTATTCCTAGTGGCGTTGACGGGTTAGACAAATTACTTCACGGAGGTGTACCGCGAGGACATTCGGTCATAGTCGAAGGTCCACCCGGTGCGGGGAAGACAGTGTTCTCTTTCGGTTTCCTCTACTATGGGGCTGTTGACAAGGCTGAACCTGGAATTTACGTGACGCTTGAGGAATCACCCGCCTCGATCCGACGAAACATGGCCCGGTTCGGGATGGGTGGGGAAGAGTTGGAAAAGAAGAACATGCTGGCTATCCTCGACTTTTCAATCTATCACGGCCTCCCAGCAGATCTGGGTGAGGAGGAGAGGAACGCTGAGTTCCTTGCCAGGGCGGTTGCACGTTCAGTGAGGGACAAGGCTGAATCCATCAAGGCGAAGAGGCTCGTCGTGGACTCGCTCACGGCTATACTGGATCATTATCCGGAAACGCGACGGAGAGCCGAATTTCTCAACCTGCTCGCGACGCTCAGGTACTCTGGTCTGACAAGCTTCCTCTTGACTGAGACTCCCGCCCGCGATCAGCCGAACCTGGTTCAGTCCTATCTTGTTGATGGAAACATAATGCTCAGACTGGTACCGTCAGGTTCACAGGGCGAGATGATACGAACAGTTCAGATTCCGAAGATGAGAGGGCTGAAGCATGATTTTGAGATTCATCCGTTCCAGATTAGCGACCATGGAATAGTTGTTTTTCCGGATGACAGGGTTTACTCGGGAGCCCAGGCGGTATCGTAGGGCTCTCTTCGTCGCAGTGTTATTGACAGTATCACTGCCGCTAGCGAACAGCCTCACACCACGCCCTGTCAATGCGAGCCCTGGCAACTTTCCCGTAAGCTTCTACCTTCACAAACAATCCTCCACGACACTCAACACGATAACGACCACTCTGTGGGCAAACGCGACGCAGTTATGGTCGGCCGCGACTCAGATTGAAAGCAGAAGCGTTAGGAACACTCAACCAGGCCGGTGGGATTACTACTCCCAGCCCGCACTTGGAGGAAACATGACCCTCACTGCCCCCGCGACAGTTCACGTCTGGATGTCTGCTCCCATAACACTTTCAGGAACAATGCTTGCGACGACGCTTTTCTCGGTTGCTCCATGGGGAGCCAAGACCAGCATAGGCTCGGTAAACACGACTCAGACTATCGGCACCAGTCCGTCCGAGTTCACTATCACGATTGGCACATTGTCCTTGAACACGGTCCCATCAGGGTACATTCTAAACCTTGAAACCGTTCTCACAATCTCCGGCGTCACTCTGAGAACAGTCACCGTGTCTTATGACACGGGGGCTTTTCCCGACCGGCTCATTCTCGTCCTTGTCGACCACTTTGCGGTACAGTCGGTGAACTATTACAATTCCACAATGGTTTCAATGTCGAGCTTCAGTCGTAACTGGTCAACGCCACAGAGAATGATCGTGGCTGAGGCGAACGTGTCCGACTCGCTTGGTCTCTATCACATAACAGGGGTCACATTTACCG
>WNGL01028587.1_pt1 | contig 10017 bp, 10 predicted proteins | sample 5400591 | NCBI WGS metagenome assembly WNGL01 (sample SAMN13153377, study PRJNA577476) | soil metagenome | isolation source: 80 cm soil or saprolite under Garry oak tree replicate 1 | place: USA:California | collected 2016-06-15 | reverse complement strand
AACGCGGCCGCCTCCAGCCACTTGTAGACATCGGAGTCCATGAACGGGCGCCCGCGGAATCGGCCCGTCTTGCGCCCGGCGGCGATGCGGAGGTTGTCGAGGTTTCCCGCCGTCTCCAGCATGCGGAGGCCGTGCGGCAGCGCCGCCTCGCGGTTGGCCGCCTGGCGCCGCGCCCACAGCCCGCCGTCGAGCGTGACGGCCCGAATGTCGAGCGTCTTCAGCACCGCGCTCGGGCTCTGCGCGGCGTCGACGGGGCCCGCGGTAGCTTTTGCCGTCATGGCGCGGAGAGTCTATCCCGACATTGACACGATTGCGCGAATCACCTAGGGTGTCACCGGCCACAACGGGAGCCGTGTCGACTCACCAAATCGTTCCAGGGAGGTGCCTTCATGCGTGCACGCCGGGGGCCGGTAACGCTGGTCGCGCTGTCTCTCCTGCTCGCGCTGGCCGCACTGCCGCTCGCGTCCTCGGCGGCGGCCCAGACGGTCGACGAGATCATCAAGCGCGGCAAGGTCATCGTCGGCGTCAACACCACCACGCCGATCTTCGGTCTCATCGGCGCCGACGGTCAGCCCGAGGGCTACGACCCCGACGTGGCGCGCCTCGTCGGCAAGTACCTCGGCGTACCGGTCGAGTTCGTCCCCGTCACCGGCGCGAACCGGCTGCCCTATCTGCTGACCAATCGCGTCGACATGGTGATCGCCCTGTTCGGGATCACGCCGGAGCGCGCCCTGCAGATCTGGTTCTCGATTCCCTACGCCACCGAGGCGGCCGTGCTGGTCGCGCCGGCGAAACAGGCGGTCAAGTCGGTGGACGATCTCACCGGGCTGCGCGTGGGTGTTCCTCGCGGAGCCATGCAGGACCTCATCCTGACGCCGCAGGCGGCGGCCAAGAAGATCAACCTCATGCGCTTCGACGACGAGGCTACCGCGCTGCAGGCGCTGATCTCGGGCCAGATCGACGTCGTGGGGACGGGGCTCCTCGTCAATCGCACGTTGAACCGCAACGATCCCGGCAAGAACTACGAGGTCAAGATCGTGCTGCGCCCGCTGCACTTCGGCATCGGCATTCGCCGCGGGCAGGCGGACCTGCTCCAGTGGCTGAACACCTTCGTCTACACGATCAAGAACAACGGCGAGCTGGAGGCGATCAGCCGCAAGTGGCGCCAACTGCCGCTGGAGGCCATGCCGACCTTCTGATCCGCGAAACGCGTCCTGTGGACTACGTCTTTCAGTTCGGCGTCGTGTGGCGGGAGTTCGACGCGCTCCTGCTCGGCGCCTGGCTCACCGTGCGGCTCTCAGCGCTGGCCATGGCGCTGGGGCTGGTAGTCGGCGTGGCGGGTGCGCTGGCCACGGTCTCCCGCTGGCGCGCCGCGCGCGCGGTCGCCCGGATCTACGTCGAGGCCATCCGCAACACGCCGTTCCTGGTGCAAGTCCTCTTCGTCTACCTCGGGCTTCCCTCGATCGGCCTCCGCCTGCGCCCCGACCAGGCGGCGCTCCTCGCCATGGTGATCAACCTCGGGGCCTACGCCACGGAGATCGTGCGCGCCGGCGTCAAGGCCGTCCCCTCCGGGCAGCTCGAGGCCGGCACGGCGCTCGGCCTGTCGCAGTGGCAGCTCTTCCGGCACGTCGTGTGGCTGCCCGCGCTCCGGGCGATCTTCCCCGCCCTCGGCAGCCAGTTCATCCTGATCATGCTCGCCTCCAGCGTCGTCTCGGTGATCTCGGCCGAGGAGCTGACCGCCGTCGCCGACACGATGGTGGCGCGCAACTTCCGGTCCTTCGAGGTCTACCTGGTCGTGACCGGGCTCTACCTCGCCATGTGTCTCGCGTTCCAGTCCGCCTTCGCGGCGATCCACCGCGCGCTCTTCGCCCGCTGGGACGGTGCGTGATGCTTCGCGAGTTCACCCTCAACGAGCTCTGGTTCCTCGTGTTGGCCGCGCGCTGGACGGTGCTCCTCTCGGCCATCGCCTTCGTGGGCGGCGGCGCCGGTGGTCTCGTCATCGCGATCGCGCGCGTCTCCCGTTTCGGACCACTGGCGCGGCTGGCCGCCGCGTTCATCAAGGTCGCGCAGGGCACACCGCTGCTCATGCAGCTCTACCTCGTCTACTTCGGTGCCAGCCTCTTGCGCCTCACCAGCGACGCGTGGACGGCGGCGGCGCTGGGGCTCACGCTCTACGCCAGCGCCTTCCTCGGCGAGATCTGGCGCGGCTGTATCCAGGCCGTTCCGCGCGAGCAGTGGGAGGCGGCCCGGGCCCTCGCCCTCGGGTATCGATCCCAGCTGCGGTTCGTGATCCTGCCTCAGGCGGCGCGGATCGCGCTGCCACCGACAGCGGGCTTCCTCGTCCAGCTCCTCAAGGGGACGTCATTGGCCTCGATCATCGGCTTCACCGAGCTCACGCGGGCGGCGGCGATCGTCAACAACGCGACCTTCCGCCCGCTCCTCGTTTATGCCACGGTCGCCGGCCTCTACTTCGTGCTCTGCTGGCCGCTGTCGTTGCTCAGCGACCATCTGGAGCGCCGACTCGAGCGGGCCGGCGCGCGGACGGTCACCTTCCAGATCTGAGCAGAACGACGTCTCCGATTACGGATGTATCCAATCCGCGCCATTGGCCTTCCATCATTCAAGTGCTACAGGAAGGTGTGACGCCGAGGTCTTGGTCCTGGACCCACAGGACAGGTCTGCCAGCCGGCAAGTTCTCACGCAGGACCGGCTTACCACAAATGGTATATTGCCTATGACTGAGCCAACACCATCCCGGCAGATTGAGTTCTACGAACACGAAGAGGACGGGTGCCCAGTCCAAGATTTCCTGAATGCGCTCCACAAGCCTCCCCGGGCCAAGATGCTGGCACTGATCCGGCTGCTGGCCGAGCAAGGGTCGTCAGGTGCGGGGAAAGATTCGCGAGCTGCGAACTCAACATGGGCGAGAGAATCTCCGAGTCTTGTATTTCGGATCGTCAATTCGAGAGTGGGTGCTGTTGCACGGCTTCACCAAACGAACGGCGCAGACATCTGAACGCGACATAAGGATCGCGGAGGCCAGAATGACGGAGTATCTGGAGCGACAGAAGAGGACCGGGCCATGAAGAAGCGGACGAGCTGGGATCTCTACTTCCAAAAGCAGCTTGGCGATCCGGAAATGCGGGGCCTGATTGACGAGGAGATCGAGTCTCTCCGCGTCGGGATACAAATTGCCCGGTGGCGCCAGAAGAAGGGTTTGAGCCAGGCACAACTCGCCGCTCGAGCCGGAATGAGCGCTCCGAACATTTCACGCATCGAGAACAGTCCTGCTCAGAACATGACGCTCGAGACGCTGGTAAAGATCGCGCGCGCGCTCGGCCGCGGCGTCGAAGTCGCCTTCCCGGCACGGCGCTCCAGCTAACGCAGAGGCACACGAGGACATCGTGATTACGGTCTACGATCCAGATCCCACGCTTTGGGAGCCGGGCTTCCGGCAAAGGCGGCGGCGGGCATGGAATGCGTGATTTGCAAGCGCGGCGAGACTCGCCCGGGCACGGCTACGGTCACGGTGAAGCGCAACTCCACGGTCCTGGTAATCAAGAGAGTCCCCGCCGACATCTGCGCCTACTGCGGTGAGGAGTACGTCGATGAAGCCACGACGGCGCACCTGTTGCGCACCGCTGAAGAGGTGTCGCGCGCACGTGTTGAGGTAGACGTTCGCGCGTACGTGGAGCCGTGAGTTCAGGGGCGGTAGCGAAGGGCATCGACGGTCCAGGCTGTCAGGAGATTCCATCGGCGCGCATCGGCAGAGCGACGTGTGGCGAGCCGGCGTCGCTCCGGTCCTGAGAGGGACGCCCAGCACAGGGTATCCTCGCGAGCAAGCCGGCTTCGTTCGAGCTGCGTCTCGAGATCTTGCAGCGCTCGAGTCTTCAGCTTGTCTCCGGCGCGCTCAGCAGCCCGGCGCCGCATGTAGTGACAGACTCAACGGTCTGCGCGGCGAGAGCTACCGGCGGGTGCGCCTAGAGAGCGACTTCGATGGGCTTCGCTCCGATACCGCCGACAGTTCCCCTGTAGAACCGATAGTACAACCGGATGTCGGGATCGAACAGCGATTCGATCACCCGCTCTGGATATGCAAGAGTGACTCCGATCGCCGTTTCGCTTCCCTTCATCTCCGGGTGCTCGAGGATGTGTTCGAGGCGCTCGTCTGTGAGCCGCACCTCCAGTCCCTGAAAGTCTCGCAGAAACTTCATGGTGTCGTGCGAGACATGCTGAATGCCGAGGGTAGAGCTCGTCAATGAGTCGGAAGAGATACAGATGAGGAGATCTGCGTACTGAACCGCCCCTCACCCTGCCCTCTCCCCTGAGGGGAGAGGGATTCGGAGGATCACACGCCCAGGTAGTACTTCTTCACCAGGATTCGTTGGACCAAGGCCGTGCGGACGTTGACCGCCTGTCGCTCGACGCGATAGCGCTTGAGCGCGTCGGGGTCGATGGTCGCCCCAAGACCGCCGAGCTCGTGCGGGCCTTCGCCCCTCTCGCTGGCCCTGGCATCGGGCGGGCGCGCGCTCGTTTGACGTGCCGTTGGCGATCTGGCAGGATCGGCGCGATGGCGACGATGGGCGTCAGCTCAACAGCATCACTCCAGTGCTGAACAAACGGGCAGGCCGCGGGTCGCCGTCGACGAAGACCGGCAGAGGACCTGGGGCGCACCCGGGATCGCCACGCTTCTGCCCGCCCGATCGAGAGATCAAGAGTCGGCTCGATCGGACGCAGGCCGCCCTGCGGTCCGCCGGCTTTGACGGGCTGCTCGCCTTCTCCGCGTTCCTCGCCAAGGACGGCCACGTCTGCTACCTCACCAACCACAAGATCACGAACGCGCCATGGTCGTTCAACGCGAGGAACAACGGATTCGGCTTCGCGGCGGTGCTGCTGCCGGTGGGGGGCGCGCCCATCCTCCTGCCCGGGACGCGCTTCGACCGCGCGGCGGTTTCGCCGCTGGTGACGGATGTCCGCACGGGCTTCCATCTCGACGCGACGCTCCGCGAGGCGATCACCGACGCCGGCCTCGCCGAAGCGCGCATCGGCGTTGCCGGCACGGACGTCATGCCGCTGTACTACAGCGACTCGCTCCGAAAGGCGTTCCCCCGCCTACGCCTCGAGAGCGCGGATGACCTGATCGAGGGCCTGCGGATCATCAAGAGTCCCTTCGAGCTCCGGTTGATGGAGGAGGCGGCGGCGGTCTGCGACAAGGGGCTCGAGGCCGCGTTTCGCGCGAGCCAGCGGGCGGGGCCACCGAGAACGACATCGCGAGCGCCACCTACGTCGCCTGCATGAAGGCAGGCGCCGATCGGGTGGACCGTGTGCGCGTGCGGGCGGGCGACGAGGTCGTGGCGTGGGCGCGGTGGCCGTTCGCCACCGCGCGGCGTGTCCGTCGCGGCGACCTGATCTACATCGACCTCGTGGGCTGGCACAAGAACTACGTCTTCGACGAGGCACGGTGCTGGGTCGTCCCTGAACCCGATGCCTGGCAGCGCTCCCTGCTCGAGGAAGGACTGCACCTCACGGAGCGAATGCGCGACACGGTGGAGATTGGCCGGCCCGTCGGATCGTGGGTGACCGAGACCATCGAGTACTTCCGCAAGCGTCCCTTCGGACAGGAACTGAGCATCGTGGGCCACGGCGTCGGCCTCGAAGTGGTGGAGAACCCCTGGTTCGAGCGCGAAGAGTCGATGCCCCTGACGCCCGGCATGGTGCTCTGCCTGGAGTCGGGGTTCGTCGTGCCCGGCCGGGCCCTCGTCCGGATCGAGAAGGAGATCGTGGTGGAAGAGCGCGGCGCGCGGTTCCTCGGCAGGTTCCGGTCGCGCCTGTGGAAGCGACGCTGACGTTGCCGGAGCCCTCGACCGCATGACGGCTCCGCACGGCGCCGAGCTCGAGCTCGTGGCGGTATCCAAGAGCTTCGGAGCCGTGCTCGCCGTCGACAACGTCTCCCTCACGGTGGCGTCCGGAGAGTTCCTGACCCTCCTTGGGCCGAGTGGCTCCGGCAAGACGACCACTCTCATGATGATCGCCGGCTTCGAATCGGCCACGGCCGGCGAGATCCTGCTGGGGGGCCGCCGGCTCACCCACGTGCCCCCGTACCGGCGCAACCTCGGCATGGTGTTCCAGCACTACGCGCTCTTCCCCCACATGACGGTCTACGACAACCTCGCCTTCCCCCTCCGCACGCGCGGGGAGACGCGGCCGGAGACGGACCGGCGGGTCGAGGAAGCGCTGGCCCGCGTGCGACTCCCGGGCTATGGAATGCGCTTCCCGGCGCAGCTGAGCGGGGGCCAGCAGCAACGCGTGGCCCTCGCGCGCGCGCTCGTCTACGGGCCACCCGTTCTGCTCATGGACGAGCCGCTCGGCGCGCTCGACAAGAAGCTACGCGAGCAGATGCAGCTGGAGATCAAGCACATCCAGCGGGAGCTCCGGCTCACCGTGATCTACGTCACGCACGACCAGGAAGAGGCGCTGACCATGTCGGACCGGATCGCGGTCATGCATCAGGGTCGAATCGTGCAGCTGGGACCGCCCGAAGACCTCTACGAGCGACCGGCGGATCAGTTCGTCGCAGACTTCATCGGCGAATCGAACTTTCTCGAGGTCACCGTGCGGAGTGGCGAGGGCGGCATCGCCACGGCCCTGACCGACGACGGGCTCGAGGTGGCCCTCGCCGTCGGGGACGCCGGCGCGGAAGGCACGCGGTTGACGCTGGCCCTTCGCCCCGAGAGAGTTCGGCTCGCCTCCGCGGGCGAGCACGCCCGGGGGCCGGGCCCGCCCGCCGCGAGCGGGTATCGGTGGTGGAATGGCGTGATCGAAGAGGTGGTATACATCGGAGCGACGCGGAAGTACCAGGTACGGCTGGGCGGGCAGCTCCTCGTGGCGCAGCAGCAGGCGGGCTCCGATGTCCCATGCTTCCGCGAGGGCGAGAGCGTGCACGTCGGCTGGTCGATGGCTGATCTGCGGGTCGTGCACAAACACTAGTCAGGAGGCAACCATGCAAAGACAGGCCGGAACGTTGACGTTACTCGCCGGGGTCGCTCTGCTCGGGCTGGCCATCGTCGGTCTTCTTGTCGCGCCCGAGGGGGCCGTCGGCCAGGACAAGGGCAAGGTGGTCGTTCAGATCGGCGGCGGCGACTGGGCCGATGCCAACTTCGAGGCCTACGTGGCGCCCTTCGAGAAGGAGACGGGGATCAAGGTCGTCGCCGTGCGCGATTGGATGTCGATCGCCAAGCTCAAGCTCATGGTCGAGAGCAAGAAGGTGGAGCTGGACGTCGCCGACATTCCGCGGCTCCACTACCTGAGCGCGGTGAAGGCGAACTATCTCGAGAAGATCGACTACAGCATCTACAACAAGACGGAGCTGTCCAAGATCGACGACCTCTCGAAGCAGCCGTACGGAGTGGGCGCGGCGTACTTCTCCTACGTCATGGCCTTCGACAACGAGAAGTTCCCCGCGGGCAAGCGCCCGACCACCTGGGCCGAGTTCTGGGATGCCAAGAAGTTCCCGGGCCCGCGCACGCTCCGGGCCGGCGTCTACGGCACGGGCGCCTTCGAAGAGGCCCTCCTCGCCGACGGCGTGCCGATGGACAAGCTCTACCCGATGGACGTCGATCGCGCCTTCAAGAGCCTCGACAAGATCCGCCCCCACGTCACCACGTGGTGGAAGGAAGGCGCGGAGGGACAGCAGCTCTTCGCCGACAAGGTGGTCACGATCGGCGACGTCTTCAACGGCCGGATCGGCAACCTCCAGAAGAAGGGCATGCCGCTGGACATCGAGTGGAACCAGGGCAAGCTCCAGCTCGACTACTGGGTCGTCCCGAAAGGGGCGCCGAACCAGCAGAACGCACAGAAGTTCATAGAGTTCGCCACCCGGGCCAAGCGTCAGGGCGCGTTCAGCGAGCTGATTCCCTACGGGCCGACGAACATGGCAGCCTTCGAGCACATCAAGCCGGACACGGCCAAGCAGCTCCCGACGTATCCGGCGAACCTCAAGAAACAGTTCCACCGCAACGAGGACTGGTACGCGGAGGCCGGGCCCGGCGGCAAGAGCAACCTCGAGCTGATCATCGAGCGCTGGAACAGGTGGACGGTCCAGTAGTCTCCCTCCCGTCGTCCCGGGCGGGCGCCCCGCGCCCGGGACGACGACACTCTCCCCTGCATGCCCTGCGAGAAGCGGCCGCCACGCGGCGGCGGGGCACCGTCGGCTTCCTGGTCCTTCCCGCCGTGGTCTTCCTGCTCGTCTTCTACGCCTTCCCGCTGTTCCGGCTTCTCCTCGTGAGCGTCGAGGCACCGCGGTGGAGCCTCACCCACTATGCCGACTTCTTCACGGAGCCGGCCTACCTGCGGATCCTCACGCGCACCTTCCGCGTGAGCCTCACCGTGACGCTCTGCTGCCTGATCCTCGGGTATCCGACCGCCTATGTCCTGTCGCGGGTGAGTGGGCGACGGCGGCGTTTCCTGCTCCTGCTCGTCATCGTGCCGTACCTCACGAGCTTCCTCGTCCGGACGTACGCGTGGATGGTGCTCCTCGGGCCCAAGGGGATCATCAACTTGCTCCTCCTCAAGGGCGGGATTATCGACGCCCCGTTGAAGCTGCTCTACAGCGCGGTCGGGGTCCATGTAGGCATGGTGCACGTGCTGCTCCCGCTCATGATCCTTCCGCTCTACAGCGTCATGGTCGGCATCGATCGCACGCTGCCGCGGGCGGCCCAGACGCTGGGCGCCGGTCCCCTGCGGACGTTCGTCCGCGTGTTCCTCCCCCTGAGCCTGCCCGGCGTGCGGAGCGGCTGCGTGCTCGTGTTCCTGATCTCTCTCGGGTTCTACATCACGCCCGCCATGCTCGGCGGCCTGCGGGACTCGATGATCGCCATGCTCATCGAGTCGCAGATCACGCAGCTCGTGAACTGGGGCTTCGCCGCGGCCACGGCCGTCGTCCTCCTCGCCGTCACCCTCGGCGGGTTCTCGCTCGCCGGGCGGGTGAGCGGGATGACCCTGCTCGTGGCCTCCGAGGCCGCGGGCCAGACGGTCGCGGCCACGACGTGGGACGAGACGGCCGATGCTGGGCGGACGGCGGGGCGCCTCTGGATGCCGCGCCTCATGCATCTCGCGACTGTCTCCGCGCTCGGGCGGCGGCTGGACGCGGTGGTGAGCGCCCGGCGCCGGCGCCGGTGGGCGCGGCTGCAGGAGCGCGAGGCCCGCGGGGACGGGCGCGGGCGCGCGGCGCTCGACCTCTATGCGGGCGCCGTGTTCTTCTTCCTGATCCTGCCGACGTTTGTCGTCGTGCCGCTTTCGCTCAGCGCGGGGGACTTCCTCGCGTTTCCCCCGCCGGGCTGGTCACTCAAGTGGTACGCGTCCTACTTCGGCCAGCCGCCATGGTTGCACGCCACCCTGCTCAGCTTCCAGGTCGCCGTCGTCACCATGCTCGCGTCCACGGTCCTCGGGACGCTGGCCGCCTACGGTGTCCTTCGCGGACGGCTGCGCCGACGCACGCTGGTGGTCAGCCTCATGATCTCGCCGATCATCGTCCCGCCGATCGTCATCGGCGTCGCCATCTACGGGCTGCTCGCGCAGTGGAACCTCATCGGTCACTTTCTCGGCCTGGTCATCGGCCACGCCATCGGCTCCATCGCCTACGTCATGGTGATCGTGAGCGCGACCCTCGCCGGCTTCGACCGCTCCCTGGAGCGCGCGGCCATGAGCCTGGGCGCCGGCCCCCTCCTGACCTTCCGCCGCGTGACCTTCCCGCTCATCCGGGCCGGCGTGCTGAGTGGCGCGGTCTTCGCGTTCATCCACTCCTTCGACGAGGTCATCATCACCATGTTCATCAGCGGCGTGCACGTCCAGACGCTGCCCCTCAAGATGTGGGAGGACATTCGCAACCAGATCGATCCGACGATCGCCGCCGTCTCCTCGATGCTGATCCTGTTGCCGGTGGCCTGGCTCATCGTGCTCGAGGTGGCTCACGGGCTGAACCGGGCCACGGCGCACGCGGGCGCGACGGATCAGGCGTAG
>WNGL01011728.1_pt1 | contig 10019 bp, 9 predicted proteins | sample 5400591 | NCBI WGS metagenome assembly WNGL01 (sample SAMN13153377, study PRJNA577476) | soil metagenome | isolation source: 80 cm soil or saprolite under Garry oak tree replicate 1 | place: USA:California | collected 2016-06-15 | reverse complement strand
GCATTGACATTCACGAACTTGCCGACAATTCAACCTTTGAAGAAACCTGCTATCTGCTGTGGAACGAGGGACTGCCCACAGCGTCGCAACTAAAAGAACTTCGCGACCGGCTGGCGGCGGAACGAAAACTTGATCCCGCCATTATCGAATTCCTGCGCAGTGCGCCCAAAGGCGCCATGCCGATGGATTTACTGCGCACAGCGGTTTCGGCGTTGGGTCTTTACGATGCTGAGGAGAAAAATAACGATCACGCAGCCAATGTCAGCAAAGCCATCCGCCTGACCTCGCAGATTGCCATGATTGTTGCGGCGTACGACCGCTTGCGAAAGGGTAAGAAGGTCATTGAGCCGGACCGTTCCCTGTCCCATGCCGCGAATTTCTTGTTGATGCTGAATGGTGCGAAGCCTTCTCAGACCGCGGAACGCGCGCTGGATATTGCTCTCATCTTGCATGCCGATCACGAACTGAACGCGTCCACGTTCGCCGCGCGTGTGACTGCGGCTACGCTTTCTGATATGCACTCGGCAATCACCTCGGCCATCGGTGCTCTGAAAGGTCCACTGCACGGCGGCGCGAACGAGGCCGCCTTTCACTTGCTCGAGACGATTGATTCTAGCGGAGCGGACCCGGTCGAGTATGTGCGGGCAATGCTTGCGCAAAAGAAGAAAATTCCAGCTTTTGGCCATCGTGTATATCACACGGAAGATCCCCGGGCGACGCATCTGCGCAAAATGTCTGAAGACTTAGGACGCTCCAGTGGAGAGCCTAAGTGGTTTGAGATGTCGCGCAAAATCGAGCAGTTTGTGAAGGCGGAGAAGAAGTTGAATGCGAATGTGGACCTTTACTCGGCATCCACCTATCACGTCCTCGGAATTGACGTTGATCTCTTCACGCCTATCTTTGCGGTATCGCGCATCAGCGGCTGGAGCGCGCATGTCATCGAGCAACTCGACGATAACCGGCTAATCCGCCCACGAGCGGACTACGTTGGTCCCGCCTACCCGCAGCACTGGATTCCAATCGCTCAGCGATAGTGTGTGCAATCTCCCGCCATAGAAAAGCCAGGCCCTGACGAGCCTAGCTGATTTCATTCAGCACCGCCCTTAGCTCTAGTGAAATCTAAACATGTAGCCCCAGAGGCCCCTCGTCTGGGGGAAAAAGCAGGGCAGGTGAGGGCACCTGCCCCTACACGTTCAGAGCATCTCTATCGATCGTCAGCATCTTCGCCCTGCGAAGCCGGCACTGCCGGACTCACCGGGACCTGAACGCCAGAAAGCACCCAGGCTCTCTGGCTTGGGGCAAACCGTGGAGCCAGTAGCCCGTCATTGATTTCGCGAGTGACCGCGAAACGGTTGAACTGGGTCGCCGGAATAAACAGCCGGGCGTTGTCGTCGAAGCAATCCGACGGCGTGTCAACGTCGCCTTCCGGTCCAGAAATTGCTCCGTCGCCGTTTGCATCAACCCTGGCCACCTCGGCGGCGTATGCGTCAAACAAACGCTGCTTGAAATCGGTGACTCCAGGTTCGAATGACGCCAGCCGCTGGAAAACGTCGAGGAAGATCTCATTAGCAAGACCGCTGGGGATAAAACGCATGCGAAATTCGCGCTGGGTGTCATCGTCTCCGTCAAACTTATCCGGATCGCGGGGGCCCGTGCCTTGCAGCACGCCCTTGGTGTTCGGATTGTCGCCATAGGTGACCGGATCGTTCTTTACGCCGCTGGGTCCGGAGCCGGGAATAATAGACTGAAGAGCGCCAATCTGGCCTGCCTCAAACGTCCCCGGAATGCCGCCGGTGAAGGGCAATTCATACAGCGGATGGACCCAATCGGTGGTGTAGTTGAACTCCCAGTAGGCATGGCCGTCGCTCTGCTGCAAGGTGTTCCACGCCCCCATGCTGAGCTGAATAGGAACTACGTTTGTTTGAGAGTCAGGAAAGTGATCTGTGGGACTCGGCCAATGGGGCGCGTTGCCGTCCATGGTGAAGAAGGCGCCCTTAACGTTGTTTCCCGAGCCAATATTCTTGAGTTTGTCGGCGTCAGCTTGTAGCAACGTGCCGAACTGCGCGTGGCCATCCGGTCGTGGGGAGTTGTTAACGGGAGCGACAGTCAGGTCGTGGATCATCCAGCCCTCGTACCAGCCACTCTCGTTATTGATGACGAACAAGCCCGAGATGTCGGTGAATACGTCAATGAAAGCGCGGACATCGTTGGGATCGGTTGGCAAATCAGGCTTGGGTTCCACGACTTCGCGCACCGCGCCAATTGTAGAGAGGTTGCAGGCTGGACCGGTCGCCGTGAGCATAACTGCATCGTTAAGACCAGGAAAAATGGCGGTGAATGGATTCGGTTCGAAGCCGGTAGTGTCCAGCAAATAGTACTGGAAGAGTTGGCTCGGTTTCGGCTCGAATGGTGGCTTAGTCGAGTGGGCTTCCGCGTAGGCCTGGGTGGGAAGCTGGCTGTGTGGCCGTCCCGCCTGGCGGACAAGCCTCTGTCTCAGCGGTTCGGGAAGATGGCGGATGTCTCCACGGGTTGCAACCGTTGCCATGTCAAGGTTGGCTTGCGGGTTCGGGTGGCATGGAGCAGGTGGCTGCTCCGCCACCGCCAGGCTGCATGTCATAAATACGCCGACAAGCATGCCTAGTAGCTGGCTCCGGAAGGAGCTGCCCTCTTGCAAAACATTGCGACTCATACTTTCCTCATTGTGGGAGAAATTTCGCTTGCGCTACGACCAAGCCGAGACACACGCGAGTTATGAAGAAAGTACTGGACGCATGTCTCCGCCATGTCAGCCCGGAATCCCCGGCTTGTAATTTATTTGTTAGGAAATTGTCGCGTACGCTGCTTCGCAGATTTCGCGCGAGGCGCCGAGGCGCATAGAATATAAGTAATGCGCCGCGCATACCTGGACAACAATGCGTCAACGCCTGTGCTGCCTGAGGTGCTTGCCGCCATGCAGCCATACTTTGGCGAGCGCTTTGGGAATGCGTCTTCCATCCACCATCACGGGCAGGAGACACGGGCGGCGGTCGAGCGCGCGCGGGAATCGGTAGCGGCTCTTCTGGGATGTCGGCCGGCAGAGGTTGTCTTTACCAGTGGCGGCACAGAGGCGGACAATCTAGCCATCTTTGGTTTGATAAACCCGGGTCTAGTGCGTGCGGGAGACCATGTTGTCAGTTCCACAATCGAGCATCACGCTGTGCTTAATTCCTGTAAGCATCTGCAACAGAAGGGAATTGAGGTCACGTATGTTCCTGTGGATGGCCGAGGGTTGGTGGATCCGGACGATCTTCGCCGCGCTCTTCGCAGCAATACGAAGCTGGTTACGATCATGATGGCAAACAACGAGACTGGGGTCGTGCAGCCAGTCGAAGAGATTGGAAAGGTTTGTGCCGAAGCCGACGTGTACTTCCATACCGACGCAGTCCAGGCGGCTTCGAAGGTCCCGATTCGGGTGAAGGAAATTGGTTGTGACTTGCTGTCGATTTCAGGACACAAGCTGCATGCTCCGCAGGGAGTTGGGGCGCTCTACGTCCGCAAGGGCACAACTCTCGAACCTATGCTCCACGGAGGAAGTCACGAGCGCTCGCGGCGGGCGGGGACCGAGAACGTTGCTGGAATCGTGGGCCTGGGAAGGGCAGCGGAACTCGCGAAGACCGCCCTCGAAAATCGCGCAGACCACGAAATGGCAGCCCTGCGAGACCGCCTGGAAACTACGATTCTGGAGAACGTTGAAGCGGCCGGCGTGAACGGTGAGGGAGCGCTGCGCGTGCCGAACACGTCGAATATTTACTTCGATTACATCGAAGGTGAGGCGCTGATCATTGCGCTCGATTTGAAAGGCTTGGCCGTCTCCACGGGGGCCGCCTGTTCCTCCGGCGCGATAGAGCCCTCGCATGTGCTGACCGCGATGGGATTGCGGCCTGATCGCGCGCGTGCCAGCATTCGCTTCAGCCTCGGCAAGCAGAACACTGCGGACGACATTGATTTCGCCATTCAGTTGGTTCCCGCCTCGGTGGCGAGATTGCGGGAGTTGTCGCCTTTGTACAATAAGAGCGCGGCTGTTCATTCTTAGGTGAATTATTCATGAAAGGGTGGAGCAGGCCTTACAGGCCTGCACTAGGGTGGCTAAACATGACGGGCTTCAAGCCCCTGAGGTACTTTGCGCCAATGCACCTCAGTGGCTGAAGCCAATCAGGGGATGTTGGTTTCTAGCGCAGGGCTGGAAGCCCTGCTCCACCCATAGTCCGGTCAGCGAGTGGTTGCTTCCGCAAGAATGCAGACAACAAGTAAAGCACCGATTGCTTCCATCTTGGCAACCCGTGCAGATCGCACCGAGAAGGCCCGAAAGATCGCCGGCTTTATTAGGAGCCTTGGCAGCTACCGATGGGTAGGTGTGTATGACGTCGGGCCGGAACTGGTATCGATTATTGCTTACAGCGGGCCGGGGGCGCCGGTGTATCCACAATTTTCCGTGACAAAAGGCCTGACCGGTGGTGCTATTCGTGAGAAAAAGACTGTTATAGTCGGCGATGTGCGCAACGATCCTCGATATCTAACAGCCTTCGGCAACACGCTTTCAGAGATCATCATCCCAGTCCTCGACGAGAAGAGCGGCGCGGTAGTGGGTACAATTGATGTGGAGAGTGAGCGAGCCAATGCGTTTTCTGACGAGGACCGGAGAATGCTGGAGGATTGCGCTAGTGCGGCCCGTCCGCTTTGGGTTCAAGATTGATTTTGGATCCCCCGAGCGTTCTTGGCCAATGACAGGGAAAGACGGGCGAGACGCCCGTCGCTGCACTTCTTTCGGCTGAGTGCTGAGTCTGAATGCTTAATTCGAAGACCATTGCCGTTGCTATGTCGGGAGGAGTTGACTCTTCGACCGTTGCCGCCATGCTGCGTTCCGAAGGGCACAACGTCATCGGCCTGACCATGCAGCTATGGAACCAGCGCCGCCTGGCTGGGCACGAGGGCATGCCAGAGGCCGTCAAGGGGCGGTGCTGTTCGCTTGACGACGTGTACGATGCCCGCCGTGTGGCTGAGACGATTGGCATCCCGTACTACGTGGTAAATCATGAGGACCGATTCGAGCGCGACGTGGTGCGTCCTTTTGTGCAGGAGTATTTATCCGGAAGAACCCCCATTCCATGCAGCCTCTGCAACAATCATCTGAAGTTCGATCAACTGCTCACTGTTGCCCAGCAGATTGGCGCGGATGCTGTAGCAACGGGGCATTACGCGCGAGTGGAATTCAACGATGAGTGTGGCCGGTGGCTGTTGAAGCGTCCCACAGGTCGTTCCTCCGCGGATCATTCCAAGGACCAGACATATTTCCTGTTCGGTCTGACGCAGGAGCAACTCAGCCGGACACTTTTCCCGCTGGGAAATATGACCAAGCCCGAGGTTCGCGAGCTCGCTCGCGAGCACGGTCTGGCGCTCGCAGAGAAGCCTGACTCACAGGAGATTTGCTTCGTTCCTGGCGGCGACTACAAGAAGTTTTTGGACGCGTATCTCGCCGAGCAGGGGGATGCGCTTCCAGATACCGCAGGAGAGTTGGTAACCACCGATGGCAGGGTGATCGGCGAGCACAGCGGAATCCACAACTTCACCGTAGGCCAGCGCAAGGGATTGGGAGTGGCCACAGGATCTCCGCTCTATGTCCTGCAAATTAAGGGTGACACGCGACAGGTGATTGTAGGCGAGCAGGAGAATCTATATTCGCGAACATTGTTGACGCGCCGGGTCAATCTAATCTCAATCAACGATCTCGCAGAGCCAATGCGAGTCAGCGTGAAAATTCGCCACCGCCATGAGCCAGCGGCAGCGGTTATAGACATGTCAGCCGCTGACGAGATTCTGGTGACTTTCGACCAGCCCCAGCGAGCGATCACGCCGGGGCAGGCAGCTGTCTTCTACGATGGCGATCTGGTAGTGGGCGGCGGCTGGATTAGCTAGTGGGAATGGTGAACGGGCATCGAGATCTAATAACGTCTCTCCGCTCGGCCTTCACGGCACGGCTGGAAGCCATGCCCTCCCGGAGGTCAGCGAACCTTCTCGCGAACATTTTGCACAAGACGCGCGGCAGACCTGATGTTCATCGGTCACAGACATCCCGAGCTGTGCGCGATAGAAAACGGGAGGGCACGGCTTGTAGCCGTGCCATAGACCCTCAAATTTGAGGTAGCGGCCGAAGGCCGACCGCTTCCGAGCTCCCGGTCCAAACCGCCTCGTGATCGTACTTCCTTCGGATCGGACACGTACTTCGTCACTGCAAGCACGTGGAGTCACCGTTCTCTTTTTCAGACAGAACGCATGGCGCGCTTGTTCATTGACACTCTTTATCACTTATCGTCGCGAGCGAAAATTCTTGATTCACGAGTTTGTTTTGATGCGCGACCATTTTCATTTGCTGTTGACGCCGACCGAAATCGGCGTGGAAAAGGCTATGCCTTCATCAAGGGAGGATTTTCGTACCGGGTAAAAAAAGGAACTCGGACTGAACGTGGAAATATGGGAACGCGGCTATATCGATCATGGCATTCGGGATGCGAGTGATTACTCGCGGCACGTTGAATACATACAGCAGAACCGAGTGCAAGCACGGATTGCGGCCGTTACTGACGTTTACCGCTATTCATCCGCGCATGCCGGATTCGACCTCGACCCGTGCCCGCAGGGCTAAAGCCCGATTCTATTCAGATCGCTTAACGGCACGGCTGGAAGCCGTGCCCTCCCGTTCATCGAATGGCGCCTGACGACACACCTCGCTTCGGATGTGCTTTTACACCCGCTCAATCACTACGTTCGTCACCACCACATCCTTATTCGGCCGATCCTGCCGCCCGCGGGCGATATTTGCGATCTTGTCCACGACCTCCTGACCTTCGACTACTTCGCCGAAGATGGTGTGTTTGCCGGTGAGCCAATCGGTTGGCGCGACGGTGATGAAAAACTGTGAGCCGTTTGTATTAGGGCCGGAGTTGGCCATCGCCAGCTTGCCCTTCTTGTCGAACTTGTGGGGTGAGCCTTTGGTCTCGTCTTCGAACTGATATCCAGGACCGCCCATGCCTGTGCCTTGAGGGTCTCCACCTTGGATCATGAAATTTGGGATCACGCGATGGAAGATCGTCCCGTCGTAAAGACGCTCTGAGCTTTTCTTGCCTGTGCTCGGATGTTTCCACTCGCGCTTGCCCTCGGCGAGGTCGGTGAAATTCTGCACGGTCTTGGGCGCTTCTTTTTCGAAGAGGCGGCAGACGACCTTGCCCTCGGAAGTTGTGAATGTTGCGTAGGTGCCGGGTTGGCGTGGCATGAATGTCCTTTCTAGTTTTGAGAAGTTTTGAAAGGGCGCGGCTTCCGGCCGCGCCGATAATTGCTAAATCACAAATATCGTTCCGGGAGACTTCCAGTCGACGAAGGACGGACTGGCGGTACGGCTTGAAGCCGTACCCTTTCAAGGCCGCGCGAATCAAATCAAAGCCGCGCGAATCAAAGTGCGTGAACCTATTGCGGCTTCGTCGGCGTTGCCGGCTTTGCAGCAGGTTTGTGCGCCGGCATCGGATGTTCCGCACCCGCGCCTGTGATCGCAATCTTATTAATCTTCACTGGATTATCTGGCTTGTCATTAGGGCCACGCGGCATGCGCGCGATCTTCTTCACCAGTTCCACGCTCTCGTCATCGCACTGGCCAAAAATCGTGTAATGACCATCCAGACTCGAATAGGGAACTTCGGTGACAAAAAATTGCGAGCCATTTGTATCCGGGCCAGCATTGGCATACGCGAGCCGCCCTGGACGGTCGAAAGTGAGATCCGGCGAAGTTTCATTCTTGAACTTATATCCCGGATCGCCTTCGCCGTTTCCGAGCGGATCTCCGCCCTGAATCATGAATTCCGGAATCACGCGGTGAAATATAGTGCCGTTGTAAAGCGGCGTGCCAGTCATTTTGCGGCCGGTTGTAGGGTTGGTCCACTCTTTTGTTCCCTTCGCCAACCCGACAAAATTTGCGACGCCTATGGGAGCTTTGTCAGGGAACAGCTTGCAGGTGATTTTCCCGGCGGTTGTGTCAATGATTGCGGTGGATGACGTCGCAGCGGCCGCCATCGCCTTTGTCGCAGGTTTCATGGCGGGCTTCGTTGCGGTTTGGGACATCAACGACATCGACATCAGTGAAATCGAACACAGCATGAGAAAAGCAATCGAATGTTTGCGCATGTAGGCTCCTCTGGAGAAAAACAGAAAGAGCATTGTACGACAGCCAAACCGGCGATGCAGTTTCAGAGAAAAAATCGAAACGTCACACGATCCACCGCAAAAACTAAGGGTCCCGATTTCTCAGGACCCTTCTCTTGCTCCCAGGGAAGCGCGGTCAAAGTTATTGTGGAGGGGCAGTGGACGAAGGCTGATTCGACGTCCCGGTGCCGCTTGGATTCGAGCTGGGCGCCGAGCCAGTACTGCTGCTACCGTAGCCGCCCTTAGTTTCGCCCTTGCTGCTCTTGCCGCCGCAGCTCTCGGAAATCATGTCAACGCTTGCGACGTTGAATGTTTTCTCTGTTCCGGCGTTTCCGGAAGAGGCTGAAGAAGACGACGCGCCTGCGCCGGCGGCGCCGCTCTCCCACGTGCCCTTTACCGACACTTCATGGCCGACGTGCGCCGATACGTCCTGTCCGGTCAAAGCAACTGCCTTGCCTTTCTTGGTTTCAAGTACAAACTGCCCGCCTGAAGACTGTACGCAGCCCTTGAGCTTTTTTTCGCCCTTGTCGGTTTTTTGATTGGGACTGTTCTGGTCGGGGTTCTGGCCCATCCCCGTGCTGTTATCAGGTTGGCTCATACCGGGTTGTCCAGGTTGTTGCTGGCTGGGCTGACCCATGCTGGGGGAAGAACCTTGACTGCCTTGTCCGCCACTGGGCGTCATTTGAGCGACAGCCGCGGTCACGAAGAATGTAAGTGCCAAACAGATTGTCAGCGATAATTTCTTCATTTCTACTCTCCTGCTCTTGAATTTTGAACGATCGTCCGTTCCAAGGACTTGGCGACCTTATGCGACCGTCCGGTGTCCCAAATCAGACGCCTGAGTCATTGGCGCGGGTTGCAGGGTGCGGGTATGTTTCTTGTGCAGTAAACGATGTATGGTGGTTAAGATTTGATCGCGGGAACCGGCTTTATCGCAGAACGCGTCCACCACCCGGCGAGTCCGCTTGGGTACCAGAGTGCTGCCAGAGAACATGATTACTGGAGTCCCGGGGTTGATCGCCTTGATGGATGCGGCAACCTCTTCGCCATTCATCTCCGGCATCTCGTAGTCAGTGACGACAATATCTGTGCGATGTCGTGCCGCCAGTTTAAGACCGGCTCTGCCGCTTGAAGCAGTAAGCACACGAAAACCCAGGTTTTCGAACATCGTCTGATAGAGCGCGAGGCCCGGTTCGAAATCGTCGATCCAAAGTAGCGTCGGCCGAACAGGGCTGACCGGCTCAGAAACCAGTCTCTCTGCACCCCACATCGCGGGGTTTGTCGCAGATACAGAACTTGCTCGCACACCCCTAGGCATATTGCGACAGTATCGTCGAGGGTCTGTGCAAAACAATGGGTGGAACGCTGTAACTGAAATCAGGGGAATCCTGTATATGTACTGATACAAATGAAAACGTTATTGCGTTTCCAAACTGATGAAAATCAACCACTAAACTAACGAGGAGCCCGCTAAGGGGTGGTGAAGCAGCTAGGAACGTTTCAAACTTCAAACACTCGATAAACCGCAGGGGGATTCTGAGATTGCAGCAGCGTTATCGCGACGTTATGGACCGGAACTCCTCCGGTTGTTTTGCCGTCGCACTTGCCGTTGTGCGCGTGGCCGTGGAGAACTAAATCCGCGCCATGCCGATCAACCACTTCGGCGAGGCGCGATGTTCCGAGAAATGGATAAATCTCCGGCGCCTCACCATCAATCGTCGCCAAGATGGGCGAGTAGTGTAAGACTATGACGCGCTTCTTAGTCCTGAGCTGCGACATGGCACGCTCTAATT
>WNGL01046866.1_pt1 | contig 10021 bp, 8 predicted proteins | sample 5400591 | NCBI WGS metagenome assembly WNGL01 (sample SAMN13153377, study PRJNA577476) | soil metagenome | isolation source: 80 cm soil or saprolite under Garry oak tree replicate 1 | place: USA:California | collected 2016-06-15 | reverse complement strand
AAGAGAGCCCAAGAAAGGATGAACCAAGTTGGATCACCCAGAAGGACTCTGATGTTGAACGCTGCGAGATTCAGTACTCGATTCATTGTTGATCGATCAGAGCTTTGCCTGTGAAGTGAATGAAGACGTCATCGAGAGACGGCTCTGTTATCTTGATCGACGAGATTTTCGCGCCCAAGTTGTAACTGGCAGAGGTCATTTTCGGAACCCAGTCCTCCGCTCTCGAAACTTTTGCGCGCAACTCGTTACCTTCCGGAGACAAGGCCAGCGCTCCACCCAAGCTTCTGAGCTCAGCCACGAGCTTGTCTGAAACGGGGTCCTCGAAGCCAACCTCCACCACGTCTCCGCCAGCGATCGCGTCCTTCAACTTTGGAATGGAATCACGCACTACTAGACTGCCCTGGTGGAGAATAGTGACCCTGTCGGCCAAATACTCAGCTTCCCTCACTTCATTTGTCGCAACAATCACAGTGGACCCTTGATCCCTCAATTCTCTAATCTTGTCCCATATCTTCCGTTTGCCTCTCAAATCCACCTGGCTAGTTGGCTCATCGAAAATTGCCAGCTTGGGTCTCTGGACCAGCACCTTGGCCGTCTCTAGACGTTTCGCTTGGCCTCCTGAGAGATGCATGAACTTCTTGTCGCGCGATTCCCACAGTTCCAAGTCCTTCATCGTCCCCTCGATTAGATCCTGGCGCTTCGCAGGGTCAATGTCAAACATGGAAGCATGAAATCTCAGTATTGAAGAGGGCTTGTGACGCCAGAACCCTCGAGCCTCCTGAAAGGCGATTCCCATAACCTCACGAACCTTCGTCCCCTCCTCAACAACATCAATCCCCATCACTTTCGCAGTGCCAGATGTTGGCTTGAGAATCGTGCACAGGATCATTAGGAGGGTGGTCTTCCCAGACCCGTTGGGGCCGAGAATTACCATTATCTCTCCCTCGTCGACGGTAAAGTTCAGGCCTCGAAGAGCATCCGTCTTCCCATACCTCTTCGAAAGGCTGAGAGTCTCCACTGCAAACAAAGATGAAAGCAAAATGCGAAGTCCTGTGCGATAAAAACGTTCGAAGAAATCAGTCTCGGATCTCCAGATGAGAACGGCCCGCTTTCCCTAATTCGGAAGCGCACTAGCCTCTGACTAGACTAATGTAAGCGTCCGAGAACGACTAATTCTTTCTATGGCCCAAGTCGGGCACAAAAGTTCGGTTTCCATCGCTGATCGAGATATCGTCGAGATCCTGCGTCCACTTACCCGTTCGAACTTAACCCAGCTAATCCTTCGGAATCCCAGACGGAAGAATCTTGTCTGATCGCTCAGATCCTGATTTCGCCAGCCTTCTCTTTCGCCTTATGTGCATGAGGATATTGACTGCAACGAAAGCTATGACAACCCCCATTGGAATGAAGGACCACGGAGGCTCAAGACCAAAGAATACGAGCGAAGCATCCTTACCGAAACCTTGGAGGTAAGCAAAAGAATGTGCATGGGAGTCGCCGGGAATGGCTCCTGCCCAGTAAACCATTTCAGGACCCACTGTGATCGTACTCGAGAACACTCCAAGCACCCCAGGCATACGGGAAAGAGGCGGCTCGAAACTCCACAGTTGATTCCCTAGATTGTCATACCTGAAAATGTAAGCGTGGCCATAGGTGCTTCTCACGGATAAATAGACGCCCGAAGAATCCGCTGAAACCTCTGGATCGTAAACCCCGGAGTGATCGGGAACGTCAAACGGAGCCGTCCAGTCAACGATCCCATCGGAACGAAACCTCGTGAGTAAACCCTGTGGAGGCGGTGTGAACCTATTGAACGGCGTTTGTTCTGTGACATACACGCCCGATCCATCACCTGATATTCCAATCCCTCCCCCTCCAATAGTCCACAACCGGGTCCCGTCAAGATCATATTTTACCAGAAACCCATCTGTAAGAATGTACGCGCCCGATGTACTGACGTAGAGACCCTTGAGTAGAGTATTCGTAGAGTTAGAAAACTCGCTAGTCCAGACTGCGTTTCCAATCGGATCATATTCTCGAACGAACATGACAATACCTGTAAACGTCTGATTTGTGATTGGGGGATACGCTGTTCCAATAACAAACTCTGCGGTGGAGGTCGAGATAATCCCAACCCCATTGTTGTTTCCGTTAGGGCTTCCAATTTGACGGGTCCAGATCTCGTTCCCGTTCATGTCGAACTTCAAAATGGCAACGCTGTTATTCACCCTCCCTACGACGTAGATCCCACCATTGCCCGCAGAGATTCCAGAGAATTGATCAAAGTATACACTTTGCTGGTCGTGAGTCCATACCGTCCTACCAGCGAGATCATAGTTCCTAACGAACAAGCTACCAGAGGTGGCATTGCCGGAAACAGGTTGATCTAGGTAGCCCGCAGTGTAGACGCCTGAACCGCCTGCGGCAACCGCGCTGACAGCGTTATCGATCCCTATGCCGGAGGTTCCAAACTGTTCCGACCAGGCAATAGGAGGTCTCCATGCCAGCAGCTCAACGTTCGCCGCGCTGAAGAGAAGTGCTGCAAGTAGGATTGGAACCGCGCCAACGAGTAATATTAGAAGAAAAGGTGAAACCCTCATTGCCTCTCGCCAAATCCAACTCTCCGTGAACTACCGTTTTGCCCTGCAAATGACAGACTCAAGGCTTAGCCCCCTGCCATTCCAAAGTAGACCCAATTGAATGAGCTTCTCAGCTTTCGGTTACTGGCTAACCACAAGGCGCTTTCCCGTCAATAATTTCTCCGTTGGAGAGAATCGACAACTTTAATGAATCAGAGTCGTCAGGTAGGTATAACGTCAACTAGTATTTGAACGGATCCTGAGACGCCTCCACCAGAGGCATTCACCGTGACAGTATAGAGGGCCTTAGTAGTATTGGCTCTGGCAGACGCTATGAAAAGAGAAAGGACTGAGCCGCCAGATGAAAGTATCACTGAGGACGGACTTATCGAAACGGTTGGTTGGTGGTTTACCGTGGGAGATATTGTAATGGAGAGAGCCACATTGCCGGCAAAGCCATTCAGACTGAAGAGGGATATGGTCGAGTTATCCGTCTCTCCTTTGCCAAGAACTATCTCCGTTCTGCTGCTCCCGATGGTGAAGGTAGGAGATGGCGCTTGCGTGAAAGTCGCGCTCTGGACGGTAGCCTGCGGGAACAAGAGACCGCCATTTGAGAAGAGAACGCAAGTAGTTGTCCCGCTCACGCTCGATGGACTGCATCCTGTTTGGTACGAAATGGTTGAAGTCGCGGTTCCTGTAACATTGAAGACGGCAGTGAACAATAGCCCGGTGGCCGGCGAGTCAGTGAGAAAACCGGGAGGGCCGATCTGTACAAGATGTAGGGTGTCTACACTGTCCGTTGATAGGCAAGTCGAGCCGGTTCTTAGAACAACGCCAACGCAAAGAAGTATGGTGCTACCGGTCGAGAGCAAAGACCCGCCGAGACTTACACCAGCAGGCTTCAACACCGTATGATTTGTTTTCAGAGTGATGTCGAAACCGCTAATGGCATCAGAGCCTTGGACAAGCACCGATACCATCAGTTGCGACCCAAGAGACCCAGTCAAAGTTACCGGAGGGGCGGGGCACGCCGTGGTGGAAGCGGGTGTCAGGCAGACCAAGCCTATCGGCTGGGCATCAACCGGAACCAACATCATCGAAGAAAATAGTGAGGAAGTGACAAGAGCTAGTAGAACAAGAAGGATTACCGCCGACGAGACTGTTGGGCCTGTCACCCGCCGAACTTGCGGCTTTGACAATTCAGTTCCGTCAGATCGACCCAATCGAGTTCTCAGCAATCATAGCCTCCCATCGGATATGGCGTCGTGCAGCCAGCCACATTGGAAGGGTTGAGAGTTATACTGTTTTCGTAAAGAACTGTGAGCACAAGGTCCCGTAGAGGTTACAGCAGCACCGAAACAGCTCGCGACAACACTGAAGTTCAAAAAGTCGTGGGTAATGTCACCTGTGTCCTGTGACCAGAGATAGGCTGCAAGGTTACCGTTGCTACGGAAGTAGGCACCGCTAACACTGGACCCAGGCAGTAGACCTTTACCAAATCGGTGGAGCACATAGCTACCGCCCGGCGGAGGATTCATCGCCCCGGTCGAGGAACAGCCAGACCCAATCGTTGTTCCATCAAGACTGTCACACTTCCAGGGTCCCGATCCGATCAGTATCCCGTTTAACAATGGGTCATATGAGGCCTGGTCAGCCTTATTTGGATCTACGATCATGAGGGTTGAGGGGAAATTGGCGCAACTGAACACACAGTTGACCGAAGGCACCATCCCCGATGTCCCAGTTAGAGTGTACTGGGCAGGGTAGCAAGCAGCCCCAGTAGCGGTACATTTGGTTATTCTATCCTTCCACAATGACGCCTGCCCCGTGTTTGTCCAGTATCCTCCCGGGAGAATTGGGAGCGACGTCAGTGCGAGCAGTTCGAAGATTCCATTGCTGTCCGGGTTACTCAAACCTATGTCCAATTGCTGTGGCCCGAGAATCGTTACACCAGTCATGAGGTTAGCACCGGCCCCCAAAAACCCCCCCGACATGACAAGCGACAGGTAACTAAACGCGACATCAAAAGCGCTAACGTGGGTCCCGTCGTGGAAAAATATGTCGTTGCGCAGCGTGAAACGATAAGTGGTGGCAGTGTGAGCTGGTGGTGCGTATGTTAATGAACTATTGGGAAGACTCTGATAACTTATGGCGAGTCCACCGAAGGCCTGTCCGTTTGAGACGGGATTCACGCTAAGGAGATTATCATAGATTAGACCTATTATTGCAAAGTCGTACGCCGATGAAGCGATATAGGGGTTGACGGATCTTGTCGACTGCGATAATCCCTGACGCAGGACTCCAGAGCCTTGCGCAACAAGGGCGGGAGTAGGGGTCCAAGCGTTGAGTGCTGTGAAGAAGTTGTTGCTTCCAGCTCCGTCTGCATTGATGACTCTAATCCAACCGTTGTTCAAATACACGTTTTGAACATTGAGGCTATAGACTGGAATCGAGTAGACTCGCTGGCCAAATAGGTCCTCCGTCTTGTACCCGGCACTCAGACCCGTCAGTTGGCTGGTGCCCGGACAATTTGCAAAGGTGGGCGTACTCTGTCCGAAAGCTGGGTCGCCTGACGCGCTAACACAGGGCGCAAACTCCATCTGGTTGTCCAAGGAATCATACGATGGATCACACACATACATGTAATCGGGTGAGCTCACACTCGGAATGGCTGAGGAGCTACAGGGTAGGGTTGCTCCCTGTGGGCATATCCCCGCATTGGACGCTGCAAGCGAGCATGTTCCAGAGTCCCAACCGGAGACCCCGGAAACAAACCTGCTACTGTAGACCCAGTAAAGGCTACTATCGAAGGGGTCCGCACTGATGGTCTCAGCTAGATGCTCAAGCACATCCTCAAACGGGTTGCTGAAGTGCGAGCCGAACCCTGCGCCTGCTGTATAGATCCCCCACGAGGGAGTGACCTGAGTATTGGATGTGTTGTATCCGGGAAAAGTGCCTAGAGGCCCGCTGGTGACCGGCAGGTATGGGGTGCAGTAAACCTGGAAGCCCTGCCCGAAGAGAGCGCATATCTCCTCAGCAAGGCTCTGGCCTAGGTGTAATAGGATTGGTACGTCATTCCTGATGAACAGATCGACGGGATGACTTGTCACATACGGCGCGATTCCAGTAAGCACACAATTCGTGTCCTTGCCTGTTGCCAGGGAAGCCGCTATGAAGTGATCCGCGGCAGCACAGAAGTCTTGGCTCCCATAATTAGGCTGCCATGGGAAAACATTTCCCGTCGCAGGTGCCAAATGGTAGGCTGTCCCTCCGACGGCACCGACCTTGCACTGCGAGCCCGTTTCTGGATGGAAAGTGTCCCAAGCGCATGGATTCGGTTGTGGAAGGCCCCCGTTGCTGAGTGGCAATGGATTATCTATCGCGTATGCCAGGCCATGCAGCGAAGGCTCGTTGGTTACAAATAGGGTCTTGTCGATAAGATGAGCGATTCCTTGGCGAATGTCGATCCCGCAGTTTGAGGGAAAACCTGACGGATTCTGAACGCCAAAATAGAACTGGCATCCCCAGAAGTTATTTGCCATGTTGAATTCTATCTCCCCAACCCCGGTTTCGACCTGATGAGTGACGCGGAAGTTGGAGCTTGTTTGATACATACCCAAGTCCACTGCCGAGACGGGAGCATCAGAGAAGTCTATCGAAGGGCTCGCGCTCTCCAAGTTCAAATATTCCGACTCAACGCCGGAGAATACTGTGGCCGAATAGACATCCATGGCTGGTCCTGCCGGGTACCAATATTCAGAGCAGGAGTTTGGCGGGTTCTGAGTATCACACAGCTGCGGTAGCGCACGCCCAAGTTGAACATATGGAATGTGAAGTGTTGTTGTCGCCGGACCCGGCACGGTAAGAAGAGAAAGTACGACTCCGAAAAGAACAACAACCTTCGTCGAGAAGCCTTTTCTCAAGATAGTTCGAGACCGATGTACATTCCTTGAACGGTCAGATCGACGGGGTCCGGTACTACGACCTCGACGCCTGGCTTATTCATCTTGAATCCGTGTTCTCGCTCTGCCTTAGAACTTAACACTTTTGGCTCAATTCAATCAATTTTCTCTCCGCTGGTTTGTCTACGCTACTCGGACATTCTGTGATCCTCGGCCGAGTACACTCCATCAATGCAGACTGAGTTTATCGTGGTCGCCCAACGATGATTAGCTCTCTATAGCCTTTCCTTCCAGTGCCAACAGAATTGATCGGCCGATTTGCTGTAACCTTCTTCGTTTCATAATCACGGTATAGATGTCTTGTCCATGCTGTGTCTGAATTCGAGAGAAGAACCGTGCAGCCTCTATCGACCAATTTCCCGAATTCTTCTGCCAACTCCTTTTGGTCTTTCTCGGAAAAACCACCGGGGGTGTAATCCGTAAAGTTCGAGGTTTCACTCGGCGGTTGATATGGAGGATCTAGATAGACGAAATCGGCCTTCCTACATGAGGCTATTGCATCCTGGTAGTCAATGGTGCGCAGCTGCGCTTCCGTGTTTTCGAGTACTTGACTTACCGCTCGGATATTGTCCGAATTGATGACCCTGGGATTCTTGTAACGCCCGAAGGGCACGTTGAACTCGCCTTTCGAATTCACTCTGTACAGACCGTTGTAACATGTCTTATTCAGAAAGATTAGACGAGCCGCCGACTCGACATGACCAGCGGGTCTTGCACTCCTATGGGAGTAGAAATAGGCGCTCTTGTCGAACGCTGACTCGTATTCCATTTGAAATCTCGATAGGAGGCGAATAAGCTCCTCGGGAGATTCCTTGATAACTCTGTAGGCATTAATGAGTTCCTCATTGGTGTCGGATAGGTGGCCGTTGAACCTCTTTGTTCGCTCGCATATTCTGAAGAACAATGCTCCTCCGCCCAAGAAAGGCTCGTAATAGTCTGACAGATTCAACGGGACATGCGGCAAGAGATGAGACAGAAGACTTGTTTTTCCTCCGGCCCATTTGACGAATGGCGAAAGATGTTGTTTGCCGGTATCTGTTCTACGCCGCGTGGCTTCGACTGCCTGCAGCACTGGCTAGCAACCACTCGAGGCGTCCTCGACCTCTCGCTAATAAGCCAAGGCGCGAGAAACAGCATCAGACTCACCAGTATGCAAAATTTCGAAATCGCGGACACTGGCGCTCTCGAAACCGGATTCGCTGTAGCGAACCGACGTGAGAGCCTGTTGCACCGTCCCGCTAGGATAGCAGAAACCCACACTTTCTGTCCCTGGATATCCCGAGGCAGGCGCGCACATCCAAAGCGCGCTTTCATAAGGTCCATTGCAAAGCGTTAAATTTCGAAGGAATCGGGTCGCCTAGGAGGCTTTTGGTTTGAAGATACTTCTACCCTTGCTTCTCCTCGCCACGCTTGGAATGCTAGCAGCACTGCCTCATATTGCAAATGCTGACGATAATGGCCAGAACGAAGACGCCCATCACCAGACTGGTCAAGAGACGAATCACGAAGGACTTTCGATACGATTCCACATTCACCTAACCGGCGACCAGCAGGTCCCAGCAGTAGTGGTTCTACCCTTCTTTGGCTCTCCGTCTCCATTCAATAGCACAAGAGGATGCGACATTCTCGCCGAGGGCACTCGAACGTCAGACAACCTCGTAGCTCGCCCCGACGCAGGAATCAACACGTGGACCGACTTCATCAACGCCCTAATTGCCGGGAATACCTACGTTAACGTACACACCACTGCCCATACAGGTGGAGAGATTAGAGGTCAACTAGTGCACGAACAAGACGACGAGAATGACCAAGCCGAACAAGGCGACGACTAAGCCGTTCTCCCAAGAACGGTTTCCCCTCTTTCTTTCATTTCTTGACCGAATTCCAGTGCCGAGACACTTTCGCCTCAGCTAGCCTGATCTCAGTTTACGTGTCAGAGTCGAAGGGTCTGATATTGTCTCTCGCAGGGTGAGCCGAGAGTGGTCTGGAGTTGTCCAGTGTAGAGGTCCATAACCATCGAGACTACGGTGCGATACCTCTCGTCTCTTGGAAGAGACTGGTTTTCGTGTCGGCATACGGACTCCGGTTTGCCATCGTGATCCCTCAACATCTCCTCAGCCTTTGTCATGCTCATCTTTCCATTTCCACTTCTCATCTGCCGAAGAAGCTGGGTTATTCTAGCGAAGCGGTGAAGGGTGGACTTTCGTTCCTCATCCAGCACTTGTTTGATCCCTAGCTGTTCAGGATTTGAGAAATGGTTCGTGTGAGCCAAGATTCCCTCTTCTGGGAAGAGGGAGCCTGTAGCTTCAGGAGCTGACTCGATATCTACAATCCTTCCGGCACCAAGCTTGGTCTGTTGCCCGACGAGAAAGTTTGCGGAACATGACCTCTCACCACGGGTTATTCTTGAGACTGCCTGTGAGAGAGTCTTCGAACCGAGAATTTCCGAGCATCTCACATGGAATGGCTTGCGCAATCTCTCCCAGTCATCCTTGTTGGAGATCAACCCATTAATCGCTAATCCTATTCCCTCAGAGTTCAGGCCGATCTTCCCCCCAACGACCCCTGCTTCTGTGAAACAGAGGATGTTGGGACCGGTAGCTGGTCGAATCTTTAGAAACAATCCTTCCACCTCCGGAATCCAGTCCCAGTTCTCACCCATCAGCAAGTGACGACTCACGGTTGCTTCGGGCATTGCTCCGAAGGCCGTACAACCGTCGACACGAGGCAACGGCTTTAATCCTATCTTTGCAAACTGGCTGTACATCAACTCGTATCGAACATTCAATGCAGTAATCTCCAACAATCTCGTCTTCGAGCCTAACGCGACTCCCTCCATAGCGCGGGCATAACTGGGACTTACACGGCGGATGACCTGAAGATACCTTTCAGCCCGCCTAAGTGCATCATCTCTTGAGAGCGCTGTTTCGTTCTTGAAGCGGCGGAAGTAGACCTCAAGATTGTGTTGAATCTTGTCCTGCTCTTGCTGCCCATGCCGGTATCCAATCTCATACGGTGAGCCTTTCAGCCTTAGAACGGGTAGTGTCATTGATCTTTCGAAGATTTTTCCTGCTCCCGATTCTTCTCGAAAGTGATCCAGGCGAGATCTCGCTTGAATCCCAGTTTCATGTTGATGCTGAGCATGCCTTCGTTGGTGGATGCGTTGAAGGTTCGAATATTATCAAATCCGTTCTTCCGGGCAAAATCTAAGACCTTCAACTTCAAGGCCACGGCAATTCCTTTTCCACGATACTCCCGTAGAACTCCCGTGAGGCCTTGGTAGAGGCTTCTGGGCTCCTTCTTCAACCGCCAAACGACGCTGGTCCCGACGTACTTGTCCCCATCTTTTGCTATCATGTACGCTTGAGGAATGAGGTTGGGGTTCTTCATCTCAAAGGCAAGCCACTGATCATAAGGAGTGTCGGTAGGAGTGTCAGCTATCGGCACATCTCTGAACGCGGTCTGCACAAGCTCGTACAG
>WNGL01036276.1_pt1 | contig 10021 bp, 6 predicted proteins | sample 5400591 | NCBI WGS metagenome assembly WNGL01 (sample SAMN13153377, study PRJNA577476) | soil metagenome | isolation source: 80 cm soil or saprolite under Garry oak tree replicate 1 | place: USA:California | collected 2016-06-15 | reverse complement strand
CTAGAAATCAATACGGCGAGCATGAGACTGCGCAAGCTGTATGACGCTCGGCTTCTCGCCCGTCGAGAGGAAATCACGCCTGACGGACGACAACACATCTACATGCTCCCAATCTAATTTTTTTGTGGATGCTTTCAATGATAATTATTGAAATGTATGATAAGCGCAGGCAGTGACCTGGCTGGTGATGATAGAGAGACTGCCCGTGATATTCTTGGAAAAGCTAAATAAGACACGTGATAATGCAACGTAATGATGGAGACAAACAGATTCAATCTTTCCCTATAGATTTTGCCTTCGTGACGGCGCTGCCTATCGAGCGTGATGCACTGCTGCGACGCCTGGAGGGACGCGAGGTGGTACAGGATGACTTCGAGCCGTTGACCTACTATCGAGGTCACATCAGCGTTCCGGCGACGGGCGAGTATTACGAGGTCGTCGTCGTTATGTTGTTAGGCATGGGGAACGACGAGGCCGCTGTTAGTACCGTGAGGGGAATCGAGCGCTGGCATCCAGCCTACATACTCATGGTTGGTATCGCCGGTGGCGTCCCCGGCACGGTTGCGCTTGGCGATGTCGTCGTCTCGGATTTTGTATATTATTACGAGCCCGCCAAGCGAACGCCGAAAGGGGAGCAACGTCGGGCACAGCAATTTCTCTCTGACCGTCTCCTGTATGGACGTGCGCTTGCTTACGAGGCGGGTGAGTGGAGAAGCGATATTACCATTGCACGTCCAGGGGCCGCTCAAGCAGATGTCCCTTTTCCAAAGGCTTACTTTGGCGCTATCGGCAGCGGTGAGAAGGTGATTGCTGATGCCAGGGCGTTGTCCCGGCTGCTGGCCGTGGCGATGGAGGGGGCTGGCGTTGCGCGAGCCGCCACCCAGCAGCCTCATCCGCCACCATTTATTGAAGTGCGCGGCATCTGTGATTACGCAAACGAGCAAAAGAATGATGATTGGCAACCATTTGCCGCTGAGGCCGCCGCCGCATTCACCGTCGGACTGCTGCGTTCACGCCCCGTACCCCCTGTGGGAGTGAATACACGCCGCATGCAAGAGAAGGGATCTTTTCTCATCCTGTGCGCTCAGTCCTTGCGTTCCATCGCTGCTCACGAACTACTTGATGTCTTGGAGAAAGACAGCACATCCCGTTCGATGGAGATCATCTCGCTGGATTTTACGGATCTCGTAGCCAATGGAATCTTTACCGACCCCGAAGGTGCGGCACTGCGTCTCACCAGTCCCCAGGGATCGCTCTACGCCGCGCTCGCCAGACGTGGAGAGGCGGAATTCGCCTTTCACGGTCTGGTCCATATTCCGATTGCATTTCTCATCGGCCATCTCGTCACCGATCGTCAACCAGTACGCCTGTTTGACTTTCATCCAGGCCCGGGTCTCGAAACGTGGGCCTGGTCAGGCATGCAGGAAGCCATACCCCCACTGGAAGTACGCGGCGCACCTGAGCGTCCCTCCCGCCGCAAAGGAGTGGCCGTGGTGCGCATCTCTATCAGCTACACAGTCACTGCTGCACAGACGCGCGCTGTTTTCCCGCGCGCAGCGCTTGAGGTGGACCTAACCGTTCCAGACCCAGAGCGTGGCGTGGTGCGCAGCGAGGAGCAGGTCCGCGAGTACGGGCGTACGTTCCGCCGCGTGCTTGATCTCATCACGCAGCGCTGTCCCGCCGTGCAGCGCATCCATATTTTTTACGCCGGGCCGGTAGCCCTGGCATTTCACCTGGGACAGCAAATATCAGAGAACATCCATCCAGCCGTGACCGTGTGGAACTTCCGCCAGCAATACGGTTGGGGGATCGATCTTGCGGCAGCCTCGCTTGGAGAACCGTGCGTCGTTACCCTGCAAGATTTCGAGAGAGGAAATGAGGAAACCAATGAGTATTAAGTCACGCTTCGAGCTTTTCACAACGCGCATTCGCCCTACCGCAGAACATATAGATGAAGCGAATCGGCAAACCAACTACATGATCAAACAGCTCAAAAGCGTTGTTGCCGAGAATGAGCGCTTTACCCTGGAAAAAGTACTTCAAGCCGGTTCGAATGCGAAGCATACCTCACTCCGGCGCACCGACGAGAACGTGTTCGATGCCGATCTCGGCGCATACTATTCCGGAGAAGGCGCGACCAGGGAGCGGCTCAGTACGCTCTTGACTTTCACCAGGGATAGATTGCGCGAGATCTATCCCAACAAGAGCGCCCGGGATTTTGAAGTGCTGAAAAGTGCAGTACGAGTGAAGTCCCAAGGCGGCATCAAACTGAACGTTGACGTGGCACCGATCATCCGAAATGACTCCCTGGGTATTGAAAATGGTGGATGGATACCGCGCAGCGATGAGTGGCGCTTGACCTCGGTGACCTGCCACAACGAGTTCGTGCGCAGCCGCACGGCGCGGAGTAAACAGCGCCCAGGCCCGGTCAAGTTCAACCGTCTAGTTCGTCTGGTGAAATGGTGGAATAACCGGCAGGATGATTTTGCGCAACCCTCCTACTTTTGCGACCTGATAACCGCAGCTGCTTTGGAGGAGAGTAGTGTGACGGATGAATGGCAGAGCAGCCTGCGTAACATTTTCACGTTCCTGCGTAAACACCAGTTTCTTAAACCAATCGTCTTTAGCGACTACTACGACGCGAACAAGATAAAACTTCCCGCAGATCAGGTGATCGTGATGGATTCGGTCAACCCAAAGAACAACATCACACGCAATTGGACAGAGGCTATCCGGCAGGGCTACCTGGAACGCGTGCAGGTAGCATATGATGCCATGATGGACGCTCGGAGTTGGGAATTGGAGGGCGATGAGGAGGCAGCAGTGGATGCCTGGTGCGAGATGTTTGGAGAAGAATTTCGGACACTGAGTGAGGAGGAGGAGTAGACTATGCCGACAGGAACGGCAACGAGCACGCGTACCGCGACTGCTACGAGCACGGCACCCAAAATCGTTTATGTTACGCAGAAAGTGCAGGCGGACTTTCTCGCCATTTTAGAGACCTACGGGTATTTTTCGGAGGACTACGCGCAACAGCTCATCCAGGATATGCGCGTGTTTCTCGACGAAGAAGTCATCGACCACGTTCGGTTCGTCTGGACTCGCCCCAGCAGTACATATGTGATCGAAGAACTGAACTATACCGTGGTAGCTGGAGGGGTCGAGCTGTCTGACGATCATTCTGGCGGCATCCGGTATCAAGCTACATTAGCAAAAGCATTGTTTCACGTGCGGGTGACCTACAATACGCGCTGGGAAGAGATGTCTGAGCGCGAGAAAAGCGCCATTCGCGAAGATCTTATCCTGAACTGGGGACCCGCTGGACAGCTTGACTACAGTGGCGGGAAGTGGACTGCCGATCGCACTTACTCACGTGACGGCTATGGCCTGGTCCGCCAGAGGTTTGAGCGCTCATGACAGATACCCCGCTGCAACTTGTGAGTCTCCTGGGCCAACCACTAGGAACGCTACGGATAGGGGCACTCGCCCTTGCCGCCAGGGCAGAAGAGGTAGCCCGCAGCCGCCGTCTCGCGAAGCGCAATGCCCTGCCTCTGGTGCTGCGTGAATATCTGGAAGGCGCGGGATATGAAATCGGAGAGGCGGAACTGGCTGCAGCCGTGAACGCTCTTGAGAGGATGCGTCGAGGCGAGGCATTGTCTGCAATCCAGATTCGGGTAGGCTCTCGCACAGATTATCAGGAGAATGGCCTTGCTAATAGCAATGGCAAGTATCACATAGAAGGAAAGAGTGATCCCATGGTAGCTACCCTGGATTCCCCGAATATGATCGCGTTCTTTGAAGCGGAGCGCGTCTATCCGGATATCGCAGCGCAGCGGTGGTATGAACGATTGGTGGGGCTAGATGACCACAAAGCTCGTCTCTTGATCGAGTTAGAAATGCTTCTCTATCCAGAGCGCCTGGAACAATGGAGTAAGCGGTATCATGGTGGTCAGGTATTACGGGTCTGTGAACTGTACGGCAACCGGGTACCGCTGATCCTGCTTGAGGGCGATGTCGGTACTGGTAAAACAGCGTTAGCAGAGACGATCGGTGACACGCTCGCTCGGCAGGCTGGAGAGGGCAGGCAGGTTCACATGCTCAAGATCAATACGCAGGTGCGCGGTACAGGACAGGTAGGAGAGATGAGCGACTTGATCGCCCAGGCCTTTGCCCAGGTGGAGGTGAGGGCGAAGGCGCTCGGCGGTGATCCGGTGCTCTTGCTTCTAGACGAGGCCGATGCGCTCGCTGTAAGCCGGGAGACGCAGCAAATGCATCACGAAGATAAGGCAGGGCTCAATACGCTGCTGCAACGCCTCGATAAACTTCGTCTGACCAGGCTGCCTATTGCCGCACTCTTCATCACAAATCGGCCAGAGGCATTGGATCCCGCCATCCGTAGGCGCGCTGCGCTCGACTTACATTTTGCTCGTCCTGGAGACGACATACGAGCCAGAATCCTCCTCACATCGGTACCAGAACTGCGACTGGGGGAGGCGGAGGTGACCGAGTTGGTGAGACTGACAGGCCCAAATGAGCCAAAGAATAAAGGCGTGTACGTGATCTCATTGAGCAAGCGCGAATGCTGGAGCCAACACCTATTCATAGGATGATCTGATAACGCGAAGTAGATTATAAGAAATTTTGTAGAGGCATATTTCCCTCTAAATCAAAACAGCTACAGCAGAGCATGTGCATAAAGCGGTAATAAAGGAATAGGACCATAACGTCAGAAAAACGCATTGTACGACCTGAGGAAGAAACAACGGTACTAGGGAGGAATTAGCAGCAGCTATAGATGGCTAGCTGAACTCAAGAAGAAATGAAAATAGACACTGCAAAAATGGCTGTGTAGGGAAGGAGCATAACGTCATGGCCTACCAAACTCATATGGATAGCAGTATGGTAGATGACTCAGCGCCTTTATCTGATACTAATGGGATAGAGCTACCACCGGACATTCTTGTGCTGCATCTTATTGCGACCGGGGTGATCCAACTCACCGATCGGGTCGCCAAGGGCATGCCAATCGATTCACAATATCCCGTTCCCTTGCAAATTGGACTCAATCGGCTCAATGTTATCCGATACCGGCATAGCCTACACCTGGTTCGCAGTATTCCAGATCTTCTCTCATGGTGTCGTCGCCCGCTCAGGGATTGGCCTCTTGATATCGCCTTGGCGCATCTCGATCCCGATGAGACACTTTTGGATAATCAGTTCCCGACGAGTGTATGCGAGTCCCTGGCCTGCGCGACAAGTGATGTAGAAGCCGATTTGAGCGAACGACGTTTTATAAGCAGCGTCTTCAATACCTGTCAGGCGGCCAATTCTCCTGGGACCTATGTAACTTTTCGTCGCTTACTTATCGAGCATCCCGTACTCACTGAGTTTGAACTGCTCCAGAAGCGGAACGATCATCCTGAATTGAACCTTTTAACCGATCACTTGAAGGTCGCTTACGAAGATGCTCCGCTAGACTACATGCTGAAAGATCACTTCTACTGCTGTCCGACCTGTGGCAATCTCCTACAACCAACGGTGCAAATGGATAGGCTTCTGTGTGAAGAGGAACGCTGTCGACGGCAATTATCGATACGTCCAGGGCGAGCCATTCCAGCACGTGAACATGTGCTCTGGCTGAAACGGGGATTACGACGTTTCGTGACGCTTCCAGGATTGGCCGAAATCCGTCTCGAACGGCGTTTGCTCAAGCTCAAGCTCAAAGTAGAACTCTGGCCGGAGTTCGACAGTTATGACCTGCATATCGAATTTCCCGATGGGAAGGCATGGGCTGTCGATGTCAAAGATTGGGCCAATCCGTTTCTCCTTGCTCTGCGCGTGAAAAATATTCCTCTTAACCCACCCTTGGAAATGGGCTATTTTGTTTTTCCCGACGAGCGCTCTCGGCAGTCCGACTACGTGAGGGCTTTTCGCAATACCTGCAATAGTCGTAAGAGTTCTGGAAAAGTGGTGATCAGTGGTCGCATCCAGGCAAAATTCGAAAGGCATTTTCTTGCGGATGTGAAAAAGCGGCTCGCCGCGTGTAAGGGAGTTAACGATGCGTAGCACATATGATCTTTGGGGACGGTTAGAGAAAGAACTCAGAAAGCACCTCAAGGGAGTAGATACCGCTGACGGTTTAGGGGCAAAGCAGATTTGTGAAGTGGAGCTTGGGCTATATTTGCTCTCACAGATCGCTCCCGCAGCACCAGCTAGAGCGCTCTGGGTCCTCTTGACGGGATATGAGTTTCCCCTGCCAGAACTACAGAGCTTAAGTAGGAAGCAGCGCAGTATGTGGAATATCGTGCGCCATATTTTGCTGCATTTCAAGAATTCGCGCCATTGGGTGGAAATGCTCGAACGCTATAGCAATGTTGATGAGCGCTTGAGACTCTATGATATTGATGGTAACTATGATCGGTTTACAAAGCGCACCATCAGTATCGAAGCCCGGCGCGAAGATGTGTACAGCAAAATTGCACAACAACCCTTGCCTCACGTTACAAGGAAGATTCACTGGGCCGAAGCAGGTAATACCTACTTGTGTGTAGACAAAAGAAAGCGGACACACGTTACTATTCCGGCAGATATGTCATTACCTCCGATTCCACAAGGACATACACTCTCTGGAGAATCGTCGCGTCCCCCGCTGAGTATTCCCTGGGATGAACTATTGAAGACCGCTCAGTGGATGGACGAGCAGCTAGCCCAGGGCGGGTATCAGAGTCGCGACTGGCATAGAACAATGCTCCGGGTACGCTTGCATATCTCTCGCGATGAGAACAGTGAATTTGTTCCTGTTGACATCCTTCAACTCACGGGAACGATGCACGTCGTTGGTATGGTCAGCTCCGGCAAGTCGACATTGATGGACGTGCTTGCAGTTTGGGCAGCCCGCAACGGATACCGCATTACTTTAGTCGTTGGTGATGTTATCGCGGTATTTGATAGAGTACAACAATTTGCTCGCTTCGGCCTTCAGGCTGCCCCTATTCTGGGGGCATCCAATCGCCGCCGCCACTTGGACCGCCTGCACCGTGTCTTAACATCTGAGCAATCTCAACATCCATTGCTACTACAACATATCGGCTTTGATTACACCAGTACTGCTTGCCTCCTTGATGGACTTCGTAATGCCGCTAAGCCATTTGAGCTAGAGTCAACGCCTTGCTTGACTCTTACTCCGCTCTCGTCTCCGGAAGACACCGAGGGAGAGCAGTTGGAAGCACAAGATGACGAGGTGTATGCCTGCCCATTTTACAGCGTTTGTCCTTATCATCAAGCTCAGCGCGATCTGGTGGAGGCTGCAATATGGGTTGCAACGCCAGCCAGTCTCGTCTATTCAAATATAGCTTTGCAGCTCAATCCAGAACGTCTACGCTTTCTGGAATTAGTGTATCGTCGGAGCGACCTGATCGTTATTGATGAAATCGACCGCGTACAGGTACAACTCGATCAGATCTTCAGTCCCAGCCTAACACTGATGAGCCGGGGAAAAGACTCATGGCTTGGTAGTATCCTTCAAAAAGTAACACAAAGGCTGAGCGAGGAGGGGCTGGGGCAGTTTCGCTACGAAGGTGTAAAAGCTTGGGCGAAAGAACTAACTGCTGCTCAGGGGGCAGTTTACAGCATTTATGATCTTCTGCAAAATGAGCCAGCTCTACACAACTGGATTGATCGAGGGCAAGACTACTTCAGTGGCCTCACTCTGCTCGAGAAGCTTACGATTGAGCTAACAGGGGTCTCTAAAGGCCCTCAGAGTTCACCATATAAACACAAGGAATTTGAAGCGTTCTGGGTTCCTTTTAAGAAATTTCTGGACGACCCACTTGGTGATAGAGGGCCGGAGGATCACGAATTAGCTCAACTCGCACGGCAAGTCATTGCTGTCCGAGACAAAAAGGCGCGACAAGATTTACATGACTGGCTCAAGAGACAAAAAACCATTCCATTGTCAGAACAGGAACTGCGGGACTATGCCTTGAGGTTAGAATTTGCCATCATGCTGGAAGTGCTTTCGGATCGCCTTGATACCCTCATCCGTGAGTGGAAGCAAGTCGAGGCGATCCTTGGTCTGGAGGGCAGCAGTCCGGTCCTCTTCCATCGTCCGCCCGAAGACTACGCTGCGCTGATTCCCGATGCACCGATGGGAAATATTCTCGGCTTTCAGTATATTCGCCCGTCAGATGATCCCAATGGCCCTGGTGATCTCCGCTTCTTTCGCTGCATGGGTGTGGGACGCTGGCTTGTTCTTCACCTGCACGATCTCTTTGCAGCCGATGGTCTGGTTGGACCTCATACACTCCTGCTCTCGGGAACCAGTTGGGCTGGAACCTCACCCAGCTTTCATGTACAGGTGCCTGTGACAGGTGTCTTACTGGCCCCTGACGAGGAAGTTGCAGCTATCAATAACAGCTCTTTCGAGTTGAAAATCCTCTTGAATCGTCAGCAACAGCCAATAGGGATCTCTGGAAAAAAAGGGCAACAGCGTATCCACGCGCTCCAGGAGATGCTTTATGCTCTCTCTTATCAAGAGAAAATGGGAAATATCACGCTTCCGAGCTTGCTCGAGCAGAAAAGAAATGAACTCCCCGAAGGAAGGCAACGTATCCTGCTGCTCGTTGGAAGCTACGACGAGGCAGAAAAGGCGTATGAATTTCTGGTACAACAACGCAGGGACTGGGAAGATCATATGGTTTACCTGGTTTCTGACGACGACGAATTTGAGAGTGAGTGGCGCACCCATCATCGCAGCCTACAGCGGGGTCTGGTGGATCGCTTTGCACACACGGGAGCCTGGTTACTTATTGCACCATTACTGGCGGTCGAGCGCGGCCACAATATTCTCAACGAAGACAAGAAAGCAGCTATTGGCGCGGTCTACTTTCTAATTCGTCCTCATCCCCGTCCAGACGATATCAACTATATTATCCACGCCATTAATCGCTGGGCGGTTGAAAAGCATCAAAATCTGAAGTGGCTTACTACGATATGCAACGAGAGCATGCCAACCTTAGAGGATGTCGGCAAAGCTTTTCGCACCGAAGCCTTTAAGCAGTGGCGTTACCTGGTGCGTATGCCACTCAAATATAGTACACTTCCATATGATGCGCGTAGAGCACTCATCTGGAGCCAACAAGTTTCGATCTGGCAGGTAATCGGACGATTGGTGAGGGGAGGTTGTGAAGCGCAAGTCTTTTTCTGCGACGCCAAATTTGCACCGCGCACCGCAAATCTCTCAGAGGAGGACGAAGGCGAAAGTACCAGTTTGCTGTTCGGCATGAGAGAGGTACTTCGGCCTTACTTCGATAACGCAGCTCAGTCTATCTCACGGCGAGAAAAGGATTTGGTACGCATATTGTACGAACCGCTCTATCGAGCGTTAGAAAAGATGGAGGGAATCTACTGATGGTTTTCAGTGAACTGCGCACGCTTGCCTTTAGAATTGCTCCCGAGGTCAAAACACTACCGCATCAATTTGTCACGCTCGGTATCCCTGAAGACTTGAAACAACTCTTACGTAGGGAATTGGCTATAGCGCTGAATCGCGACCCCGAAAAAACGCGACTGCGCATCAGCGTCCTCAATAAGGCCGTACGCATGCTCGTTCCCGACCTCATCTCTATTGCTCGCAATGCCGACGAGACAGCCGTACAGCCCTGGCTCTACGGCAGCGGCCAGGAGCCAGCGAGTTCTCTTGCACTCCAGCAGATTATGCGCTCCTGGATCTATACGGCATTCCCCCCACAAATGTCCAACGCTGCCATATATGCACTCGCCAGCAAAATCACTACGGAATCGTTATCCTGGCGGAGCCGAACTGTAGATCTCGCACAATGGGAGACGGCCACGAATGGCACAGCAAGACAGCTAAAGACAGAGGGAGTAGATCGCTTTGTATTGCTTCCCGATCTCCTGGCAGCACGTCTCTGTCAGCCAAGCGTTGAGCTTGGATGGGGAACGCATCACCTTCGCTTCCGCCGTTGCCCAGCTGCCCCTGGACGATCAGGAGCGGAACTGA
>WNGL01014268.1_pt1 | contig 10021 bp, 9 predicted proteins | sample 5400591 | NCBI WGS metagenome assembly WNGL01 (sample SAMN13153377, study PRJNA577476) | soil metagenome | isolation source: 80 cm soil or saprolite under Garry oak tree replicate 1 | place: USA:California | collected 2016-06-15 | reverse complement strand
GTCTCACTTTCGTTTCTCCGCGGCCCCGCGGAAGAGATCCATGAATTTCTCTGATGCAACCCTTCGCGGCGAGCCAGTGATTACTCCTTCGTAGTTCGTGAACGCGGATTCTATCTTGATTCCTGTCGGAGTTATCTCAAACTCTCTAAGCGACTTGTCATGATCGCTACCCCTCATCTTCAAGATCACCAAGGCCTTCCGCATCGAGGATTCAATCTCCACAGGTTTCAGTGCAACGATGCAGTCCACCAAGAAGCTCAATCCTACCTCAGTTACGGAGAAGGACCCTCCGGCCATTTGCGGAGACTCCCAAATCATCAATGAGCTTATGCCCTTAGTTTTGAGGTGCATGATCAGCCGGTAAGCCTCTCTCCTCAGCTCGCTTTCCTTCACGAACATGGCAAGATGGCTCAACGAGTCCACGACTATTCGTTTGGGCTGGATGTCTCGGAAGGACTCGTCGAGTAGACTCTCTCCCTCCGATTCAAGCAGCAGGTTTGGAGATGTGCAGACAATTCTGAACTTGCTTTCTTCCTCCAGCTTCCGAAGATCCCATCCAAGGTTTTTCGCGTCTCGGTAGATCTGGTCAGGCATTTCCTCGAAGGTTACGTAGAGCCCAGCTTCCCCAAGTTTCACACCGTTAACCAGGTACTGGAGGGCGAGCGTTGTCTTTCCGCAACCAGCGCTCCCGGCGACCATCACTGCATCACCTTTCATGAATCCGCCACGTAGCATCTCGTCCAACTCAGCTATTCCTGTCCGAACCCTCCCCCCTTCTCCGGCCTTTCCAGTGAAGAACTGGTCGAATTCAGAGACTCCTGTCCTAGAACTTGGTGTGGTCAATTTTCTCGACTCCCTCCAGATTTCTCAGATGCTTTGCGATAGCGTCCAAGACTTCCCTGTCCCTCTCGCGGTCCAGGAGTAAGACCTCTGAACGACCTACCCTCCTTGTCTTTAGGATACCCAGATTCACAAGACCTCGGATGTCTTCTTCGATCGCATTCCCTGTTCTTCCAATGCGACGTGCGACAGCATCGAATGACTTTCTCAAGGACAATTGCGCCGTTGCCGAATATTGTTTGTAGCTTTCTATGGAACTCCTTTGGAGCGGTTGCTTCATTGAACAAGCCTTGGCCGTTTAGAACTCCGAGGATTGCCTGGCCTAGGGCCGCTTTCACCCCGTCGCCGATGCTGAGTTGCAACATCGAGGAGAAAGTCTTCTCTTGGGCCAACTTAGAGTTGGTCCTGCTCGTCTTCCAGCTTGCGCGGAAGTCGTCCTGAGGTGTAGGTGAAATGGACGAACCCATGGCTAGAGCTAGGCTCCTGCTCATTTGTTTCGTTGAGAACCTGTCCGGGAATAAAACTCGTTGTAACCTAGGCCGGAGGATTTTAGTTGTTACATCATCTGGCCGATTGATTGAAAACCCGATAGCGACTATTGGAGTTATGTTAGGACACATGTATCCGGTCTGGTTCCGGGGTTTATCGTGAGCTTGATGCGGACCTCAGTGGTTCTTACGAGAATTCCAAGGGAGCGATGAGGGATTAGCTTGCCGTGGCTACTCGATTGCGAATCTTCGTGTTGTCGCGCGAGGGACATTTTGAGTAGGCTGAGAATGGCTAGCTTTCCTGCAAGAAATGCATAAATTACTGCCGCAGCCTCGGGTGCGAAGCGGGTCGAGTTAACATGGCCTCACTCATCGCATTCGTTAGCATCTTCGTGGAATCGCCGTACATGGACGATGTAGTCCAGGCTCTATCCCGTCTCGACAAGGTAGTCGACCTCTACGAGGTCACCGGCGAATTTGACATAGTCACTGTTGTCTCGGCGTCAGACATTGAGGAGTTTCGGGACGTGCTCAAGAACAAGATAATGAAGGTCAAGGGCGTCAAGAGCACGGTCAGCTCGATTGTTCTAAAAACCCACAAGGGCTCCGGGTCGAATGGCGATATCTTGAACGCGACCTCGGCTGTGGCAGCTTCCTTTAGTCACCGGAAATAGATCGACTCGCAAGGAACTCTGAGCCCGTGCCATGGAGGCGGTTAGCGGCTGATCGACCCGAGCAATTTATTCATACTCATCACAATTCTGGGCATAGCCATCCTATCTGCGCGCCTCCTCTCCCCGCACATTACTAGAGTATTCACGCTAGCGCCAAGTCGCCTTGACAAGATACTCAACCCTATCGAACGAGGAATCTATCGACTCGTGGGCGTTGATCCGGCTCACGGCATGAGCTGGAAAGAATACTTTCTCGCCGCACTCATTGTCAATATTTTCCAGATGGCAATCGCGTTCGCAATATTCTCATTTCAAGGCGTTCTTCCATTGAACCCTCAAGGGTTTCCTGGTCTTTCATGGGACCTTGCATTCATGCAGGTCATCAGCTTCGCCACTAACACCAACTTGCAACACTACAATGGAGAGGGAAATTGCATTCAACTCCCGAATTGCAGTACTCTGGCTGGATTTCCGGGCCTTTCCTATCTCAGCCAGATGATGGCCGTTCAGTTCTTGCAGTTTACTAGCGCAGCTACGGGAATATCCGTGGCTATCGCGATGATTCGGGGGTTCATTGCCCGCTCGAAGGACTTGGGCAACTTCTATGTCGACTTTACGAGATCTCTGACAAGAATACTGCTCCCTCTATGCTTCGTGGCTTCCCTGGTCTTCGTCGGCCTTGGAGTTCCTCAGACTCTGACAGGATATCAGAACATCACGCATACGGTTGAGGGTGCGACCCAGACTATCCTGGTCGGACCAGTCGCTTCTCTCGTCGGTATCATGCAACTTGGTACAAATGGCGGAGGATACTTTGGAGCGAACTCGGCCTATCCATTCCAGAACCCAAACCCTGCATCCGATATATTCCAGATCTTCTTGATGCTACTTATTCCAACATCACTATGTTTCGTATTCGGCCAGCTGATAGGCAAGAAGCGGGAAAGTCGTCCTATACTCTGGGGCGCCTATGCGCTTTTTGCACTGGATCTCTTGATCGCCTTCACCCCTAGCTTTCCAGTTGTGGGTCCGGGAATGGAAGTCCGTTTTGGTGGCTTCTTCTCGGTTTTCTGGACCGTTGTCACGACAGCAGTGACCACTGGCTCAGTCAACGCATCCCTGTCGAGCATGAACCCTTTGGTCATACTTTCGGCGTTCAATGGAATGCTGATCCAGGCAACCCCTGGTGGGAAGGGAGTTGGGGTGATGTACATGGTCATGTTCATCGTTCTCACAGTCTTCATTGTCGGCCTCATGTCTGGTCGAACGCCGGAGTACTTGGGGATGAAAATAACTGCCCGGGACGTTAAGCTGGTGATGATCGCGTTTCTGGTCCACCCAGTCATCATCCTCCTGCCGACGGTTCTCGCCTTTTCAACTGGGGCTGCGAGTGCGATCGGCGTTGCGACGAACTCGGTCGGGTTCACCCAAATATTCTATGAGTTTACTTCCGCGGCTTCCAACAATGGAAGCGATTTTCTCGGAGCATCTGCAAACACTCCATTCTTCAACGTCTCAACAGGCATTGTCATGTTGTTGGGGCGTTTCGCACCCATCGGACTACTACTCGCTCTAGGGGGATCTATGATCAATAGAAAGAGGCTCACAACAGAAGTCGGTGTAAGGACAGACAGCTTTCTCTTCTCAATCGTCATTGTGGGAAGCATACTCGTCCTCGCCCTTCTCACCTTCTTCCCGTTTCTCGCGCTAGGCCCGATTCGAGAGTTCTTCCAAGGACGTGTAAACGGATTCTAGGGGAGAAACATGGCAACAAGATTTAGCAGGATGTTGTTTGTCCGGCGACCAACGCTGGCTTCGAGGAGGGTGTTTATCGATTCGCTTGTTCGCCTGAACCCGCTTAGACTAGTCGCAAACCCGGTTATGTTGATCGTAGAGATCACATTCTTCATCGTGGCAGCCATGGCAATATATCCGGAGGGATTTCCCAGAGTTGCAAGCCCCTCCCTCGAGTCATTCTACGTGGAGGTTGCCTTGATTCTCCTGATTACAGTCTGGTTCAGCACTTTGTCCGATGCGCTCGCAGAGAGTCAGGCGAAGAACACGGCGAACAGCCTTCGAAGACTCGAGATGGAGGTATCCAGCAAGAAGATTCTCATGGAAGAAGGCTCTAGACGAATTCTTCCGACTCCCTCAAGAGAGCTTCGCAAAGGCGACCTAATTCTTCTCGAGAAGAGTGACACTGTTCCCATTGACGCACAGGTCCTTGAGGGAATCGCGATGGTCGACGAGTCTCTCCTAACAGGAGAGTCAACCGCAGTTCGAAAGGCGCCGGGGGATGATATTATCGGGGGCTCGCAGGTTCTCAGCGACACGCTTACGGCGAAGGTTACAGTCAACCCTGACGAGACTTTCATCAACCAAATGATTAGAATGGTGGAGTCCTCCAAGAGGCCCAAGACACCGAACGAGCAAGCCGTAACAATTGTCCTGATAGGACTCACGGCGATTTTCACGATCCTCATCGGGGCCCTGCTAGGCGTGTCTCTGGTTCTGAGTCTCGCGGCGGACCTTTCAGTCCTGATAGCGCTCTACGTCTGCCTCTTGCCTACGACGATAGGAGCACTTCTACCCTCGATAGGATTGTCCGGCATTTCTAGGCTCTACAGGGAAAAGATAGTTGCAAAGTCTGGTCGGTCAGTCGAGACCGCGGGAGATACTGATGTCATTCTTCTCGACAAGACCGGGACCATCACAATCGGTAACAGGCAGGCGGTCGAGTTTCTACCGTTTCCCGGATTCACCGAGAAGGATGTAGGTGAAGCCGCCTTCCTAGCCTCGTGGCATGATGATACTCCCGAGGGTAGGAGCCTCATCAGGCTAGCTTACGAGAATGGGTTCGTTCCAAAAGAAATGAACGCTCTGGACGCATCCGAGGTCTACGAGTTCAGCGCCAGCACCCGAACTAGTGGTGTCAAATTGGCTGGAGGTACTGGATTCATGTTACCGAAGAGCGGAGGGACTGGCCGAGAGAGGGGAAGGCTCAGGAGAAAATTCGAACCCCACGTGGAAGGCGGCGTCCCGATCGGATCTGATGAGATAGAAATCATCAAAGGCGCTCCTGATGCCATCAAGAAAATTGTCAAATCTGTTCCCGCGGACTACGACAAGATCGTTCAGAACATATCGGCAGCCGGAGACACGGCTATGGCGCTTTCGAGAAATAGAGAGCCGATCGGGATTGTAAGGTTGAGAGACGTTCTCAAGCCCGATATTAGGGAGAAGATCATGGCGGTCAAGGTGATGGGCATCAGGCCGGTTATGATAACCGGCGATCAACCACTCACTGCCAAGAGCATAGCGGCGGAGGTGGGAATTGACGAGTACCAACCGGAGGCGAAACCTGAGGACAAGTATCACATCGTCAAGCGGGAACAGGCCGATATGAGAATTGTTGCAATGATAGGGGACGGGACCAATGATGCCCCTGCCTTAGCAATGGCCGACGTAGGTTTGGCGATGAACTCTGGTACTCAAGCAGCGAAGGAGGCCGCCAACATGGTCGACCTCGAATCGAACCCGGCCAAGATCATCGAAGTCGTGATGCTTGGAAAACAATTGCTCATGACCCGAGGGGCCGTGACTACATTTAGCATCGCAAACGATGTAGCGAAATATTTCGCGATCATGCCCGTCTTGTTTGCATCAACCGTCCCAGAGCTGAAGGCGTTGAACGTTCTCGGGCTCGGCCTGAATACTGCTGTTCTCTCGGCCCTTATCTTCAACGCGATCATCATTCCCCTCTTGATTCCCTTGGCGATGAGAGGTGTCACGTTCAAGCCCTCGGGAACTATGACCCTTTTCCTGAAGAACACGGTGATCTATGGAGTTGGTGGAGTTTGCATTCCATTTGTAGGAATTAAGCTGATAGACGTGGGAATATCGCTACTCTAGGAGAGAAAAACCCGTGACGAATGTTGGATGTGAACTCCGGCGAAATTATGGCCCTGCGATAAGATTGGCGGTAATATCGCTGATACTTTGTGGGCTGGTGTTTCCCCTCGTCATAACGGGCTTTGCCCAGCTGATCTTTCCATCTCAGGCAAATGGAAGCTTAGTTCAGTTTCACGGTAAGACCGTGGGCTCAAATCTTATCGCGCAGAATTTCAGCAGGCCGATCTTCTTCCATCCCCGAAACGATTCTGCCTCGGGGGTGGACCCTGACATCACAGTCCAGGACGCCTATTCTCAGATCCCGAGAATAAGCTCTGCCACCGGCGTTTCAGTGGACGGGCTACAACAAATCGTCAACCAGAACGAGGAGGGCACGTTTTGGATCTTCGGTACTCCGTACGTGAATGTTCTAAAGCTAAACCTAGCTCTCATCAAATCGGGCAGTTCAGCTTACAACAGTTTCTCGTAGTTTCGGACTCAGGCCTCCGATGAGATTGTCTACTCGATGAAGGATTATGGAATCGGTGTGACAGAAAAAACTCCCGGTTTCCTTTCAGATAGCTCCCGAGCTTGACCTCACAAACCTTTTCGGATTCGTTTCGGCACATCCGTTGAGGGTTGTCATACGGTACTTGGGTTTCCGTCTCTAAAGCTAACTGCAAAAATCGTCACGTTGATCATACTTTCGACCGGTTCTTGGATATTCTCGGATGCCCAGCCCTCAACTGCCTCTCCAGTGACAACGATCCTAACCGGTCTCAGTTTCCCCCTCTCTCTGAAGTTTGCCCCAGACGGACGCATTTTCTTCAACGAAAAAAACACAGGCGACGTACGCGTCGTTCAACAGAATGGATCACTTTTGTCAACTCCCTTCGCTACCATTTCGCCAATATTTACGGACGGCGAGTCAGGACTATTGGGCATAGCTTTGGATCCATCCTTCACCTCCAACGGATATCTTTACGTCTACTATACCTATCGTGACAGCCAATCCTACACACACGGTCACATCGTCCGCTACACAGCAGCAGGTAACTTGGGGACGAGCCCGATGAACATCTTCGATGTCGTAAGCGGTGCTCCGAACACTCCTCCTTATCATAACGGTGGCTACATCAAGTTTGGACCTGATGGCAAACTATACGCTCAGGTCGGCGAATTCCACCAAGGTTCGACCGCACAAGACCCATCGTCCGCAACTGGTAAGATGCTTCGCATGAACTTGGACGGGTCCATTCCTTCTGACAATCCTTTCTCCGGAAGCCTTGTCTATGCTTTGGGCATACGGAATGCTTTCGGCTTTGACTTTGACGCGTCAAATGGGAGACTCATTGCCACCGAGGCGGGTCCAAACAGCGATGACGAGATCAACATCGTCGTAAAGGGCGGAAACTATGGTTGGCCAACGTGCCTCGGAGTATGTCACAATCCGTCCTTCACAGATCCAATCGTCAACTTCAATCCAGTTGTCACGCCCACCGGGATCGCGACAGTTGCTCCGAACGTCTACTATTTTGGCGAATGGAACACGGGAAACCTCGAACGCCTGGAACTCTCTACAAACGGATCTGTAGTTTCAATGAGCCAGGTTTACACGCAAAGTGGAGGAATTATCGCGGTTGAAATGGGACCCAACGGAAAACTCTACTTCACCTCTCCGAATGGAATTTACACTTACGACATTCAGTCGCCAGTCTCAGCGATGCCCAATTCCATTACCATAATCCTCGCGATCACTGTGTCAATAATCGCAACGGGAGTGTTAGGCTATTTGGCGATCCGTTATCGGGGCAGACACTCCGCTCAACCTGTTGCTAGAACGCAACAGAATCCATGATAGTTCGGCTCCTCTTGAAATGGAAGTAGTGGGTAGCGGCTACATCAGCTTCTGGTATAGCACGAAGTATGCTGTAGCCATGAAGACGAAGCTTAGCAGCATGCCGAATCCTAGAAAACCGTATGCCCGGCTGGGCCGATATGCGTTCCGTGTGCTCGTGAACATCATGTACAATCCTAGGATTCCCAGCGCATAGAGCAGGGCCACGAACACTCCTTCGGCGGGGGTCTGGTTGTTGATGTCGTGCGGATAGACAAAGCCGAGACCTTGCTGGACGTTCAAGAGACTCACCGATGTGCCGGCGCCGACTAAGATGAACAGCCCGCCAGCGAGAACAAAGACGGTGAAGGCGAGGATCAGGAAGGAGGCTACAGGCAATAGCGGCCTGCTGGATCCGGGTGCGAGCTTAACGAAACTCATCCGGAATGCCAGGTTGTTTAGAGATCTCTTCAGCTTGAAGAGTCCTGTTCTGAAACCCATCGCTGGTCCACGTTGTTAAGTGTGGCAAGGGCCATCGCCGATTATAAGCCCTGCTTTCCCAAATGCATGCACGAGTCTGAAACCGTTTTTATAGCGCGTTTGGTCATGAGCCCCTCACGAGGCTTCCGCACCGATTTGTGTCCGCAGAGAATCTTATGCTCCAAGTGCGGGGAACTCCTCTATAGCGGGCTTGAGCTGGAGACCCCTGGCGAGATCATTCAGCGCAACGGAGGCTACTGTCCAAAGTGCGGAAAGAAGCTGGGGTTTGACACTGAAAACTTGAAGATTATTCCAGAGACCCCTGTTCCTGGTCCATAGTTCCCTCGCATTCTTTTTTCTACCAGCACCCAGCGACCGACAGATTACGAGAGGTCGACATTGGCAAGAAGAACCCACGTCTACGAGTACCATAGAAAGCAAGGTAATATCGTCGAGTATGCGGGCTTTGACCTTCCGGTCTGGTTCGAAGGCATAATCCCGGAATGCCGCAGTGTTAGAAACAATTGTGGAATATTCGATGTCTCCCATATGGGACGGGTTTTAGCGGAAGGAAAGGGCGCCGAGTCATTCCTCAACGAGCTCACAACGAACGACGTGTCAAAGCTTGCCGTTGGAAAAGGGCAGTATTCTCTCTTTTGCAATGCTAAGGGAGGAATCATGGACGATCTCACAATCTTCAGAATCGGTAACCTGCGATATCTCGTTGTCTACAACGCCGGGAACCGTGACAAGAATTGGAGTTGGCTTCTCAAGAACAAGACACGAACCGACGTCACTATTTTCGATGTTTCTGATCAAGTTGCTATGTTCGCGGTTCAAGGTCCTCACGCCGGGACGGTCCTCTGGAACCGGTCCGGTGTGAAGCTCGACGAAGTGGAAAAATACGGGACGAAGGATGCGAAGGTTGCAGGGATTCCGTGCCTCCTGACACGTAGCGGATACACGGGTGAGGATGGCTTCGAGATCTACGTGTGGAATACCAGCGTGAAGGAACCGTCAATTGCGGTGAAGGTCTGGGAGAAACTGTTGTCAGGTGGTAGAGAGGTGGGGATTTCTCCGGTTGGATTGGGTGCCAGGGACGTTTTGAGGCTTGAGGCGGGGATGTGTCTCTATGGAAATGATATTGATGAGAACACTTCCCCGGTCGAGGCGAGGCTCAACTGGGTTGTTCGTTTAGAGAAGCCGAATTTTGTGGGCAAGGATGCAATCGTGCGCTTGAAGGAAAAAGGACCTGACAGAGCAAGAGCTGGCTTCAAGATGAGAGAGAAGGGAATTCCGCGGCAAGGCCAAGACATCTTTGTAAACAATGATGCGGTCGGGAAGGTGTCGAGCGGGACATTTTCTCCTACGCTCAGTCTTGGGATTGGAATGGGCTATGTCCCTCCGTCGTTAGCGGCGATCGGAGAGAGATTTACTGTTGGAATCCGTGATCGGAAGGTCGAGGCCGAAGTCGTCAAGCTTCCCTTCTACCAGCGGCGATCAGAGAGTCAGGTTGTGGTGCTTGGGGAAGAGATGGGCTTGAAGGATTTCAGGAAAAAGTACAGCTCGTCCAGTCCGCCAGCGATCGCGACCGCAACCCATTGAGTCCATAGCGGGTCTTAATCTTTAGGTTGTAGACTTTCGTTCGAACTCAACGTTGACGAATTATGGTTAGCCGGCGACGTCGAAGCTTCGGGCTTTGAGCCGGTCGCATTCGTGCTGTGTGCTGTGCTTTTCGCACAGGTCTCGGCTGCAGTGGGGACAGTTCTCTACTGCCAGTATTTGGCAGTCGGTGCATACTGCGCCCCATA
>WNGL01011725.1_pt1 | contig 10021 bp, 9 predicted proteins | sample 5400591 | NCBI WGS metagenome assembly WNGL01 (sample SAMN13153377, study PRJNA577476) | soil metagenome | isolation source: 80 cm soil or saprolite under Garry oak tree replicate 1 | place: USA:California | collected 2016-06-15 | reverse complement strand
AGGCGAGGAAGCTGAAATTAAAAGAGCTTTTGGATATGTCCAAGCTGGAAGCCGAGTATCATATCAACAGCGTCGTGACCACGCGAAAATTTTTGCGGGCTCAAGAGGACATCGCCCGGCGCTTTCTCAAGGCTTACATCGAAGGAGCGGCCCGCGGTCAGAAGGACAAGAACTTTGCCTTAAAGGTCATGGGCAAATATTTCAGGACCGATGACAAGGAAATTCTCGAGGAGAGTTACGATACGACCATCAAGTCCAATTTCTCCTTGCCGCCCTATCCGTCCATTCCAGGCATTGCCAGTTTGCTTCAAGGCCTGGAAAAACAGAATCCCAAGGCCAAAGGGGCAAAACCGGAGGAGTTCGCCGATAGCAGGCTGGTGAGAGAGTTGGATCAGAGCGGTTTTGTCAAGGCGGCTTTGCAATAGTGACTTGGTCCGCGCCGGACGATCAGAGAATCGATCAAGCAAATCTCCCCTGGCCCCTCTTTGCAAAGAGGGGTGGATGCTATGGGACCGAGGAGTAAGAGACAGCGTGTAAGAATTTCCCCCTTTTTTTAAAGGGGGATAAAGGGGGATTTTGCCCGTGCTGAGATACAATTCGGATGATCTACGGGCGATGCTTGAAACGACGCAAAGATTGATCAACGGGGTTTAAACATCACTTATAGTGCATAGAAGCGCTTTGGATTGGCGCGGGCGATTTTGTTCTTCGCAGCAGACGGTAGATCTCTGCGCTCGAAAAATTCCTTGACCAGTGCTCTGACATCGGTTCGTGTCGCTTCGTGGGGAAAGTCGGAGGCCCAGAGCAGCAGACAATCGTCCCCAAGAAGTTCGACATCCCGCTCTGTGGTATTCTCTTCTCCGCACTGGAAGAAAAACTGCTTCCGGGCGAGCAGCTCGCTCGGCAACATCGGACGCTCGTTGGGCGCGATCCGTTCTAATCTTTCGGATTGGTTGACACTCCAGTTATCCGCGACTAAGATCCCGCAAGATCGAGAGGAGGAAGGGACTTATGTCTTATGATGTGCTGATCAAAGGTGGTCGGATTTACGATGGCAGCGGTTTGCCGTCTTTTCTTGGCGATGTCGCCGTCAAGGACGGCCGCATCGTTGAGACTGGGCGGATCAATGGCAGCGCAGCTCGGGTCGTTAATGCCGACGGTCTTGCGGTGTCGCCGGGTTTTATCGACTTCCACACGCATCTCGATGCGCAGCTCCTCTGGGATCCGATCGCCAGCTCCTCGTGTTTCCATGGCATCACGACGGTGATTCCCGGCAACTGCGCTCTGGCGCTCGCTCCCTGTAAGGAACAAGATCACGACAGCATTCTTAGAAGTTTCGAACGTGTGGAAGCGATCTCGCTGCCGGCGCTGCGCGCTGGGGTGCCATGGGGTTGGACAACTTTCCGGCAGTATCTCGATCGTTTGCGTGGCAATCTCGGGGTCAACGTCGCCGCCTTAATGGGGCATTGCGCGCTGCGACAGTTCGTTATGGGCGAAGCCGCCACGGAGCGCGCTGCGACCCCGGTTGAGATCGAGCAGATGAAAGAGATCCTCAAGGCGGGTGTCTACGCCGGCGCCATGGGTTTTTCCACGAACCAGAATCCCGTCCACATGTTCGCCGACGGGCGGCCGATTCCAAGCCGCTTAGCCACGGATGAGGAAATTATCGAGCTCGCCTGTGCGCTGGGCGAAATCAATCGAGGCGCGGTGCAGATTTCCCGCGGCTCTCTGGGAGTCTCGGTGCCAATGGTCGAGACGGTGAAGCTTTTTGAAGAGATCGCGACCAAGTCGGGGCGCCCCGTGATCTGGCAAAGTATTGCGCATCGTTGGGACCGTCCCAATGAATGGCGCCAGCTGTTGGATTTGGCGGAGCAGTCGTTAGCCAAAGGAGTGCAGTCCTATCCGCTGTGCAACGCGCGTCTCTTCAACAACCGCTTCACGATGAAGAATGCCCAAGTCTTCGACGATCTCCCGACGTGGAAGCAGATTCTTTTCTTGCCCGTGGAAGAGCGGGTGAAAGTCCTGCGCGATGCGGAACTGCGCAAGAAGCTGCGCTATGAGGCGGTACAAGAAACGAAGTCGTCGCGCTTCTCGCGGCGCTGGGATCTGGTCTACATGATCAAAGCCGCGACATCGGCGAACCGGCATCTCGAAAAGAAGAGCGTGGCCGAGATCGCTCAGATCAGAGGTCAGGACATCATCGATGCTTTCCTCGACCTGTCATTAGAAGAAGGGCTGGAGACGATGTTTCAGACCTCCAGCACCAACGGCGACGAACAGGCGGTGGCGGAAATCATCAGAAGCCCGTTCACGCTGGTCGGCCAATCAGATGCCGGCGCGCATCTCATTTACGACGCCGGTTACGGCTATGCTACCCGTTTGCTCGGCTACTGGATTCGCGAACGGAACGTGATGAGTCTGGAAGAGGGCGTGCGCAAGCTTACCTTTATGGTTGCGTCGATTTTTGGCCTGCATGATCGCGGTTTGCTGCGTCCGGGAATGGCGGCGGATTTGGCGCTCTTCGATCCGGCGACGATCCGCGAGTGCGAGCCGGAGATGGTGAGCGACTTGCCGGGCGGCGAGAAGCGACTGGTTCAAAAGGCCACGGGTATCGAGATGACCATCGTCAATGGCGAGGTGCTGGTAGAGAAAGGCGCCCACACGGGGGCGCTTCCCGGCGCTGTCCTCGGCGGCGGTAACGGCGCGGCCATGCAAGCCGCGGCGTAAAGGAGAACGGCACTCATGTATTACGGCGCGCGGGGAATCGTCGGCTTAGTGAAGCCAACTTATCGGCCGGGGTCGATGGAAAGTTTCATCAAGCTCATGCCTGAAGGCGTGGGATTCATTCCGTTTCACGCGGGAATCCGGGCCGGCAACGAGCAAGAATTTCAGGAAGCGCTGTTAGTGGCGGAAAAAAAAGTGGCCCGGCTCGCGGAGCTGGGCGCCGACATGGTGATGATCATGGGCGCGCCGCCGGCAATGGTGCGCGGCCATGGCGCCGATAGACAGATCGCCGAACAGTTGACGAAGAAATACGGTATTCCCGTGTCGATCGCGACGATCGCGCAAGTCGACGCCTTCCGCGCGTTAGGAATGAAAAAGCTCGTCGGCATCACCTATTTTCAAGATGAGTTCAACCAAAAGTTTGCCAAATTTCTCGAAGACGATGGCTTCCAAGTCAAAGCGATGAAGGGGATCGAAGTTCCCTTTAAAGATGCCGGGAAGCTTTCCCCCGAGGCGATTTACAACTTTGCCAAGAAAGTGTTCCTCGAACACGGCCCCGTCGACGGCATTTACATGCTCGGTGCCGGATGGCACAACCTGCCGGTGATCGAAATGCTGGAGAAGGATCTAAAGACCATCGTGGTTTCGAGCATCCCCGCTCAGGTTTGGGCGACGAAGAAAATACTACAGTTAAACGAGCCCGTGATGGGCTATGGCCGATTATTAGCTGAGATGCCTTAAGAGCTGGAGTAATGGGGTGTTGGAGTGATGGTGCGACTGCGCACATGGGTCGAATTTTTCCTCGTCTTCGGCGTTTGTCTGATCGGATGCGATTTGCCGGCCGCCGAGATAAAAGACCGGGCCGAGGCGGAGGGGAAGCTCATGTTTTATGCGTCCTTCAACGCCGCTGACTCAAAAACTCTGACCGACGGATTCAAGCGGCTCTATCCCAAGATCGATGCTACTTTCTATCGGACAACGGATGCGGCGCTCATGGAGAGAATCTTGACCGAAGGTCGCGCCGGCCAAAACCTTTGGGACGTGGCGATGACGACCAGTTTCTATGGCCACAATCTAAAGAAGCGCGGGTTGTTCGCTGCCTATGACTCGCCCGAGCGGAAATACTTCCGCGAAGGATACAAGGATCCGCAGGCAACGTGGACGTCGATTTATACGAACTACGGGGCTTTCGGTTACAACACCCGTAGCGTTTCCAAGGCGAGCGTGCCGAAATCTTACGCTGATCTTTTGAAGCCGGAGTGGAAGGGCCAGATCGGTATGGATAGCCGGCCCTATGAGTGGTTCGGGACCATGGTCAAAGCGATGGGTGACGAAAAAGGGCTTAGCTTCATGCGCGAGCTGGCCAAGCAGGCGCAGCTGCGCTCGGGTAGGAATCTTGTCGCGCAGCTCGTCGCGGCCGGCGAGTTCAAAGGCAGCTTGACCGCCTACTCTCAGACATTCGAAGTTTTGAAACCGGCCGGCGCGCCGGTCGATTGGGTTTATCTGAATCCGGTCTTCGCCAACATTCACCCGACCGGTATTTTCGCCAAGGCGCCTCATCCCAACGCGGCAAAATTGTTCATTGACTTCGTGCTTTCGAAGCGAGGTCAAGAACTCATCCGCGGCATGAACCGAATTCCTGATCGCATCGATACGCCGCCCGAGCAGGCCCGTTTGATGGAAGGAATCAAGCCGGCCTTCGCGCCCAACGAAGTGCTGGAAAACTTCCAAAGGTACGCCAAAATGTTCGACGAAATGTTCGGCGCGCGGTAGGTTCGCCATGCGCGTTGTCGTTCACGGTCTGACGAAAGAGTTTATGACGGGACAGGGGAAAACTGTTGCCCTTGCTGGCGTCGACCTCGAAGTTCGCGACCGTGAATTCTTCGGCATTATCGGCCCGACGGGCTGCGGCAAGACGACGTTGCTGCACATCATGGCCGGGCTCGAGAAGGCCACCCAAGGCGGCGTGGAATTCGTCGGAGAGAAACGGACTCAATCGCTGGTTTCCATGGTGTTTCAGGATGCCGCCCTTATGCCGTGGCGGACGGTAGAAGAAAACGTCCCTCTGGGGCCGGAGTTTCGTAAAGAGCAGCGGTCAATGATGAAGCGGGTGAGCCAATACTTCCTGGAAATGGTTCGCCTCTTCGATTTCAGTGGTTCGCACCCGCACGAACTCTCCGGCGGCATGAAACAAAAAGTCGCGATTGCCCGCGCGCTGGCCAACGATCCGGAAGTGATTCTCATGGACGAGCCGTTTGCCAATCTGGACGCGCAGACGCGACTGCTGCTGCGCGAGGAACTGCTCCGCATCTGGGAGCGAGACAAAAAGACCGTTATCCTCGTCACCCACAATCTGGAAGAATCAGTAATGCTTTGTGATCGCATCGCCGTGATGAGCGCGGCGCCTGGCGTCGTGAAGAGCATCGTGTCCGTCGATGTGCCCCGGCCACGGAACTTCAGAAGCATGAGAGACCCCGACTTCGGCCGCTGCATGGAAAAGATCTGGGAGTTGCTGCGTTACGACGTAGACAAGGCGATGCGGGAGAGCCGTCCGTCCCAAACGACGGAGCAGCAAAAAATCGGGCGCGGCAAGCAGTCGTTTACCTGGTGGGAGTAGGAAGCGCCCTTGCATTTCAATTCGAAAAATCTGAATTTGGAAAACTGACAGACTCAGAAAGGAGCCTTCTATGGCCAAACATTCTCTGATCAGATTCAATGTGCTTCTGGTCATCTCAATCATGTCGTTTGTCAGCGCCTGTTCGACCACCGAGAGATCGCAAGATTACACCTTCGCGCTCTCGAATCCGGAAAGGCCGGAAAACGAGGGGGCCTTAGATGTCGCACGCAAGCCGAACGAAGTGCTGGCATTCTACGGCGTCAAAAGGGGCCAAAAGGTGGCGGACATTTGGGCGGCCCGCGGCTATTACACCGCAATTCTTTCTCAAGTCGTCGGCACCCAGGGAGTGGTCTATTCTGCCAATCCCAATCCTCGGCCAGAATTTAGTGATCGTTGGAAAAAGCCGGGCTATGAAAACGTGAAGGTGGTCGATGGACCGTTCGATAAGCTCGCGCTGCCGGAAGATGGATCGCTCGACTTTGTTCTTATTCACCTTAACTACCATGACTTGGCGTCGGATGTCCGCATCCCCATGAACAAGAGAATCTTCGGCGCCTTAAAGAGCGGCGGCATCTACGGCGTCGTCGATCACTCGGCCAAAGACGGTACCGGCAACGAAGCGGCGAAAACGCTGCATCGTATAGACAAAGCTCTCGTAATCAAGGAGGTCAGCGGCTCGGGCTTCAAGCTAGTCAAAGAGGGAACGATGCTCCGCAAGCCCGAGGACACGCGCGACTTCAACGTGAACAAGGAGCGCAATAAGGACGACCGCTTCGTGCTGGCGTTTCAGAAACCGTAAGGGGGCCGGTGTCTACCCGGAGGAAGGGCAACCACAGGGGTTGCCCTACGGGAGGCGATCGTCATGAAATTCGATCCCGAAAAACACCACCGGCGCTCGATCAGGTTAAGGGGCTTCGACTACAAGCAGTCGGGGACGTATTTCGTTACCACCGTGACGCGAGATCGGGCGTGTCTGCTTGGTGATATCATAGACGGCGAAATACGCCTAAACGACGCTGGACGCATGGTCAATGCGGCGTGGACCGAATTGTCGATCCATTATCCAGGGGTGGAAAACGACGCGTTCGTCGTCATGCCAAACCATATTCACGGCGTTATTGTTCTCGTAGGGGCAGGCCCCCGTGCCTGCCCTGAACAAGGGCACCCACGGGCGGACATGCCTGCAAACAATCCGGCGGTGAGATTGGGGCAACCACAGGGGGTTGCCCCTACGTTGTCGCTGCCGGACGTTGTGCATCGGTTCAAAACCCTGACAACCAAACGGTACGCGGACGGCGTTAAACGATTTGGTTGGGTGTCGTTCCCTAATCGGCTATGGCAGCGCAATTATTATGAACACGTCATCCGCGACGAAGAATCCTTGAACCGCATCCGAAAATACATTCTGGACAATCCCGTGCAATGGGCATTCGACCGTGAGAATCCTGCGGCGACGACTCCAGAGGCGGAGAACGCATGGCAGGCCTCACTGAATCCGGCCGGGGCGAGACGGAATCATGAAAGTAGTGTCCAAAGCTTTACCTTTGCGTCCATCTATCAGACGCATCGAACCCAAACGCGTCTCTGCGTCGAGTACCCCCGTCCATTCTTAGAATTATTCCAGAATCCTATCGCAGCACCGGCACGACTTGATCCGCTAGCAAATTGATCGCTTCCTCGTAATCGGGGCCGAGTTTCGCAAAGGCAACGTGATCGTAGCCGAAGCGGCCCGCCGCTCCCACGAGTTCGATGATCTGATCTCTGACTTCTTCCGGTGTCCCGGCGGCATAATAGGTTTTGACCATATGTTTGGTTACGAGCTTCGCTGCCTCTTCGACTGTGGCTCCAGATTCGAATGCTTCCTTGAGCTGCAACACTTGCTGGCGTTCGACTCCCATCCTCGCGTACTCTTCCGCAGTAAAGCCCAGGGCTTCCCACTGCAAGATTGAGTGAGCGACCTGGCGTTTGGGAAATTCGATGGCTTTTTCACGGTCGCGTGAAATCGAAACGTTCAGCTCGCAGATTTTTCGCAGACGCCTATTTGGCTCCGACTCTTTGGCCGCTTGATCCGCAGTCGCCAGCATTCCCGGCAGGCGACCCGCTTTGAGCATCGGAATATAGGTCCCGGAGCTGATCAACCCATCCATCACGCGGCCGCACATGCGCAGCGATTGTGGTCCGTTGCCGCCCCCGTAGAACTTGAATTCTGCTTGGGGTTTGAAGGCAAGGCGGAATTTTCCGCTCGGATTGAGACGATAAAAGTCCTGCAGGAACGGGTAGTCCCTATAAAGAATTTCTTCTCCGCCAAGCGCTCTTCGAAGGAAGCGCGCCGTTTCGCTGACCATGGCGAGCGGCTTCAGCGATTGAACATGCTGGGGCGACTGACCGAGATCGCCGCGGGCGATGCCAACGCCGATCTCGCGGCCTCCGCATAGTTCGGCCAGCGCCGCCAGGCAGTCCGCGACGTCCAGCGGGTTGTGAAAGTAAGGCACCATGATCGCGGTGCCGAGCTGAATCGGTACGCGAGACGCGATGGCGGTAAGCACGACGAGTTGCCCGCGGTAACGGATGTTGTCGTTGACCCAGATTTGTCTGAAGCCTTTGTCGGCGGCGAATTGGGCCAATCGGACCAGATCAGGCACCGTGTAATGGTTTGCCAAGTGCGTGACGAATTGAAGTCCAAGTTCTCCGCTAAAAATCGGCATGGGTCCATCTCAATGAGCTTGTTGCAAACTTGCACACGTGCTTCGACGGGTTCAGATCAAAGGCGCGCTAGATTTCCGCAATGCGTTTCATTTTAACATTTTTCTTCTTGGCTTGTTCCAACACGTAGCGGCCGACGGCGAGGTCTTCATCGGCGATACCGTTGGATTGGAAAAGAATTCTTTTAGGTCGCGGTGGAGGCACTCCGTCGGCGACGATCTTTTCCAGGGGATCGATGTCTTCCCAGCGGGTGATCCGGGACTGACAGGCGGCAATCAAATCACCGCTGTCGCCTTTCGCGGTCGGAAGATCGTCGGTCACGATGAAATCCATTCGCCGTATGAGTCCGTCGGAGACTTCTTGCTTGACCGCAGCATTGGCTCCAATCGAAGCGACCAAGACTTCGTCCTTGAGACTGGTGCCATCGGCTACAGGCGTGGAGGAGTCGGTGGAAACAACCAGAATGTCCGATACCGCTTCGACTTCATCAACGGACCCGACTTCCTTCCACTCCGCTTTTACGACTTTGCTCATCTCTTTCATGAAGTCCTTGCGTTTCTTCGGGGTGCGGCCGAAGACGACTACCTGTTGAATCGCGCAGGTGTTTGCAACGGCTTGCACTTGGAAGGTCGCCTGCCAGCCGGGTCCGATCACGCCCAGCGTTTTAGGGTTCGGCGGCGCGAGATATTTCGCGGCAACCCCGGTGGCGGCGCCCGTTCGCAGGCTGCTGAGATAGCCCATGTTGATGATGGCTTGAATCCGGCCGCTGCGGCCGTCGTAAAGAGTGATAGTATTGGAGGCTCCGGCATAGGCGCGCAAGCAAATGAGGTCCCAGCCCGCTTGCCAAGCAGCCATCATGTTGAGTTGCTTCTCGCTTCCCTTGAGGCGGCGCCGCGGCACGCTGCGGACTTTTCCGGCGCCGCGGTCGCGAAACATTTCTTCAACGACCTTCAGCGCTAACGGCATATCGATGAGTTTTTTGGTTTGCGGTTCACTGATGATTAAGGCCATCGTTTATTCTCCTCCCAGGGTTCTATAGCTCAGGGGAAACCTTGGGGCAAGCTGCGATCTCGCGAAGGATTGGTCACTTGTGACAGGTGTTTGGCGAACGTCGCTCTTGACGCAATGGGGCCATTCGATTCAGAATGCTCCCATGAAACAGTGTCCGGAATGCTCCGCGGAATATGCGGATAGCATTAACTTCTGCGCTAAAGACGGGAGGGCTTTGGTAGCAAAGATTGCTTCCCGCACTTGGCTCTGTCCGCACTGCGCCAACAGCATTCCGGAAGATTCCGCCAAATGCCCCTACTGCAAAGCTGATCTCAGCTCGTCGTCCGCTCCTCAATGGCCAGATCGGCAGGATGAATCGCCGGTAACGGAGGTTCCGTCGAAAACATACCAGATCCCGATGAAATCGAAGTTGATCTTAATTGCCGGAGTCGCGGTCTTTGCATTAGGAATTTACATGATCGGTGGCCATCAGGAGCGGAGCGAGTCACAGCTGGTCCTCCAGCAAAAGTCGACCGAGCTTCAACAAAAGGAGCAAGGTATTAAAGATAGAGAACAAAAGATTCAAGGATTGGAAAAGCAGCTGGCGGAGGCGCGGCAACAATTGAGTGAAAACGACAAGGAGCTGTCGAGTCTAAAAGCAAAGCTTGACGAGAGCAAAAAAGATCTGTCCGTTGCGCAGCAACGTTTAAGCATAGCGAATCGAGAAATTGATCGCTTGGCCTCAAGCCGGGCCCCCACCCCATCGAAGACTCCGCCAAACTCGGATACGATTTCTTCTCCGTCTGCTACCGCGTCGTCGCGGCGAGCCGCCGAGCCGGGAACCTATGAAACAATTCGCCCCACGTCGGTTTATGAGGGACCCTCGACGTCAGGTCGCGTTCTTTCGAAAATCAGCAAAGGAACGAAGATCGACGTAGTGCGATCCGTGGGAGAATGGCTCGAAGTGCGATCCAAGCACGGCAATCC
>WNGL01011723.1_pt1 | contig 10021 bp, 8 predicted proteins | sample 5400591 | NCBI WGS metagenome assembly WNGL01 (sample SAMN13153377, study PRJNA577476) | soil metagenome | isolation source: 80 cm soil or saprolite under Garry oak tree replicate 1 | place: USA:California | collected 2016-06-15 | reverse complement strand
CCCGAAGTTGAAAAAGTTTGACGAGCAAGCGCGTGACAGCGCCCGCGCTCGAACGCATGCCGGTATCGCGCGCTCAAGGCGCCACATTCATGTTCAAGAAGGCCCTGATCAGCGCGCTGGTCGCGCTGGTGCTGTTTTCGCTGATGATCGGTGTCCGCACAGAGGCGGGACCTAGCGGACAATTGACCTACTGGACGAGATTCGACGATCTCGCCGCCATGGTCGGGGCCGTGTTCGGCGGCAGCATCGTCGTCGAATTGCTGCGGCAATGGTGGGGGCCGGTCGGCACCATCAGGGTCGTTCCGCCCTCCGTGCAAAGCGCGCTTGCGGTTGCGCGGCGCGGGATAGCGCCGCTGCTGTTGATCTTCACGTTTCTGGTGCCGGTGATTTTCTACGATCAGCGCTACATTCTCGATCTCGGCATCCTGGTGCTGACCTATGTGATGCTGGGATGGGGGCTGAACGTGGTGGTCGGCCTCGCCGGGCTGCTTGATCTCGGCTATGTCGCGTTTTACGCCGTCGGTGCCTATTCCTACGCGCTGCTCGCGACTAATTTCGGGTTGTCGTTCTGGATCTGCCTGCCGCTGGCCGGCATCCTCGCGGCGCTATGGGGCGTGATGCTGGGGTTTCCGGTGCTGCGGCTGCGCGGCGACTATCTCGCCATCGTCACGCGGGCATTCGGCGAGATCATCCGTCTCGTCATCATCAACTGGCAAAGCCTGACCGGCGGCCCCAACGGCGTCACCGGAATTCCGCGGCCGACCTTGTTCGGGATTCCGCTGACGCCGGGCGACGATGGGCTTGCCGCAAAGCTCGGCATCGAATTCTCCCCGACCCATCGCATCGTATTCCTGTTTTACCTGATCCTGGCGCTCGCGCTGCTTACCAACTGGGTAACCATCCGGCTGCGACGTTTGCCGCTCGGCCGCGCCTGGGAGGCATTGCGCGAGGACGAGGTCGCCTGCCGCGCGCTCGGCATCAACATCACCACGACAAAGCTGACGGCATTCGCAACCGGTGCCATGTTCGGCGGTTTCGCCGGCGCCTTCTTTGCGACACGGCAAGGCTTCATCAGCCCGGAATCCTTCACCTTCCAGGAATCGGCGCTGGTGCTGGCGATCGTGGTGCTCGGCGGCATGGGGTCACAGCTCGGCGTCGCGCTGGCGGCGCTGACCATGATCGGCGGCTTCGAGCTGTTTCGCGGTCTCGACCAGTATCGCATGCTGGTGTTTGGGCTGGCGATGGTGCTGCTGATGATCTGGCGGCCGCGCGGGCTGATCGGCCACCGCGCTCCGACGGTGTTCCTGCAGCACAGCCAGGCGATTTCATCCGACCTCGTCAAAGAGGGGCATGGATGAGCGGGAACAGCATTCTCACCGTCGATCGTCTGTCGATGCGTTTCGGCGGCATCGTCGCCGTCAGCGATCTGTCGTTCGACGCCGGGCGGGGCAAGATCACCGCCCTGATCGGGCCTAACGGCGCCGGCAAAACCACCGTGTTCAACTGCATCACCGGTTTCTACAAACCGACATTGGGCGCGATGCGGATGACGCATCTTGACGGCCGCGCCATCCAGCTCGAGCGGCTGAACGATTTCCGGATTTCCAAGCTGGCAAAGGTGGCGCGCACCTTCCAGAACATCCGGCTGTTCCCCGGCATGACCGCGCTCGAAAATCTGATGGTCGCGCAGCACAATGCGCTGATGCTGGCTTCGGGCCTGACCTTTCTCGGGCTGATCGGCGCGCCATCCTGGCGCACCGCCGAGAAACGCGCGATCGACCTGGCGCGGCTCTGGCTCGACCGCATCGGGCTGCTCGAGCGCGCCGACGATGCCGCCGGCAACCTGCCCTATGGCGACCAGCGCCGGCTCGAAATCGCGCGCGCGATGTGCACCGAGCCGGCATTGCTGTGCCTGGACGAGCCGGCCGCCGGGCTCAACGCGCGTGAAAGTGCGGCACTGAGCGAGCTGTTGCTCTCGATCCGCACCGACCACGGCACCTCGATCCTGCTGATCGAGCACGACATGTCGGTGGTGATGGAAATTTCCGACCGTGTCGTGGTGATGGACTACGGCGTGAAGATCGCCGAAGGCACGCCGCGGGACATCCGTGACGATCCCAAGGTGATCGCGGCCTATCTCGGCGTGGAGGACGATGAGGTCGCCGCGGTCGAGCAGGAGTTGGGATTGTGACAGCGTCTCTGCCCATCCCCCGGATGCAGCGCAACGCGCCGCGCTTGCGGCGTGGTGCGCTGCCGGTCCGCGGCCCAACTCCCCGGCTGCATATGGATCCCGGTTCTGCACAGCGGCACTTGGCACAGCGGCACTTGGCGCCGCGGGGCGCCCGGGACACGGGAGCCATGGCATGAGCTTACCCCTGCTCGCGATCCGCAGCCTGCGCGCCGCCTATGGCAAGATTGAAGCGCTCAAGAGCGTCGATCTCGACATCAACCCGGGTGAGATCGTCGCCTTGATCGGCGCCAATGGCGCCGGCAAGTCGACCCTGATGATGACGATCTTCGGCAAGCCGCGGGCCCGCGCAGGATCGATCCTGTTCGACGGCCGCGACATCACCGAGGTGCCGAGCCACGAGATCGCCCGGCTGCGCATTGCGCAGGCGCCCGAAGGCCGCAGGATTTTCCCGCGCATGAGCGTCGCGGAAAACCTGCAGATGGGCGCCGACGCCACCGAAAGCAGCGAGGCCGACCGATCGGCCGGGCTCGAACGTGTCTTCACGCTGTTTCCGCGGCTCAAGGAGCGCATGACCCAGCGCGGCGGCACCTTGTCCGGCGGCGAGCAGCAGATGCTGGCGATCGGCCGCGCGCTGATGAGCCGCCCTCGCCTGTTGATGCTGGACGAACCCTCGCTCGGCCTCGCGCCGCTGATCGCGCGCCAGATTTTCGACGCAATCCGGACCTTGAACCGGCAGGACGGCCTTACCGTGCTGATCGTCGAACAGAATGCCAATCACGCGCTGCGGCTGGCTCATCGCGGTTATGTCATGGTCAACGGCCTGATTACGCTGCAAGGAACCGGCGCCGAGCTGCTGCAGCGCCCCGAGATCCGCGCCGCCTATCTGGAAGGCGGAAGGCGGGCGTAAGCCACAGCCGGGACGACCATCCATTGTGCCTGGATTTGCCCGAAATTTACCGATGACTTCGTGGTGAAATCAGCCGACAATAGGCGCGACTTTCGAACCCGGCGGCCTGCCGGGCACTTCCCGTAGTAACCACCCGCGAGGACTCCTCATGAAATCACTGAAGCTCATCGGCCTGGCATTGGGCGCGTCGTTGGCGCTGTCCACAGCAGCGCTTGCGCAGGACATCACCATCGCCGTGGCGGGCCCGATGACGGGCGGCGAATCCGCATTCGGCCGGCAGATGAAGAACGGCGCCGAACAGGCGGTGGCCGATCTCAACGCCGCCGGCGGCGTGCTCGGCAAGAAACTCGCGCTGGAAATCGGCGACGATGCCTGCGACCCCAAGCAGGCGCGCTCGGTCGCGGAAAAAATCGCCGGTTCCAAGATTCCGTTCGTGACGGGACATTATTGTTCGTCCTCGTCGATCCCGGCGTCGGAAGCCTATGCCGACGGCAACGTGCTGCAGATTACGCCGGCCTCGACCAATCCGCTGTTCACCGAGCGCAAGCTGTGGAACGTGGCGCGGGTCTGCGGCCGCGACGACCAGCAGGGACTGGTCGCCGCCCAATACATCGCGAAATCCTACAAAGGCAAGAACGTCGCCATCCTCAACGACAAGACCACCTACGGCAAAGGCCTCGCGGACGAGACCAAGAAGGCGCTCAACAAGGCCGGCTTCACCGAAAAGATGTTCGAGTCCTATAACAAGGGCGACAAGGATTTTAACGCCATCGTGTCACGCCTCAAGCGCGACAACATCGACCTCGTCTATGTCGGCGGCTACCATCAGGAATCCGGGTTGCTGGTGCGCCAGATGCGCGATCAGGGTCTCAAGACTGTCTTGATGGCCGGCGACGCGCTGGCCGACAAGGAGTTTGCGTCGATCACAGGGCCGGCCGGCGAAGGCACGCTGTTCACATTCGGTCCCGATCCGCGCAACAAGCCGACCGCCAAGGCCATCGTCGAGCGCTTCAAGGCCAAGAACATCGATCCCGAAGGCTACACGCTCTACACCTACGCCGCGATGCAGGTCTGGTCGCAGGCGGTGGCGAAAGCCAAAACCACCGATCCCAAGAAGGTCATGGAAACCATCAAGGCCGGCGCGTGGGACACGGTGATCGGCAAGATGGAGTTCGACGCCAAGGGCGACATCAAGCAGATCGACTATGTCGTCTACAAGTGGGACGCCAAGGGCAACTATACCGAGGTCAACCCGAAGGGGTCGTAGGACCTTACAGCCTCTACCGCGACATCAAGCGCCCCGGTTCGCCGGGGCGTTTTTGTCGATCAGGGGCCAGTATGCCCGCGCGCGCCCGACACGGTTGACCGCAGCGCAGCCGTGCGATCATCTGCGTCCAGGGAGCGCGCCATGAAAAACCTGCTCACCGATATCGCCGGCGTCCGCGTCGGTCACGCCGATGACGCCAAGCTGGCGTCCGGCGTCACCGCGGTCATTTTCGACAGGCCGGCAGTGGCGGCGATCGATGTGCGCGGCGGCGGGCCCGGTACCCGCGAGGGCGCGCTGCTCGACCTCGCCAATACGGTGGAGCGGATCGACGCCATTGCCCTTGGGGGCGGCTCGGCGTTCGGGCTCGAGGCCGGCGGCGGGGTACAAGCCTGGCTCGCCGAACAGGGCCGCGGTTTCCGCATCCGCGAAGCCGTCATTCCGATCGTTCCCGGCGCGATCATGTTCGACCTGCTCAACGGCGGCAACAAGGCCTGGGGCCGCTTCGCGCCCTACCGCGATCTTGGCTACGCCGCAGCGGCGGCGGCCAGCGCCAAATTCGCGCTCGGCAGCGTCGGCGCCGGGTTCGGCGCGACCACCGCGAATTTGAAGGGCGGGATCGGTTCCGCATCGGCGGCGACACAGAGCGGCGTCCGCGTCGCGGCACTTGCGGTGGTCAATGCGGTGGGCAGCGTCACCGTCGGCGACGGACCCTGGTTCTGGGCGGCGCCATTTGAGATCGACGGCGAATATGGCGGACGCGGATTGCCGCCTTCGTTCACGCCCGACATGCTGACGATGCGCCTCAAGGGCGGCGCGGCCGCGACCGCTGTGGAAAACACCACGCTGGCGGTGGTCGTCACCGACGCCGTGCTGACAAAACTCCAGGCCAAGCGGCTGGCCATGATCGCGCAGACCGGATTTGCCCGCGCGATCTATCCGGTGCACGCGCCGCTCGACGGCGACGTGGTGTTCGCCGCCGCCACAGGCGAAAAGCCGGTCGATCCACTGGTCGGCCTCACCGAACTCGGCATGGTCGCGGCCAACGTCGTCGCCCGCGCCATCGCGCGCGGCGTTTACGCGGCGACCGCACTGCCCTTCCCCGCTGCGTTGCCGGCCTGGAAAGACCGGTTCGGGTAGCAACACTATTCCAGCAATCGCGCCGGCCAAGGAATCGACGGCCGGTCGCCAACCGAGCTACCGGTTATGCGTCAGGCGCTCAGCGAAACCGATGAGTTGGCCGAGGCTGAAACCGCCTGGGCCTGACGCTGAATCATCTGCTCGATGAAATTATAGGATGACGTCGCGGTAGAGGATGCCGTGGTTGCCGCGGGCAACGTCATCGTCACCTTCGAGCCGTCGGCATATGTCATTGACGTCGTGGTCGAGCCATCGCTGTTGGTTGTTGACGTGCTGGATGCACCTTGCAGCGCCTGCAGCAGCGGATCGGAGCTCGATCCGGTGGCGCTGGAACCGCTAGATCCGTCCGACTCGGCGACGTGATGATGATGGTGGTGACCCCCCTTGCCCTTCAGCGCCGACGTCATTTCGTCGAGGCTGACCGAACCGTCGCCATCCTTGTCCATCTTGCTGAACACGTCGTCGGCCTGCGCGGTGTTGGTGCCGCCGGCGCCGAGGCCGTTGTCAAATTCCGATTTGCTGACCTTGCCGTCGCCATCGATATCGAGCTGCGAGAACAGATCCTTCAGGGCGTCGGACTGGCTGGTCGATGCGGAGGTGGTTGATCCGGTCGATGACTCGCCTTGCGCCGCAAGCAGCGCGCTCATGGTGGCCGGCGATACCCGCGAACCTCCGCCGGACCCGAAAGGCGGCGGCGGCGGGTCGGCCGATGCTGAGGCAGTTCCGGAGAGATCGAACGGGTTCGCCGCGTCCTGAGTGACGCCGGTTGACTGCGAAGACGACGATTTCGACGAGGTCAACGATTTGAGGGCGTCCAGTGCGGACGACGCAGCGCCAAGGGCAAACAGCATGACAGGGCTCCGACAAACGCCGCGTAGCGCGGCCTTTCATTTCCACATCGATTGATCAGCAAGCGCCGTGCCATCCCGAAAAACCCTATAAAATATGGGTTTTCGCACTTCGAACGGCGCGCCCTCCCCGGCAATTGATGCCGCTGCGGCAAATTTTTCCGCCTATCGAGTGGGTCCGCGCTCTGCGGCGCACCGCCCGGACGACGCTTCGCATCGCCGAGAGAGCGCAATACCTTTCGTCATTGCGAAAAAACGGGAGCCCGCCGAAACATTCTCCGAGAGAACAAATCAGGACGAAGTATCGTCATCCCTGATTGGCGCGGTACTGGCGATCTCGGTCGGGAAGATGCTCTCGTATATCGCACGGGCCTCTTGAATAAGACGGGCCGCCCGGTCGGGGTCGGGCTTCCGGATAAATTGTACGACTTCGCCCATTTGGTCACCTCGGCAGGAAACCTGGAGGAAATATTTCCGCCAAACACCCAGCGTGGGTGACGATGCGAATATCGTGCCAAGAGCATCTAAAAACGTCGGGCGAACCCCCGGCGCATCGCTCCGCCTCGCAGGATAGTATCGTTCGGGGCGCTTACCGCACCGATCGCATTTCATCTTGGCCCCCCTCGTTCGTCCGGCAACAGGAACGTGTCGCCTGCATTGCCCCGGGGCTTTGCGCATGTTACGCGAAAGCCCTCCGCACGCTTCGAAAATGGTACGGGAAAGCGCACATGTCTCAACAATTTGCGTCACGCCCCCTCGTCATCGCACCATCGATCCTGGCGTCGGATTTCGCCAAACTCGGCGAAGAGGTCCGCGCCGTCGATGCGGCGGGCGCCGACTGGATCCACCTCGACGTGATGGACGGGCATTTCGTCCCCAACATTTCCTACGGCCCCGACGTCATCAAGGCGATGCGCCCGCACACCAAGAAGATCTTCGACGCGCATCTGATGATTTCGCCCTGTGATCCCTATCTCGAGGCCTTCGCCAAGGCCGGCTGCGATCACATCACGGTGCATGCCGAGGCCGGCCCGCATCTGCATCGCTCGCTGCAGGCGATCCGCGCGCTCGGCAAGAAGGCCGGCGTCTCGCTCAATCCGGGCACGCCCGTCAGCGCGATCGAATATGTGATCGACATGATCGATCTGGTGCTGGTGATGTCGGTCAACCCCGGCTTCGGCGGCCAGGCTTTTATCCCGTCCGCGCTTGGCAAAATCCAGGACCTGCGCGCGATGACCGCGGGGAGACCGATTGACATCGAAGTCGACGGCGGTGTTGGCCCGGATGTCTCGGGCCCGCTTGCCACCGCCGGCGCCAATGCCTTCGTCGCAGGCTCGGCCGTGTTCAAGGGCGGTACCGTGGAATCCTACAAGGCCAATATTTCCGCGATCCGTGGCGCGGCGGCGCTGGCACGCGGAGAGGCGATCTAGATTATCCCGCGAACTGCTCGCGGTTCCCGATCTTGCGCGGGAATCCACGCCAGCGCCTGCGGCATCTTGGGATGCTGGGTTGCGAGCACCAAATTGGCGAAGCTTCGCATTCAACAATTCCGTTCGCAGTTCCCGCGTGACAAATTTTTGCGCTTCAACCCGTAGTCGTCCGGGTTTCAAAAACTCGGGCTTCTGTTACACAATTTCTGCGGGTGGTTCTGACGGGGCGCTCACCATGTGGACTGGCATCGCGATGTGGTTTGGATTGAACATCGCATTCGGAGCCTGGCGCGTGTACGTGACCTCGTCGATCGAGAAGCCCGTCGTTTGTAGTGAACCTCGTTTGCGCCACGGTTGATGACATGCAAGGCATCCTTCCAAACCGGCATTTGAAGCGTCGCCGCCTTTTGCCGAGACGGCCACATCCCGACATTGAATTTCTGTTCCGTCGGCACGACCCGATGAGCCATGGAATGGCTAGACATGACGACAGCAGCGAAAGCGACTGTCAGGAACCCGGACAGCAGGAGACGCCCCGCCGCGATCGGCTGCGGCCGTGGTCCGTTTTCTCATAAGCAGAGCCGCGGTCGCTGCCTTTCCAGGTGATTTATGAATCCGGTTTGCTCAAGCTGCTGCCGGCTCCGTCATTGCATGTGATGCTGGCAAGATGAATCCCCGGGGGGTTCCGGATTTTTGCTGCTCGCAATTTCCTGCTCGCGTAGCGCCGCCGCCCGTGGCGGCCGCACCACGGTAACGGTACAGGGCGCTTCCGCCGCCACCTTGGAAGACACACTGCCGAGCAGCGCGCGCACAAACGAGTTCTGCCGCGCGCCGATCACGATGTGATCGACATGATTGACTTCGGCAAATTCCAGGATCGCCGCCGCGGGATCGATGGCCTCCAGCACGTGGACCGTAAGCCTGCTTTCATCGAGCTTGAGTGGCGATGCCCAATGCCGGAGCGTCACCAGCCGATCGATGTGCTTGTTGTTGCCCTGCTCGTCGAGCGTCCTGTCGATGGTGACGCGGCCGAGCTTCAGCACGTTCAGGCATGACAGCCTCGCGGATGGGAGTGTCGCCAGGATTCGGCCGACGGTCACGCGCAACGCCTCGTTCAGCGGTTCAGATCCCTCCGCGGTATCGAGTGCGACCGCCAGGATTGGACACGCCGCCAGTTGCGCCGCAAGATCGGCTTTCGGTTTCGGCTGGGTCAGGCCGCGATTGAAACGGCGGCGCCAGACGGTGCTGATTGGATCGCGCTTTAAGCGCTCCGACCGCGCGGTCAGCTTGATCTGGTCGGGATTGCTCAGCTCGAACGCCAGTTGGGCTGCCGTGGGGTGGCGCCACACCGGCTCGATCTCCAGACACCGCAGCACGACTTCCTGCAGCCAGGGCGGATAATCCTGCTTGAGTTTGCGCGGGGGATGCGGGTCGCGCCACAGCCGCCGCCGCATGCCGCGCATGGTCTCGGTCTCGCCAAACGGCCGCACGCCGGTCGTGAAGAAGTACAGCAGCACACCCAATGAAAAAAGGTCGCTGCGCGGATCATCCCGCACGCCGAGCAAACGCTCGGGCGCCATGTAGGGCGCTGTGCCGTAGGGCAGCCGGAATTCCTCCTGCAACAGATCGGGCAGCTGATTGTGATGCGACAATCCAAAATCGATCAGGACCACTTCGCCTGAGGGGCGAAACATGATGCTGCTCGGCTTGATGTCGTGATGAATGACGTTCTGGCGATGCAGATCGGCCAGCGCCAGCGCGATCTTTTGAACGATGGCCCGCGCTTCCTCGTAGTTCAGCGGGAGTTCGCCGAGCCGGCTGTAAAGCGTCAGGCCCGGGATGCGCTCGATCACGACATAGGCCTGGCGCGCGAAATCGCCGGTGCCGAAACAAGCGGGCACGTGAGGTCCCGACAGCCGCGGCAGCAGCATCTGCTCCATCTCGAAACTGACGATCGCCGCCGGATCCTCGCCTTCCGAAACCCTCGGGATTTTCATCAACAGCGGCATGGTAATGTCAGGGTGGGTCACGCTCCACAACGTCGCCATGCCGCCGTGATGGACACATTCCCCGATCGTAAACCCGTCTATGACTGCGCCTGAGACAACCGAAGGCTTGGCCATCGCTCACCTGCCCACCAGCAGCCGATCGGCCAGCCAGAGCGGCAGACCGCTCTCGCGAATCCGCGCCGCCGCCGCCTCGACATCGTAGGGCACTCGGCAATAAGTGATTTCCCGGGTG
>WNGL01011722.1_pt1 | contig 10022 bp, 8 predicted proteins | sample 5400591 | NCBI WGS metagenome assembly WNGL01 (sample SAMN13153377, study PRJNA577476) | soil metagenome | isolation source: 80 cm soil or saprolite under Garry oak tree replicate 1 | place: USA:California | collected 2016-06-15 | reverse complement strand
GCTGCGAGAAACGGCGTCCGGTTTGATCAGTGCCAGAGTTCGTTCGAGAGCCAAGCGGATTCCTCCATTTCGATTGGTCAGCTCAAAAACCCGCCCTGTACAGAGTGTGGCTACATGGCGGCGGATTTGCCGAGGGCGGCGGCAACGGTCGATCCGATTTCGGCAGGCGTTTCGACTGTGCGGATACCTGCGGCGCGCAGAGCGGCGTATTTGTCTTTTGCAGTGCCTTGTCCCCCGCTAATGATTGCCCCCGCGTGACCCATGCGGCGCCCCGGTGGCGCGGTTTGCCCGGCAATGAAACCAACGACGGGCTTTTTCACGCTTGCTTTGATGTAGTCCGCAGCGCGTTCTTCTTCGTTGCCGCCGATTTCGCCGATCATCACCATCGCGTGCGTTTTCGGATCTTCGCTGAATAGCCGGATGGCGTCGAGGAACGTCGTGCCGATGATCGGATCGCCGCCAATGCCGATGCAGGTGGACTGTCCGATGCCGAGGCGCGTCAGCTGGTCCACGGCTTCGTAGGTGAGCGTGCCACTGCGGCTGACGACGCCGACGTGCCCCTGCTTGTGTATGCGGCCGGGCATGATTCCAATTTTGCATTTTCCCGGCGAGATGATCCCCGGGCAATTCGGGCCGATGAGCCGCGTCTTCTGAAAGTCTATCGCGGCCTTCACGCGCACCATGTCGAGCACAGGAATGCCTTCGGTAATGCAGACGACGAGCGAGAGGGCGGCGTCGGCGGCTTCTAGAATCGCATCAGAGGCATAGGGAGGGGGTACGAAAATCACAGACGCATTTGCGCCGGTGGCCTTCGCCGCTTCCGCGACGGTGTTGAACACGGGCCGCTCGAGATGCTTTGCGCCGCCCTTGCCCGGCGTGACGCCGCCAACGACGTTTGTGCCGTACTCGATCATCTGCTGAGCGTGGAAGGAGCCTTCGCGGCCAGTGAAGCCCTGCACGATGAGGCGCGTCTTTTCGTTGACCAAGACGCTCATCGCGCGCCTCCCGCCAGCTGGACGACTTTTTCCGCTCCGTCTTTCATGCCATTGGCAACGGTAAAGTTCAGGCCGGAGTCGCGCAGGATTTGCTGGCCCAGCTCGACGTTCGTTCCTTCCATGCGCACGACGACAGGCACTTTCAGTTGCAGCTCCTTCGCGGCGGAGACGACGCCGGTGGCGAGCACGTCGCAGCGCAAGATGCCGCCGAAAATGTTGATGAACACGGCCCTCACGCTCGGGTCGCTCATCAGGATGCGGAATGCGTTTTTCACCTGCTCGGCCGAGGCGCCGCCGCCCACATCGAGAAAGTTTGCGGGCGAGCCGCCGGCGTACTTGATGATGTCCATCGTGGCCATGGCAAGTCCCGCGCCGTTGACCATGCATGCGACGCTGCCGTCGAGTTTGATGTAGTTGAGGCTGTACTTCGAGGCTTCGACTTCGAGCGGGTCTTCTTCGTCCAAGTCGCGCAGCTCGCGCAAATCCTTGTGGCGGAAGAGCGCGTTGTCGTCGAAGGTCATCTTCGCGTCGAGCGCCACGAGGCGGCCATCGCCGGTGAGCACACAAGGATTGATCTCGACGAGCGATGCGTCCGTATCCGTAAATGCGCGATAGAGCGCCTGCAAAAACGGCACGGCATGGCTCACTGCTTCGGCGGGAAGCCCGAGGCCGAACGCGATCTTGCGCGCCTGAAACGGCTGCAAACCCACTGCCGGGTGAATCGATTCGCGCAGGATGGCGTCAGGGTTTTGCTTGGCGACTTCTTCGATCTCCATGCCCCCCGCGGCGCTGGCCATGAAGGCGGCGCTGCCGCTCGACCGGTCCACGAGCAGGCCGACGTAGAGTTCGCGTTGGATGTCGAGGCCCTCCTCGATGAGCAGGCGGCGGACAATCCTCCCGCCGGGCCCGGTCTGCGGCGTGACCAGCTTCATCCCTAACATCCCGCTGGCGATGTCCGCCGCTTCATCGGCGGAGCGCGCCAATTTGACGCCGCCGGCTTTGCCGCGCCCGCCCGCGTGAATCTGCGCTTTGACGACGACCACCGGAGTTTTGAGGCGCTGCGCGCCTTCCCGGGCTTCGTCCTTGGTGAATGCGACTTCGCCGCGCGGCGTGGTGACGCCGTAGCGCGATAGAATCGCCTTAGCCTGATACTCGTGAATCTTCATCGTGCCTTCGTTTTCTGGGCGCCCGCATAGCAGCCAACCTTCCGTGCGATCGCATGATCGTCGGAGTCTGTGCGGCCGCAACGCGGCCGACAGGTGTTAGAATTTTCATCCTCGCAAAACATTGGAGTTTACTTGGAAGGCCCACGAGGAGCAAGGATGCAGGCGCAGGGTCACCAGAAACAGATGCTTACGCACTTCATCGAACGCGCGGGAGCGGGCCGGGCATTGACGCGCGCCGAAGCCGAAACGGTGATGGACGAACTGCTCTCCGGCCGCTTGGGAACGCCGGAAATCGCGCGGCTGCTCAAGGCTTTGTGCAGCCGGCCCTATGCCGTAGACGAAGTGGTCGGATTTGCGCTGTCCATGCGGCGCCACGCCCAGCCCGTCTTCGCGCCGGATGAGCCGCCGCTCGATCACCTGGTGGACACGTGCGGCACGGGCGGCGACAGCGGCGGAACGTTCAATATTTCGACTGCGGCCGCGATCGTCGCCGCTGCCGCCGGCGCGCGCGTGGCCAAGCACGGCAACCGCTCGGTCAGCTCGCGGTGCGGCTCGGCGGACGTGCTCGAAGCACTGGGCGTGAAGATTGACATGCCGTTCGAACGGATTGGCGCGGCCATCCGGGAAGTCGGGATCGGCTTTATCTTTGCGCAAATGGCACACCGCTCGATGCGGCACGCGTCCGAGGCCCGGAGGCAGCTCGGTGGGCGAACGATCTTCAATCTCCTTGGCCCGCTCACGAATCCCGCGGGAGCGCGGGCGCAGGTTCTGGGCGTTTTCTCAGCCGACGCGGTAGATTTGGTCGCCGCCGCGCTTGCTCAACTCGGAGTAACGCGAGCCTTTGTCGTGCATGGCGCGGACGGGCTGGATGAAATCTCGCTCGCCGGTGAGACGCTCGTCGCTGACGTGCAGGAGGGCAGTGTGCGACGCTATGCGATTAGTCCGGAAGAGTTCGGTGTGCGCCGAGCGCCGGTTGAATCTCTCCGCGGCGGCGATGCCGCGGAAAACGCCGCCCTCATCTGCCGCATCCTCGCCGACGAGCACGGCGCAGCGCGCGACGTGGTCGTCGTCAACGCCGCTGCCGCCCTCGTCGCCGCTGGCGCAGCACAGAATTTTCTGGACGGCGCACACCTTGCCGCCCAAGCCATTCGCAACGATGCGGCGCGGCGCACGCTGGATGCCCTCGTGAAGTTCACAGTGGGATAGAAAGTCCAGGGAACGTCAGAACTTCTATAGTCGCCGAGGGAGGAACGACCGGCTGAGCCGCGCTCAGAAATCAGCCCTCGGGAGCATGGGTGATGGATTGGCGTCTTCTCCCCAGCTCGTCGCTTCTTTGTGTAATCGCCAGAGGACTCTTCGGATCGAATTCGACCTTTCCGATTGCGCTGAGGGCGTACGGATAGCCCGCGGGATCGAGCGGCCTTCCAGGTAGAAGGCCCAGACGGATCAATTCGCCGAAGCCGTCCGGCAAGCGCGTATGCTCTTGCTCGAATTCAAAAAGGATTTCGTCCAGCTGTTCCATGTCCGATTCGGCCTTGATCAGTTGCACGTGATTGAAAGCGTTCTTACGAATCGTATCGTCCTTCGTCGATTCGTAGATCTGGCGCCAAAGGAACATGGAAGTTTCGCGCGAGCGGCCTTCGCCCGCGATCTTTGCCGCCATGACCTTCATCCAGTCGAGCGCATCCGGATGGCGGCTGCCCTCGAGAAATGCTTCGGAGGCTTTGTGATAGTCACGCAGCTCCCAGTAGTAGAGGAAGCCCAAATCCTGGTAGAGGCGCCAATACTCGGGATTCGCGGCGATGCCGCGCTGCACAAACATTACGGCAAGGTTCGGCTGGCCCGCACCCTGCGGAGGAGGCTCCGCCAAAAAGAAACAGCCAAAGCGATAGGCAACGAGCAGATGCGGGTCGAGCGTGGTGCTCAGATCGAGCAACGGCCAGAGCATTTCCATGCTCATCGTCTGGCGGAAGTGTTTCAAACCGAAGTACTGCACCGCGCGCGTCCAGTACACGTCGGCGAGAAACGTGCCGTATTCGAGGCTGAGCACACGGACGATCTTTCCGGAGCGAAGCAGCACGTCGTCGTTTTCCTCCTCCGCTCGGTCGAGTTGGCGGTCGATCTGGTGCTGCAAGCGCCACACCGCCGAAAAACCGAGCGGCAGAATCAGCAACAACAGAACGGCAATGGATTTTCGACTTCTCATCGCACCTGTGACCGCACGGATGCCAGCATCACTTGAGATTACGCCGCGAAAAAATCACCGCTGCCGCCGCCAGTACGATGGCGCAATAAACCGCGGCGTAGAGCGTGTTCTGCGCGACGATCGCGCCGGGAACGGCGCGTCCATGCGCCGCCGCGCCCATGACGTCAAAGTTCTGGAAGTTCGGCAGCAGATAAGAAAACCACACCGCCACGCGGTCGAGCGCCGGATTCCCAGTGATGTCGCTGAAGGAACGGATGTCCTTCACGAACAGTCCGGTCACATAAATGCCCGCGGTGAAGCAGATGGAGAGAAATGGCGTGGTGAAACAGGAAAACAGCAGGGCGAGAGCGACGATGATGGCGAGCTTCAAGAGGATGAAGTACACCGCCGTAAGCACAACCAGGTCTGCGGAGTGCAGCGCGCGGTTCACATAGAAAAGCGCGAGGAAAAGCCCGACGGCCATTGCCGCAGTGTTCACCGTCAGAGTCAGAAGCAAACCCGCGAATTTCCCAAGCAGGAACTCCCAGCGCCGGATCGGCTTGGCGAGCAGAGCGTAGAGTGTTCGCTTGTCCATCTCTTTGTAGACAAGCCCCACGCCGATGAACACCGCCATGAGCAGCCCGATCACGGAAACAGCGCTCAAGCCGAGACTCACGATGACGATGGAATCGATGCCGATGGAAATTTGGCCGACGAGAACTGCCGTGGCCATCATCAGTAATGCGAAGAACACTAGATTGTAGAGGACGCGGTCGCGCACGGCTTCGCGGAATGTATTCCAGGCGACGATCCCAGTTCGTGTCATCTGCTGGAAACCTCCACGGCGGCCGGCTGCGCCCGGTCGGCGCCGACGAGATCCAGAAAGTAGTCCTCCAGGGTGCCCTTAATCTGCGTGACGGATAAGATTTGCGCTCCCTCCGCGCGCAGTGCGTCCAGCGTCTTGTAGAGTTCCGCCACGGGAACTTCCAGGCGGTAGCGATCGCCCGTGCGGATCGCTTTCGCAAGCAACAACGAAGCCGCCGCAGGGGGATCGGCCGCGAGCTCGAAAAGCACTTCCATCCCGCTGACTTTCATCCCCACGAGTTGATCGGGCGAGCCGACACCGCGCAGTTTGCCGCCTACCAGCACTCCTACCCGGTCGCACAGCATTTCCGCATCGGAGAGAATGTGCGTGGAAAACAGGATCGTGCGGCCTCCGCGCCGTAGGTCCAGGATGATGTCGCGAACTTCGCGGCGGCCGATTGGGTCGAGACCGGACATCGGCTCGTCCAGAATCACCACCTGCGGATCGTGCAGTATCGCTTGCGCCAGCCCGACGCGCTGCAACATGCCCTTTGAGTATTTGCGCAACTGGATCTTGCCCGCGCCGTCCAGGCCAACCTTCTTCAGCATGTTCGCGATTCGCTCGCGGCGGTCGGCGGACGTCAGATCATGGAAACGGGCGAAGTAATCGAGCAGTTCAGCGGCGGTCAAATAATCGTAGAAATAGGGCTGCTCGGGCAGGAATCCAATATCGCCATGCATGCGCACGTCGGAGATAGGCCGGCCGAGAATCCGCGCCGTGCCCGCGGTGGGAAAGATCAATCCCATGAGGAGCTTGATGGCCGTGGACTTCCCCGCGCCGTTCGGACCGAGAAGACCAAAGATCTCGCCGGCCTCGACCTGCACGCTCAAGCCTTCCAGTGCGCGGCGCTTCTTCGCCAGCCAGAAGCCAACTGGGAAGTCCTTTGTCAAACCGAGCGTTTCGATCGCGAGAGCTGGCATGAGTCTATTTTTGGGAAGAGCCGGACAGGCGTCAACCCGAAGTCCAGGCGCCGGTGCGGCAGAGCAAACACAAGCGGCTCAATTTTCCGCCGAGGCAGCGGAAGAAATCTGCACGACCTGCGGTGCAGGCGTTACCGGCAGCGGCTTCAGATTCTGTGGCGTGCGCCAGTTATCCAGAATGCCGACCTGTTGCACGCAGGAGACGGTGCAGCGCGGCGCGCAGAACTTTGCCGTGAGAAATTCGCGCTGGCGCATCTCCGGCGTGTACTGCTCGAGCGGAATCCCCGGATAGCCACGCTGTTGCGAGCACCAGTGAACCAACCCATCCTCGCAAACGTAGAGGTAGCGCGAGCCGGAGCGGCAGCGCCAGTTATTCACCTGGGCGCGCGCAATGTTGTGCTGGAACACATTGAATCGCGAGAAGGACCGCTTCCCGAGCGTCATGATCTCTTCGAAGATTTCGATTTCGCGCCGCCCCAGCGGCTTCAATTGGCCATTGTGGTCATGGATGATGCCCACCGTGCTCGTCAAACCGAGCTCGATGGCCCGGTGAGCGATCTTCAGCGCGTCTTCGGGATTCTCGACGCCGCTGCCCAGCACGGAGTTGATATTCACCTGAAAGACGGCGTGCTTGGCCAGCAGGGCAAGCTTCTGGTCGAGCACTTTCAGGCTCTTCATGGACACTTCATCGGGCACGGCGTTGTCGATGCTGATCTGCAGGTGCTCCAGACCAGCCCGATTCAGCCGCCCGATCCGCTCGGCGGTCAGCAGATAGCCGTTCGTAATCATTCCAGCGATCATTCCGCGGCGGCGGATGTGCCGGATGATCTCATCGAGCTCGGGATGTAGCAGCGGTTCACCGCCGCTGATGGTGATGACGGACGTGCCCATGTCCGCAAGCAGGTTGAGCCGGCGTTTCATCTCTTCCAGCGGCACTGGCTGCGAAAAATCGTCAAACTCGTTGCAATAGGTGCACGCCAGATTGCAGCGCCGCGTCGGGATGATGTGCACAAGGATGGGATGCTCCGTTGAAAGCAGCGCTTTGGCAATCATGCGCAGTTCGCGGGCGCGCGTGCGCAGAAAGCGCAACCGGCGCCGCCATCGCACCGACAAAGATACGTCGACCCCACGAGTCTCTGGATTCATGGAGAGTTAAGGAAAAATCCCCCTGGGAATTATACCGTACCTGATTGCAGGCTTGTGTCAAACGTAGCTGCCTTTGCGTGTGCGTAACGGTTGGAGAGGGGATCCGTTGGACGAGCCACATCCCCGGTTCCCCAATTGATCCGCGCTCCGCGGCGTTCCTATCCACTGGTCACCCGGACGATTCTGTTCTGCCCTGCACTCCTTTCCTACACCTGCTAAACTGGAATGGTTGGCCCGGATTGGGCGGAAGGTCACACCACCGCCGCGAGGAGCGACGCACATGGCGGAAGCACGGCGACTCTCGGGCGTCCCTACACGCACGGAAACCGACAGCATGGGCAAAATGGAAGTGCCGGTGGACCGCTACTACGGTGCGCAAACCGCGCGTTCGCTCATCCACTTCGCCATCGGCAAGGACACCATGCCGCCAGAGCTCATTCGCGCGTTCGGCATCCTGAAAAAAGCTTGTGCGCTGGTGAATCAGGACCTCGGCAAACTCTCTCCCGAAAAAACCAGGCTGATCGTCGCCGCTGCGGACGAAGTCATCTCCGGCAACCTGAACGATCATTTTCCCCTGCGCATCTGGCAGACGGGAAGCGGCACGCAGACCAACATGAACGTCAACGAAGTCATCTCGAACCGCGCCATCGAGATGGCCGGCGGCGTCCTGGGCAGCAAGAAGCCCATTCATCCGAACGACGACGTCAACATGTCGCAGTCGTCTAACGACACCTTTCCGGCCGCGATGCACATCGCCGCCGCGATGGAAACTGCGCGCCGCCTGCTCCCCGCCGTGAAAAAACTTCGCGACGCCCTCGACGCCAAAGCCAGGCAATTCGCCGGCATCGTGAAGATCGGCCGCACCCACCTCCAGGACGCCACACCGCTCACCGTCGGACAGGAATTCTCCGGCTGGGTGAGCATGCTCGACCGCGATGGCGCGCGCATCGCAATGGCTCTCGACGGGCTTTACGATCTGGCCATCGGCGGCACGGCGGTCGGGACGGGACTGAACGCGCATCCGGAGTTCGCCGAGCGCGCCGCAAAGAAAATCGCCGAACTGACCGGCCTGCCGTTTCGTTCGCATCCGAACAAATTCGCCGCGCTCGCCGCGCACGACGAAATCGTCTTCGCCAGCGGCGGGCTGAAGACGCTTGCCGCCTCGCTCATGAAAATCGCCAACGACATTCGCTGGCTCGCCTCCGGCCCGCGCTGCGGACTTGGCGAGCTGACGCTTCCGGAAAACGAGCCCGGCTCCTCCATCATGCCCGGCAAGGTGAATCCCACGCAGTGCGAGGCCGTGACCATGGTCGCTGTGCAGGTGATGGGCAACGATGCCGCGATCGGTTTTGCCGGCTCGCAAGGCAATTTCGAATTGAACGTCTTCAAGCCGGTGATCATCTTCAATTACCTGCGTTCCGTCGAGCTTCTCGCCGACGTGTGCAACAGTTTTGTGGACCACTGCGTCAAAGGCATCGAAGTGAATCGCGAACAGATCGACCACTATGTCAAGAATTCGCTGATGCTCGTCACCGCGCTTTCGCCGAAAATCGGCTACGACAAAGCGGCGAAGGCGGCACACACCGCGCACCACGAACACCTAAGCCTGCGTGAAGCCGTCATCAAGCTCGGCTACCTGACGGGAGAAGAATTCGATAAGCTCGTGCGTCCCGAAGACATGACCCACCCGTAGCGGTGCACCTTAGCCCGGTAGATTGCGGATAGTTCGGCGGAACTCCGGCGCCGAGGAGAGACATACATGATCCGTTGGTTCAAGAGGATCGCACTGGCGCTGGTTGCCGCCCTCGTCGTGGCGCAATTCATCCCGCTCAACAACACGAATCCTCCCGTCGACCCTTCGAAGACGATGTACTCTTCGCTTCCAGTGCCGCCCCAGGTGCGAAACGTTTTTGAGCGCTCCTGCAAGGATTGCCATTCAAATGAGACACTTTGGCCGTGGTACAGCCATGTCGCGCCCGTTTCGTGGGTCATTGTCAGCGACGTGCATGGGGGCCGCGCGGAGTTAAACCTCTCCGAGTGGGGCACGTACAACGCCAAGCGCAAGGACCGCAAATTCAAGGAAATCTGCGATCAGTTGACCAGTGGCGAGATGCCCGACGTCAAATACACATTCATCCATCGCGATGCCAGGCTCACCGACACCGAGCGCACGGCCGTCTGCCAGTGGGCCGAGGCAACGCGCAAAGCCCAAGCGGCCGCTCCGGCGACTCCCGCTGCTTCAACGGATCCGGCGGTCAAACCCGCCTCGGCGGCACCGGCAAAGGCGCCGTGAGAGGCGATATCTCCGTGGAGTCCCGCGATGCGCGTCACCACAAAACGTAGCCTGACCGCGGCGGTCGCTGTCTCCCTGCTGGCGATCGGCTTTGTGGAATCGTCAGCGGCGATGCCCAAAAAAGTGCGGGACTATGACGGCGAAGTGGAGTTCATCACCGACGGCGGCATTCCCAACGGCCCCTGCCTGCGCCTTTCCGGCCGCATGAAGGGAGACTTCTTCGACGGACTCAGGCGCATCGACGACGCCCAAGGCACGAAATTTCTGCGCGGCCAGCTCCGCGTTACGCACTTCCCCGAAAAAGTCCTGCTGCAATTCGTCATCCGTGATCAGCTCTGCCCGGAAGAACTCAAATCCACGGCCGCCGGATCGCCCTATCTCACACCGGAAATCATGCGCCCGCTGCGGCTCACGTTCTATTGGAAGCGCGGGCTCGAATTGCGTCCCGCGCG